>Ga0136611_10002472_pt1 | contig 12868 bp, 14 predicted proteins | sample AntDrymUQ2232306_2_FD_106645 | JGI IMG/M metagenome (GOLD analysis project Ga0136611, IMG submission 106645) | Polar desert sand microbial communities from Dry Valleys, Antarctica - metaG UQ223 (23.06) | ecosystem: Environmental > Terrestrial > Soil > Desert | place: Antarctica: Dry Valley... | reverse complement strand
GTTCGCGAGGTCGGCGGTCGTGGTCGCGTCGACAGGGCGGCCGGCGGCGTTGACGTAGGCAACGGTCAGGTCAGCCTGAGCCTGCGCTGCGGCGGCGGTCGTCGCTTCGGTCGTGGCCGGCGGGAGCACCAGCCCGGGCGGAAACCCCGTGATCGACGACCCAGGCGAGACGCCAAGGCTGTTGTCGAGCGTGCTGTTGCCGGTGTTCGTGACCGCGGACGATGCCAAGACCGCGAAATTCGCCGAGCTACCGAGCGGCACGGTCGGCACGGTCGCCGCGCCCGTGGAACTCGCCAACCCGAGCACGCCAGCTCCAGCCGAGACGAGCGCACACATGATCACCGTCGCGGCTCGACGGCCGGCGAGTGGGACGGTTGAGGCGCGACTTTGCGAGAGTGACATACAAGGTTGTCGGTCGGACTGGACGAGTTCATCAGCACGTTTCCGTCAAGATTCGGGCTGGCCTCCATCAAGCCGACGGCGATTCAGTGCCCGTGACTGATCCGCACTGGCTTCGAGACGGGTGTGACGACTGCCGAGCAGGAGCGAGTGAAGCGTCTCGAGCAGGAGAATCGTGAGCGATGCCGCGCGAACGAGATCCTTCTCGCTGGGGTCGAGCTTCTTTGCGTTCTCATCGTGACGGGTGTCCGGCGGGGTTCGCTCGCTTTCTGGCTCCCAGCTTGTCACCAGACGCGAAATCGCGACGGGTGGTTCGTCGGGATCCAGGAAGTACTCGTCAGCGCCCAAGAGTTCGCGGCCGCACAGGGGGAACGAGCTCGAGCGCGATGTTGTCGGGACGCGAAATGAGAGCCCCGAGCCGTACCCGGCGTCGACGACACCGCCGTGCGCGATCTCGAGGTCGTCGAGGTGCGCCGCCCACTCCACCAGTTCGTTCCTGTCGGCGCAACCGAGAGCGATGCCGCCGCACCCCGAACCTGACCAACAGCTGGGGCGGAAGCCGCTTCCACGGTGGCCCGCAGCAGTGAGCGTCAGGAGTCGTACGGTTGGCAAGCGTGAGCGACCCCCGTGACCCCCTCGCTGCTGAATGGGGGCAGATGGACGCCGTCGAGAAGATCGAGTGGATGATCGAGACGAAGGGGTGGGCGCTCGAGCCGGTCGCGGCACATCCCGAGGCCGACCCGCCGCAGGCCGGCTACGCGTACACGATCGGTTTCCCGGCGGCGTTCGGGTTCCCCGAGGTCGTCGTGTTCGGGCTCACGCCGGTCGCCGCGTCCGGCCTGCTCGACCTCGTCGCCGACCTGCTCGGCGGCGGCACCGAGATCCCGCTGGGCACCGAGCTCACCGGGCTCTTCGACAACGACCTGCGCTGCGTCTTCGCGCCGGTCGACATCGGCCTGTGGGCACACCTGTTCGTCACCGCGACCTCGTGGTACCGCGCCGGCCCGTTCGACCTCGCCCAGCTCCTCTGGCCCGACCGCAACGGCTTCCTTCCCACCGAACCCGGCTTCGACCGCCGCATGACCACTGCCCAACCCGTGATCGGCACGATCACGTAGGCGGCTCCAGCCTGTGTCCCGACTGGAGCACGTCACAGGATTGTGAACGGGACGCAAGTGCCTCCCGCACCGTCGCGACGACGTACGGAGCGTCATCGAGCACGTCGGCAGTCGTGAACTCGAGCACCAGCAGTCCCGACTGTTGGAGGGAGTTGCGCCGCCGGGCGTCCTTCTGCCGGTCACGATCGGACACACCGAGCCTGCCGGAGACCTCGACGACGATCCGGGTACCCGGGAACTCGAAGTCGACGCGCTTGATGCGACCGTCGTTGCCGTCGCGGTGCACCACCTGACACAGTGGCCGCGAGAGGCGCGAACGCCGGATCAGTGCGAGGAACTTGCGCTCGAGATACGACTCGCCGCCGGCGTCGAGCAGCAACGCACGCAGCCGGGTGATGCCGTGCCGGCCCGGGCCTGCGAGATCGTCGATCCGGCGGCGCAGCGTCGGCAACGACGTCAGGCGGCGCCGGACGCCGCCGTCGATGACGGCCGCGATCAGTCGCGCCGTCGCATCGGTGCCGGCCAGATCGATGGCGGTGCGGGTGACGCTCGTCAGCCGCACGCCGTCGTGGCGGAGGAGATCGCGAGCGTCCCAATGGTCCGTCGTGTGCACGATGAGGTCGTTCTCGAGCCGCCGCCGGTTCCTCGGTCCGACGAACTCGACCTGCGACGGCGCCGGGACGTCGAGCTCCCACCACGCTGCCGCGGTCTCGCCGAACAGTCCCGCGTCGCGGCCGAGGTACATGACCCCGGCCCGGGCGCACAGCTGCCACGATTCGCGCACGAGGGCGTGGCGCCACACGCCCACGCTCACCCGCACCCAATCGCCCCGGTTGACGCGGCGTTGCCACTGCCCGGGCGTCACGCCCAGCTCGGACACGTCCGTGCGGAGGAGCAAGCCGTGCTGTCGTGCAGCACGTGCGAGGAGGAGATTGCCGACGTCCACGTCCCAAGGGACATCGCGATCTCGGAAATGGAAAACCTCGGCTTGCGTCCCGACTGGAGCACGCGTGGCGTGCTGTGATCGGGACGAAGGCGGCTCTCCAACGGCGCCTTCGGGGTCAGCCTTCCTGGTCGACGAGGGCGCTGAGGGTGGTGAACTCGTAGTCGCGGGCGAGGATCTCCTCGACGATCGCGGGGAGGGCGTCGAGCTCGGCGCGGCGCTGCGTGACGAGCTGTGCGTCGGGGCCGCTCCAGTCCCACTCGGACCGGCCGATGCCGTCGTGGAAGATCATCACCGAGCCGGGCTCGACGGCAGACGTCATGTGCCGGCGGACGCCCTCGGAGTCGGCATCGTCGACCTGTGCCGAGAACCCGCGCCCCACCGACCAGAGCGCGATGTCGTGCCCGATGTCGACCGCGGCGTTCAGCAGTGCGCCGGTGATGTGTCCCTTGACCGGGCGAAACCAGCGCGGGCGGTCGCCCAACACCTTGGCGACGGCGTCGGCGCCCTGCTCCATCGAGCGCCGCACCTCGTCGGGCGACTGGCCCGCGGCGTCGAAGTGGTCGAACGTGTGGTTGCCGACCTCGTGCCCGGCCTCGAGCATCCGCGTCACGATGTCCGGGCGCCGGGTGACGAGCTCGCCGATCAGGAAGAACGTGGCAGGCACGTCGTACTGGTCGAGGATGTCGAGCACCTCGGGCGTGAATCGCTTCGTCGGCCCGTCGTCGAACGTGAGCGCGACCTTCTTCTCGTCGGTGCCGACGCTCCACCAGACGCTGGCGTGGCCGTTGCGCTCGCCGCCCGACGCCGACGACGCCCAGTGGCGGGTGGTGGTGACCTCGCCGAGGTGGCGCCCGGCGATGTAGCTGCCGGCAGGCGCGCCGACCCCGAGCAGGCCCGCGCCACCGAAACCGAGACGCTTGAGAAACCTTCGCCTGTCCACCCCGCGAGAACTCTACGGCAGTGTCGACGAAGGTGTACAGGGACCTAGGACCCGAGCCGGCGCTCCTCGTTGAGCTCCGTCAGCAGGTCGTCGAGCGCGCTCTGGGCGAGGGCGGCCAGTCGGGCGCGACGCGCGTCCGGAAGGTCGGCCACGTCCAGCAGTTCCGTCCACTGCGCACCCGGGCGTCGCAGCACGATCCGCAGCGCCGCCGTCAGGGCGCCGACCGGGTCGCTGTCGTAGTCGAGCAGGAGCGCCTCGACGTCGCGCTTGGTGAGACTCGCAGGACGACCGGTCACGCCGACGCCGGCACGATCGCAACGACGGTCGTGCCGCTCCCGGCGAACGAGCCGAGGAACGCAGCGCCACCGAACGTGAGCAGTCCGCCGTCCTTGCCACTCACCACATAGCCGGCGGAACCTGACGCAGCGACGGCGATCGCGACGGCCGGCTTCGCCCACTTCTTGCCGGCCGTCGCCGGCCCGCCGGCCTCGACCGCGTCGCCGAACGCGGCCACCGTCCCGTCCTCGAGGAGCACGAAGTAGCCCTTGCCGGTGGTGGTCGACGCGACCGACACGGCCTTCGCTCCACCTGCCGGCGGGCTCGCCAGCGTCACTGCGCTGCCGAAGCCGTACACGACGCCGTCCCCGCCCAGCACCCAGTATCCATCGCCCTGCGGGCGTCGCGTCATCCGGCGTCCGCCGACGCTCAATCCACGCTTCAGCGGCGAGCCGAAGTGGCGCGCGTCGCCGAACGGGTAGATGCCGCCGTTCGCCATGAGGATCCAGTAGCCGTTGCCCGAGGGCGTGCACACGATGTCCGCTGCGCCACCCTTGTCGCTCACGTCGCCGAGCTCCGGCAGGCCGCCGAAGGTCCGCACGACACCCGATGAGCTGAGGGTCAGGTACCCGTCGCCCCAGCATGGGTTCGACATGCCGACGAGCGCGCCGTCGGCGGCCCCGGGCTGACCGTGCTTGCCTGCCTTTCCGGCGGTGAAGACGTGCCCCGCCGACGTCAGTGCGCGCCATGCGGTGACGGCGGTCGGACCCGCGCCTGCGGCGGGAGTCGCGCCCGCCTTCCCGTACGGATCGTCGAGCGGGCCCTGCCCGTAGGGGCTCCACTCGAAGCGCAGCAGCCGCGGCAGGTCGGCGACGAGCGGCGACCAGGTCCCCGCTTCAGCTGCCACCTGCTGGCGCAGCGTCGGCAGGAACGTCGCCATCGCCGAACCCGGGCACGCGGTCGCGCCGACCTGACGATGGCCGGCGAGGTTCGGGAACGTCTGCACGACGCCGTACGGGCTGACGTATGTGTCGCCGGCGAGGACGTCGACGCGGTGCCGGCTCGCCTTCCACGCGAGGAGCGCGCGGAGGCTGGCGAGCGCCGCCTCCGTCGGCAACCGGTCCGTGAAGTCGCCGAGCAGGCAGATGCCGCACGTCCCCGCGTTCGTCCCCTTGGCGTGCGCGCCGACGACGCCCCAGCCCTTGCGGTCCTCGCCCGAGCGCGGCTCGTTGCCGTACCGGCGCGCGTAGCGACCCTCGTAGATCGTCCCGCGGTGGTCGATCAGGTAGTTGTAGCCAACATCGCTGAAGCCGCGAGTCACGGTGTGGAAGCGGTGGATCGAGCGCACGACGGCGGCGGGATCGCTCGGGCCGTTCGACGATGCGCTGTGGTGGACGACGAGCTTGCGAATCGGCGCGTACGCGCGCTGCGACAGGCGGATCGACTCGTCAGCGCCCCAGTCGCGTCGCGACACGATCGGTGGCGCAGGCGGACCGATCCGGTTGATGTCGGGGATCGCTCGGCTGAGGACGAGGCCTGCCGGGAGCGGCATCGTGCCGACCGCGGGTGCGGACGGGTCCTCGCCCATCGCGCCGTCGTCGTCGCCGAACCTCGCCGCACCGGCAGCGCGGGCGTCGTTGGACCACGCCCAGGACGCCGTGACGGCGGCAGCGCCGCCGAGGCCGATCCGGTGGAGCAGCTGTCGCCGGTCGAGCCGTCGAGCTGGGGGAACACACGCGTCACACATGAAGGCCTTCCGGCCCCACGCCACCCGTGATCCATCCAACCTAGGGGCGGCCGGCCGCGGATGGCAAGGCAGGGCGATCCGCTCGCTACCGTCGAGCACGGCTCGAGGGGAGCCGACGAGTGCAACTGGGGGACCTTCGTGAGCGTGAGCGACACAAGCTGGAACTTCGCCGACATCTACGCGGCGGTCGCGACCGTCGTCCCGGACCGTCCGTGTCAGATCCAGGGCGAGCGCACGATCACCTGGGGCGAGTTCGAACACCGCGCCGACGCGCTCGCAGCCGACTTCGTCGCGGCCGGCCTCCGCCATCAGGCGAAGGTCGCGTGCTACCTGTACAACGGGCCCGAGTACATGGAGACGATGACGGCGGCGTTCAAGGTCGGCATGGTCCCGGTCAACACGAACTACCGCTACGGGCCGGACGAGATCGTCTACCTGTTCGACAACGCGGACGCCGAGGTCGTGGTCTTCCATGCATCCTTCACGGAGCTGCTCGAGGGCATCCGCGACCAGCTGACAAAGGTCCGCCGCTGGTACGTCGTCGGCGACGAGTCCGGCAGCGTGCCGGCGTGGGCGTCGCCGTACGAAGACGTCGTGACGTCGGGTGCATCACAGCCGGACACGGCGTGGCAGCGGTCGGGCGACGATCTGCTCCTGCTCTACACCGGCGGCACGACGGGGATGCCGAAGGGCGTGATGTGGCGCCAGGACGACCTGTTCAACGTGCTCGGCTCGGGCGGCAACGCAGTGATGGGCATCCCTGCGGCCGCCGACGTGCCGGAGCTCGTCGGCCGCATCGACCCGTCGAGCGGCGGGCCGGTCATGCTCGTCGCGTGCCCGCTCATGCACGGCACGGGCCAGTTCTCGGCGCTCAACAGCATGGCGTCGGGCGGGACGATCATCTCGCTCGCGAACCGTCGCTTCGACGTCGAGGAGCTGCTCCGCACGATCGAGAGGCATCGCGCCACGCACCTGATCATCGTCGGTCAGGCGTTTGCGGGCCCGATCCTCGACCACCTCGAGGAGTACCCCGGCGAGTACGACCTGTCGAGCCTCGTTCTGATGGTCTCGTCCGGTGTGATGTGGAGCCGCGAGAACAAGGACGGACTGCTCCGTCACATCCCGCAGGTGATCCTGTTCGACTCGTTCGGCTCGTCCGAGGCGGTTGGGCTCGGCGGCTCAGTGTCGGCGGCAGGCGCAGCGGAGCAGACGGCGAAGTTTGCGCTCGGACCGAACACCGCGGTCTTCAACGACAACGGTGAGCGGGTTCAGCCGGGTTCGGAGGAGATGGGGATGGTGTCGGTCGGAGGCTTCATCCCGCTCGGCTACTACAAGGACGAGGTGAAGACGGCGGCGACGTTCCGCACGTTCGAGGGCCGGCGTTGGAGCGTTCCCGGCGACTTCGCCACGGTCGACGCCGACGGCTCCCTGCACCTCCTCGGCCGCGGCTCGGTGTGCATCAACACCGGCGGCGAGAAGGTCTTCCCCGAGGAGGTCGAGGAGGCGCTCAAGACGCACCCGGGTGTGCGCGACGCAGTCGTCGTGGGCCTGCCGGACACGCGCTTCGGCGAGTCGATCTGCGCGGTCGTCGAGCCGGAGGAGGGCTCGGCGCTGACGCTCGGCGAGCTGAGCGATCACGTGAAGGGGAAGCTCGCGGCGTACAAGGCGCCGCGCAACATCGTGATCGTCGACACCATCGGCCGTGCGCCGAACGGCAAGGTCGACTACAAGCGGCTGAAGGCCGACGCGCTCGCGTACGTCGGCGCGACGCGCTGAGGCCGGTCGCGGTGAGCGTTGTCACAACCGACGTTGCGCAGCGACCGACTCTGCGGGAGCGGCTCGACCGCGGCGAGTCGGTCCTCATGCCCGGCGTGTGGGATCCGCTGTCAGCCACGCTCGCCGCGCACGCCGGCTTCTCGACGGTCTTCCTCTCCGGGTTCTGCCTCAGTGGGACCTTCCTCGGCGCACCCGACATCGGCCTGCTCACCCAGTCGGACGTCGCCGACGCTGCGCGGAGGGTCTGTGCCGCAGTGCCGGGCACGGACGTCGTGGTCGATGCTGACACCGGCTACGGGAACGTCACGAACACGATCCGCACCGTCGAGCTGTGGGAGCAGGCGGGCGCAGCCGGGCTGTTCCTCGAAGACCAGGTGTCGCCGAAGCGCTGCGGTCACATGGAGGGCAAGGAGGTCGTGCCACGCGACGAGTGGGTCGCGAAGCTGCGCGCCGCCGTCGAGCACCGCATACGCCTGCACGTCACGGCACGCACGGACGCACGCGCGGCGGTGGGGCTCCGCGAGGCGATCGAGCGCGCCGTGATCGCGCGCGACCTCGGGGTCGACGCGGTGTTCGTCGAGGCGCCGCAATCGCTCGCTGAGCTCGATGCGATCGCGCAGGCCCTTCCGGGTACGACACTCGTCGCGAACATGGTCGAGACCGGCAAGACGCCGCTTCTCACGCCGACGGAGCTCGCCGACCGCGGCTTCCAGCTGATCGTGTCGCCGGTGTCGCTGCTGTTCACCGCGGTGAAGGCGATGCAGTCGTCACTCGCACGGTTGCACGAGGTCGGTACACTGCGCGACGAGCTCGAGCGGCTGGCCGGCTTCGACGAGTTCACGTCGATCGTCGGCCTCCGTGAGCACGAGGAGGCGGCGCGCCGATACGCGTGACGCATGCCGGCGGCGGCAAAGCTCCGGAGCCACTGCGCAACGACCTGTACACTCCGCAGCGCATTGCGAGTGGCCCTCGGGCCCGGCAACCTGGGCGACGCCCCAAGGTGCCAGCCATGTCCAGCGCCTGCGCTGGAGATGGGATGTGGCCGGTGTGACGGCAACGAAGGCGTCCTCGCAGCGCAGCCGGAACGTGTGCTGAGTGCGAGGGAGTGCGAAGGAGAGGGGACCGATGACGCAGCCGACGACGCTGCCGGTGACGGGCGCATGGCGTCCCGGTGACGACGCGGGCCACCGCCGGTTCCTCCAGTTCCCTGTCGGCCGTCCGTTCGCGCTCGACGGCGGAACCACGCTCGACGACGTCGTCGTCGCGTACGAGACGTGGGGTCAGCTCGACGACAGCGCCTCGAACGCGATCCTGCTCTGCCATGCGTGGACGGGCGACAGCCATGCCGCCGGAGACTCTGGTCACGGCCATCCGACGGAAGGGTGGTGGGATGAGCTGATCGGGCCCGGACGGGCGATCGACACGGACCGCTGGTATGTCGTGTGCGCGAACGTCCTCGGCGGATGTCAGGGCTCGACGGGTCCTGCGTCGCCCCACCCTGCGGACGGCCTTCCGTACGGGAGCCGCTTCCCGGTGGTCACGATCCGCGACATGGTGCGCGTGCAGGCACGGCTCGCGACGCACCTCGGCGTCGACGTGTGGCACTCCGTCATCGGTGGATCGCTCGGCGGCATGCAGGTGCTCGAGTGGGGGATCACGTTCCCGCAGCGCGCGCGCTCGATCGTGCCGATCGCGACGTGCGCGCAGGCGACGGCGCAGCAGATCGCATGGGGCGCGATCGGGCGCCGCTCGATCCGCCTCGACCCGAAGTGGCGCGGCGGCGACTACTACGACGCCGCGCCGGGAGCTGGGCCGGCGCAGGGGCTCGCGATCGCCCGCATGGTGGCGCAGGTGACGTTCCGCAGCGACAACGTCTTCACCGAGAAGTTCGGGCGCGAGCTCGCCGACGGCGGCTCGCTCGGCGAGCGACTCGACCTGTGGCAGCGGTTCGAGGTCGAGCGCTATCTCGACCATCACGGCGAGAAGCTGATCCGTCGCTTCGATGCGAACAGCTACCTCATCATCGGCAAGGCGATGGACCTGCACGACATCGGGCGGGGAAGGGGTGGCGTGCGTGCGGCCATGGGCCGCATCACGGTGCCGACGCTGACGATGGGGATCTGGAGCGACATGCTCTACCCGTCGTACCAGCAGCGTCAGATCGCCGAGCTCCTCGTCGCCGGCGGCACATCGTGCGAGTACGTCGAGATCGACTCACCGCACGGCCACGACGCGTTCCTGCTGAACTTCGATCAGATCGGCCCGCCGATCACCCGGTTCCTCGATCAGGTGACGAAGGCCTGACGCCGCGGGTCCGAGTGAGCAGGCCCTCGAGTGTCGGGATCGCTCGGCTCGACTTCGGCAGGCGCAGGGCGAGCAGCGCCGGGAGCCCGTCCTCGTCGACGCCGCTCAGCAGGAAGATCTCCCGGTTGCGCGGGGGAGCTTCCGAGCGCGACGACACCGTCCACGACGTCTCCTTGCGGCGGAGGTACTTCTTCTGCCCGACGTGCAGCTCGTTGTCGTCGCCGACGACGATGCGCGTCTCGCGCCATCGTGACTGCGGTTCGCCGCGCGCGTTCAGGAGCTGCCCGTTGCACACGAAGCGGCGCGCATCCTTCGACACCCAGTGCGGCTCGACCCGGAACCCGAGCCAGAACAGGGCTGCGCAAAGCGCGAGCACAGCGACGACGGACAGGATCTCCACGCACTCAGCATGCCTGATGAGCACTGCGTGATGAATGCGGCGTCGCGCGTTCCGTGCGCGAGAATGGCCTGATGGCAGGTGGGCACCTCCCCGCGTTCGGCGTGCTCGCAGAAGAGCTCTCCGGTGCCGAGGCCACTCGCCGCGTCTTCCTCACCGCAGGCGGTCTGCTGCTCCTCGGTCTCGCGCTGCTGATCGCGACGGTGTGGTGGTGGCGGGCGACACGCCCCGAGCACCCCGTGCTCGCGCCGCTCGAGGTGATGGGCGAGCGCCGCTGGTCGAAGTCCGGCGGCGACGAGCGCCGGCGGCTGATCGAGGAGTCGCGCACGCTGGCGAAGGCGGCGCGCGACGCGACCGCGACGTCGACGGCATCCCCCGCGTCCGCTGTTGCTGTGCCGCCTGCATCCGCCGCTGCCGTCGCGGCGCGGGCGGGCGATCCGTTCGTCGCTCCGCTCCAGACGGGCACTGCCATGGGGGCGGCCCCGGTCGCGTCGGCGCAGCGCGCCGAGCCGGAGCCGGAGCCGGTGGACCTCTCCGTCCTCGTCGGGTCCGGGCCGTTGGTGCCGGACGACCTCGCCGAGATGGACCTGTTGCTCGGTCTCGTCCCCGCTCCGGGCGCCACTGCCGGCGCCGACCTCAGCCGCGTCGGCTCACGCAGCGATGAGGACGGTCCGAGCGGCGGCACGTCGGATGGAGCGGACATCCCAGCGGAGCCGGTCGTCGGGATCATCGATCCAACCGATCTCGGCGAGGCTCGTACCGTCGCCGCCGGCTTGACCGGTGTCGCCGATCAGCAACGCGACGCCACCGCAGTGGCCGAAAATGTCGGGCAGGACGGTGACGGTGCGGCCGATGCCGACCCGGACCGCTTGACGAACGATCCTCTCCTCCAGCGCACCAGCCTCAAGGACTGACATGGCCGACAGCTTCGACATCGACGCGATGATCGCCCGATTCCGCGAGCGTGCTGCGTCCGTGAAGAAGCGTCCGTTGCCGCCGGTGGAGGGTGAGCAGCGCAAGGCCTTCATCGACCAGGCGAAGACCGACTTCATGGACTTCGCGATCATCGGTGACGCGACAGGGTCGATCGAGGACGGCGTGCTCGTGCTGCGCGTCGACCTCCGCCCGCCCGACCAGCGGTCGTGACCGAGGCGACCCCGCAGCGCCGTGTGGAGCTGGCTGCGGGCGCGGTCACGGCGTGGTCGATGGGGCCGCTGATCGTGCGCGGTGTCGGTGCCTCGACGCGGACGGTCGTGTTCTGGCGGCTGTGGTTCGCGCAGCCGATCATGATCAACGCCGCGTACCTGATGCGCGGGCGGCTGTCGTGGCGTCTCCTGCGCACTTCGCTCGTACCCGGCGTGCTGTTCAGCGCGTCGATCATCACGAGCTTCGCCTCGTTCCAGTACACATCGACCGCGAACGCGACGCTCATCGGCGCGCTCCAGCCGGCGGTCATGCTGTTCGTCGCGCCGCGGCTGTTCGGCGACCCGGCCGAGCGTGAGCCAGCGGCCTCGCCGGCATCGCCTTCGTCGGGATGGCAGCGGCCTGATGACGGGGGGGCCGCGGCACCTCGACATCACGATCGCGTCGCTGCTGACCCTGCTCCGCCCGGTGCTGTCGTCGATCGCGGCGTGGATCATCGACGACGAGCGCCTCGGCAGCGTGCAGCTGGCCGGCGCAGCGGTCGTCCTGGTGACGCTCGGGGCGATCATATGTGACGCCCGCCAGGCGTCCCCCGAGGTCGAAGCCGCCCTCCCCGTCGCCGCCGACTGACCGGCCGGCCGCCCCGTTGCGGCGGACCGACTCACTGCTAAACTTGCGACGCACGTTGCGGACGTGGCTCAGTGGTAGAGCATCACCTTGCCAAGGTGAGGGTCGCGGGTTCGAATCCCGTCGTCCGCTCCAGATCATCGCAGGTCAACAACGTGCGGTTGCTACTCGGGTGGGTGCTTCGTTGCCCATCACGCCCATCATTTGCCCATCAATGCGGCGTCACGATGTGCCGATGATCGGTGCATGCACGGCTCGATCCGTCAACGCAGCACCGGGTCGTTCGAGTTGCGCGTCTACATCGGTACCGACCCGGCGACGGGCCGACGCCGGTATCGGACCAAGACGGTGCGCGCCAACCGCGCTGAAGCGGAACGTGAGCTCGCGGCCATGGTCGACACGGTCGGACGCGGACCCGGCATCGCTGCGCGCACGCCCGTGCGCGTGATGCTCGAGGACTGGTTCGCGGTCGCCTCGACCGGATGGGCGCCGACCACGATCCGCCAGACCAGATCCGTGCTCGCTTCCTACCTGCACCCGCACCTCGGCCACCTCGCCGTCGCCGACGTGACAGCGGCAACAATCGACTCGGTCTATGCGACGTTGCGGCGCAGCGGGGGAGTGCGACAGCAGCCGCTGTCATCGGGCACTCTGGCGCGAGTCCATGTCGTGCTGCGCGCAGCCTTCGCCCAAGCGATGCGCTGGGGCTGGATCTGGGACAACCCCGCCGAGCGAACCCACCGGATCGTCACCACACCGGCCGAGCTCCATCCGCCAACACCGGACGAGCTTCGATGCCTGTTCGAGCACGTCGCCGAACGCGACCGTGCGTTCCATCTGTTCTTGCACCTCGCCGCCTACACCGGCGCGCGACGCGCGCAACTGCTCGCGTTGCGCTGGCACAACATCCGCTTCGACAGCTACCGGATCTCGTTCTGCGCGGGATGGGTCGAAGGACCCAATGGGCCCGTGCTGACGACGACGAAGACCAAACGGAGTCATGTCGTCGACCTCGACAGCGACTCGTTCGCGTTGCTCGCCGACTACGCCGACTCGATGTCGACGACCCCCGAGGGGTTCGTGTTCAGCGACGACGGCGGCAAGACCGCGTGGAAGCCCAACCGGGTCACCAAGACATTCCTCCGCCACCGCCGCGCCGCCGGGTTACGCGCCTTCCGTCTCCACGACCTGAGAC
>Ga0136611_10002471_pt1 | contig 12874 bp, 6 predicted proteins | sample AntDrymUQ2232306_2_FD_106645 | JGI IMG/M metagenome (GOLD analysis project Ga0136611, IMG submission 106645) | Polar desert sand microbial communities from Dry Valleys, Antarctica - metaG UQ223 (23.06) | ecosystem: Environmental > Terrestrial > Soil > Desert | place: Antarctica: Dry Valley... | reverse complement strand
TTTTCAACGAAATGTTTTTCTATTTTTTTAGTTTACATCTGGGGAAAAAATGTCAAAGCCCTTTGTTTTACTTGGCTTTGAATAAAAGTAGGTGATTAACAATTTTAATGCGTTCGCCCTAACGTATAGGACCCTGTCCGAGTACTTTTGCCAAAACATCAGATTGTCCAAGTTCTCTTGCAATAACGCTCCGTCGTACACCTTCATCAATTCGATATAATGTAGGTCCCGCCGATGTTAACAGACGAGTGGTTTTTTCTATGACAGGAGCGACTTGTCCTATTACGGGAGCCGCTTCTTGAACTTTATTCACCAACACTGCCGCTCCGCCTCCCCCTCCGGCAACTTGGGCAATGCGCGGGGCTGATGTTGCTATGGTAGTAAGTGTGCTGGCACCTGCTGAAGATGCTGTGCCACCCCCGCCGCCTATTCCAGCTTCAATTAAGGTTCCTGGTCCTGCCGCAATGGGGATTGCGAACGCTGCCACCGCCACTACTGTAACTCCGCCTATTACCTTAACGACTCCCGCATTGGAATCTACAGTATGCCAAGATTTTCTTAACGTGACAGCTTTGTCATTCCTGTATCGTTTGTAATCAGTCTCCAACTGCCCGTAATATGCTGCGGATGCCTCTTCAGAAAACTCCGCCCAATACGCGGCGACACAGGCACCGGTACACCAGGATCTTTGGGTCAACTCGAAATTGCGCTGTCCTTCAAACTCGTCTCGCGTAACTATGTTAGTTGTGCCTGCTCTTCGCGCCTTTTCATCATCAGCCATAGGCGGAGCGACATCGTGAATTTCAATTGTTAAATGTCCGACAAAAATGTTTCCCTCTTCATCTAGCGGAAGATTAACTGGTATTTCAGGCTGCGTTCCGAGAGGGTCAATAAGCATTAGCGGGTTGTCGAAAGCATAAACAAATAAATTAACTCCACCTGCAATACTCATTGGATCGCTACTCAACCACCTTCCCAACCAAGGCATATAATATCTCGCGCTGTGATAAGACAATCCCGTTTCTTCATCTCGTTCCATGCCTGTGTAACGATAGCGTTTGGCGGCGGATTTGATAGCGGCATTACGGGCTTGGTAAGCCGTTGTGCCGTAGGGATGGTATTCTTCGTAACTGATGACTTGAGCCGAATTATCCAATTCCAAAGAGGCAGAGCCGAGATGATTGTGCAGTTGATAGCGCGTCAATTGTTGAGCCGTGCCGTCGTCCACATCATTGCGGGTTTCGACCATCACAAAGCGATGTCCTTCGTCTATCAAACTGAGTGTTTCTGTTTCTAATCCGGCATCTGCGCCACTGTGTTTTTTGTAAAGTTCGTATCCAGCGAGATAAATGCGTTCTTCTTTTTTGGTCGGTATCGCATTCTGGTCAGCCTGATTTTCGGTGATTTTGCGGATGCGTTGTCCGCTTCCGTCATATTGGTAATAGGTGGTTATCGGAATATTATCTGCGGTGCAACGTTGCCGGACGGTTAAGATTACTTCTTCCTTAAAGTTCCATTCGATCTTTTCGAGATGAGGCAATTCTTCTAAAAATCCGTGTTTAGCGTGATGTTTGTATTTTGTAAAGTTAGCAGGGCTGCCATTATCGCCAATATGCGTACTTTTCAGGCGGTTATTATCTTTTTCATACTCATATCTTCTGGTCCAGTTTCCGCCATCCGCAATATGTTTCATTCGCTTGATATTACCGACTTCATCATATAAATAACTTTGGTTGTAGTTGCGAATCGCCATCGGGTCGCCCGGGTTTTGCTGAATCATAAATGAAGCATCATTCCAGTTGTCGCAATCTCCGAAAGTTATTACAGCATTGTTTTCTCTTCCGGTTGCCTCGACCAATCTGTAAAGCGCATCGTAAGTAAATTCGGATAACGGTTCGATGATTGAATTTGCAAAAAATGCAATTGGGATGGCTTTGTCTTCAATCGCGGTGATATTACCGACGGGGTCGTAAGTATAATGCAAGTTTTGCAAGGCTTCATTGGTTTGTTTTTTACTTTCCAAACTTTTTAGCCGAAAGGTGTCTTTGTCATATGAGAACTTCGTGGTGACATCATTGCCATAGACGATTTGTTCACGCTGACCTTTTTCGTTGTAATCAATGTCATTGATATACGGAATTGGATCTCCCGCTCCCTGATGTTTCACCGTTTCGCTATTTAACAATCCAGCCTCGTTATACGAAGGTGTAATAACGCTCTTGTCGGGAGCAGTTTGTTTGGTGATTCTTCCGAGTGCGTCGGTTTCATTAGCAAAAGTAAAAAAATCGGCTTCCAGATCATTGACAAGATTGTCATCAATCCAGTTGGCAACTTCTTTGTATTTTTTAAATAGCTTTCGGGTTGTAGAAGGCGGTTGCCCCTTAAAATCATATTCAGGCGTTTTGATTAAACCAGCGGTGTCAAAAATTTTGATGGGCTTGCCTAAAACATTTATTTCTTGCAGAGCGGTTTCATTAAATCTGACCGTCTCGGTTCTTGTTCCGGTTAAAAGACTTTCCCCGTAAATAATCTTCTCGAAAATATTATCTAAATTTTCTAACGAATTAACATCATCTTCTTTGAATACTTTGCTATGTGTCGGGCGATGTAAGATGTCATAGAAATATTGGAATTCGTGGTCGCGTTCGTCCCAGGTGCGAAGTGGATTGCCTAAAATATCAATCAGCATCCAACGCTGTCCGGCATCCATACTATTTTGATAGACAAGATTGCCAAGCATATCGTATTTGTATTGCATGACAGTATTGCCCTTGTTCCCGTTTTCGGGAATTTCGCGGGCATCAATCACTGAGCGCAGATTGCCTTCGACATCGAGTTTCACCTTAGTGCGATAGAATTCATCAGCATCGGTTAAAATATTCCGGTTATGTTCGATGGATAAAATTGGTCTGCCTAATGTATCGAAGTGGAGAACATTTGGTGTGTCGGCGTGTTCGGCAGCTTTTGCAGCGGCTTGTTGTTCTTTGGTATCCGTAATAAATTTCGGATGGCTAGGATTCGTTCTTCTATCAAACCATTCATTTTCCAGTAATACGGTATCATTGGCATCGTAAACAACCTGTTTCCAAGAATCGAACTCTACTTTGGAAAAAGTGCCGTCCGGCATTTTGGTTTTTATCAACCGTCCGGCGGCATCATAAAACATCAAAGGCGTAACACCCGTTTCGACCAATTCTTTAAAATCTTCGTAAAGATTATTTACCGAAAAATAAGGTTCATATTGTTTTACGGCATTACCCTTGTTGTTTTTGATAGTTCTGCCATTGCCAATCCATCGGAGTTGTTTGGGATTAACCGTCGAAGTATCAATTTCATCAATGGTAATGGTGTTATCGTCATTGACAATTACCCGTTTGGCTTTCCCCGGTTCCGCCTGAACTTTTTTCATCACGACTTCGCCCAGACCGTTGGAGTATTCAAAACTGAGCTGAACCGGAGATTCAATATTCCGTGTCCCGTCTTCCTTTCGAAAATGTTTTTCTCTGACAATTGAACTGACAACCGCGGGCTTCCCGGTATTTCTATAAACGTCAAAGTCATAAAGAAATCGGGCGGTAGCATTTTTTAGCAACTGCTTTCCAGTATTGGCTAACGATACTGAATCTGTAATCCCTTCGGATGTTTCGGAAGTGTTGAAAAAACTGTTGATCAAAGCAATTTCAGCGTCATCTGCCAACTCAGTGATTCCCTCTAAGTCGTCAGCCTGATTTCCTTTGCCCATGACAGCCAATGCTTTTACTAACCCCAATTCATCAACAATAGCTTCAGATAAATTACCGTTTATATCTTTCATCCTTTGCGGAGAAAGTGTTCTGAAATTAAATTTGTCAACTTTACTTTTATTTCCTAAAGCATCTTCGGTTTCTTCGATAAAAAGAAAATAAGTGCTGTAAAATCTTACCTTGGTTTTTGCGCCAAAAGGATCAGTATAGGAAATTGGGGTAACAAATCTCTTCCGTGCATCAACAGCGGATTCTCCAACCCGTAGAAATTGAACAGTTCCTGAACGTATCCACCAATTATTATCATTTTCGCTATGGATAAATTTACCTTCCACTGTTAGTAAATCCGAATCTACTTTTGTATCGAAAATGACCGCAACTAATTCAGGAGTGTAAGCCAGTTGATAGCTTTCAAAAGGAATCGACAAAGATTGCAGTTCGTGTAAATTCAGTGGTTCATTTAAGTTGTTGTTATAGTAACTTGAACGAATATGCTCGATAAGTCTTTTTTGAGCTTTTCCAGCTATCAACGGTTTTTCGATCTCATGATAAAGCGTGGTCTCGGAAAGCGTATCGGAAAGAATATCTGCAAAATCTGACGGAGCGAAATATGTTCCCGATTTGGCTACTCCTTTTAATTCAAAAGTTTTGGTTTCCGAAGGCAATCTCAACCGATAGTCGGCATCTGAAATAACATCGTTGGTAAATTGATTTTGGTTATATATGATTATGGTTTTGCTTTGCTCTGCCTGAGTTTCGGAAGGAAGTGAAGCGTCGACAATCAGCCTCGGATAAACAACCGCCGCAGATTCCAGCACATTTCCGTATTCGTCCAATTTGATGTTGAGATTATGAGCTATCCGCGGGTCTTGCGAATTTCTTTCGTAGCTGTAAGTAACTGCTTCGCTTTCTTTTACTACAAAAACTGCATACTTATTCTTGCCTTTGGGCTGTAACAATTCAATCACACAATTATGTGTCGCCACATTGAATGGCGTAAGTTCCGTTCGGCGGGCTTCTTCTGTGTTCTTAAATTTGACGGCATCTTTGGCAAATACTTCTGAGCGCAATCCCATACCTTTACACGCCCGCAATGCTTCCCGCCATTCCTGAGCGGATAACTGGTCAAGCAGGGAACTGTCCAATCCGGGAGCAAGAACCAAACGGGCATCGGGCAAATCTATTTCGGGATGTGCAACCGCAAACCCTTGACGCTCCATTTCGGCATACCAGAAATCTTCCTTAAATTGATTGAGAATTTGGTCTTTGCCAAGAAAAGCTCCCGTATGAAACCAAGTTTTGGAAACTACCGGCTCTTGATGCAGTGGTTCTTCGACAATATTCGAAGCATTGCCCTGTTTCCAATGTTCAAAAGTTTCGGCATCAATTTGCTCGACCATTCCAAAACCGCGAAACTCTCTTTCAGCGTGGTCGTAATAACCATGATGATATTTGTATTCGCTGACAAAGCGGGAGCCGGAAATTTTATCTTCGGTAATAGTTTTTGAAATACAATGAACCGGAAAATGAAGTTTAGTTACCCAGGGTTTTCCGGCTTTTTTATCTCCGAGATAAAATTGGGTTGACGGCGTATATTCCAACGAAACCTCTTTGCCCATATTATTTTTGTAAGAAATCATAATGTGTGGTTTCTTACCGTTCATCAGGTCAATATATCTCAAAGAAGCATAACCATCTTTTACCAGCGGACTTGACCAAACCAGACAAGCAACACCATTTCCTAACAAATCGGTAACGGTAATTTTTGCCTGCGAATGTATTTCGGGAAAATTATCTATCTCAAACGGAGTAGTGCTGAAGCGATTGCCGCTCAGATTTTTCCAGCAGGTAAATTTGTCCTTGCCGAGATAAATAATATCCGTCGTTCCCGAACCGTCAATATCGGCTAATCGGATGTATGAAGAATTAAAAGAATCGGGATGGTCAAAAAAAGGAGAATTATCAAAAGTAATTTTCGGGCTGAATTTTCCATAACCCAAATTAGACCAATAGCAAACTTCGTCATTTCTGATTCTGACAATATCTGTTAAACCATCGCCCGACATATCCGCCAGAAAAATGGTTTGCCTGGCATCGGCAAAAACGATGTGCGGTCCATCGTCTTCATTGAACGGTTTGGGACTTTTTCGAGACTGTGAAAATCCATCTTTTCCTTCTGACGGATACCAGGTAAAAACATTATCTTCGGAAATAACGACTTCCGGTTTGCCGTCTCCGTTTAGATCCAACATTCGGGTATTGGAATCCCCGAAATCAACATTGGGAAGCGATTTAAACGCACGGAAAGCCTGCCATTCGTTTTCATCATTTAATTCAAAAAATCCCGGTGTTTCATTGGCAAAACTAATCAGTTGTTTTTCGCCGTCGGCATCTAAATCCGATAATTGCACCACTAAACCCAATCCGGCAAAAGAAGGTTTTGGATTCACTAATTTCGCCCGTTCAAATTTTCCGTTTCCGAGATTATGTTTGTAATACCAGCCGCCAGCCTGTTCCGTTAAAATTCCCGCTAAACCTTCATTAAATAAATCGGTGAATTGATATTGCTGCTCATCAAAACCCACAGGAGCGTGTACCAAATCTTCAGCATCAATAGTTTTTACCTCTTTATTCCAAACGTGGCTCTGGTAATCAAACTCCATCGGAGGCAATTGTTTTTGCGTGTAAGTGCCGTCTTCTTTTCTGATGTATCCGTGCGAAGTAACAGCTTTCAGGAAAGTAAAATCTTCTTCGGTATTGGTGTCATATTCAAAATCGAGAGACCTGACCAATCCTTCATATTCGTCTTGACCGGTAAAATGATGAAAAAGAAGTACTCTTTTACAAAGTCTGGTGGTGCGAATTTCAAAACCTGCCTTGTATTCGGAAAAAGCGTCAGGTCGGTATTCCCAATCAGACACTAAATTGAAAGGAGATTCGGGATTGTATTCTCCGTAATCAAAGACTGTTGAAAATAAATAATCCTCAGCTTCTGGAAAGGCATCGCCGAAATTATTATAAGGAGTTTTATTTCCGTAAAATACTTTTTCCAAATAAGTATTGGTGTAGGTAATCCGACCGTTTTTTAATCTGTTCCGGTTGTGCAGAAATGAACTGTCAAAGTTTGCCTCATCTTCTTTTTTATAAAAATATTGAGAACAATTGCCTTTATCGTCAAAGATAAATTCGGGCAGCCATTCAAAAATTCTGGTTTCATTCTGCGGGTCGGCAATTCTGGAGTTAGATGTCCAGCCAAAAAGAGAGGTTATGTTATCTCTCGTAATAACGCGCCATTTAATCTCGCCGGAGGTTTTATGAAACCACTTTTCGATGCGGGCAAATAAGCCTTCAATTCTTGGTTTGTAAAATCTTATCGTGAAATCTACCGAATCCTTTTCGTTAAGGACGAAATTTCCTTCGGCATCCCGGCTAAAATTACCGTCGCTTTCCTTTTTATATTCCGGCACCAGATCTTCAGCTTCGGAAAAAAGGAAGGTGTCAGAATCAACACCGTCAAAATATTGCGGAAGTCCTTTATCCGTTTTGCGTTTTATTGACGGCAGAGTTAAATTCCATCCTAAACCGAAAATGCCGTTACCGGATGCCGAATTGTAAGATAAATTAAGATTGGGAGAAGCTCCCCGCGCTGGAGAAAAGGGAAGAGGAATGGAAAACGAAGCGGTGCCATTAACGGCATTCACAGAAAATTTCTCATCAATTCCTTTAATCGCGCCGCCGCCTTTGGGCAATACAATGGAAGGCGTTTCAATCGAATTTGATTTACTTTTTCCTCCATCTGTTTTTAAGTATGGAGAAGGCGAATTGTTATTTTCTGGCTGCTTATTCAGTACCTTTCTCGAAGCGAAGTAATTGCTAAAGGTAAGCCAAACCGTCTGACTAAAAATACTAACAGTCGCTAAAAAAACCGGTATCTGCACGAGCCACTCCTGAAAAGAAAAAACAATCAACTAATTTGTTCAACGCTTTCTGCCTCGTTGAGTTGGCTGATTACATCTTCACAGGCTTGTGTCCAGCGGCTTACCTTACGCTTTTAAGTGCATCGCTTTTATTTACTTTCCAATATTTTTGAATAACCTCTAAAACCTATCTTACTACTGAATTAAACGCAAGTTTTCGCAGATTCAATCGGTATTAAAATTCATAGTGGTCAGTCTTTATTGAGATTTTTTGCTCTCTAATTATTAGCGCGACAATTCCCGAAAACAGAGGTCAAAATATTCTTTAAATTTCTTTTTTTGTGCCGGAAGGTCGGAAATCCAGGATCAAGCAAAATAGGTTCAATATTATTGCTTAAATAAAATGTTGGGATTTTACCGGAATTGAATTGGGGATTCTTTGATTCGATCATTTTTTGAGATGACAACTTTAATTTCGGTTCCAAAAGTTTGTTTGAACTTTGATTTTGGACATCCTTATAACTGGGGGAAATCAAAACTGACGTTATTTTTAATTTGCAATTTTGGTTTCGCTTCGATTTTTTCGCTGATTTCCCGGCTGATTATAATAACGCGCTTCGAATCTTCAGCAATCTGACCAAGTCCGATTTTCGCTAAGTTTTTTTGTAAAATTTCGGCTGTCTGTTCGGTTAAATTTTTGTGTTTGAAGTCAGAACTTTTCCGCAATAAATCAGAAATATCGATTTTGATGTCGTCGCGTAGTAGAGCTATTTTTTCGGCATGGTTATATTCTCGGCGGATTCTACTGAGTGCCGCCGCTTCGTGGTTGAGTTTGAAAAAGGCTTCGTTTATTTTTAATTTGTCTTTGCTGAATAGAAAAACATTATGCGCCTGTTCGAGTTGTTTGAAGGTTGTGATTGCCTGACGGCTCGCTTCCGTCGAGATTTTTCGATGGTCGGCATCAAGTTCTTTCGGTTCGAGCCGCTCTCTGGCAATCTCGGCGGCTTCGAGTTTGATTCGTCCGCGTTCTTCGGGCGTGAAAATCGCTTCGACGTTTAGATTTTTTTCATCTCCGATTACTTCGCCGGAAAGTTTTTCGCCCAAACTTTTCGAGAGCAGTTGTTTTTCGGCTCTGGCAATTTCGTTTTCGTAAAGTTTCAGACTCAGAGGCTTGCTTTCACTTAATCCTTTGGCGATTTTCGACTGCCACTCTTTCTCATCAACTTTTTGCTGTGTTTTTTCGATTACGTCCGGCACTTTACTTTTCTCAAAAGCATTTTGAATTTGTGAGATTTCGGCGAATTCTTTCCTGATGCCGGTTTTAACTTCGGCAATCAATTTTTCGTTTTCCACGAACTTTTGATAGTCACTGATTATTATTTCCTTTTGGACGGCTCGGAAAAATTCGGTTTTGATTTTCTCGGATGTTTGATCTGAATTGCCAATGCCGAGAGCTGCCGCGACGATTTCTTTTTGTTCTTTAGGGTTTGGAATATTTTGGCTTTGAATTCCAGCGGCGGCGCGACTTCCGTATCTTCTCAGGATATTTTCATTTTCCCGGCGGGCTAATCTTCCGGCTTCTTGAAAATGCTACAAATTATCGAATTTTTCGAGAATTACCTGCTCGTTTGAAAAATCGGTAGTTAAAATATTTTCTTTATCAACGCCGTTTTTTATATCATCCCGAAAATCTTTAATTGTTTCGTCCTGACCTTTTTCTCTCGCGTCGCTTACAAATTTTTCGCCGAAACTTGAAAATTTGTATTTATCTTTTTTACGTTTATCATCCGGGTAGAATTTTTCGAGCAGTTCCGCGTAAGTTTCCTTCTGAAAATAAGAATTTTCGGGAAGCGTAATTTGAATAATAGTTTTCTGCTCGTCTTTCGCAATCTCGGCTCGGCTGAAGACTTCCAAAATCTCGCCGATTTTTCTATTTTCGGAATTTCCGCTTGCCTTTAGCTCACGGGTGATTAACTCATTTTTTCGGGCGATTGGTTATGAAGTAGAACCGCCAGCGAATTAAAATCACGCTCGTCTAATTCGTTTGAAACAAATGCGGGCGATTGTATTTTTTCGCCTAAAATCCGCGCCTGGTTATGTTGGCTCAAAAGGTGAAGACTCTTTTCCGCCTTGCTCGCCTCAAGTTTTTTGGAATCGTCGCGGTTGAAATCATTCTGCTTCGAGAGTCGGAATTTGTCATAGGCGAAGCGATTTTCGAGATTTTCTTTTTGCTGTGTCGTTTTGTGGTAAACGAAATCATTTTCCTGCGGCGGAAGGCTTGGGTAAACGTCCGCGTGGTGGAATTCGTTTTTTATTTCCGATACGATTCGTAAGGCTTTGAGTTTTCCGATATCATCGCCCGTTCTGCTTGGCTCATCGCGCTCGCGGGCGAGTTCCATTCGCACTCTTTCAAAGTAATTCACGGCGCGGACATCACGTTTTTCGAGGCTGTTCGTTTGCAGCATTTCCACTTCTTCACGTCTCAGATTCGGCACGGGAAGTTTTCTGTTTTCGAGTCGGCATTCGCGCTTGATTTTTTCAGCCAGCGGCTTCGATTGATGATAATCGCTTTCCCTGCTTCCTAAATTTTGATTCTCTTTAACGATTAAGTTATGCAAAATCGTTTTTATCCGCTTGATGCCGCTCAAGTTTTCCAGCATTTCAGCTTCGATTAAATTTTTCCTGAGTTCCTCCTTTTTTGCCGCGTCGGTGATTTTTAGAACTTCTTTGTTCCGAGTCGCATTTCTTTCGGCTCGCCGCTCCAAATCGAAAAGCGACATCTTCCGGTTTCTGCCGGTTATCGAATCATAGATTTTGAACCGTCTTTTGTCGCCATGATTTTCCAGCGATTCTGAATTTTCTTTGACCTTTTCAAGATAAAATTTCGCCAGTATTACGCGGGCTAAAATGTCGCGCTCATTCTTGATTTCGTGATTAGAATTGGCATCGTCCCGCATCTCACTTTTGATTTGATTTTGTTTGTTTTCTGTTCCCTTATCGGCGGAATGATTTTCACTTCCGCGCTGCTCGAAAGTCTGTTCGGGAGACTGCCGCTGATTCTCTTTAGCTGATAAAACACGCCCGAGTTTTTCCCCTGCCGCGTCAATTAAAATTCCGGGCGCGAATGATTTTTCTTCTCCATTTTTATCGTAATGAGGCAAGAGTTCGGCGGGGATTTTACGAACAGTTTTTTTCTCTAAATTGTTGTCAAAGTATTCTTTCTGAATGGCGATATGAACGTGCGGATTGTCGGTGTTCAGGTGGATGCCCGCCGCCCAAGCGAGTTTGTCCGCGCCCATTGACTCTTCCATACGCTTTATCGTGTGTCTGGTGATTTCTTTGAGTGCTTGCTGACACTCTTTTTCATCCTTCCCTAGTCGGTCGTAATCTTCGGCGCGAAAGGATATTACCAGGTGGTGCAGTTCTTCGTTGGCAGGTCGCGCCCGATTCGTTCCGTTCTTCAAAAAGTCATTGGCTTTTTCGACCTCCAATCGGTCGGCACACTCGCTGAAAATTTCCCGCCCGACAGGTTCCTTTTGCGCGTCGGTTTTGCTGTGCGCGATGTAATGCAAGAGTCCGCGCGAACTCGCCCGTTTTGCCTGAACACTGACGATGACTTTCATTTGTAATTTTTATTCTGCGTGAGACCCGATTGGCGCGGACAAAAGCCGCTGTTTAATTTTTTCAATTTTCGTAAAAAGATAAAGCATTTCCGGCTCAAGCGATTCTTCCAGATCAATCCGGTGATGTTCGCTCAATTTTTCTAGTTCCTTGAGGGCGTGTTCGACAAGTCCCAAGATATTGTGATTGGCAAAATCCGCGCTGTTTTTTTTCTCAATTTCGACGGGAGAAAAATACTCGATTATTTTCGTGAAAATTTGATTGAGATATGACATACAAACGCTCGTGATGCAGTAAATTTCGCTCGTCAAAATGCCGGTTAAGCGCGAGTTTTCATCGAGCCTTTGCAATGCGGTTTCCGCAGCCCGCGCGTGTTCTTCGAGCCTTTCGAGTCGGGCATCTGTGACATCCGCCTTCATAGCTTTATGCTTTTCGTTGCTCACCAGCCAGTTGAACTTTTCGAGTTCGCGTTTTTCACCCGCAAAATCGTAAATTTTTCCGGCAATCGCCAGGCGAAGAAGTTTCTGCGCGTCCTAAATTACCTAAAATCGAAACATTTGCTGACATAATTTTTTAGCTCCTTATTCTTGTTTTTTGTTTTGTAAATTTTGTGCGAGCGGAATCAATTTTTAGTTTGTTTCCGCCCAAAGTTTATTGAATCAAGTGCCGACTGCCTGCGTAATTTGCTCGCTGCTTTTTATTTTTTCTTCCCGCCGCTCAAAGCTGAGTTTCGAGCAACAGAGCTTTAATTTTTGTTAGTTCAAAGTTTGATCCGATTAATAAAAAATTGTAGGAAGGAAAGTTTATGAGCAAGAAACCGAAGAATTCGAGTAACAAAGTTGGTTTTCTATCTGAAGATGTAACATTGACAGTGCAGCAACCGGTAGATCCTTTTCCCAACCCTATGCTGGCACCGACCGATGCGGCAGGCGTTAACAGTAACGGAGCAAGATTTGGTTGTTCGAGAAACGGCGGAACCCAAATGCATAAGGGAACAGACTTAATAGCAAGCGTTGGAATTAATTTTGTTGCAATCTATTCAGGTGTTGTCCAAATGGTCAGAAATAATGTAAGTAATGAGGAATATACTCCTGATTTAGGCAATATTGTAATTATAAAAAGCATCGATTTAGGCATATCGATAAAATACTGTCATCTGAGTGAGGTTTCAGTTACTCAAGGGGCTAGTGTGAGCCAAGAAACAACTTTAGGTAAAACAGGGCGGTCTGGTAATTCATTTAATGTCCCTCACAAACATCTGCACCTAGAGGTTTCTACGGATTTCTTTGCGACTAATCAGAAATATGTAGATCCGGAACCGTATTTGAAAACCAAATACGGATCAAATCCTAACCCGCTCGTCTGTCCCTAGCTTTATAATCAGATGCTAGTTTCTTAGTCAGGTTACAAATTGTAACCCAAGTTGGCGATAGTGCTGAGTTGAAAATTTATTGCCAATGCGGGCGCGAATATGCGCCAAGAAAGATTCTTTGATCGCTTTAATTTGATTTTTACCATCTTCTCGCGCTATTGCGCCGGCAAAGTTTTGGCATTTATCCAAATTGTAAGGTTTATTTTGATAATAAACTTGCT
>Ga0136611_10002470_pt1 | contig 12876 bp, 9 predicted proteins | sample AntDrymUQ2232306_2_FD_106645 | JGI IMG/M metagenome (GOLD analysis project Ga0136611, IMG submission 106645) | Polar desert sand microbial communities from Dry Valleys, Antarctica - metaG UQ223 (23.06) | ecosystem: Environmental > Terrestrial > Soil > Desert | place: Antarctica: Dry Valley... | reverse complement strand
TACCACGCCCGTCATCGTCGTGACCCCGGCGAGCGCCCGGGTGGAAGTCGGCAGGTCGGTGCAGCTCGTCGCCGCGGTGATCAACGGCAATGGTACCGGCACGTACTCGTGGTCGACGACCTCGCCGGGCAGCGTCACCGTCGCGCGGGGCGTTTTGCCGGAACTGCCCTCGACGGCGCGAGTGACGGGATTGGCGGCGACTGAAGAAGCGGTGGTCACCGCGACCTATACACAAGGCACCTTCATCACCACGGCGCAGAGCCGCATCAAGGTGACCGCGGTGCCCGTGATTCCGTCGTACACGCTGTCGCCGAGTGTCGGAGAGGTGATTGCTGGTGGCCCGACGGAGACGGTGACGATGGGCGTCACACGCACGAACGGATTTGCTGGTGCCATCAGCGTCGTCTCCGCGAGCGGTGCTCCAGTCGGACTCTCGGTGACGCCCAATGGTAGCTTCACTGGTGCGGTCGTAGCCGCGTCGGTGTCCGCCACATCGGGCGTCACGCCCGGCACCTATCCGCTCACGGTGACCACGAGCGCCACCGGTCTGCCCAATCAGTCTGCGATACTGACCATCACGGTCAAGGCGCCAGCAGCGGCGCAAACGGTTGCCCTGACGCTCGCACCAACCACGTTGGCCGTGACGCAGGGCGGCGCATCCGCCACGACGCGCGCCACCATCACGCGTGGTGGTGGTTTCACCGGCGCAGTGGGGCTCACGATCAGCGGTGTGCCAAGCGGGATGACGGTAACGCCCACGGCAACGAGTGTGACCGGCACGATGGTGGACCTGAACGTCAGTGCAACGACCGCGAACATCGGTTCGCACACGATCACGGTCGCGCCGACCGGTGGAGCAGGCGTCGTGGGCACCTCGGCAACCCTGGTGATCACCGTGTCCGCGGCGCCCGCCGGCACCACTGTCGCGGCGATTTACGTAGACCCCCGCGACGCGGAGATCACCGTGCCGGGTGGCGTGACGGCGCGTGCCCGCCTGTACGATGGACAAGGCAACGAAATCCCGTTGACGACAGCAGGCGGCACCATCACGTATGCCTTCACGGCGGCGACCACGCGCGCCACGATTACCCCGCTCGGCCAAGGACAGGCGCTGATTCAGGGGAAGGTGGCAACGACGGCCGGATCACCGCTCACGCTCGTGGCCACGTACACGCCTCCAACGGGAAGTGCCTCGGCCGCGCTAACCGATCGCACCACCCTCACCATCTACCCGACGACCGTCGGGCATTACGGATCGGTGGAAATCGTCACCAAGAGCCCCGATACGCGCCGCCTGCGTGCCGGAGACCAGACGATCGTTGAGCTCATCATTCGCGACCTGAACGGCATCCAGCTGCTGACGGGTGTGCCCGCGGCAGATCTCACGTTTCCGCTCGCGCCCTCGGCGGTGCTCGACATCACGCGCGACACCACCAAGCCGGGCTATCAGTACATCGTGAAAGCGAAAGCGGTGAGCACGCCGACCTCCGTCGAGGTCCGGGCCGACATGACCGGTGCGGCCGCCTCCGTGATCTTCGTGATCACGCCATGATTCGTCACGCGATGTTGTCGACGGCGTAGCCGCCGGTGAGCCCGCCCTGCGCGTCACGCGCAGGGCGGGTTCGCGCAGGACGTGAGGTGAGCGAGGCGTGCATGTGTCCGTATGGCGTCGGCTTGCGAAAGGCTATCGAGAACTGCACTGTTTGCGATCAGCTGATGGCCTCCATGTCAAATTCATGAATCGACTTATCGCCGTCTTCGCGTCTCTGTTTATTGGCCTCGCCGATCTGTACGCGCAGGTCGCACCGGACCGCGCGATCGTGCCGATGATCGTGGAGAAGAACCGGCCCTATGTCGACCTGACGTTTCGCAAGGCTGATGGGTCGACGAGGAAAGCGCGCTTCCTGCTCGACACCGGCGGTGGCGGATTCCTGCTCGCCGAAGGCCTCGCGCGCGATCTGGGTCTGACGCTCGGGGAGACGTCTCGCGAAGAGGGGCAGATATTCGCGATGTCGAAGACGCTACCGACCGTCTTCGTGGGCGATTTTCCGCTGACGCTCAACCCCGAGCGCGTCATCGTCATGATTGGCGCGTCGAACTCGATCGCGAAGATCAATCCGACTGCCGAGGGCATGCTGCCCGGCCACGTCATGTCGCGTTACCATGTCGTGTTCGATTACCCGAAGCAGACGTTGACGATCGCCCAGCCGAACGTATTGGTTCCGCAGGGCGAGCCAATGCCGATCAGCGTTTCGCGTGTCGGATTTCCGCGCACCGAAGTCGAGGTGCATGGCACGCGGTATGGATTGCTCCTCGATACGGGCGCGTCCTTCACGATGGTGTCGGAAGTCCTGCTCAAGTCGTTGGGCGCCGCGCATCCAGATTGGAAGCGCTATCCGGGGGCCTACGGCGATGCAGCGACGCTGGGCGGCATGACGCTCGAGACGATGTTCATTCCGCGCGCCACGTGGGGCACGCATCCGCTGACGGAATTCGGTATCGTGTCGCAGCACGAAGGCACGTTCGAGCGATACATGTCGGGGATGATGGCGTCGCCTATCATCGGGTCACTCGCCGGTAACATGCTCAAGGAGTTCCGTGTCGAGATCGACTACGCCCACGGAACTCTGTACCTGTCGCGTCCGTAGCAGTCACACGTCTACATACGTACAAGACGAGGCGTGCAGCACCGTCATCCGTTTGCTGCATTCTTTCCCTGCCGGCACCGGTCGCTGCAGTAGCGCACGTTCTCCCAGTCGCGCTCCCACTTCTTGCGCCACGTAAAGGGCCGCCCGCAGCGCACGCAGATCTTGGAGGCGCGCTCCGAACCTCCGAGCTCTCGAGGCCGGCCCGCTGTCCCGCGTTGTCTCGGCATGACGAGTAACGCACGGGGTTCAGGGTGGCGTTCCCCGGTCGTCGCCTTGCTCGCTAGTGTCGCGAGGCAGCGCCCGCAAGCGTGCGCACGCCAGTGCCGGCCGTGGCGTCGAGGCGCATCTGCTGATCGGCCACGACGTCGTTCACGATCACTTCGAGCGATGTCAGCGGACGGAATCCTGTTACGCGTTCCAGCTTGGTGACGTCCGGCACGCGACGCATCATGTCCTCGAAGCCGGCTGCATAGGCTTCCGAATACGGGACCATCACAATGTCCGACTGGCTTCCTGCGGCCGCGCGCACACGCTCGGCGAGGCCACGAATCGAGATCTCCTCAGTGGCGCCGATGTTGAACACCTGGCCGACGGCTGCGGGCGTCGCAATCAGGCGGAGCAGCGCTTCGATGGTGTCGCGTACGTGTCCGAAGCAACGCGCTTGCTCTCCCGACCCGTACACGGTGATGGGCTCGCCGCGCACCGCCTGAGCCGCGAAGCTCGGCACGACCATGCCGTACTGGCCGGTCTGACGTGGGCCGACGGTATTGAAGAAGCGTGTGATGATCACGGGAACGCCACGCTCGTGCCAGTACGCGAGTGCGAGCCATTCGTCGAGCGCCTTCGAGCAGGCGTACGCCCAGCGCGAGTGCGATGTGGGGCCGAGCTGGAGATCCTGCTCTTCGCGAAACGGAATCGACGTCGACTTTCCGTAGACCTCCGATGTCGATGCGATCACCACGAGCTTCTTCTTCTTTGCGGCCGCGCCGAGCACGACTTCGGTGGCGCGCACATTCGTCTCGATCGTGTGCACCGGACGTTCCACTATCAGTCGCACGCCGACGGCCGCCGCGAGATGCACGGTAACGTCCGCACTGTCGACGAGCTCCGAGACGATCGCCGGATCGAGCGCCGAACCGATGCGGTAGGCGAAGTCCGGACGCCCGATCAGGTGGGCGATGTTCTGCATGCTCCCTGTCGACAGGTCGTCGAGCACCTGCACGCGATCGCCGCGATCGAGCAGGCGCTCGGCCAGGTGAGAGCCGATGAAACCACATCCACCGGTGATGAAGACGTTCACGCGATCTCCTGGGCTGCCAGCGCATCGAGGACGCGCTCATGTCCGCGACGCGCCGCGGCGCGTCGCACGATATCCAGATACTTCGGCACGACGACGCGCTCGGACCACCGCTCCACGTAGGCGCGGTATCCGGACGCAGACAGGGTCGCGCGGTGAGCCGGACGATCCTGCAGTCGACGCATGGCCGCCAACAGATCGTCCCGCGTGGAGAAGAGCTCGCCTCCGCCCGACTGCGCGATGATTTCCGGGAACGGTCCCAGGCGCCTCGCGATCACCGGCGTCCCCTGGCGAAAGGACTCGATGAGCACGATGCCGAACGTCTCGAAACACTCTGACGGTACGACGAGCGCGATGGCGTGTTGGTAAAAGCCCCGGAGCGCTTCGGGAGCGATGCGGCCCAGAAAGCGGACGTTGCTCATGCCGGCCGCAAGCTGACGGAGGTGGGCGGCATGGGTTCCATCACCGGCGATGAGCAGGTCAGCGTGTGGATAGTCGCGAAAGGCCGGAATGACATCGTCCAGCCCCTTGATGGGTTCGAGTCGCCCCGCAAAAAAGAAGTAGGGACGCTCGTTCGGCGACGGTCCACTGGCGACCGGCAACTCGGTGGTGTCCGGGTCCGGAAGGAAGTACGACAGCACTTCCATCTCGCGCGTGAAGCCGAACTCGCGGTGCTTGTCGCGACTGAATTCGCTCATCGCGATCACGGCATCCACATGTTCGATCTTGCGCGCAAGAAAATCCGAGTAGCGCCAGAGCTGTGGGGGGCGCCGGTAGGAGATGGAACAGCTGATGCACTCGCGACCGGTGCAGAGTTCGCGACCGTGTCGCCAGAGCACGTGCATGGGACAGACGAGCCAGTGCTCGTGCGCCATCAGCAGCGTGACTGCACCGTTGCCATAGGACAGGAGGCCCGGGCCACCGATGAGCGAGAGGTTGTGGAAGTTCACGACATCGAACCGTCCGCGCTCGATTATCGCACGGATGCGCCGACCGTTCACGACAGGGCGGCCGAGCTGCTGGGTGAGCAGGGACGACGCCATCGGCATGCCGCTCCGAAGCCGCATCACCTCGACGCCTTCGTCATCGTCGTGATCCGGGACGTCGGGCAGCGCGCCGTCGCTCAGCAGCGCGTAGGCGTCGATGTCGTGCACGACGGTGACGTGATGTCCAAGCTTCACGAGGCCGCGCGACAGTCGCTGGATGCCGATTCCGTCACCGCCAAAATTGTGCGGCGGATAGAACGTGGTCAGCATCAGGAAACGAAGCGGGCTCACACTACTGCACCGGACAAGGCGTGTGAAATTGGGACCGTGTACGTGGAAGTATGAGGGGGCGTGTCGTGTGACGCCAGAACGGCATGTGGCCGCCGGTTGGCACCTCAAGCAGACGGCCAGACTGCCCGAACCGCAACGACCACCGGGGCGAATGGCGCTACGACGGTGCCGACCGCCGTCGATAGATTGTAATCCTCACGGATTCGTGCGTGCGCCGCACCCGACCGGTGCACTCCCTCCTCCTCCCCCTCGTCATGCCCGTGTCTCCGCGCGCGCTGGTGCGCCCCGTCCTTCACGTGTTTCGATCGCTCGGCCTCGTGGCCGCCATGCCGCTCGTGCTTGCGTTGCACGCACAGCGCACCGCGACGTCCGACCTCGACCCGCGTATTCAGGCGCTCGTGGCCGCGGTGTCCGAACAGCGGTTGCGCGACCTCGACACCAGGCTCGTGTCCTTCGGCACGCGTTCCACGCTGTCCGACGCCACGAGCACGGCCCGCGGCATCGGCGCGGCGCGTCAGTGGATTTACGATGAGCTCAAGCGCTCGAGCCCTCGCCTTCAGGTGTCGTTCGACACGCACCAGATTGCACAGCAGGGGCGCATCACGCGTGACGTCGAGCTGCGGAACGTGATGGCCATTTTGCCCGGCAAGTCGTCGCGACGCATCTACATCACGGGGCACTACGACACCGTGAACCTGGGCTCGGGCGGTCAGGCGGCACTCAATGCCGGTGGTGCAAATCCGCAGGGCACGCGCACCGATGTGAACAACAACGATGCGCCCGGCGCGAACGACGACGGCAGTGGTACCGTGCTCACGATGGAGCTGGCGCGTGTGTTCGCCGAGAGTGGGCTCGAGTTCGACGCGACACTGGTGTTCATGTGCTGGGCGGGTGAGGAGCAGGGGCTGATCGGGTCGATGGCACATGCGCAGAAGCTTGCGGCCGACAAGGTCGTGGTGGATGCGAACTTCAACAACGACATCATCGGCAACAGCCTGGGCGGCAACGGGCAGATCGACAGCAAGAGCGTGCGTGTGTACTCCCTCGGGCCGGAGGACAACATGTCGCGTTCGCTCGCGCGCTACATCGAAGGCATGGCGGCGCTGTACGTGCCGTCGCACCGCATTCGCCTGATGGCGCGCGAGGATCGCTTCGGTCGTGGTAGCGATCACTCGAGCTTCACGGCGAACGGATTTCCCGCCGTCGTGTTTCGCGAGGCCAACGAGAACTTCAATCGCCAGCACAACGCGAACGACTTGCTGGAAGGCGTGGACTTCCGGTATCTCGCGCAGAACGTGCGCGTGAATGCGGCGAGTGCCGCGTCGCTCGCGCTTGCGCCGCAGGCACCGGTGGTGATCGACCAGCGTGGATCGCCGCGCCTGTCGCGCAATCCTTCAGGCTACGATGCGAACCTGCAGTGGACGGCGGTGCCGGGCGCAGTGGCGTACCGCGTTTACTGGCGCGATACGTGGAGCAACAGTTGGGAACATGCACAGACTGTAGGCGCGGTGACGCAAACCGTGCTGGCGGGCGTGTCGATCGACGACTGGGTATTCGGCGTGGCCGCGATCGGCGCCGACGGCAACGAGAGCCTGATCAGCGCCTACGTGTCGCCGGTACGGCGGATGAACGAAGTGAAGCTCGTCATCAAGCCCTAGGGGCAATACTGTTCAGATAAGATAGAATGCGCTAGACTTGCGTCCAACCCCACCGTGGAGACGGCGATGGCACGGACGGCAGGGACGATTCCGGCGGGCCTGCGCTTGGCCGACCACATCAGCTTCGGGGTGCTCACGGCGCAGTTTCCCCGGGACGTGGTGGAGCAGGTGTTGTTCGAGACGGAACGCCTGAGCGCGCGCGAGCGCGCGCTGCCGGCACACGTGATGGTGTACTACGCCATCGCGTTGGGCCTCTACGCGGACGTGTCGACGCAGGAAGTGCTCCGCTGCGTCGTCGAAGGCGCGCGGTGGCTCGGGGAGCCGACGGATGACATCCTGCCGAGCAAGTCGGCGATCTCGCAGGCGCGCACGCGCCTGGGCGCGGCGCCGCTCGAGGCGCTCTATCGCGTGGTGGTGACCCCCATCGCGACGCCCGGCACGCCGGGCGCGTGGTATCGCGGCTGGCGCGTGATGAGTCTCGATGGCACGACCCTCGACGTCGGCGACACCGTCGCCAATGCGCGCGCGTTTGGTCGACCGGCGAGCGCCCGCGGCGTGAACGCCACGGGCGCGTTTCCGCAACTGCGGCTGGTGGGCCTCCTGGAGAACGGCACCCATGTGATCACGCAGGCCCAACTCGGCGCGTATACGACCCAGGAGCGGACGCTGGCCGTCCCCGTGCTCGCCGCGCTCGCGCGCGATATGCTGTGCCTCGCGGATCGCGGATTCCTCGGCTTCGACCTCTGGCGCACCGCTGCCGCGACGGGGGCGGCGCTCCTCTGGCGGGCGCCCGCGGTCGTCACGCTGCCCATCCTCGAACGCTATGCCGATGGCTCCTACCGGAGCGAGTTGCGTTGGAATGCCGCGTGCACCAGCGCGGATCGCACGCCGCAGTCCGTGCGCGTGATCGAGTACACCGTCCCCGGCTCCGCGACGCCGACGCAGCGCTACCGGCTGGTCACCACGCTCACCGTGCCGACCCGCGCGCCGGCAGCCGAACTCGCGGCGCTGTATCACGAGCGCTGGGAGATTGAGACGGCCTTTGACGAACTCAAGACGCATCTGCGCGGCGCGCAGCGCGTGCTCCGCAGCAAGACGCCTGAGCTCGTACGGCAGGAGACGTGCGGCTTCCTGCTCGCGCACTTTGCCGTGCGCGCACTCATGCACGAGGCGGCACTCGGCGCGCTGCCGCGCGCTCGCGATCCCGACACCCTCTCCTTTACCCATACGCTCCGCGTCGCCCGCCGCACGCTGCCGCACGTGGTGGCCTTTCCCCCCTCCAAGCGACCGGGTGCGCCGCCGCATTCTTGAGGAGATTCGCGCGGTGCCAGTTAGCTCCAGCCGTGGTCGGGTCGTCCCGCGCGGGGTCAAACGCAAGATGAGCAATTTCCCTTTGCGACCCCGGCGTTCCTACCGCGTGCGGTGCCGCGCCACCACCGTCCACATCATCGTGCGCCACCGCCCGCCTGGCACGTGGAGCAGACGACGCTCCCTTATCTGAACAGTATTGGCCCTAGCACCACGTCCAACGTCCGTAGCGCGTTGGGAATCGTCGTCTCAAATTCTTCGTCGTTGACCCATGCCGCGGCGACTCGCGGTGTGGACAGCAGATACTGCTTGGCGTAGTACGTGGCGAGTTCGACACACTGCGGCGCGGGCAACCGGCGCAGCACACTCGCCGGCACGTTGCAGAGCGCGCGGACGCCACAGAATGGGACCAAAGTCGCTACCCACGTGGGATCGCAACGCACAGCCGATTGCTCGACCATGGCGTTCGCTCGTCCATCCGCCTTGAGGGAAACGGCTCCGCGGAGCACGGTGTCGGGGATGTCGCGGAACGCGTGGATCGCGTAGACCGCGGGCGAGCTGCATGTCTCGATTCGCCGCAGTGCCCACGCACGGTCAGCATGGGGCGCTTCTGTATCTGCAACCATTGCCAGCAGCGCGAGGCAGGAGCGAGGATCGTGCGCGTTCACGCGCGTGCGTCGTACGCGTCGGGCTTTCATGGAATCGACAAACGGTCGCGCGACCTCGAGCGCGATTGGTCGCCAACGGCTGTCCAAAAAGATCGACACGGTCTCGAGGGCGTCACGTCTCCACTCCCATGCGAGTCCGCCCGTCGATATCAACGCGACCGCCTCATCCAAGATCGAGCGCACTGTAAAAGCCGTCAACCCGGATAGCTGGCGCATAAGCGCTGCCGAGAGCCCGTGTTGAGCCGCCAGTTTATCCACGGCGCCGGGTAGCCGCTTCGCTTTTTGCAAGTCGGTTGCGGTCACGCCGCAATCGAGGTGCGCCTTCAGTACGTCAAGCATCAACCGTCGATCGCAGCAGACATCGATTATCGTCTCCGTCGTTCTGCGCTTCGATTCCACAACGTTCGTCATGCGTGTCTCCGTTGTTGGCACATCGAGGTGTCACCACGCGCACGAGTGAGGTCCGTGATCGAAGCGACTCAATCATCGGTCGCGTCGGCCGCCGAGGTGGGCCAGACCCGGACAGGACGGGAGACCGGCAGCAAAAGCGCAAGGGGACGCACACCGTGCGGCGCCTCCCCGTCATCAACTTGGGAAGTGAGCGTTTGGCCGAGGGTTCGGACGACGTCTCGCCCCAATCGTCATATCGATTGGCCGTCACAGATTCACGGACGAAGCACACGGGCGGCGGCGCAGGGAACGCGACCCTACCTGCGCAGGTCCACTCGCAGTTTATTGCCGCCGTTTCGAGAACGTCAATGACCTCGGCGTTCGCGCGGTCCACTGATAGAAAGCAGTGTCCACGGTCGCAGGTGTCTTCATGCCCGACCAGCAGGACATCCGTCTGTTGGGCCCACGGCGGCGTGGCCGTCGCGCAGCGGAGCGCGGCGCATGCCTGCGTGGTGCCTCGTTGATACTCGCGAACTTTCGCCGCGCTCACCACACGCATTCGGCACTCCACGACCTGCTCCTCATCACCGACACCGGAGTAGCGTCGATCGCTGAGCGAGCGGGAACAACACGCGGCACCAACGGCATGAGGCCTAGGTGCCCACCGCATGCGGCTCCACGTATCCGAGTGGCCAACCGCCAGATGCGCTCCTTGCCGCTATTCTTGGATGTCTGGTGTGCTCAAAAGTGTGCTTTCTGAGCCCCATTCACCCCCATTTTAAGCCATTGAAGCCCACTGAGGGCGCCAAGGCCGATTAGCGCAAAATCTGGTAACTACCGCGCGTTCAATAATTTACGCTAATTCCAATAACCCGCGACCCGTGATCGAATACTTCCGTACGCTTCCTACCAAGTTCAACCATGGACCGTCTGCTGGCGAGCCGGACCGCCGCGCAATCTACTACCCGCGCGTTGCCCTCATGATCTTCACCGACGTTGAATCGCGGCGGACGCGCCCCGTCGTCGGCGATCAGCGGCTTCGGTCCACTGACGCCCGGGCGCCGGTCTGGAAACGCTTTTTCGCCGGCTACGGGAAAAGCTATGCACGCCATCTGCAATTTGTGAGCGCACGTTCACCTCGCGATCTTTCAGCCCCGCTTTCGCAGGCGTCCATCATCCTCCGTCGCGCGCGGATGCTCGCCCCTCGACCACTCCCGCGCACATCGGCGAGATGAACGGACAGCCCACTCCGGTAACATGCGTGCGCGGCCTCGTTGCCGGCGTTCATTGCGCATCGGCACGGCGCAGCACGCCGTGCTGGCGTTTACGAAACGCTCAGGCAGGAAGCGCGGATAGCGCGACGGCGATCTGTCCTGCCAGGAACGCGTTCGCCTCGAGGAGTGCCAGGTTTACCCGCACCGACGCGCCTGCAGTGCGTTTCTGAACTTCGCCAAGCAGGAACGGAGTGACTGCCGCACCCGTGACCCCCTGCGCTCGCGCGCTGGCGAGCGCCGCTCGCGTTGCCTCGTCGACCAGTGACGCCGGCAGCGCGAACTCCGGCGGCGGCGGCTGCACGACGAGCATCGCCCCGGGACGTGCGAGTGCGCGGTGTGCACGCCACGCGCGGGCAATCGTACCCGGGTCGTCGGCTGACGCCGGCAGACGCAACCCGGTGGTGCTGGTGAAGAAACCCGGCAGCTCGCGCGTGCCGAAACCGACGACCGAGACGCCCAGAGTCTCGAGCCGCTCCAGGGTGGCCGGGAGATCCAGAACGGATTTCGCACCGGCGCACACCACGATCACCGAGGAGCGCGCGAGCTCGACGAGATCGGCCGACTCGTCGAAGGGTGCGTCACGGTGGACGCCCCCGATGCCGCCGGTCGCGAACACCTCGATGCCGGCGACGGTGCAGAGCGCGAGCGTTCCGGCCACCGTCGTGGCGCCGTCGGCGCCGTCGGCTGCAGCCATGGCGAGATCGCGGGCGGACACCTTCCGGATACCGTCGCGCGCGAGGAATCGCTCGAGGTCGTCGCCCTCGAGCCCGAGCGAGGCATGACCCCGAATCATGGCGGTGATGGCGGGGGTCGCGCCGACGCGGCTCACTGCCTCGCTCATGCGAACGGCCGCATCCCGGTTGAACGGGGGTAGCAGGCCCTGTGCCAGGACGGAGCTCTCGAGCGCAACGACCGGCGCGCCGCGATCGAGGGCAGCACCCACGGGACCGGTGCGGCGGAATATGATCCGGCGTGCGGTCACGAACGGGGAGACGGCTTACTTGCCGTCGGTCGGATCCTCGAACGTGTCGCTCTTGCGCGTCTCGACCAGCTCCCACTCCTTCGACGTCGGATCGTACACGGCCATGACCTTGATGGTCTCGCCGGCCCACACGTCGAACACCTTGCCGGTGTTCTGATAAATCTTGATCTCGTGCCCGTCCTCGAACTTGAGGACGACGAGCGGATAGGCGCTGTTCGTGTACTGCTTGCGAAGCTTCTTGGCAGCGGTCATTCGAGTCTCACGGCGTACGGTGCGGAATTGCGGGAACGCAGCGGAAGTTAGGGCGCGTGCGCGGCTTCGCCAGCACCCGCGCCGACCCGCAGGCGCCGTCGTGCTCCCCGACGAAGGCGTGGCTGCCGTGCCTCACGTGACCGTTGTCGTGACGCCCGCAAATCGCTTCCATTCACCGCCCGCGAGAATCTCGTCGATCGCCGCGACGCAGGCGGCGAGTTCGTCGTCTGTCGTGTAGAAGTGCGGCGCAACGCGGATGCCGGCGCCCGGCCGATAATCGATCACGATATCGCGGGCCAGCAGCGCGCGCGCCACCTCGGCCGCGTACGGAACGCTGAAGGCCACAGTACCGCCGCGCTCGCCGTCATTCCGCGGTGCATGCGTTCGCCAGTTGCGCGCGTCGGCGGCGTCGAGCAGCAGGCGAGTCTGGCGCGTGCTCTTGGCACGAATCGCGACCAGCCCAGCCTCGCGCACGATACGCGGCCCCTCGAGCCCCGCGAACAACGCGGGCACCGTCGGCGTGCCGCCGAGCCAGCGCCATGCGCCGCCGGCATAGTCCATGTCGCCCGCGAACGCGAACGGCGTGCGGTGCGCCTGCCAGCCGGTGAGCGCCGGCGCGTACCGCGCACTCATCTCCGGCGATGCATAGAGGAAACAGCCACCGGGGCCGCCGCACAACCACTTGAGCACGCCACCGCACAGGAAGTCGGCACCCATCGCGGCGACGTCGACCGGCATCACCCCCACGCTGTGGTATGCGTCGAGCGCCACCAGCGCGCCGACCTCACGCGCACGGGCGCAGACCCGCGCCGCGTCGATGATGTGCGCGGAGCGGAAGAGCACGTGCGAGATCGCTACCAGACGCGTCCGCGGCGTGATTGCGGCGAGCAGACGCTCCATATCGATGCCGAGCTCATCATCAGTGGGCACGACGGTGATGCGGGCCCCAAGCCGCGGGGCCAGTGCGTCGTACGCGTATCGCACCGAGGGGAAGTCGAGCGCGGTCATTACGACCTCGTCGCGCTCGGAGGGATAGTCCAGCGCGCTCAGGATGCTGCTCATCGCGCCGGTCACCGTCGGCACCATGGCCACCTGCCCCGGCCCCGCCCCGATCAGTGGAGC
>Ga0136611_10002469_pt1 | contig 12877 bp, 13 predicted proteins | sample AntDrymUQ2232306_2_FD_106645 | JGI IMG/M metagenome (GOLD analysis project Ga0136611, IMG submission 106645) | Polar desert sand microbial communities from Dry Valleys, Antarctica - metaG UQ223 (23.06) | ecosystem: Environmental > Terrestrial > Soil > Desert | place: Antarctica: Dry Valley... | reverse complement strand
GATCTGACCAGCTTGGGTGGTGTTGACCGCCTGAACCGCGGCGACGGCGTTGTTGGTCGTGGTCAGCTGGCCGAAATTGACCGCGTCGGTCGCCGCGATGCCGGCCGCGACATTGACGATCCGACGTTCGCCACCGACGGTTCCGACCGAAACCGTATTGGCTTGGTTGGCGACCGAATTGGCGCCGAGTGCGACGCTGTTGGTGGCGGTTGCAGTAACCTCGGCATTGGCACCGATGGCGATCGAGTTGAGGCCCGCTGCACCGGCATTGATCCCGGTGGCGATGCTGTTCTCGCCCGACGCAATCGCGCCGGTGCCGATCGCCGTTGATCCGATTCCAGTGGCCATGGCCAACGTCCCTACCGCCGTCGCATTATCGGCATCCGCCGTCGACGCCTGGCCGACCGCAACCGAGAACAGTCCGGTGGCAGTCGAATAATAGCCGACTGCGGTCGCGCCGTCGCCGGCTATCGATCCGGTGCCGCACTCGGTGCCCGCGACCGCGCTGTTATTGCACTCGGGGGTTCCGTCGGCTGCGGCGGGCGACGCCACTAAGGCAATAAAGCCAAGCGCGATGGCTGAAGTCGTCATAATCTGTGACAGTCGGGTCATGGTAATTCCTTTTGCTATCGAAACGTTGTGGTTAGTACGTTGTGGTTAGTCCGAGCGATATGTTTGTCCCATACTGAGCTGTCTCAAAATAAATCGTGGCGCTCGCCATGCGACATTCGACCACTCCTCAAGTCAGCGCGTGAGGCACCAACATCGTCGACCGGGTTAATTTGCCGAACCTCAGGCAAAAATAACATATGTGAGTTTTCTCCCCAGTTAGACAGCTAGGACTCCAATTCTCGTCGGCGGCTGTTCGCTTGCGTACCGAATGGCCGCCGCGCCATTTTCAACGGCGTTTAAATGGCGCCTGTGTTAGGAGAAAACGGATGATTCGTTCGACTGGACTAAAACTCACTACGGCGATCTCCCTTGGAGTATTGGCCGTCTCGCCCGCCTTGGGCTCAAGCCATCGCGAAGCACCCAACATCACCGAGTCGCCCAAGGTCGATAACACCGACGTTTATGCGTTCCGCAGTTACGAGCCGGGTCGCGCGGGCTTCGTTACGCTGATCTCGAATTTTCAGCCGTTCCAGGAGCCGGGCGGCGGACCCAATTACTTCACCATGGATCCCAATGCGCTTTACGAGATCATGGTCGACAATAATGGCGACGCAGTCGAGGACGTTACCTTCCAGTTCAGGTTCCAGAACACGCTCAGGAACGGCACTGGGATCACCGTGAACGCCGGCGGCAAAATTCTGCCGATTGCCCCGCGCCATAACGGTCAGGTCACCACCGACAACGATCCCGACCTTGGCGAGCGCGAAACCTACACCCTCACCATGGTGACGGGCGACCGCCGCAGCGGGACCGCCGCGTTGGTTACCGGCGGAAGCGGCCGAACATTCACCAAGCCGTTCGACAATGTCGGTAACAAGACGATTCCCGACTACCCGGCCTACGCCAACCAGTTCCTCTATAATGTCACGATCCCGGGCTGCGCGACCCAAGGCCGGCTGTTCGTCGGCCAGCGCGAGGAGAATTTCGCGGTCAACCTCGGCCCGATTTTCGATCTGGTGAACTTCGTCCCGATCGAGGGCAGTATCGCCCAAAGCCAGGCGAACCAGGAACTGATCGACAATTACAATGTCACCAGCTTGGCGCTCGAAGTGCCCATCACTTGCCTGACCGGAACCGGCAATGGCGTGATCGGCGTGTGGAGTTCGGCAAGCCTGCCGCAGTCGCGCCTGCTCAAGCCCAACCCGACCTTTGCCGCGCCGGATACCCAGGGCGGCGCGTTCGTCCAGGTTTCCCGACTCGGAAACCCACTGGTCAATGAGTTGGTGATCGGCCTTCCGCAAAAGGATCTGTTCAACGCCGTCAAGCCGACAGCCGACGCCGCGCTGGCAGACTTTGTCACCAACCCGACCTATCCGGAGATCCTTGAGCAACTGTTCGGAAGTAACGCGATCGCGCCGAACAACTTCCCGCGCAACGATCTGGTCGCCACCTTCCTGACCGGCATCGCCACGCTCAACCAGATGTCGACGGTTACCGCGTCGGAAATGCAAAGACTCAATACTGGCGTCAATCCGACACCGCAGGCGTCACAGAACCCTCTGGGAGTTGTTGCCGACGATCTTGCGGGCTTCCCCAACGGCCGGCGTCCGGGCGATGACGTGGTCGATATCGTGCTTCGGGTGGCGATGGGCCGACTGTGCCACCCGTTCCCGATCGCAGGCACACCGACCCAGCTCGGCCTGTGTCAGCCGGCGGATGCGCCGAGCGGGTTGGTACCCTACACCGATGGCGCGCCCACCAACGCCACCACCACCTTGAACGCGTTCCCGTACCTCAACCCGCCGCTGCGCGGCTCGCCGAGGCCGCAGACTCAACCGTGATCAAATCAGGAATCCTCAGGCCGGTGGTAATCACCGGCCTGATCCTGACAGCCGGCGCATCGTTGACAGCCTGTCAAAAAAAGGCTGAAGGCGATGCTGCCGGCTTCGGCGCGTCTGGGTCCGAAGCGACCCGCACCGAGGACAAGTTCGGCAAGAATTTTGGCACGGCATTCCGCGCTCCGGCCAATTCGGAACCGGCCAAGGTCGAGGACGCCGACGTCATTCCCGTGTCGAACACGGCCGAACCCGAACAGATCGATTGAAGTCGATGGTTGAATTAGTGAAGTCTCATGCAGCCGCGGGCCAACCGGGCAAGACGTCCGGCGTGATCGTTCGAGTCGCTGGCCGATCAGCGGCGGCGGTTCGCCGGGTCGTAGCCGAAGGTCAGGCTGGAAAAGGTCGTGTCGAACTCGACGTTGGGATCGCCCTTCACCGCCTCGCTCCACAGGACATTGACCAGCCAACTGCCGACCGGCGGGATGCGAAAGCTGGCGTGGCCGTTGCGGTCGGTGACGGCGATCGCATGCGGCTTGGCGTCGGCTTCAAGGCGCGTCAGCTTGACGGTCGCGCCTGGCAAGCGTCGGCCATTGTACATCACGCGAACCGGAAGCATTCGCGAAGCGCCGAGCGCATAGGGATTCCGCTCGGGAACGATCTCCAGCTTGAAGCCGAGTGTGCGGGTGGCCTGGGCCGAATTGGCGGCGGTCTGGACTCCGACCTGGATCAGCGCCTTGGCGCGACGGCTGTAGCGTTCGCGGCCAGCCTGGTCGGACGTCCCTGCCCGTTGCCGTGCGGCGAGGATCGGGGTCAGCCCTTCGAGCTTGGCATAATCGTTGAAACGGATCGCCGGCAGGGTCGAGGTCGCATGGTTGGATTGCATCGCGACGACGTGCAGCCCCGGCGCCGCAAAGCGCGTGACGACATCGGCCGGGCCGCCGTCGGTGCGCACGTCGGCGCGCAGGTCGCGCCGCCGTCCGGACCAGAAATCATTGAGCAGAACCAAGCGGTCGAGCCGACCCCAGCGCTCGCGCGTCGCCGCATGGCCAACCTGGAACGTCAGTGCGACCGGAGCGCCCGGCGCCGCCTGAAAGCGCTGCGGCTGAATCCAGAAATCATGCGCAACCACCGGCGTGGACGCCAGCAGGAGCGACAGTGCGACGATCTTGACGTTCATGGACTTCTCCTGATGACGGCGGATCAATCCCCGCCGACCAGCTACGGTTCCGATCGCCATGCAGATTAACCGCACCGCACGTCGGGCGATCCGCGTCATGGCGGCGGCTGCCCTGATGCTGGCCTTCGCGTCGCCGGCCTTGGCGCATGACGGCACCGGCCTGGCCGGCGGGTTTGCCGCTGGCTTCCTTCACCCCTTGTCGGGGCCGGATCATATGCTGGCGATGATTTCGGTCGGGCTGTGGGGCGCATTCCTCGGGCGGCCGCTGGTCTATGCCTTGCCAATGATTTTCCCGACGGTGATGGCGTTTGGCGCGGGGATCGGCATGATCGGCGTACCGCTACCGCCAGTCGAAATCGTGATCGCTTTGTCGGTGCTGACGCTTGGCTTGCTGATCTTGTTCGCGGTGCGCGCGCCAGTGTCGGTCGCCTGCGCCATCATCGCCATCTTCGGGCTGTTCCACGGCTATGCGCACGGTGTCGAGTTGCCGTCAGCGGCCGACCCGATCGGCTACAGCACTGGGTTCGTGTTGAGCACCGGGCTGCTTCATCTCACCGGCATCGCGCTCGGCCTGCTCAAGGTCAGCCGCGCCGGTACGATCGCGTTGCGCGGCGCGGGCGGCGTGATTGCGGTGTGTGGCGCGGTGTTCTGGATGGGAGCGCTGACCCCATGAACGGCGGCATCCTGCCCATTTTGCTGATTTGTGCGACCGTCGGGTTGGCATTGTCGCTGGTCGGTCGGCGCGATGCCTGGCTCGGCCTCGCCGCGATCCTGGTGAGCGCGCTGGTGGTGTCGCGGTTCCCGATCTCCCCCGATGCGTCGAAGATCGTCTTCGCCGGGTTGTTCGTGAGCACGATCGTCACTGCGGTGCTGATTTATCTGCCGCGCACCTGGCCGCGACGGTGGGCCATTCCGGTCGCGGGTAACGCGGGTGGCTGGGCCGGCGCGCTGGCCTCGCTGGCTGATAGGCACAATGCCTTGTGGCTGGCGTTGCCGCTGTGCCTGCTGTGTTTGCCGGGCCGGTGGATCGACCAGCGCGGCCTCGGCATCGGGCTCAAGGTCGCCGCCAGCTGGATGATCGCGATCTCGTCGCTGTCGCTGTTCGTGTCGATGATGCCTCACCCCGGCTATGTCCCGGACCATATGGAATGACCAGGATGAAACATTTCTGCCTTGCCGCCTTCGCAATCATGGTCGCGCCTCTCCCGGCCTATGGACAGGTGATCGAAATCGATGCCGCCGGGGATGCGACTACCTACGACGGACCGACGATGTTCACTACTGCCGAGGCGGTTTCGCTTCGACCGCAACAGGCGTCATCCACCGTGTCGATTTCGACACAGGGCGACCCGGTCGCGCTGCTCGAGCAAGCAGCGCGCATCCATCGGCTCGATCCGTCGTTACTCAAGGCAGTGGCATGGCAGGAATCGCGCGGTCGGATGGCCGCGGTCAGCAGCAAGGGAGCGCGCGGAGTGATGCAATTGATGCCGGCGACTGCCCTGGAGCTTGGTGTCGATCCCCGCAGCATGTCGGGCAATATACACGGTGGGGCCTTGTATCTTCGCCGGCAGATCGACCGGTTCGGGTCGGTGCCGCTGGCGCTCGCCGCTTATAATGCCGGTCCCGGCGCGGTGCTGCGCTTCGGCGGCATTCCGCCCTACCGTGAGACCCGCGACTATGTGTCGAAAATCATGGGCCGGTGGCAGCCAATCGTGATGCCCAATTCCATCAAATCCATCATCGTCGAGGTAGTGAAATGATCAAAGCTCGTGTCTGCGCGCTTGCGCTCGCCGCGCTCGCGGCCCCCGCCCATGCGCAATATGCTGCCGCTGATCCGGCCGGGTCGGGACCGATTGTCGGCGCGGTCAACTGGCTGCAGGGCACGTTGCTCGGTAATGTTGCCACCGCCGTCGCGGTCATCGCGGTTGCTGCGGTCGGTTTCCTGATGCTGACCGGGCGGATTAACTGGAAATATGGCGCGACCGTGGTGCTCGGCCTGTTCATCCTGTTCGGCGCCGCCTCGATCGTCGGCGGCATCCGCTCGGTCGCAGGCGGCTGAAGGTGGCGGGCGACCGACTGTTTCGGGCACTGGCCCGGCCGCAGATGGTGGCCGGGGTAACCTATCCGTTTTTCGTGCTCAACGGCATCGTCGCGGCCGAGCTATTCCTGGTCTTCAAGAGCCTTTACGCTTTGCTTCCGGCGCTGCTCATTCACGCGCTCGGCTATGCCGCGCATTTGCGCGATCCGCACATCATGGCGTTGTGGCTGACCAAGCTTCGCCGCGTGCCGCGCGTTCCCAATCGCAGGCTGTGGGGTGCCAATGTCTATCGGCCCTAAGCCCCCTTCGCGGATCAAGGCCGCGGCGCGCGAGAAATCGGTCGGCGATCATCTGCCTTATCTGACGCAGGTCGATGACCATACTATCCTGACCAAGGACGGGCTGGCGATGCAGGTCATCCGTCTCGACGGTCTGCCGTTCGAGACGATCGACGCGGCCCAGCTCGACGCCCGCAAGGCGGCGCGCGACACGATGCTTCAGGCGATTGCCTCGGCGCGGTTCGCGGTGGTCCACCATGTCATCAGACGCGCGGTATCGCCCGATCTCGACGGTCAGTTCGGCGATCCGTTCAGCGAGTCGCTCGACAAGGCATGGCGCGACCGGCTTGCGGCGCGGCGTCTGTACGTCAACGATCTGTATCTGACGATCGTCGTCCGCCCGCTCGCCGGTCGCGCGCGGGCGGCGGACAAATTGCTCGGCCTGTTCACCGGCAATCGCGCGCCCAAGACCGACCACAGCGCCGACTTGCGCGAACTGAACCGCGCGCGAGAAGCGCTGATGGCGGCGCTCGAACCCTATGGCCCGACCTTATTGTCGAGCTACGATTTGCGCAGCGGTCTGGCCTCAGAGCCAGTGGAATTCCTCGCCTCGCTGGTCAACGGGACGGCGTCGCCGATCCTCCTTCCCCAAGGCGAGATCGCGGATGTCATCGCTCGGCGGCGGCTGAGCTTCGGCGCCGACGCGATCGAGCTGGGACCGGTCGACGGCGGCGGTGCGGACTTTGCCGCGATCCTGTCGGTCAAGGATTATCCCGCCGAAACCGATGCGGGCATGCTCGACGACCTGTTCCGGTTGCCGTTCGAGATGGTGGTGACGCAAAGCTTTGCGGTCGTCGATCGCGGCCCGGCGCTCGAACGGATGGACCTGGCGCTGCGGCGAATGAAGTCGGCCGAGGATGCGGCGGTGTCGCTGCGCTCCGAGCTGAATTTGGCAAAGGACGAGGTCGCCGCCGGCCGCGCATTGTTCGGCGAGCATCATCTGACCGTGCTGATCAAGGCGGCAAGCCTGGCTGAGCTCGACGCGAGCATCGGCGAGGTGCAGGCGAGCCTGTCCGACGCGGGCTTCGTCGCGGTACGCGAGGAATTGGGGCTCGAGGCCGCCTTCTGGGCGCAATTCCCGGGCAATTTCGGCTATATCGCGCGCCGCGCCCTGGTCTCGTCGGCTAATTTCGCGGGGTTCGCCAGCGCGCATAATTTCCCGGTCGGCAAGGCCAGCGGCAATCATTGGGGCGATGCCGTGACCCTATTCGAAACGACGTCGGCCGGCCCTTACTTTTTCAATTTCCACCGCGGCGATCTCGGCAATTTCACGATCATCGGTCCGTCGGGGTCGGGCAAGACCGTCGTGCTCGGATTCTTGCTCGCCCAGGCACGGCGCTATTCGCCGCGGATCATCTTCTTCGACAAGGATCGCGGCGCCGAGATTTTCCTGCGCGCGATCGGCGGGGTGTACGACACGCTGCGCCCCGGCAATCCGACGCGGCTCAACCCGCTGGCGCTGCCCGATACGCCGGGCAACCGCCGCTTTCTCAGCGATTGGGTCGCCAAGCTCGCGACCGGCGACCGCGAACCGCCGACGATCGAGGAAGAAGGCTGGATTTCCGACGCGATAGACGCCTCCTACGCAGGACCGATCGAACATCGCCGCCTGCGCTACCTCGCCGAGCTGTTCCGCGGGCGCGACCGCGCCTCGGGCAATGACATCGCCGCGCGGCTGGCGCCATGGCATTCGGGCGGCGAGCATTCGTGGCTGTTCGACAATGAACTCGACGGGCTTGAGCTCGATGCCGAGACCATCGGCTTCGACATGACCGCGATCCTCGACCAGCCGGCGCTGCGCTCGCCGACGATGCTCTACCTGTTCCACCGGGTCGAGGAGCGGCTCGATGGCAAGCCGACGATCATCGTCGTCGACGAAGGCTGGAAGGCGCTCGACGACGAGGTGTTCGTGGCGCGCATTCGCGATTGGGAAAAGACCATCCGCAAGCGCGGCGGGATCGTCGGCTTCGCCACCCAGTCGGCGTCCGACGCGCTCGAAAGCAAGATCGCCTCGGCGATCGTCGAGCAGGCCGGCACGCAGATCTTCATGGCCAATGCGTCGGCCCAGGCGAGCGACTATGTCGATGGCTTCGGACTGACCCCGCACGAATATGAGCTGATCCGCTCGATTCCTGAAACCGCGCGCGCGTTTCTCGTCAAGCATGGCGCCGACAGCGTTGTGGTGCGGCTCAATCTCGCGTCGGAGCCCGAGCTGCTGACGGTGCTTTCGGGGCGTGAACGTACCGTTCGCTTGCTCGACGGGATCCGCGAGACGGTCGGCGACGCGCCAGCCGCCTGGCTGCCCAAACTGCTTGAGGTAGCATGATGCAGAGTTTCTGCACGCCATCCGCCACCGACAAATTCGCGGCGCGACTGCTGGCCGATACCGATTGCCAGGCGTTCGGCATGGTCGAGCGTGGCTATGCGGCGCTGTCGCAGCCGGGCGGGACGGTTTCAACCGCGCTGACCGGGCTGATGGTCATCGCCGTCGCCTTCTTCGGCTATCGCCTGCTGCTTGGCCGCGGAATTGCGCTTCGCGATGCGCTCGATTTGACGGTCAAATTCGGTGTCGTGCTGCTGGTCGCCACTTCGTGGGAAGCGTGGCAGGCGCTGGCCTATCAGGGGATCGCGCAAGCGCCGACCCAAATTGCGGGCGAGATGCTGACCGGGATCGGTTCGCCGCCGCCACTCGAAAGCCTGCAGAACACGCTCGATGCGCTTGCCAATGCAGCGGTCGGCTACCGCACCCGCGCTGGGATCGCCTCGCCATTGGTCGGCGGTCCGGCGGCAGCGGCGGCGGTGCTCAATCTGTCGGCGATCGTGCTTACCCTGTCGACTGTCGGCCTGCTGGTCGCGGCGCGGGTGGTCCAGGCGATCCTGCTGGCGATTGCCCCCGCGATGGCCGGGTTCCTGTTGTTCGACGGGACTCGCGGCATGGCGCAGGGGTGGATCGGCGCGATCGTCGGGGCGGCGCTGGCGCCACTGTTCGTGCTGCTGGTGGCGGCGGTCGAGTTTGCCATCCTGACCCCGATGATCCAGCGATTGCTCGCGGAGCAAGCGGCGGGCACCTTCGAAAATTCATCGGTGATGCCGATCGGGCTGGTCGCGGTGGTGTTCGTGTTTGCGATCATCCTTGCGCTTCGGGCGGCCGGGCGGATTGGCAACGGCGTTCGCCTTGCGCAGCGGCAAAAGGCCAATCCGGCTGAGCGCGACGTGGGTACCGACCGGGCGAAGATTGAACAACAGCGCGAAGCAGCCGCACAACCCGCGCTGCGTGTCGTCCAGGCGCTCGAACAAGCGGCGCGGCGCGACGGACGCGGCGCTGCCACGCCACTGCATGCGATCGCCGGCGGGCGCGCAAGCAGTAGCGGCAAGGCGCGCGACAGCGGCGGTTCAAACCAGACGTTAGATGGGGCTGCAACGCTGCCCGTCATGGCCAGACACACGCGGATGCGAAGCGCGCCGCGCCGATCGCGCGCCGCGGCACGGAGAGACCAATGAGTGACAATCACAACTCGCGCGAGGACTATTATGCGGCGGCGCGTAGCTGGTCGGACGGGCAATCCCAATCGTCGGCACGCGAGACGCGGATCGCCTGGCGCGTTGCGGCCGGCGCGGCGGTTATCGCCTTGCTGCTGGCGCTGACATTGCTGCTGCTGGTGCCGTTGAAGACGGTCCAGCCCTATGTGCTGACCGTCGATCGGCAGACCGGAGCGGTCGAACCCGCGATGACATTGTCGGATGGGCGACTGACCCAGAATGAAGCGGTGATCCAGGCGCAACTGGCAGGCTATGTCGTGGCGCGCGAGACGTTCGACGCGACCGATTTGACGCCGCAATATCGCCGCGTGCAGATCATGTCGGCGCGGCCGGTCGCGACTGCTTATGTCGCCGAGATGGCGGCGAGCAATCCGCAAAGTCCGCTCAATTTGCTGGGCCGCGGCGACACCGTCTCGATCCGCATTCGCAGCGTCTCGCTGATCGGTGACGGCGCCGGCCTGGTCCGCTTCACCGCCAGCCGCCGGGCAATCGGCGCGGCCAGCGGACAGGACATCAATTATGTCGCGGCGATCAGCTTCGGCTTCAACGGCCGGCCGCTTCAGCCATCCGACCGGTTCGATAATCCGCTCGGCTTTCAGGTCACCCGCTATCGCCGCGACGCGGAAGGCTTTTCCCAATGAGGCCTGTACTGATCCTACCATTTTCGCTGCTGCTCGTCGCGGCGCGGTTGCCCGAACCGAGCGGGGCCGATCCGCACATTCAGTCGGTGATGTTCCAGCCCGACGAAGTGGTCCGGTTACAGGGCGCGCTCGGATGGCAGATAATGCTTGAATTCGGGTCCGACGAGCGGATCGAGAATGTCTCGATTGGCGACGCGATGGCGTGGCAGGTGACGCCCAACAAGAAGGCGCGCAACCTGTTCCTCAAGCCGCTGATCAAGAATGCCGCAACCAACATGACGGTGGTCACCGACAAGCGGCGCTACGCCTTCTCGCTCGAGACCCGGCCGCGCGCGTCGACGACGCCTTGGGTGGTGCGGTTCGACTATCCGCGCGACGTGGTCGAGGCGATCGAGGAGCCGCCGCCACCGCCGTCGCCGCCGCTCAATTTCGCTTATGGAATCACTGGCGATCCATCGCTGCGGCCGTCGCGGGTATGGGACGACGGGCTGATGACCTATTTCGAATTCTCCCAGGAAAAAGCGATCCCGGCGATCTTCGCGGGCGGTCCGGGCAAGGACGAATCGATGGTCAATTCGTCGGCGCGCGGGCGGGTCATCGTCGTCCAGCAGACCGGCACGCGCTTCACCCTGCGCACCGGCAAGAAATTGGCGACCGTGACCGCCGCAACAGGAAAACGTGATGAGTGAACTATTGATCGTCAAGCGCCCGGCCGTTGCGCAGGCACCGCGCAAGACACCGGTCGCGATGATTGCGACGACCTTCGTCGCGTTGGGGTTTGGCGTGTTCCTGTGGCTGTCCGACGCGCGCGCCGCGCAGCAGGACCAATTATCGTCCCTACCGCCCCTCGCCGCACCGGGTGCGGCAACGTCGCCGGCGCCGCTAAGGGTGGAGAGCCAAGCCGTGGCGCCAGCCCCTGTTCCCGGTGGATTCCAGATTCCCAACAGCGGCCCGGTCACTTTGGTCGCGACCCAGCCGAGCCCGATGACCGGTTTCGAGCCGGCACTGTCGCGCCCGGTCGCGACCGACCCGATGCGTGAGCGCCTGCGCGCACCGACGCTGGTGATCGACATGGCCCAGGCCGATCCGCAGCGGACGCCCGGATCGGTCGAGATCCGCAGCGATTCGGGCGGCGTATCGACCTCGACCACGGTGGTCGCACCCATCGCCGGCCCGGTCGCCGACCGCACCCTGTCGGACACCGAGCGATTCGCCTCGCGAGTCGGCCGAGAGGAAGTCCAGGTCGCGCAAGCCCAGCGGATGACCGGGCTCGACCGGCTGGTGCCGCAGGGCGCGGTGCTCGGCGCGGTGATGGAAACCGCGCTCAATAGCGACCAACCCGGTTTCGCCCGGGCGATGATCCAGCGCGACGTGCGCAGCTTCGACGGGACGGCGGTGCTGATCCCGGCTGGAAGCCGGGTGATCGGCCAGTATAAGTCGGGCGTCGCCCAGGGTGCGTCGCGCGTGTTCGTGCTGTGGACCCGGCTGATTCGGCCCGATGGCGTGTCGATCGATCTCGCGTCGCCCGCGACCGACGAGCTGGGGCGCGGCGGCATCGGTGGCAAGGTCAACCGCCACTTCCTGCAGCGCTTCGGCGGCGCCATCCTGACGACGGTGCTGAGCGCCGGGGTCAACGCGATGTCGGCCTCGAGGTCGGGCGGGTCGACCATCTTCGTCGGCAGCGCGGGTGAGGCGGCAAGCCTCGCCGGCCAAGCGACGGGAAATGCGGATATCCCGCCGACGATCACCACCCGGCAAGGCGCGGCGGTGCGCATTTTCGTCGCGCGCGATCTCGATTTCTCGAGCGTCGGCCCGGCCCGGTGAACGCGCCGCAACGGGTCTATCTCGACGCCTTCCTCGCGCCGCTCGCCGCTTACCTGGGGCGGGGCGACGTTACCGATTTGTACATCAACCGCCCGGGCGAATTGTGGCTCGACACCCGCGAAGGCACCGAACGGCATGACGTACCGGCGCTCGACGACGCGTCGCTGTGGCGATTGGCGCGGCAGATTGCGGCGTCGACCGATCAGGGCATCAATCGCGAGCATCCGCTGCTTGCAGCGACGCTGCCCGACGGCGCGCGGGTCCAGATCTGCGCGCCGCCGGCGACCCGCGGTCACCTGATCGTCGCAATCCGCAAGCACAGCATGCCCGACCTGCGCCTGACCGATTACGAGGAGGCCGGCGCCTTCGCCCGGGTCGGGGAGGCTGCGCTCAAGCGGCGGGCCACCGATGACATGCTCGCGGCCCTGCTCAATGAGGGTCGGACGTTCGATTTTCTCACGGCGGCCGTCCAGACGCGCCAAACGATCGTCATTTCGGGCGGCACCGGCACCGGCAAGACGACCTTTCTCAACGCGCTGCTCAAGGAAGCATCAGACCGCGAACGGTTCGTGCTGATCGAGGACACGCCCGAAATCCAGCTCCATCACCAGAATGCGGTCGGGCTGATCGCGGTCCGCGGCAAGCTGGGCGAGGCCTCTGTAACCCCAGCCGACCTGGTTGAAGCGGCCCTCCGGCTCCGACCTGACCGGATCATCATGGGCGAGGTGCGCGGCGCCGAAGCGATCAGCTGGCTGCGCGCGGTCGGCACCGGCCATCCCGGATCGATCACCACCGTCCACGCCAATTCGCCCGACGGCGCCGTTGAGCAACTGGCGATGATGTCGATCTCCGCGGGGACCGAGCTCGGG
>Ga0136611_10002468_pt1 | contig 12884 bp, 7 predicted proteins | sample AntDrymUQ2232306_2_FD_106645 | JGI IMG/M metagenome (GOLD analysis project Ga0136611, IMG submission 106645) | Polar desert sand microbial communities from Dry Valleys, Antarctica - metaG UQ223 (23.06) | ecosystem: Environmental > Terrestrial > Soil > Desert | place: Antarctica: Dry Valley... | reverse complement strand
CTATCTACTTATGTCACTCTTTCGTCGCCTTACTCTAAGTCTGCTCCTTCTCGCCTCGGGTGGGCTGATAACTCCGGCCACCGCCGCCCCGGTGAAGTTATTTTTCGACGCAAGCTTCGAGGGACTCGGCACCTCGGCGCAGCAGCCACTCACACAAGGAGTGGCGGAGATCGGCTTCCTCGACGCCGGAACGACCCAGGCGGAGATCGCCGCGTTCTTCGACGCGAGTAACTTCGCTGCGATCCGCGACCGCTTTAATACGGTCGTCACTGTCACTGACCTGAACTCCTTTGGACCAGGTCTTCCCTTCCAGGAGTTTACCCTTGTGGCGGACGGCGATGCGGCGGGCCTCGCCGCCTACAAAAACCCTGCATCCGGGCCGGCGGGAAAGAGAATCGTGGTCTGGCTTCGCAACGCGGTTAACGAGTCTGCGGCCAGCGAGCAGGCGTTTCTGTTCAGCCCAAATAACTTCCCGACGGCGAACGACACGCTTGGGTTTACGGATTTTTCCGAGACTGTTTCGACGTCGTCGGACGCGATTTCGCAGTCGAACCTGGCCGCGGGGCAAATCGCTCCGGTGCAGCAAGGCGGCGGGATCGATTCCAACGATGGAAGCCCGGCTGATGGGAAAGGGCTCTATGGAGGCACGATGGTGCTGCTCACCGAAGCCTTCTCGACGAACGCGACCGTCGCCTTCTCTTCCGGCACTGCAACGATCGCCGCGAACGCCGGCTCCGTCACGGTGACCGTTGTGCGCACCGGGAAGATGGATGGTGAGGTCACGGTGCAATATACGACCGCTGACGGCACTGCGGTGAGTGGCGTCGACTATCAGGCCACTGCAGGGACGCTGACGTTTGCCCCGAACGAGACTTCCAAGCCGATCACTGTGCCGGTTGTCGACCGCCCGGGTTTCCAAGGGACCCGCACCTTCCTGGTGAATCTCAGCAACGCGGTGGGTGGCGACCTTGGTTCACCAGCGTCAATCATGGTCGATATCACGGACGATGAGGCTCCGATGAGCGGACAGATCGTGCTCAGCGCAGCGACCTACTCGGTAAACGAGAATGGCGGTTCCGTGGCGGTCAGCGTCCGTCGTGTCGGCGGAACGGATGGGGCCGTCTCCGCAACGATCTCGACTGCCAATGGCTCCGCGACCGCAGGGCAGGACTACACGGCGATCGCCGGGCAGACGGTGACGTTCGCGGCGGGGGATGCGGTGGACAAGCCGGTGACCATCACCATCCTCAATGACGCGACGTTCGAAGGTGACGAGAATTTCACGGTCGCTCTGTCGAATCCCCAGGGCGGCGCGACGCTTGGCACCCCGAACTCTGCCACCGTCACCATTGTGGAAGACGATGTGGTCCCGAACGCGGGTTCTCTCAGCTTTTCTGCGGCGACTTACAGTGCAGGCGAAGGGGCGGCGACCGTTCTCATTACGGTTCGGCGCACCGGTGGGAACACGGGAGCAGTGACGGTGACCTATAACACGAGTGATGGGACGGCGAATACTGCAGCCGATTACGCCGCGACCAGCGGCACGCTCGCCTGGGCTGATGGCGACATCGCCGACAAGACTTTCACGGTTTCGATCAACAACGATACCGCGAACGAACCGGATGAAACCTTTGGCCTCACGTTGTCGAATCCAACCGGCGGCGCGGTCCTCGCATCACCGGCAAGTGCAACGGTGACGATTGTGGACGACGAAGTTGATCTAGCGGGCGCGTTCGCTTTCAGCGCGGCAATTTACGAGGTCCAGGAGAACGCGGGGAACGCGACCATTACCGTCATTCGCACGGGCGGGTCGGATGTCGCTGCGAGCGTGACCTACAGCGCGAGCGCCGGCACCGCGACGCCGAACGATGACTTCACACCGGCAACGGGAACGCTCAACTTCGCCCCGGGCGAAACGGAGAAGACGTTCACGGTCGCGATCAACAACGACACCAGCTTCGAGCAGAATGAGACGGTCAATCTCGCGCTCTCAAACCCAACGAATGGCGCGACGCTCGGCTCGCCAGATACCGCCACGCTGACGATCCTCAGCGATGATGGAGCGACGACATTCTCGCTGAGCGCGAAAAATTACAGCGCCGAGGAAGGCGCGACGGTGTCCGTGAAAGTGCTGCGCTCGGGGGGCAACCAGGACGGCACTGCCAGCGTTCGTTACCGCACGATCGATATCACTGCGAAGTCGCCGAAGGACTACGCCGGCACCAGCGGCACGCTCACTTTCGGCCCTGGCGAGACGGAGAAAACGGTGGAGATCGCGACCGTGGCGGATGCGAAGGACGAGAATGCGGAGACGTTCCGCTTCCAGCTCAGCGTGCCTCCCGGCGCGGAATCTTCAACGACGCTCGGGAAGCCGCACAGGGCGATCGTCACGATCGCGCGCAACGGCGCGATCGATCAACCGGATCTGCAGGCGGCGGTGGAGGACTTTGGCAGGTTTACCGGCGACGACGTTTACAACACGAGCGGCAACGGCCAGATCGCCGCGCAGACCGTAAGCAGCGGGGGCACGGCGAAGTTCGTCATCCGGATCGAAAATGACGGGAATCTTTCGGATTCGTTCTTCCTCAAAGCCGCGAACTCCGGCACGGCGAACGGCGCGACGGTGCTTTACAAGCGGAATGGCGTCGATGTGAGCGAGAAGATCACTACGGGAAACGGGCTGAAGATTCCCGCGCTAGCCTCGCACAGTGAGACGGAGATCCAGATCGAAGTGCGTTTCCGCGGCGGCCGCTCATCGACTGGTTACGGCGCGACGATCACCGCTACTTCCCAAGGCACTCCCACCGCAACGGATGTGGCGCGCGTGCTCGGCGTGATCCGGTAGTTTGTTCGCGTAGAACTAGCTTTATCGTCGCGAGTGCGGCCGACCGCGATGCCGCGCAGGTGATAGGTATCGAGTTGTGCGTTGCTGACTCTACAGATCGAGGAGCCGGATAAGACCCTTGCTCCCCGCCCGGCTCGCTCGCGCCAGGCGCCATTCCCGGCGTGGCCGGAGCAAGCGTGGAGGCGTCAAACTACCGAATGCTCGAACACCGCCAGCCGCCGGGTGGGCTCAATCGGTGACTCATCCTGTTCCTCCGGCACAAGCTCCGTGGGATCGCTGTCAGCGCTGACCTGTGTCAACAATGCAACATGCCCGGAGAAGTCTTCCACCAGGGCCGAGCGGCTCTCGACCCAATCGCCCGAGTTATAGTAGGTCACGCCTCCAACTTCCCGAATCACCGGTGAGTGAATGTGGCCGCAAATCACCCCAGCAACCTCGTCTTCACGAGCGTAGCGCACGATCGCTTCTTCAAACGCGCCAATGAAACTAACCGCGTTCTTCACCTTCCCTTTCACGTAAGCGCTCAACGACCAGTATCCGAAACCAAATGCGCGGCGGAGCGCGTTGAGGGGCACGTTCACATGGAGCAGGAGCTGATAGCCGACATCTCCGAGGTGCGCGAGCCACTTGATATTCTGCACGACCGTGTCGAGTTCGTGCCCGTGAATGACAAGGAGACGTCGTCCGTCGGCCGTGATGTGAATCGCACGCGGTGCAACGGGGATCGCGCCATATTCGCCGAGAAACCCGCTGACGAACTCGTCGTGGTTCCCCGGGATGTAAATGATGCGTGTCCCTTTGCGACCGGCACGGAGCAGCTTTTGAATAACGTCATTGTGCACCTGCGGCCAGTAAACGCCGCGCCGCAGCGACCAGACATCGATCAGATCGCCGACGATGTAGAGCGTCTCGAATTCGTGCGCGCGAAGGAAGTGCAGGAGCTGCGCCGCCTGGCTGCCGCGGGTGCCGAGGTGAACATCCGAGATCCATCCGGTGCGATAACGTTTCGCTGGCATGCCACCAAGGGCCTGTGCGCAATTCACAAATCAACTGCTCGTTCAGTCACAAAGAGGGATTTTACCTGGCTGTCACGCAACTGGCATCGCCCCGAAACACTTCCGGCGGCGCGGCGTGACGATTCGCACGTCGTGCGCTTTCAGCGCGCCGCCGCGACGGGCAGGCGCTGGTGCCGCTGAAACGCGAGCTGCGCTTCAGACATGCGGCCGCGCTTTCGCTGCACCAGCGCGAGATTGCGCCACGCATTCGGGTGCGCGGGATTGATCTCGACGACGTTTCCGTAGGCGCGCGCGGCATCCGCGGGGCGGCCCTGGCGCGAGTAGAGTAGTCCGAGAAAGAACCACGCTTGCTCGTGCTTCGGACTCAGTCGCACACAACGCTCGGCTGCATTAAGCGCCGCGAGATAATCTCCCTGCTGCGCCTTCACGTTGGCGAGCAGATAGCTTGCAGGCGAAAAGTCGGACTCAATCTTAATCACCTCGAGCAACGACCGCTCGGCTTCGGCGAATTGTTTCGCGAGAAGCTGCTGCTCCCCGAGCAGCAGCCACGTGAGCCGGTCCCCCGGTCGCTCGACCACCGCCTTTTCGAGCGCCTCGCGCACCGCCGTCTTTGCCTGGCCATCGAGCTGATTCACCGCGAGATCGAGCCACGCCTGCCCGATCGTCGGATCGAGCGCGACAGCTTTGCGATTGCAGTTCGCCGCTTCCTCCCGCGCCCCGAGCTGCGCGTAGCCGAGCCCGAGCAGTGCCCACAGCTCCGCACTCCGCGGATACGGCTTGAGCAGCTTGAGAAGCTGTCCCGTCGCTTGCCGCGGCCGCGCTTCGTAGAGTCCGCGAAAGGCCTCGATGAATCGCGAATCCTGCTGCACCGGCGCGCGCCTTGCGGAGGCGAGGGTGGAAAGCGGCTGCGGCTTCTCCTTGCGCATCCGTCCGAGCACCTCCGTCACCGCGTCGATGCGGATTCCGAAGTTCATCCATTTGCCCTGCGGCACGCGCATCGAGACGAGCGCGACCACGCGGCCGTCGGCGTCGAGCACGGGCGAGCCCGGTTCGCCGGGGGAATCTTCGCCCCGCAGATTCAGCCAGCCCGCGCCTGGGGCGGAATCATCGGCTTGCGCCCACGCGTCTGCGATGGTGAGGCCGAGCTCGTCGTGCAAGGCGACGATCGAGATGGGCTTCTCCTTGGTGAAGCCGAAGCCCGGATTCACGATGAGCAGCGGCGTGTCCGTTGCGTCGCTCTGCAGAACGGTAAAGCCGGTGTCGGCATTCTGTGCCCACACCCCGGTGATCCGATGCGACTGGCCCAAGCCGGTGGTGACGGTCACGTATTCGATCCCCTGCGCGAAATCGGGGCGCACGACGCTGATGTCCGTGAGGACGGCACCGTTCTCGCCGATGAAGAAGCCGCAGCCTCGCGCGAGTTCGTTCCCGAACGCGTCCCATGAACGCAGCTCCACAACAGAGGCCGCAATGGCGCGCGCCCGTTCAACCTGCGCGGGATCTGACGCCGCGTCCGGGGGCGGCGGAGTCGGGGAGCCAGCGTCCGGGATCAGGCTTTGCAACTCCTCAGTCGTAGGCTTCGGCAAAGATAGCGTCACTCGTGGCACAGCCATGGCGTCTGCGCTCGGCACGCCTTTCGGTTCCAGAGCCGGCCAGAGCGGGTTCTTAGCTTCGTCCGGTGCACTCGCCGGGGGGAAAGGAGACTTCGCGTCCTCCTCCGACAGCGGGCGAGCGCAGATTGCACTGACCTGCGGCAGGCACAAAAGTGCGGCCCTGAGAGAAATGAGAGCAGCGCGGCTACGCATGATGCACGTGCTTTCGCAAACCAGTTCCACCGCACAAGCGGAAACCCTGTCTGTCACGCACTTGTTACAATCTTCAGTTAGCGTCTCCGCCTCCCGCCGCATAAACACTGCGGACCGAAGTTATGACATTTCTCCGCACTCTGCATCATCATCTTCGCCGAGGTATCTGCGTTGGGAGTCTCTTCGCGATAGCGAACAGCGCGACCGCCGCAGAGATCGACCTTAAGTCATTGCAGCCGCTGGAGACAGCGAAGAAGAAGAAGAACAGCGCCTATGTGGGTGTCTTCCTCGGGCAATCCACATCGCAGTCGGTGAACATGCAGCTGAACTACGTCGGGCACTCCCTCGAATACGACGTCGCCGACCGGGACGGCGATCTGTTGGCCGGCTTTGAGGTAGGGTATCAGTGGCGTTCAAAGTATCCGATAAACGTCGGGCTCGAGTTTGAAGCGTTCTACGGCAGCACCGAAATCAATGCTTCCCCGGCGAATGCCCCAAACGCCGGCACGCCAATCGATCTTGGCGACGTCGCGACCGCCTCCACGGATCTGAACTATGTCGCGTTTATGATCAACGGCACGCTTGGTCTGGATCTGCGCAAATATCAGCCGCACATCGGTAAGTGGATTCCGAAGTTCAAGCCGTATGTCGGGGCCGGGGTCGGTGGCGCGCAACTCTGGTATCGTAACCAGCGCGTGCAAACGTTTGGTGACATCCTTGCCTTACCTGCCGCGCCCAGTGCGACCCCGTTCGGCATCGATGAATTTGTCTTTGCGTATCAAATCTTCAGCGGACTCGAGTTCAAAGTGAATGAGAAGCTCGGCGTCTACGGCGAGTATCGCCGCCTGACTTTCGACAAGACGAACGAACTCACCGACCTGGAAATCAACACGGTTCTTGGAGGCATTCGGCTGCAATATTAATATGTTCCTTCGCTATTCGCTGCTGGCTGTCGCCAGCGCTTCATTCATCGCGTGCTCCACGGCACCAACTGGCCGCCAGCCTCGCACTGCTTCGATCAATCCGGTCACGATGCGGGTGCACACGAAGGTCGTCGATGAAGACAGTCCCCTTGAATACAGCTTGCGATTCCGCAACCGGGGAAAGGAAGTGGTCAGCTTTGATTACACCATCGCGGACCGTCGCGGAGTCCCGCACATCGACCGCGAGGGTCCTAACTCGGGAATGGTCGCCAATCTTTATCCCGGCGCCGAGATCGACATGCCAAACCCTCCGAAGAGACGGAATGTTTATCTCAGTTACGGAAAGATGACTTTTGGAAAGCGGACTCAAGCCGAGCTGGACGCGCTCTATCATCCGAGCACGTCGCTCGTGGCTTCCCAGGAAATCGCGGGCGTCTTGCCTTCCGAAGATGCGCTCCCGCGCTAGTCTGATCGCGTTCGCCGCGCTTACTTTGAGCGCGCGTGCCGGGAAGCCGAACGATCCCGCTGAAGAGCTGTATCGCCGCGCTGAGCGCCACGTCACCGAGGGCGATCAACCGCAGGCGGTTACCCGGTTTAACACCCTCGTGCGGCTGCATCCTAAGTCCGACGCGGCTCCGCGAGCACTGATGCGCGTCGCTGAACTCTATGCGAGGAACCGCGAGTTCTCGGAGGCGTTCGACACCGCACAGCGGGTGATCGACAAGTATCCGGCTTCGGACTTGTTCACGCGCGCCATCGAGGTGCAGGTTGCGGTGTCGGAGCGCGTTATGGAGGAGTATCGCCGACGCCGGATGAAGAAGGACAAGAGTCAACGGGATCTGCCGGATCGTGCGACTGCCAGCGAGATGCTCGGCGTGGTCGTTGGAACCGCACGCCAAAGCGATCTCGCGCCGCGGGTTTTGTATCGTCTCGCCGCCTCGCTCGATGAAGAGGGCAAGCCGCAGGATGCCGCGCGAGAGTTCAATCGCTTCCTCAATGATTATCCCGAACATCCCTATGCCGACGACGCGGCGTTCCAAGTCGCGTTTATCGACTACCGAACTGCGCGCTCGGGGAACCGCGAGCGTGCGTCGCAAGAGCGAGCCCGGCTGGGCTTCGAGGAATTTGTCGTCCGCCACCCGGCCAGCCCCAAAGTGCCGGAGGCGCGACATCTTCTCGCCACGTTGCGAGATTGGGAAACGGCGCGACTCATGGAAGCAGGGAAGTTTTACGAGAGACGAGGCGACGGCGATGCGGCGGTCCGCACTTACCGCGGCGCACTGCAGAACGACCCCGGAAACGCTGCGAGCGAATCGTTGAAGGAGAAGATCGGCGGGTTGGAACGAGACGCGCGGTAGGGTTTGCGCGTGAATGCCGTCGCGGTTGCTCCGTGGTGCGCGCTACAGGGTTCGAACCTGTGACTTCTTGCGTGTGAAGCAAGCGCTCTACCACTGAGCTAAGCGCGCGGGACGGTGTCTCTCGGGAGGGGCGGAATTGGTATCTGACGCGGGGGGAACGTCAAGAAGCAGGTTGGGCGCGTGACTCGCGGCGGCTGCTATGCTTCGGCCGTTTCGAGTTGCAGCGCCTCAAAGGCTTGCTCGTCTTCGTCGAAAGGTGCGGCGTTTCGCTCCTTCGAGATGAGCATGTAGATCGCAGGGAGGACGAACAGCGTGAAGATCGTGCCGATGAACATGCCGGAGACGAGCATGACGCCGATGCTGTTGCGGGAGCCGGCGCCGGGGCCGCTCGCGAGGACGAGCGGAAAGTGGCCGGCAATCGTCGCGACGGAGGTCATCATGATCGGGCGGAGACGGGTGCCGCAGGCTTCGATGATCGCTTCGAGCTTACGCCGGCCGGCGGCCTGCTGCCCGTTCGCGAACTCGACGATCAGGATTCCGTTCTTCGCAACCAGACCGACGAGGGTGATCAGGCCGACCTGGCTGTAGATATTCAGCGTGGTGAAGCCCAGGAAGCTGAAGAGGAGCGCGCCGGAGAGGGCGAGGGGGACAGAGCCGAGGAGGATGATGAACGGATCGCGGAAGCTTTCGAACTGCGCAGCGAGGACGAGAAAAATGAGCACCATCGAGAGAAGCAGCGTGGTAGTCAGTTTGTTGCCCTCGACCCGGAGCTGCCGTGCTTCGCCGGCGTAATCGACGGTGAACCCAGGCGGGAGGATCTTCTGGGCTTCGTCTTCGAGGACTTTGAGCGCTTGATCGAGGGTGATGTGCGGCGGACACGCACCTTGGATTTTCGCGGAGTTGAGCTGCTGGAAGCGATTCAGCATACGCGGCTCTGTGCTCGTCTTGAGCGTCGCAAAGGTGGAGAGCTGGACGAGTTTTCCGCCGGGGCCGCTGACGTAAAAATCCTGGAGCTGGTCGGGATTGAGGCGCTCGAGGCGGGTGACTTGCGGGATCACCTTGTAGCTGCGGCCCTGGATGCTGAAGCGGTTGACGAAATTGCCGCCAAGCATCGTGCCAAGGTCGGCGCCGACTTGCTGGAGGTTCAGCCCGAGCGACGCCACTTTGTCGCGGTCGAAGACGATCTCGGTCTGCGGCATGTCATATTTCAGATCGGTGTCGGCGAAGATGAACATGCCGCTCTTCCTCGCGGCGCCGACGAGCTTGTTCGCAATGTCGAGCAGCTCGATTGGCTCGGCGGTTGAAGCGATGACGAACTCGACGGGAAATTGTCCGCCGCCGGGGAGCGGTGCGGGCGTCGTCGCAATCACTCGGATGCCGGGGATCGCGCTCACTTTGCCGAAGACTTCGGGGACGATTTCCTCGGTTGAACGTTTGCGTTCGCTCCACGATTTCACGCCCATTCCGCCGAACCCCATGAAGGGCTGCGTGAGCTGGAACGTGTGCTTGATCTCGGCGACCGACATGAACGCGGCGTTCACTTTTTCGGTGAAGAGCGTGGTCTGCTCGATGGTCGCATTCGGCGACGCCTGGACGATGCCGAGGATCACGCTCTGATCTTCCTTGGGCGCGAGTTCGCTCGGCGTCATGAGGAAAAACGGGATGCCGAGCAGGATGATGATGACCGCGAGCGTGATCGTGACGGGGCGCCACTGGAGGGTGTTCGTGAGGGTGCGAACGTAGCGCCCCCGGAGGCGGTCGAACTGGCGATTGACCCAGCCGGCGAAGCCTTTGTGCGAGTCACCGGAGCGGAGGAGCTTCGAGGACATCATCGGCGAGAGCGTGAGCGCGACGATGCCCGAGACGATGACGGCTCCCGCGAGCGTGAAGGCGAATTCGCGAAAGAGAGTGCCGGTCAATCCGCCCTGCACGCCGATCGGCGCATAAACGGCGGCGAGCGTGATCGTCATCGCGATGATCGGCCCGACGAGCTCGCGCGCCCCTTGAAGCGCGGCCTGCAGCGGCTGCATCCCCTCGTGCAGATGCCGCTCGACGTTTTCCACGACGACGATCGCGTCATCGACGACGAGCCCGACCGACAGCACGATGGCGAGAAGTGTGAGGAGATTGATCGTGAAGCCGAACGCCAGCATCAGGAACGCGGCGCCGACGAGCGAGATCGGGATCGCGACTACCGGGATGATCACCGCGCGCCACGAGCCGAGGAAAAGGAAGATCACGACGACGACGATGAGAAGCGTCTCGGTGAGCGTGGTGATCACCTCGCTGAGCGCGTCCTGGATGTATTTCGTGGCGTCGTAGGGAATGCCGGCTTCCATCCCCGCGGGGAGCTGTTTGCGGACCTCAGGAATGAGCGCGCGAATCTCGTTCATCACGTCGAGGGAGTTCGCCGTGGGCAGCGGCCAGACGCCAATGAAGGTCGCTTTTTTCCCGGAGAAACGGACGTCCATGTCGGAGTCCTCAGCGCCGAGATCGACGTTCGCGATGTCCTTCAGCCGCACGATCGCGCCGTTCTCCTCGCGCAGGACGAGTTCCTGAAATTCTTCCGCGGTGCGCAGGTCGGTATTCGCGACGAGGTTGATCGTCGTCATCGAGCCTTTGGTCATGCCGACCGCGGAAAGGTAGTTGTTGGACGCCAGGGCCTGCCGCACTTGCGTTGGAGAAATGTTCAACGCGGCCATGCGGTCGGGCTTCAGCCAGATGCGCATCGCGAAGACGCGCGCGCCGAGAATCTCCGCCTTTTGCACGCCGCTCACGGCGGTGAGCTTCGGTTGCACGACTCGCGTGAGATAGTCAGTCACCTGGCTCGGGGAGAGGTCCTTCGACGAGAAGGAGAGATACATCTGCGCAAACTGCGTATCGCTCAGCGTCAGCTCGATCTCGGGCGACTCGGCCTCGGGCGGCAGATCGTTGCGCACCTGCGCGACCTTCGCCTGAATCTGGGTCAGCGCCGCGTTCGTATCGTAGTTCAGTTTCAGGTGAACCGTGATGATGCTCAGGCCCTGCGAGCTCGAAGAGTCGATGTAATCGATCCCGTCGGCGCTCGCGATGACGCGCTCGAGCGGCGTGGTGACGAAGCCGCGGACGAGATCCGCGTTTGCGCCCACGTAATGGGTTTCCACGCGCACGACGGCGATGTCGCTGCGGGGATATTGACGGACGTTCAACGAACGAATGGACTGCAGACCTGCGAGCAGGATGATGAGGCTGACGACGCTCGCCAGCACCGGACGCCGGATGAACAGATCGGTGAACTTCATCCCTGCGGTTAGCTTTCCACCGGCGTTGGCAGGAGTTCGTTCCCTGGCTGGACGCTATTATCGACCTGCACCGCCGCGCCGGGACGGAGCTTGAAGACTCCGGAAGAGACGATCTCGTCGCCTTCCTTCAACCCGGAGAGCACCGCGACCTGGTCGCCGCGCTTCGAGCCGAGCTTCACGAACTGTTGCAACACTTGCCTGGCCGGCTTGCCATCGGGTCCGCTCGCTTCTTTGACCACGTAGATGGAATCGCCATATGGCGCGTAAGCGATGGAAGAGGAGGGGACGGCAAGCACGCCCGGGGTCTCTGGAAGCAGGACTTCGATATCGACGAACATGCCCGGCCGCAGTTTGTGGGCGGGGTTCGCGACCGTGCCCTGGATGGTCACGTTGCGAGTGCTGGCGTCGACTTGAGAGTCGATCGCGGTGATCTCGCCTTCGAACGTCTCACTCGCCAGGCCGGCGCTGGACGCCCGAAGCTTTTTGCCGACAGCGAGCGTTTCGAGATGCTGCTGCGGCAGCGCAAACTCGACGTAGATCGGGTCCATTGAATGGAGCGGAACGATGGCTGCGCCGCGGTCGAGATACTGCCCAACATTCACCTGGCGAATCCCGAGCAGCCCATCGAACGGGGCGGCGATCCGCTTGCGCGAAACGCCGGCTTTCATTTCGGCGACGCCTGCTTCCATCTGGGTGAGCTGGCTTCGGGCTGCATCCCACTCGGCTTGAGCGATCGCTTTTTTCGCGAGCAAGTCCCGCTTTCGTTCGATCTCGCTCCTCGCGAGCACCAACTTCGCTTCAGAGGAGCGGAGTTGCGCTTCTTCCTGCTTGGTGTCGAGCCGCACGAGCAACTCGCCTTTCCTCACCGGGGTGCCGGATTCAAAGAGAATTTCCGCAACCATGCCCGCCAGGTCGGCACTTACGATGACGCCATTCACCGCTCTGGTGGAACCAACGGCCCTGAGCACCGGCTGCCACGTTTGTGCTTTCACCATGACGGTGGTGACCGCCGCTGGGGGGGGTGCAAATTTCGCACCCATTGCTTTCCCTTTGGCGATGCTGCGCATTGTCCACGCAACGAGCCCCGCGATAAACAGGGCCACGAGAACGAGCATGATGGACATCCGTCTTGCCATAAGAGTTTCAGGTGTGGGCAGTCGCGCAGGGGAGCGCATCAGCCTGCGGCGCCTTCGTTGCCGCAGCGCCTTTGCCTTCGGCAAACGGATGAACGGGAAAGCGACTGCTAATCAGGCGCGTTTGATCGTCTGTCAGGGGTGATTCGTCAACGAGCCGATTGCTCGTTGCGGCTCCTAGAAGGACGCGCCACCCGGCTCCTACGGCAGAGAAATCCGAATCTCCGCGTGCCCCCCCTCCGAGGAGCCGAGGAAGAATCCTCGCCCTTCAAATGGATCCCGGAGCGTTACTCCGCTAACGGACGTTTTCCCGGTTGCCGGATGGGCAAATTTTCCACTCCAGGTGCCGTCAGGCTTGAGTTTCAGCTCTGTGCCCGGCAAGACCGCGGTGATGCGGTTACCGGGACCGATCTGAAGTCCCTGGGTCAGACCGTCGGCGGCAAGGTTGCCGCCCGTCAGGACAAGGGTGGCGGAACCGATCGGCAGTGCGTTACGTTCCGTGACAATGTTCCGTGGCGTCCCG
>Ga0136611_10002467_pt1 | contig 12888 bp, 11 predicted proteins | sample AntDrymUQ2232306_2_FD_106645 | JGI IMG/M metagenome (GOLD analysis project Ga0136611, IMG submission 106645) | Polar desert sand microbial communities from Dry Valleys, Antarctica - metaG UQ223 (23.06) | ecosystem: Environmental > Terrestrial > Soil > Desert | place: Antarctica: Dry Valley... | reverse complement strand
TCTACCTGGCCATCACCAGTCGCGTCCTGCCTCGTCCGATCTCGACTGCCGTGAAGGGTCCCAGCTCAGGCGGCAAGTCCTACGTCGTCGAGCGGGTTCTCGACTACTTCCCGGCGGAGGCGTTCTACGCCCTGACCGCGATGAGTGAGCGTGCCCTCATCTACGACGACGAGCCGCTCGTGCACCGCATGATGGTGGTGTACGAGGCGGCCGGGATGGCCGGCGACACCGCCTCCTACCTGATGCGCTCGCTCCTGAGTGAAGGGCTGATCCGGTATTCCACCGTCGAGACGACCGCCGAGGGTGTCAGGCCGCTCCTGATCGAGCGACCGGGGCCGACCGGCTTGATCGTCACGACGACCGCCGTGCATCTCCACCCCGAGAATGAGACGCGGCTGTTGTCGCTCACGGTCGACGACTCGAAACAGCAGACTCGCCGCGTCTTCCGCTCGCTCGCCTCGGAGTGTCGGCCGACGACCGACACGACCGCTTGGCATGCGCTCCAAGTCTGGCTTGCGGGCCAGACGCACGACGTCACTATCCCCTATGCGGCGGCGCTCGCGGAGCTCGTGCCGGACAGTACCGTCCGGCTGCGACGGGACTTCGGGATGATCCTGAACATGATCCGCGCTCATGCGATCCTCCACACCGCGACTCGGGACCGGGATACCGACGGCCGACTGGTCGCGACCTTCCAGGACTACGCCGTTGTCCGGGACCTCATCGCCGAGACGCTCGCCGAGGGCCTAGAGGCGACCGTGCCGCCGACGGTCCGCGAGACTGTCGCGACGGTCGCGACCCTCTGCGCGCTCCAGCACGTCGACGACGAGACAGGCGACGTTGCCACCGTCACCGTGTCGACGGTCGCGAAGGCGTTGAAGCTCGACAAGTCGGCGGCATCCCGGCGCGTCAAGGTGGCGGTCGACCGTGAGTACCTTCGGAATCTGGAGACCGGCCGCGGCCGACCCTTGCGCCTCACGGTCGGCGACCCGATGCCCGAGGACGGCGGCGTCCTGCCGACCGTCGAGGAGCTCGCGGGCGGTTGCACGGTTGCGGGTGCATCGGAGGGGGTATCAACGGAGAGGAGCGCCCCGGAGGCTGACGCGGACGCACCGTACGTCGACACCGCCGCGCATATCCGCACGCTCTCGCCCAATGACCGAGCCGTCTACCGCGCGGAGGTTGCGTCCGCGCCCGCCGACGACCCCGACGCGGCGTTTGATCGGGCGGCGCTCGCCCTGGCCGACCGTCTTGGCGACACGCTGTGCGTGATGGCATCGGGGCCTACGGGCGCTCCTAGCGCCTCAGAACGCGCCCGAGCGCGACGATGAGGAGGAGTGAATTGTTTCCGCCGACCGAGACGGCCGCGAGCCCGACGATCGTTTTCTGCGAAACGTTCCCTAAGGTGCCGGCGCTCGTGCGCCATCCGGTGCGGTGCGGCTCGCCGTCCTGCCGGTGCGCCGGCGATGAGCGGCACGAGTCGTGGCGGCTCGTGTGGCGCGGTCAGGACGGCCGGCAACGGCACCGCTACGTCCGCCTCGCCGACGTTGCGGCGGTCCGCGTGATCGTCGGGCGGCGTGCCGAGCAGGCGCGGGCGAGACGCCTCGAGCGGGCCGTCGCGACCGCCGAGCTTCGGGCCATGATCCACATGGACCGCGAGCTCATGCGAGAGGTGCGGTCGTGACGGTGCCGGCGATGCGCGAGCCGGACGCCGATTGCGACCGGGCGACGCTGGAAGAGCTCGCGGCGGCGAAGAGCGACCTCACCGCGACGATAGGCAGACACATGGACTACCTGCTCGCGGCCCACGCCGCCGGCGAGCAGCCGATCTCGGTCGCCGAGGCATCAGAGCGGGCGCGGGCGCCCGTCGTCTTCGACCCGCTCGAGCGGGGACCGGAGCACGTGAGCTGGCACTCGCTTGCCAACCTCGCCGAGCACGATCCGGAACGCGCCCGTGACGTCTGGGCGGCGGTGAAGGGGGCGGCGCGGGACGAGCTCAGCTCAGGGACACGGTCGGCGCGGTCGCTCGAACGGCAGCACGCCTCGCCGTTCGACCGTGCGCAGTATCTGGTCATCCTCGAGGGGCTCAGGGAGTCGCTCGTACCACGCGGTGGGACGGAAGCGCTGCTCGTCGAGATGATGGCGATGGCCGTCGAGCGGCAGTTCCGCTGGCAGACGATCGCAACCCGTCGGACCGACGAGGAGAGCTGGCACGGCGAGCGCGACATCCGGCGGGCGCTCGATCGCATGAGCCCGCGCGAGCGCGAGCGCCATGAGGAGGTGGAAGGCTGGCTGCCGCCTCGTCATAGCGACGCCGAGGCGATCGACCAGGCGGTGATGACCGCGGACCGCTACCAGCGCCAGTTCCTGCGACTGCTGAGGGCGTTTCGGGAGATGCGCCGGACCATCGGGGCGGTCATCATGACCGGCGGTCAGCTCAACGTCGCCGAACAGCAAATCATTGCGGTGGCGCCGACTCGAGATGAGGACGTGGATTAGCCAAAGGTGACGCACCTCTCCCGGCATTGGTGACGACGCCGTGCAAGCCCTTCTGTACAATCTAGAAAGGTTGCCTGTGACCGGGTAGTGTGAGCTGCGAGGCCCTAATCGGCTGGCGCCGGCGGGCCATCTCCGGCAGAACACCGCACGCGGCGGGCAGCAGCATCCCGCCGGCCGCTCAGCTCCGCGCGTCGGGCAGCGGTTCGGATGCGAACAGCGCCACCCGGCCGGTCGACGCCGGCGCTCCTCCCGCTAGCGGCGACCGGATCACTTGTCTACGCCAGCGGCCCGCTGGCCTGAGCGACGGGACCGGTGGCGTCGTGGCAGGTGCCGGAGCCGCTGTCGGTGAAGGTCTTGCCGGCGACGGGCAGGAACTGCCAGCTGTAGCCGGTCGGGCTCAGGACCAACTTGAGGACGCCGAAGGTGTCGGTGTTGCGGACCTGGCTGTTGGGCTTGATCGTGCCGATGGCGTAGTGGTTCTTGCCGCCGGTGCCCACCACGAACTGGCGGACCCCCCGCGCGGCGTCCGCTTGCCCGTCGGGGTCCTGCGGCGCGAAGCGCTCGTAGGTGTGGTCGTGGCCGGTCAGGATCAGCTCGGCGTTGCCGTCGTAGAGGGCCTGGTAGAGCGGCTTGATGCTCGGGTTGTTGCCGTGCTGGCCCGACGAGAAGAGGGGGTGGTGCCAGTAGGCCATCGTGCACGAGGTCGTGTTGGCGGCCAGGTCGGCCCGCAGCCACATCTCCTGGGGCGAGCCCGCGCCGCAGCCGCCGACGGCGGAGCAGTTGGAGTTGAGCACGATGACGTGCCAACTGCCCACGTCGTAGCTGTAGTACCCCCCGGACGGGCTGCCGGCCGCTGACCCGAAGTAGTCATAGTAGGGGGCGGCGCCGGCGGTGCGGTACTCGTGGTTGCCCACCGCCGGCCGCGTCCGGGCCTTCACCAGCCCCCAGGAGGGGGCGTAGCAGTTGGCGAACTCCGCGGCCGTGCCCGACTCGTAGACGTTGTCGCCGAGGGTGATCACGGTGCCCGCCTCCACCGCGAGCAGGGCGGCGGTCGCCTCGTCGCCCGTCGAGCCACAGGAGGCGATGTCTCCGGCGGCCAGCACCACCGCCGACTCTCCGGTCGCCGGTACTGCCGTCGCCGTCCGCGTCGGGGGGGCCGTCACCGGCGTGTTAGTGGGCACCCCGGTTGGGGTCACGGTCTTCGTCGCAACACGAGTCTGCGTCGGTGATGGCATCGTGGTCGCAGTGGACTCAGGCGGAACCGGAGTGTGCGACACCGTCGTCGGCACGGCCGCCTCGTCGACGCTGAGGATCAGCTGCGGCGCGCTGGTCGGGAGCTCGCGGGAATAGACGCTCGTACCATCTCGCGAATCGGTCACGAGCACGAAGGTGTACGACCCGTCGGAGGTCACGGCTCCCGTCAGGTCGTACTCCACCCACTCACCGTCCTGCACCCTCCCGACATCCGCCAGCGCGGTCGTCTCCCGAGGGGACCGATTCGACCAGGTGATGCCCGTCTTCGGTCCAGTCGGAGCTCCCACCGTACACCGCCGGGCCGTCGACCGACCCCGAGGCGACCTGCACTCGGAGGACCGCTGCCGCGACTGTCCCGGAGACGCCACTGACGTCGAATGCCAGGTAACTCTCGACCGCCTCCCCTGGGGAGGCGTCTGCTCGCAGTCGTGATGAGTAGCCAAGGTTACGGGTCGGCGAGCTCTCGTTCACGCGGGCATCTGCGACTGGCAGAAAGACCAAACCACCGACGATGCTGGACACGTCGGCGCTGGACACGTCCGCCCCTTGGATCATCGCCCCTTCGGTGGCCGCTTCCTCAGTCGCTGGCACGTTCGCCGGCGCTGCCGTGGCAGGCTTGGCAGGGGTCACCGTGGAGCTCCGGGTAGGAGGCGTGTCGGTCGGAGGCACGGGCGTGTCGGTCGGCTCCTCAGTCGGAGGCACCGGCGTGTCGGTCGGCACTTCAGTGGGAGGCACCGGCGTGTCGGTCGGCTCCTCAGTTGGCACGACTGGCTCATCGACGGTGACGTCGACGGTGGGCGCCTCCGAGGCGCCGGGGGTCTCGCCTTCGACAACAGCCTCGTAGGTGTAGAGTCCGGGCGCCACGGCCGGGACCAGCACCACAATGTCGAAACGCCCGTCCGCGTCGGCGACGAACTCCCCCTGGAGTGATCCGTCCATCGTCAACACAACCTGACCCGTGACCTCCGCCGGGAAGGACGAGCCAGCTAGGTGGATCTCGTCGCCGGCTCGCCCGTGGTCGGGCTCCAGCGCGAGCCTGGGGGATCTGGCCGCGCCGGCGTTCGGCGTGCGCACGGCCACGAGGACCATCGTGAGGACGATCAGCAGCGACGTGAGGACGAGAAGCGGACGGCGGGCGCGGGGGGATGCGGTCATAAAAGGACTAACTCCAGCCATGTTTCGACGCGAAACGGGCGAGCGGAGCCAAGATCCAGCCATGGGGACTCCGAGGTCGGTGCAACTATACGCAAAAGCGGATCAGCGGAACCAGGTTACAAGGGCGAGCTGGTGGGGACAGCGAGGTTCGTCCTGCGAAGAGGCGGTTCGACGGGCGGGTTCCGGGATAATGCTGAGGACGGCATCGCGGTGTTGCGCCGCCACAAAACCCCCGCAACGGAAAGGGGCTGACCGGACCAGAACCTCGACGGCGCGTGTTCAAAAACACGGGGATCACGCGGGACGTTCGTCCGGACCGCCGGCATAGGCAGCGGCGTCGACGAGTGCGTAGAATCCCGGCGTATGAACGTGCAAGAGTTCCGGACGAAGTGGGCGAGCGTCAGTCCGCACGTCACCGAGCGCGCCGCCGCGCAAGAGCACTTCGGCGACCTGTGCCGCGTCTTCCAAGCGCCGACGCCGAACGCCACGGCGTCGCCGGACTATGCGTTCGAGCAAGTCGTCGGCAAGCTCACGGGTGGACGCGGATTCGCGGACGTGTGGCGGCGCGGGTGGTGGGCATGGGAGTACAAGCGGCCGGGTGAGGACCTCGACAAGGCGTACCAGCAGCTCAAGCTCTACGCCGACGCGCTCGAGAACCCACCGCTGCTCATCACCTGCGACCTCACGCGGTTTCAGGTGCGGACGAACTTCACGTCAACCGCCGTCACGCGGCACGACCTCGACCTCGACAGTCTGGTCGAGCCGCTCGGCTTCGACCTCATGCGGGACGTGTTCACCGAGCCGCTACGGCTGCGTCCCGGACTGACGAAGGAAGAGGTCACGCTCGAGGCGGCGGCCCGCTTCGGCTCGCTCGCCGCCGGCATCGAACGCCGGGGCGTCGCGCCGGACGTCGTGGCTCATGCCCTCATGCAGATGCTCTTCACGCTCTTCGCCGAGGACGTCGGCATCCTCCGGGGCGGGCTGTTCACCCAGTTGCTCGAGTCCAGCCGCCGCCGCCCGGAGAGCTTCGCGCCGCGATGTGGCGAGCTGTTCGCCGCGATGAGCACCGGCGGCACGTTCGGCGTCGACGACGTGCCGCACGTCAATGGGGGACTCTTCGCCCGCGTCGCGGTTCCGGATCTGAACGCGGCGGAAGTGGCGGCCCTCGCCGACGTGGCGACGCTCGACTGGGGGGCGCTCGAGCCCGCCGTGTTCGGCACGCTCTTCGAGCGATCGCTCGAGCCGGGGAAACGCTCGCAGCTCGGCGCGCACTACACGGGCTTTGCGGACATCGAGCGGGTGGTTGAGCCCGTCGTCATGGCGCCGCTACGCCGGCGATGGGATGCGGTTCGCGCCGAGGCGGATGTCGCCGCCGAGCGATGGGCGGCCGGCAAGCCGAGCGGGCGCAAGGCACTCGAGACGCTTCTCAACGGCTTCCGGGGCGAGTTGGCGGCAGTCACGACGCTCGACCCGGCGTGCGGCAGCGGGAACTTCCTCTACGTCACGCTCGCGAAGCTGCTCAACCTCGAGCAGGCGGTGAGCGCCTACGGGGCGGCGCACGGGCTGCCATTTGCGCTGCCGTCCGTGAGGCCGTCGCAGGTGATGGGGCTCGAGCTGAACGCGACCGCCCGCGAGCTCGCGCAGGTGGCCGTGTGGATCGGGTACACGCAGTGGATGCTCGAGCACGGCTACGGGTGGGCAGAGCCGGTGCTCGAGCCGTTGGAGACGATTCGGCAACAGGACGCCCTGGTCGACCGATCTAGTCCTGGTGAGCCGAGGGAGGCCATGTGGCCTCACGCGGACTACATCGTCGGCAATCCGCCGTTCCTGGGTGACAAGAAAATGCGCAGCGAGCTGGGTGGTGAGTACACGGACGCCCTGTGGCGGGTCTTCACCCGTCGAGTGCCGCCCGGCGCCGACCTCGTCACCTATTTCTTCGAGAAGGCCCGCGCTCAGATCGCCGGTGGAACGTCGAAGCGTGCCGGCCTACTGAGCACGAACTCGATCCGGGGTGGTGCGAACCGAGTGGTCCTCGACCGCATCAAAACCACCGGCGACATTTTCCTGGCATGGAACGACGAGCCGTGGGTGCTAAACGGGGCCAACGTGCGTATATCGATCGTCGGCTTCGACGACGGATCAGAAGTTCAGCGCCTACGCGATGGGGTTCCGGTAGGCGCCATCAACGCTGACCTCACGTCTACGTTGGATGTGACGAAGGCGAGCCGGCTTGCGCAGAACCGAGCTATTGCCTTCCTCGGCGTGCAGAAGGGCGGTCCGTTTGACGTTCCGGGAGACGTTGCCCGCACTTGGCTATCGTTGCCGGTGAATCCGAACGGCCGACCCAATGCCGATGTCGTCAAGCCGCGCCTCAATGGTTACGACATCGTGCGCCGGAGCCAGGACAACTGGATCGTCGATTTCGGCCCGACGATGTCAGAGCGTGAAGCCGCCCTTTACGAAGCGCCGTTCGAGCACGTCTTGACCAACGTCAAGCCGCTTCGTGACGTGAACCCTCGAAGGACCTACCGCGAGAAGTGGTGGATTCATACCGAGCCCCGCCAAGGGCTTAGGGCAAAGCTCGCGCCACTGAATCGGTATCTATGCACGCCGACCGTCGCCAAATACCGCATCTTCGTGTGGGCCGATTTGCGCGTCGTACCGGATCATCAGCTGGTCGTCTTCGCACGCGACGATGACTATTTCTTCGGCGTGCTGCACTCGCGCCCCCACGAGCTATGGTCACTTCGAATGGGAACGTGGCTCGGCGTAGGGAACGACCCACGCTACACACCGACAACCTGTTTCGAGACGTTCTCGTTGCCGTGGTCGCCTGGTGCCGAGCCGATTGGCGACCCGCTGCTCGAGAACGTCGCTACCGCTGCCCGCTCACTCGACGGTCTGCGGCGGCTCTACCTCGACCCGCCGGACGCGACGTCTGAGCAGCTCGCGAAGCGGACGCTGACCGGGCTCTACAACCTTCGCCCGGCATGGCTCGCGGGGGCGCATGCGACGCTCGATCGGGCGGTGTGGGCTGCCTACGGGTGGACGGACGATCCCTCGCAGACGACGGACGAGACGATCCTCGAGCGGCTGCTCGAGCTGAACGGTGACCGCGCTTCCGCATAGATCCGTTGCACGGTTGCGGGTGTGTCCGAGGGTAAGAGAGCGGGAAGGGCCGACGCCGGCCCTTCCCGCTCATTGGCCATCATCGCAGATATGTCTAATACGTGTATAATCCAGTCACGAAATCTTGTCAGGCGAGGAGGGTCGATGCAGACACCAGGACTCCGGCTGGCCCGGCAGCGGGCGATGTTGACGCAGGCGGAACTCGCGGCCGCCGCAAAGGTTTCGCGGGCCACGGTGGCCCGGATGGAAGCCGGTGAGGTTGCCCGTTTCGTCACGATTCGACGGATCGCAAAGGCACTCAGGATCGAACCGGCCGAGCTGACGGGTACCGTGATTGTCGACACGAGCGGCAGGGCACATCGCGACCGATAGGAGAGGGGCGGGACATGGCACGAGGCAGCATCCAGAAGCGGGTTAGCGCGGCGAGCGGCGACACGAGCTATCGGGCGCGGGTGGAGTTCCCGGCCGACCCGGTCACGGGGAAGCGCCGGCAGCTCTCCGAGACGTTCGCGACGCGCAAGTCCGCGCAGTCGGCGCTCGCGACGTGGCTCGCGGACATCGAGCGCGGCACAGCCGTCGACACGTCGACGATGACGGTCGCCGACTTTATCCGGCATTGGCTCGACTCGGTGGCCGCGCACAAGGTCAGGGCGACGACCCTCGTCGACTACCGGCACACGATCGAGAAGCACATCATCCCAGCGCTCGGCGGATACAAGGTTCAACGGCTGACGCCGGCGATGGTGCAGCGCGCCTACGCCGACAAGCTCGCCGCCGGCATCGGGGGGCGGACCGTCCAGCTGATGCACCAGCGGCTCTCACAGGCGCTCGCACAGGGCGTTCGATGGGGAACGGTGTCTCGCAACGTCTGCGACGCCGTAGAGCCGCCTACGGTGCGAGCGTCGCGGCCTGAGCCGTGGACGCCCGCCGAGGCGCGGGCCTTCCTCGCGGTCGCCGAGGCCGACGAGCGGTCGCCGCTGTGGCTACTGGCGCTCGCGACCGGCGCACGGCAGGGTGAGCTCCTCGGACTCCGCTGGCAGGACGTCGACCTCAGCCGAGGGACGGTCACGATCCGCCAGGCGGTGGCCGTCCTCGACGGTCGGATCATCTTCCAAGCGCCGAAGAGCCGGGCGGCCGTCCGGCAGGTGACGCTCCCCGCCGACGCGGTGGAGGTGCTGAGGGCGCACCAGGTCTCGCAGCGCCGTGAGCGCATTGCGGCGGGCGACGCATGGGAGGATCACGACCTCGTGCACGCGACGCCGCTCGGGCTCCCCTACCACCCGTCCAACGTCCTGAGGAGCTTCTACGCGCTGATGGCGCGGGCTGGCGTGCGGCGGGTGCGTTTCCACGATCTCCGGCACGCACACGCGACGTGGCTCGTCGCCGATGGTCACTCCCTGCCCGCCGTCGCCGAGCGGCTGGGACATAGCAAGAGCAGCATCACCCTCGACGTGTACGCGCATGTGGTCGCGGCGAGCCGGGATCGGGCGGCCGAAAGCATCGGCGGATGGCTCAGGGCTGAGGTTCAGGAAGGCACAGAGGCCGCCGGGGTCACGCCGCAGACGGCCGTCTTGCCGGCGACCGTGACCAAACCGTGACCAAATCGCTTCCGACGAGAAACGCCGAACCTGTCCAGCTCGGCGTTTCGCCCGTATCTATGCGTTTTTTCGTGGAGCGGGTGATCGGATTCGAACCGACGACATCCTGCTTGGGAATCAGTGGCAACCGTCCGGGCAGGTGCCGTCGTGTGCCGGAAAGTCCCGTACGTATGCGGTATTCTGGCGCTGGCGTCCGGTCTTGTTGTGGCGCGTCCTGACCCGTCCGTGACCAAACCGTGACCAAATCAACCAGCTAGGACGGCATCGAAACGGCCCGCGTCGCGTCAAAGACCGGGGCCACGGCGAAAACCGTGAGAGGGTGAGCGCGTGGACGATTCTTCCGACGTTCCAAGCGGCCGCGCGCGGCATGCCTCGCCCGATGTGGTGACGCTCGAGGGGCCACTGTGGCGGCGTTTCGCCGGCGACGGCCGGCCGGACATCGCCGGGACGTTGTGGCGGGCGCCGTCCGGGTTGGGCTGCCCGTTCTGCCCCGGCTCGCCGCCACTGTCGTATCAACGCGGCGGCGTGTGGTGTCCTCGCTGCGACCACGTGCTCAACCTGATCGACATCGCCGAGCCGGTGTCAGGCGGCCCGTGCGCCGACTGCGGCGAGCCTCGCGACATCGCCGGGACCGGGACGCTGTGTCGCCGGTGCGTGCTCACGTCCTACCTCCAGCTTCGCGTCGGCGAGAGGCTCTCGCGGTCGCTCCCTAACGCCCCGGACTCGCGATGGGTCGAGGCGGTGGGGTTCCCGCGAGAGGCGGACATCCGGGGCACGTCAGCACCCCTGAGCGACAGCCTGACGTCGGTGGAGACGCCGTTCTCGAACAGTGGCGGCTCGCGGTGGGAGCACTACGCCGTGGCCTCCGACGGGACCTACGGGGGCGGCGAGTTGGCGAACGGGCGGGATCGGCAGACCCTAAGCGTGCGGGCGCTCACCGCCGGTGGCCGGGACAAGTGGGACGACGACGCGAGAAGCGGTCAGATGCTCACCGCCGGGGTGCGAGGCAACCCGCACGCTGGTCACGTCTTGCTCTACCGACTCACCGACGCCGGCGGGTTGGTGTACGAGGCCGCGCTCCCCGTCGGCGACATCGACGAGCCGGAGAGCGCCCCTCACACGACGGAGCGCGGTAGGAACGTGCGCGATCGCCCGTACTCGGATCGCGTGATCGTCGGCCACGGCGTCGATTCGAGGCGCGAGCCGGCGTTCCGCCGGGCGGCGCGGCGTTGGCTTCGGAACGAGCTGCCCCGGACCGGCCGGCCGCCAGGGAGCACGGATTGGACGCCTGAGTACTGGCACTCAGAACTCGACAGGGCGAGGGCGGTGCTGAGGAGGGACAACATCGAGTACTCGGAGTCGCGGCTCAGAGAGAGAATGCGTCACCTTGGAGACGAGACCAACGAGGTTTCCAGGAGCACATTCACCCGCTACAAGGAACGCTGGGGCCTCCTTCCGCCGGTGGCTTAGCGGCGCGACTTACTGAACACTTCCTGACACCCTGACCGACCCGTCCGCGCCCTACCTTGTCCCTGTGGCCGCACGTGGCGGCCGTAGACGGAAGGGGCAAGCATGGCAGGGCACACCCTGACAACCGACGTAGAGCCAGCCGGGCGGTTGCTCGGCTTCGGGCGGTCGCAGTCCTACGAGCGGGTACGGGCGGGGACGTTCCCCGGCATCATCTCCATTGGGGGGCGACGCTACCGCGTCTCGCTCTTCGCACTGGCGACGGCACTCGGCTGCACGATTGACGACGTGCGGGCGCAACTCGCGTCGCTCGAGGCCGATGACAACGGCCCACGGGCGGCGTGACGATGACGACCGACACACGGCCCGCCGGTCGGCTGCAACCGACCGGGACGGGCGAGACGCTGACCTCAGGGGATACCGAGAACGATAGCACGATGAGCGCCCCTGCTAGGGCGTGGCGGATGATGACCGACGACGGCGATCGCGGCGTGCCGGGACCGCCGGACGTAGGCTGTCACGACTGCGGCGCTCCCCTGACGTGGGCCTCGATGTGCGAATCATGCGAGAGGGCGGCGCTGGCGGCGTCGTTCGCAGGGAACGGCGGTGCCCGATGACGGCCGGCCACACCTTCTCCCTTACCTTCACCGGCGAGCTCACCCGCGCTTGCGAACGTCGGGACGGGACTCCCAAGCGCGGCGAGATCGAGTTCCGCTGCCCCGCCGATGGTCACGATGACCGCCACCCGTCCGCCCGCTGGAACCCGACCAAAGGCGTTTGGTGCTGCCCCGTCTGCAAGGCGGGCGGTGGCGCCCTCGATCTCGCGTCCCGGCTCGGCGTCGCGAAACCGCCTCGATGCGGATGGGGGGCGTGATGGATACCCCCTCCTCTATCCCCTCGAACACAACTGCAACCGTGCACCCGCCCGCGGGGCTCACGTTGGAGCGCTACGCCGAGGCGAAGGGCGTCGACGCCGAGACGTTGAAGACCTACGGCCTCTCGACGGTCACGTACCAGGGCGCGCCGGTCGTTAAGATGCCGTACTTCAATCCGACTCGAGAGGTGATCTCGACGCAGTACCGCGTGCGCCTCGATAAGGCGCCCGGCGGCGACGACCGCTTCCGGTTCGGTTCGGGATCCAAGGCGGTCCTCTACGGTCAGGACCGGCTCGCCGATGCGAGGGAGCGCGACTACGTCACCCTGACCGAGGGCGCGAGCGACTGCCACACCCTGTGGGCCATCGGCGAGCCGGCGATCGGTCTGCCCGGAGCGGCCGGCTGGAAAGAGGAGCGGGACGCGCCGCTCCTCGACGGGATCGAGACGATCTACATCGTGATCGAGCCGGACACCGGGGGCGAGACGGTCATGAGATGGCTCGCAGTGTCGAGCATCCGGGACCGCGTGCGACTCGTCAACCTCGGCGAGCACAAAGACCCGTCCGGCCTTTACCTTGCCGACCGTGACCGTTTCGCCGAGCTGTGGGCCGTGGCGAAGGCGGACGCCACGCCCTACGTGGATGTCGAGGCCGCTGAGGAGCGGGATCGGACCGCCGAGGCGTGGGAAGCGTGCTCCGCGCTCGCCCACGAACCAAACATCCTCGCCCGCTTCCAAGCCGACATCGAGGCCGACGGCGTCGCGGGAGTCGCCCGCGTAGCGAAGGTGCTCTACCTGGCCATCACCAGTCGCGTCCTGCCTCGTCCGATCTCGACTGCCGTGAAGGGTCCCAGCTCAGGCGGCAAGTCCTACGTCGTCGAGCGGGTTCTCGACTACTTCCCGGCGGAGGCGT
>Ga0136611_10002466_pt1 | contig 12889 bp, 30 predicted proteins | sample AntDrymUQ2232306_2_FD_106645 | JGI IMG/M metagenome (GOLD analysis project Ga0136611, IMG submission 106645) | Polar desert sand microbial communities from Dry Valleys, Antarctica - metaG UQ223 (23.06) | ecosystem: Environmental > Terrestrial > Soil > Desert | place: Antarctica: Dry Valley... | reverse complement strand
GGGCAGGGGGATGTAGGGTACGGGGGTAGGTAGGTGAGTAGGTCGTGAGTAGGGTAGGTAGCCTAGATGTCTACGATGTTGGGATCATCCGGGGGTAGGTCACCTTCCATTGAAGAGGATGAGGCCGACCTCGGCAACTGACCCCGCTCCAATGCCAGCAGCTCGGCATCACTCAGGCTCCCATAGTCCACGCTTACCTGGTCACGACCACCCCCCAAACCCTGGCGCTGGCCCGCGTGTCGACGGTCCGGTCCCACCCATCCAGACAAGTCCGCGAGCAGCCTAACTGCATCTAATCTATCGCGCTCCCGACGCACCGGCTCGGTCCCATCGGCAACTCTTCTAAGCCAGTCAACACCCGAAGCCAATCCAAATCCGAGCGTTCCAAGAATCCGCTCTTCGCTGCCCATGGCCATTGACCGACGATCCCGGGCGGCACGTTCGTGCCATCCTTCCGTTCTCGCCCAGTAGGACAACGTCGAGGATGGGATGTCAACCGGTTCCGCCGCCGTGCCTGGATCCTCCCCATACCGGCCATCCTGCAGCAGCTGGCGGGTACGGGTCAGGTTCTGCCCGGCCACCATCGCCCACACCTGGTACGCAAGCGCCCGGAGGTGGGCGGGGTAGGGGTCATTCCGTTCCGCCAGTTGTTTGGGCCACGACCGCTCACCAATCATGCCGCCAATCCTACCACCGCTCGCGTACCCCAAAACGTGCGTGTGAGCCCCGTCACGGCGTCCTTTCCAGCGGATGATCCGTGCCTCATCCGCGAGGCATCGTGCCGGAGATTGGCTGAGATTGACGGATAGCCTATTGCATCTTCCCCCGCAAGCCCTATGATGGATACAGGTTAGAGATAGCCCCCTGGCCCCCCGGCCCGGACCGCGGCCCACCAGCCGCCCGCACGTTCCCAACCCGCACCGTCTGCCAGGGCCGGCCAAATCGCCGCTCGCGGTCGCAACGCACACCGCCTCACACGTAGTCAGCTACCGCCCGGAACACAGGCCGGAGTGAGGCGCCGCTAGCACCTGCTAGCTACCGTCTGTATCACCCAAGGAGCACCACCGCCATGCCCACATTCGAAACCATTACCGCGACCGAAACCAATCCGCGCACGATGTACAAGGCACTCATGGCCGCCGGCTACCTTCCCAAGATTGCCGACTGCGAAGAGATGGCCTACGACAACGCCAACGCCGCAGACCTTGACGCTGGCGGCTATGGCCTCTGCCCCGTCTGCCTTGACCCCATCGACTACTGCCAGGGCGGACACGACGACGACGAGATGATGCACGACTAACACCGCCCGTTCCTAACCGTCCACCCTCACACCACAGGAGCCCACGCCATGAACACGCAAGAGCGCGACGACCTCCGCACCATTCAGGACCGCGTCATCGACTATCTCTCCCGCCACCACGACGACGACACGGTCGTTATCCCCTATGCCGGCTTTACCGTCGCCGACATGCGGACGACCCTCTACCCCGACTATGCCCACACGTTCCGCGCGTTCCTTGCCAACCTCGCCCGTTCCTAACCGTCCACGTCTCATCCGAGGAGCTAACCACCATGTCCACCCCGTACGACATCGTCGCCACCGCCTACGTCAACGACACCAAGGCCCCCCGCAACGCCCGCATGTTCGTCGCCACGATCCGCAAGGATGCCGGCTACATCGGGGGCGTGCAGACCACCGACCCCGACGCCCCGCGTGCCGTCTACAGCTACGGTCCCCACTTCCCCATTGCGTTCAGCATTGACGAGATCGGGCACTACGTCAACGAGACCCCGTACCAGGTGAACGAGATCGACCGGGACCGCATGGGCTGGGGCCCCGTCCACAACCCGTCCCGCAAGCGGCCCGCCAGCCCGACCACCCGCCGCCACACCACGGCCGTCACCGATGCCCTCACCCGTGCCGGATTCACCCCGTCCGCCATCACCACCCCCTACGAGACCGAAGGAACCGATGGCGAGCCCCTCCCCCACACCTTCCGCCTCTGGACCCGAATCTAACCGTCCGCCCTCACCCAAGGAGCTACCCGCCATGTCCGCAGCCGATTGCACCGGACTCGCCCAGATCAGCCAGGCCTACCACGACGCCAGCGCCCAAGCGACCCGTGACTTGCACCTGATCGCCGCCGCCCGGACCCTCTGGCTGGCTGGCATGATCAGCGACGACGACCTCGAGCGGATATGCAACAAGATTCCCACCGTCTAACCGTCCACCCTCACACCACAAGGAGCTACCCACCATGACCACGTACACCGTCTGCTATGTCATTGGCGACATCCTTCGCCCCGTCCGCAGCTTCCCCGATCTCGACACCGCCAACGTCGCCGCCTGGTATCTCGCCAAGCACGAAGCACGCAAGGGAAGCGCCGCCGGCTACCCCGTCACCATCAAGCCAGGGCGCACCATCTAACCCCCCCCCCGACTGGCAGCGCGTAGGCGCCGCGGACTCACGACCCGAGCCAGTCCCCGCTACCGCCTGGTAGCACTCGCCCCATCAGTCAGGAGCACACCGCCATGTCCAGCAAGCGCACCGCCAGCCGCAACGAGTCCGCCGCCTACCTTCTGCCCCTCCTCCCTCCCGGTGCCAAGCTGTACGGCACCGTTGAGAGCGTCGCCCGATCCGGGATGTCTCGCACCGCGAGCTTCTACATCGTCCGGGATGGCGACATTCAGAACATCACCGGCCACGTCGCCGCCATCGTGGGCGAGCGCCGCCGCGATGACGGCACCATCCGCCTGAATGGGTGCGGGATGGATATGCTCGCATGGGCCACGATGGAGGTGTCCGCCGCCCTTTATGGCCGCGATCACGGCCAGCGCAACACCGGCACCGCCGCCGACGGCCCGTATGCTCTCCGGCCCGCCAGTCGCTAACCCCCACCCGCCGGAGCCGTGGCCGGCAGTGCCCACGGCCCACCACCCGAAAGGACCCCACGCCATGAGTCAGCCCACCATCACCGCCGCGCAGTACCTCAACACCGCCGCGTACCTCCTCATGGACAACATCGACGAGACGCCCGACGGAGCGGCCGACGCCGCCGAGATTGCCGGCATCAGCGACGCCGCCGTCGAGGTCCTGGAGCCCGTCATCGGATGGGACCCCTATACCCACATTGCCCGCATCGCCAGCACCTACGCCGGACACATCGAAACCCGCTACGCCCTCGTCGCCACGAACGGAGCCTAACCATGATCGCCACCATCCAAGCCGTCCTACGCTACCTCGCGTTCGTCCTGATCGATGGCGACGAACTCAACGACTGGCTGACCCACATGCCCGCCGCGCTCGCCGCCATCATGCTGATCGTCGGCCGCGCCCTCGCCACGATCATCGGAGCCTGACCCATGAACACCGCCGACACCCGATGCCGTCACGCCAACTACGCACGCGCCATCCGCCAGCTCCGCCGGGCCGACACCGACCGCCGCCGCGCCGATGCCGAGCCCGATCCCCGGACCCGTGCCGCCACCGCCCGACGCTACGTCAATGCGTATTACGCCCTCGTCGACCTTGACCAGTCCACCCGAACCGAACGGAGCTAGCCGCCATGCCCACCGCCACCCGTCAAACCATGCTCGACGCCGCCATCCTCCTTGTCTACGCCGGCCTGATCACCAACGCCGAGTATTCCCGTATCCACGAGGAGATCTACGGAGACGACGACGAGGATCCGCGTTGGTCCGCCGATGGAGAGGATTGCTAGACATGCCGAGGCCTGAGTACACCCCCGACCAGGTTCACTCGTACCCCTATCGGACCGTCAGCGCCACGACCGGCCGCACCGTCCGCCGTACCGCGACCCTCACCGACGCCCGCGACGCCCTCCACCGCTACCACCCCGAAGGCGGCACGTTTACCGTCCTCGACCACGCCGACGAGATCGCCGCGACCCTCATCATGGCCGACCACCGCACCCCCGAACAGCGAGCGGCCGGCGGGAGCGACGACCTGGAGCCCGACGCCTTTGGCTACTAGCCCGACGGAGCGCCCCACCATGCCACGTCCCACGTTCACCCCCGCCGAGATCGCCTACCTCGACGCCCACCACGCCCACGACCGCGCCCGCATGGCACTTGAGCTTGCGACCCACCATCTCGACCTTGAGCGCGGGATCAGCTACGCCCGCGGCGCCGATCAGCCCCACCACAACACGCGCCGCGCCGCCAACCGCCGCCGTGAGGAACTGGCAGCCCTCGCCCACGCCACGATGCGCCCGGAGCGAGCGGCCCACTACGCCGCGATGCGGGACGAGGAGGGACCCATCAGCCCCACCACTTGACAGCCACGCACACCGCGACTACGATACCCAGGACCGCAGCACCATGAAGGAGCGCCCCACCATGCCACCGCCCTTTACCGTGATCGAACAGCCCCACCAGCGCACCAGGTTCCAGATCGTCACCGCCGCCGGCCAGCTGGTCGGACCCCCGATGGGATGGGAGGAGGCGAACGCGATCCTACGCGGGCTGACCATCAGCCCCACCGGCCCGCCGACGAACCGCCCCACCACGTCACGCCGCCGACCGATCAGCCCCACCACCCCACAGGATCGCCCCACCCGATGACGCCCACCGACCTCCCCGACTGGGCCGACGACCGACCGCCCCAGGTGGACACGATCCCCATGCGCGACGTCGCCGATCTCCAGGTTGGAGACCGCGTGCATTGCTACGGACTCGTCTGCGTCGTGCTCGCCATCCGCCCCACGGAGGAGGGACGCCACGAGATCGACGTGATGATCGACCGACCCGACCCGACCATCAGCCCCACCAAGGAGCGCCCCACGCCATGACGAACAGCCCCACCAGCCCGCAGCACACGAACCTCGTCACCGCCCTGATCGCCGCGCAAAGCGAGATCGGCACGATCACCAAGGACCGGACCGCCAAGGCCGGCGCCTACGGGTACACCTACGCCGACCTGCCGGCCGTCCTGGAGGCGGTCCAACCCGCGCTGCACGGCAACGGCCTGTGCATCACGCAGACGGTCGGGTCCGAGAACGGGTTGCCCCACCTCGTCACCACCCTCAGGCACACCTCCGGCGAGGCCATCGAGGGACATTACCCCCTCATCATCCCCAGCATGGACGACCCGCAGAAGCTCGGCGGCGCCGTGACCTACGCCCGCCGCTACAGCATCCTGGCGATGCTCAACCTCGCCACCGAGGACGACGACGCGCAGCACGCCCGCACCCCGAGCGCGACCGGGACCGTCAAGCCGGCGGCCCGACCGAACAGCCCCACCGCGTCACTGCCGCGCTACCCGGAGGCCGAGGAGCCCTACACCAACGACCCGCAGACCTGGACGACCCCGCCCCAACGCACCGCCCCACCTCGCAACGAGGGCGGGTACCGTGGCGACAGCGGCGAGGACCCCGAGATCACGGGCACCATGACCCCCAAGCAATACGGAATGCTCATGGCGACCGGACGCAAGCAGAAGATGGACCGCGAGGCGTTGGACGCCCTGGCATCGGGCGAGTTCGGGAGGCTCCTGCACGAGCTTGACCGTGGCGAGGCGTCCGCCCTGATCGATAGCCTCCTGAGCGCGTAGGAGCAGCCCCACCAGGTCACACGGCTCATTCCTCATTCACGGGGGTATCGCGCACTGGCGGTGCCCTCTCGCATCACCCGAGGGTATCCACGCATGCACCCAGCCTATTGGTTCCTCGCGTCGGCCATCGTCGCGGCCATCGTCGTCATGATCGCGACCCCGTGGATCGTCGAGGGCTACCTCAGATACGACCGATGGGTCGAGCGCAAGATGGGCCGAAGATGAACAGCATTGGCACGATGCGGCGGAACACCCGCTACGACCGAGACGGCACCATCCGGTGCGCCAGGTGCGGCGAGCGCCAGCCGCCCGAGGCGTTCGAGACGATCACCGCCCGCACCGGCCCGAACGCCGACCACACCTGGCCGCACGCCTACTGCCGCCCGTGCGACGCCGAGCAGCGCGCCACCCGGAGGCGGGAGCGATACGCCACCGATGCGGGGTACGCCCAGTCCGCCCGCGACCGGCAGGCCGAGATCCGCCGCGTCCGCAAGGAGGAGAGCGACCCCGCCCGAGCGCAACGCCAGCAGCAGCGGGACGACGACCGCGCCACCCGCACGAGCCGAACCCGCGTCACGATGGCGTCGCTCCACGACCAGGAGCACCTGACGGGCGTTGCCATCGCGGCACACCTCGGCGTGGACCCCGCAACCGTCAGCCGGTGGCGCACCGGTCGCACCGTCCCCGACCAACCGACCCTCGACCGTCTGATCGCCCTCGCGAAGGAGCGCCCCACCCCCATGCAGGAGGAACCCCGATGATGGAACAGGCACGCTTGGCGGCGCGCGAAGCGAAGGCGACTCGGGCGACGTGGGCTCGTCGCTGGCCGGCGATCCGGGACTACGCCGTCACGTTCGGCCTTGTGGTCGTCTGGCTCGAAGGCGGCCTCGATCTGATCTACCGCCTCATCCTGATCGCCGTCTTCTTGATGATCCCCGACCGGAGGAACGCATGAACACCGCACCCAACCGCATCAAGGAACTCCGCACCGCCCAGGGGTTGACGTCCGAGCGCGTGTCCCTGAAGGCGGGCTGCTCCGTCACCTACGTCAACAAACTGGAGCGAGGCCTGCGAAACCCCGGACTTGCCCTTGCGCGTCGCATCGCCGTCGCGCTCGGCGTCAGCCTCGACGAGGTGTTCCCCGACCTGACCACGCATGGTACAATCTAACGCACACGAGAAGGGCCGGTCGGGTGAGCACCCGCCGGCCCGGATCAGGCGAGGAGGTCGCCTAACCACATGGCACAAGCATACCACGCGATACCCCCCACCCCCATCCGTGCCGTCCGTGACGAGGACGCGCCCATCTATGACGGGCAGCCGATCCGCCGAGCGCATGTGACGATCATCACCGACGACGCGGTCGACGACGCCGCTGCCCTCGGCATGGCTGCCATGGGGATGTACGGGCTCCTGGAACGGCTCGTCGGTCCAGACGGCTCGTGGACCTGCTCCATGGGCGACCTTGCCCGCCGGTTCGCCTGCTCCGAGCGCCACGTCAGAGACACCGCCAAGACCCTTGAAGACGCCGGCCTCATCACCCGCGAGACCGTCACCGGACCCAAGGGGATGCCCATCGGTGTCCGCTGGTTCCTCCCTCGTCATCGCACCACAAACCCGCGTACGAACTACCCGGAACCTACCCCGGAACCTACCCCGGAACTCTCCTGCGCGTTAGATAAGGTTGTAGTAGCTACCGTAGCTACACGTACTGAACCTAACGGTTCAGAGGGGGCGCCCAAGCCGAGGAAGAAACGACAGACGACGCCGATGCCCGAGGACTGGTCACCGGAGGGTCGGTTCACCCCGCTCGTTGCCGAACTCGGATTCAGCGAGGCGACCGTCGCGCGTCTTGCCGACAACTTCCGGGACCATTGGATCAGCAAGGGCGAGACACGGGCGGACTGGGACGCGAGCTTCCGAACGTGGCTCCGCAACGAGGTGACGTTCAACGGGCGGCGCCATCAGCCGAAGACGAACGGGCTGGTGTTCTGATGGACCGTGACTACGAGCAGGACCTGATCGTCCCGCGATCCGGCGACAAGAAGCAGACCTGCCCCGCCTGCGGCCCGACCCGCAACCACCCACGCGATCAGTCCATGTCCGTCAACGCGGACGGGCGTTTTTACTGCCACAACTGCTTCACCGCTGGGAAGGTTGGCGCCAACCCCGACCCCAACCGCTACGGCACCATGCCCAAGGTCTACGCACCGCCCAAGGTCTACGCCAAGCCCCACCCACCCACCTCGACCGCCCTGACCCGCGAGGGCGCAAAGTTCTTCACCGACCGGGCGATCAGCCTCGACACCGTCCGGGCAATAGGCATCACCGACGACGGGCGTGGCATCCGCTTCCCCTACTACCGCAATGGCGATCTGGTCAACATCAAGTCCCGGCGTATCGCCGACAAAGACTTCCGCATGGAGACCGGGGCCGAACTGGTCTTCTACAACCTCGACGGATGTGCCAACGCCCAGCAGGTCGTGATTTGCGAAGGTGAGTGCGATGTGCTGGCGCTCCACACGGCGGGGATCAAGGCGGTCCTCTCCGTCCCGAACGGTGCCCAGACCGGCAGCATGGACTTCATGGCGTCGGGCGAGCACATCTTCACCAACTGCCACACGATCATCCTGGCCGTGGACAACGACGAGCCGGGCCAGAAGCTCGAAGCCGAACTCGCCCGCCGCCTCGGGACGGATGTCTGCTACCGGGTCCGCTGGCCGGAGGGCTGCAAGGACGCCAACGATGTCCTGATGCAGCACGGGGCGGACACGCTGCGGACCTGCATCGCTGACGCCCGACCCTACCCCAAAGAGGGGTTGATTCAGATCGAGGACATTGACGACGAGATCAATGACCTCTTCCTCACCGGCTACGACCACGGCATCGGCGTTGGATCACCTCGGATGGATCATCACTACCGCGTCCGACCTGGCGAGTTCACCATCGTGACCGGCATCCCCAGTCACGGCAAGAGCACCTGGCTGGACTGGATGCTGGTCCGCCTTGCGGAACTGCACGGCTGGTCGTTCGCCGTTGCCTCACCGGAGTACCTGCCCATCGCCCGGCACGTTGGCGCCATCCTCACCACCCACGTCGGCAAGCCGTTTGACCGCCTGCTGCCGGGTCACATGTCGCTTGCCGAGATGAACGCGGCAAAGGAGTGGGCCAAGCCGTACTTCTCGTTCATCCACACGGAGGAACCATCCCTCGACATGATCCTGGACCGCGCCCGCACCGCCGTGTTCCGCAACGGCATCAAGGGGCTGGTGATCGACCCGTGGAACGCATTGGAGTCCGCCCGCCCGTCCCACATCAGCGAAACCGACTACATCAGCACCTGCCTCGGCAAGATGCGGAGTTGGGCGGGCGAGCACAAGGTTCACGTCTGGCTTGTCGCCCACCCGACGAAGGTCGTCCGCACGGTGGACGGCACCGAACCCGTGGTGTCCCTTGGGGATGTCTCAGGATCGGCCAGCTTCCGCACCAAGGCCGACACCGGGATCACCGTCTGGCGGAATATCAACGACACCAGTGAGCCGGTTCAGGTCCACGTCACCAAGGTGCGGTTCGGCGAGATCGGCAACCTCGGCATGACCCGATTCCACTTCAACGCGTCATCCAACCGCTACGTCGAACTCTCAGCATGAACAGAGACACCCTGATCCGCGCCTATCTCGACCGCCTGATCGACCTGAAGCGCCGCGTGCTGCGGGCACGGGAGGCGGGGATGCAGAAGGAGACAGCGATGGCCGAGAAGGTCTACGCCCAGCACGTTGCCGAACTCGCTGACTATCTCCGGGGGGACACGCCGTGAATGACCTCGGCTTCATCACCCTCTCCAACGGGCAGGTCGCCATCGTGGACGCCGCCGCCCTGCCGCTTGTGACGCCGTACCGCTGGTGTCCCATGCGAAAGCGGGACGGGCGGGTCTACGCCCAGGCGCACGGCCCACGGCGCGACGGGACGCAGTCCACGATCCTCATGCACAGCCTCATCCTCGGCACGCCCAAGGGGATGGCGTCCGACCACCAGAACCACGATGGCCTCGACAACCGACGGTCCAACCTCCGAGCCTGCACCCGCGCCCAGAACCTCTCCAACCGTGGCAAGACCATCGCCAACACGTCGGGCTACAAAGGCGTGGACTGGGTGAAGCGGATTGGCACCTGGCGCGCGCAGATCGGCGTGCAGAACAAGCACCTGTTCCTTGGTCACTTCACTGACCCCGTTGCTGCCGCCCGCGCCTACGACGCCGCCGCCCGCCGCCTGCACGGCGAGTTCGCCCGGACCAACTTCGCAGAGGAGACGACGTGATGGAACATTTCAACCCCGACATCACCACCGAGCTTGCCGCCCGCATCCTTCGCCGGGTTGCCCGCATCCGCCGAACCGTGCAGAGGAACCCCGACCTGCGCTCGTCTGGGACCGTCGTCCTGATGTACCTCGACGACATCGAGAACCTGGTCCACTTTAACGACCCGTACGGTGAGACGGCGGGCCAAATGACTCCTGGTACCTTGGACCCCCCTATCGTCCAGCCAGCGCCATCTCAAGCGCAGGACGGGGCATCTACGGAGGACGGACATCCGTGATAACGCACCTAGACTTGTTCAGCGGGATCGGCGGGTTTTCTCTGGCGTCGTCGTGGCTCGGCGCACGCACCGTCGGCTTCTCCGAGATCGACCCGTTCTGCTGCCGCGTGCTGGCAAAGCACTGGCCCGAGGTTCCAATCAACCATGACATCCGAACCCTCACAGCCGACGTTGTTCGAGGCTGGCTCGACCGAGCGGACCGTGACGATGTGGCCGACGCCGAACACCGGAGACGCGATGTCAAGCGGATCACGTCGGCCGGAATCTTGGGAACGACGCCGGGCGATCAAGGCAGAGCAAGGCATCAATCTACAGGTGCAACTATCTACGGCAGTCAATCTTCCAGCATACGACTCGACCTCGTCACCGGAGGCTTCCCCTGCCAGCCCTGGTCTCACGCCGGGAAGCGCATGGGCGCGGAAGATGACCGCCATCTCTGGGGCGCGGGCGCTGGCCGAAGTCGAAGCGTTGGAGTTCGGCGATGAATGACGCAGGGCGGGGTATCTACGTCGTTCGCGTCGCGGGCACCGACAAGGCGTACGTCGGGTCGGCCATGTCCCTGAGCGTGCGGTGGCAGCGTCATCGCGCCGCCCTCCGCGCCGGGCGCCATTGCAACCCTCATCTCCAGCGTGCCTGGGACAAGTACGGGGAGGATGCGTTCTCGTGCGAGGCACTGGAGTTCGTGGTCGATCCGATGGGGCTGATCCGCGCGGAGCAGCGGTGGATCGATGAGTTCAACCCCGACATGAACATCTGCCGCCAGGCCGGCAGCACCCTCGGCCTCAAGCCATCCGACCGGGCGAAGGCAGCACTCGCCCTCGGCCCGGCGTCGCGGATTGGCAAGCCGGTCACCGCTGAGACGCGGGAGAAGATCGCGGCGGTCCACCGCGGCAAGCCGAGTCACAACCGGGGCAAGCCGCTCACCGACGAGCAGAAGGCGGTCATCAGCGCCGCGAAGAAGGGCAAGCCCTGGTCGGACGCCCGGCGGGCGGCGCAGAAGCGGAGAGGGTCATGAGGATGCTGTCGCTGTGTACGGGCATCGGCGGGTTCGACCTCGCGGCATCGTGGCTGGGAATCGAGGTTGCCGGCCAGGTGGAGATCGACCCGTTCTGCATCCGCGTTCTGGAGAAGCATTGGCCGGAGGTGCCCCGGATGCTCAACGTGTTCGACGTGAAGGGAGATGAGTTTGGCCCGATCGACCTTGTTTGCGCTGGATTCCCCTGCCAGCCCTTCTCCCACGCGGGGAAGCGACTTGGAGGAGCCGACGAGCGTGCCATCTGGCCCGAGATCGCCCGGATCGTCGCTGCCGCTCGACCGCGATGGTGCCTTATGGAGAACGTGCCGGGCCTTATTACTATCCCAACGATGGGCCTCGACGACGTGCTGGCTGACCTGGAATGCCTCGGCTACGCCTGCCGGGCGGTCGTTGTTCCGGCTTGTGCCGTCGGTGCCCCGCACCGGCGAGACCGGGTTTGGATTCTGGCAAACGACCAGCGATCTACCCGAGGCGTTGGGAGCAACGCCTCGGGTAGTGATTGCGGCGAGGGGGCCGGGAGCGATGGGTGGCCCAAATCTGGAGGAGGAGGTTCTGTCTCGCCTCTGGCCCACGCCGAGGACGGAGGGGTTCGACGCGGGGGCGCACCGGGGCAAGCCGGACTCGCTCCACTCCGCGGTGAAGCTCCTGCCGACGCCGATGGCTCAGGATGCGAGGCACGGGACGGAGAACGCACAGAACCGGCTCGACTCAGGGCGTCAGATGCAGATGGCGCACGTCGTCGGACTCACGTCAACGGGCGGGAAGCTCTCGGCGGCGTGGGTTACCAGGATGATGAACTATCCCGACGGATGGTTGGACGTGGAGTAGCCGTCCCGTTCGGCCCCGGCTGGGAGGACGGCGTGCCCCGCACCACCGACCACGAGCCGCTCCGCGCCGCCAAGCTCAAGGCGTTGGGCAATGCGGTCATACCCGAGGTTGCCTACCAGTTGCTCGCTACGATGTTCACGGAGGAGTCGACATGACCGGACGCGCGGAGATCGTCGGCAGGGGATCACGGACCCCGCCCGGACACCAGGCCAAGAAGGGCGACGACTACACCACCTTCAAGGGCGAGGAGCGGACCGAACCCGCCGCGATCACGGGGTACGCGATCCACCTGACGCAGGTCGGCAAGGACTGGTGGGGATGGGTGGCCTTCAAGGGCCGCACCCCCATCGGCAAGGAGACCCACTATGCCTATGACTACATCGCGGTTCATGAGGCCAATGCGTTTATCGCCAAGCACGCGGAGGAAGACGACCATGCCACGCGCCGATGACCCCGCGACGTTCCCCGCCATGTCCGCCATCGTCCGCACCCTGGACGGCGACACCGTCGAGATCACCGAGTCGGCCGCCCACACCGCGCACGCCGAGTTCATGGCGTACGTGTGCCGCTGTGTCGCCACCGGATACAGAGTCGAGGTATCTCGTGCCTGACCTGCGAGAGGGCGCCCGCTCGAACGGTCGCTACGACATCCACGGCAACGTCCGATGTGCCGCCTGCCGACGCTTCCTCCCACCGACTGCGTTCTCCTGGTCTCGCGCCAAGACCGGCCGACTCGCGGGACGAACGTGGCCTCAGAGTCAATGCAAGGACTGCTTCGCCACCACCGTGCGGAACAGGAGGAATGGAACGATGACCATCTCAAAAGTCCCAGGCCCTCTCGCAGATTTTGAGCCGTT
>Ga0136611_10002465_pt1 | contig 12889 bp, 10 predicted proteins | sample AntDrymUQ2232306_2_FD_106645 | JGI IMG/M metagenome (GOLD analysis project Ga0136611, IMG submission 106645) | Polar desert sand microbial communities from Dry Valleys, Antarctica - metaG UQ223 (23.06) | ecosystem: Environmental > Terrestrial > Soil > Desert | place: Antarctica: Dry Valley... | reverse complement strand
GTACAAAGCGCCGCTTGATGCGACGCGCGTTTGCACATCGGTGATATTCACGCCGCACTGGGCCAGCACACCGGTGATGCGCGCGAGGAGGCCGCTTTTTTCCGGGCCATAAACCGAAATCACCCAGCGCAAAACCGGGGGATTTTCGAATGCGAGTGGCGCCTGAAAGCTTTTGCAATGCAGGAAAATCCCATGCGAATCGGCCAGCGGCGCCAGGCGATCGCGCAAGATTTCCACGCCAATTTGCGGCGGCGGCGAGACAACGAGAATCATCGCGAACTCGCCCGAAAGTCGCGTCATCGTCGTATCTTCGATGTTGCAGCCGAGTTCGGTCAGGCTTTGCGCCAGCGCGTGCGCCATGCCCGGGCGGTCTTTGCCAACGGCGGTGATGAGAATCATGGTTTAGATAAATGGGTTTATTCGCCGGGTGCAACGGCAAAAGTACGCCCGAATTCCGGCGTACTTTTACTTGCCATGGACGGCTTCGGCGCCTTTCAACTGCTTGCTGCAACGCGGGCAGTAAATCGGATCACCGTCGTTGCTGGCGCCGCAATAGCGACACGTGGTTTGCGATTTTGGCGCGCCGCCTGCGGACTGTGTGCGAAGACACAAATAAATCGGCAGAAAAACGATCAGCGCCAGAAACACGCCCATGCCCCATAGCCACGCTTCGCCCGGCTCACGCCCGCGCCGCAAGGCATCGCGTGCCGTCCACAGCCCGGTCAATCCCGCCAGGCATATTCCCACAAATTGCATGCTATTCATCGGATTTTTGCAGCGCCGCGCGCAGCAGGTCATTGACCAACGCCGGATTCGCGCGGCCCTTGGTTTCTTTCATCACGCCGCCGACAAGGGCGCCAAACGATTTTTCCTTGCCGGCGCGAAAATCTTCGACCGCTTTCGGGTTCGCCACAATTACGCGCGCGCAAATTTCTTCGAGTTCACTTGTGTCGCTCATTTGCGTCAGCCCGCGTTCTTGAATAATTTCCCGCGCGTCGCGGCCTGACGCAAACATCTCGTCGAAAACTTCCTTGGCGATTTTGCCGGAAATCGTGCCGCCGTCGATCAGTTTCACCAACTCGCGCAATTGCCCCGGCGCGACCGGCGACTCGGCGCAGGTTTTGGCTTCGGCGTTCAAGCGGCCCAGCAATTCGCTCGAAACCCAGTTGGAAACTGTTTTGGGATTGCCGCCATAATCTTCCAGCGCGCTTTCAAAATAAGTCGCGGTTTCGCGCGCATTGGTCAAAACTTCGGCGTCGTAGACCGAAAGCCCGAGACTTTGAAAACGCTGTTTTCTGGCACGCGGCAATTCCGGCATTTGCTCGCGAATGCGGCCAAGCCACGCGTCGTCGATGGAAAGCGGCGCCAGATCGGGTTCGGGAAAATAGCGATAATCGTGCGCCTGTTCTTTCGAGCGCATCGGCTGCGTCGTGCCCGAAGCGTCGTCCCACAACATCGTCTGTTGCTGAATCGTTCCGCCGTTGTCCAAAACTTTGGATTGCCGCGCGATTTCCGCGCGCAGGCTGTCGCGCACGGCACGCATCGAATTGAGGTTTTTCACTTCGACGCGCGTACCCAGCTTTTCCTGGCCGAACGGGCGCAAGGAAACGCTGGCTTCAAAGCGCAATCTGCCCTGCTCCATTTTGCAATCCGAGACTTCGAGATAAAGCAAAAGCTGGCGCAGCGCCGTCATGTAGGCTTCGGCTTCTTCGACCGAACGCATGTCGGGCAGCGACACGATTTCCAGAAGCGGAATTCCCGCGCGATTGAAATCGACCAGGCTGGAATCGGGGTCGCCCATCGCGTCGCCGTGCGCGCTTTTGCCGGTATCTTCTTCCAGGTGAATGTCGTGCATTCCGACGCGGCGCGTGGCGCGTTCGCCTGTGGAGCTTTCCACATCGATTTCTATGAAACCGCCCTCGCCCATCGGCAGCGCCATTTGCGTGATTTGATAAGCCTTGGGCAAGTCGGGATAAAAATAATTCTTGCGCTCGAAAAAACATTCGGTGTTGATTTTCGATTCAAACGCCAGCGCCGCGCGCAGCGTTAAATCGACGCTTTTTTCGTTCAGCACCGGCAAGCTGCCGGGAAAACCCAGGCACACGGGACAAATGTGCGTATTGGGCGGCGCCAGCGCGGTGTTGGCGCAACCGCAAAACTGCTTCGATTGGGTGAGTAATTCGGCATGAACTTCCATGCCGATGACGATTTCGTAATTCATGTTCGGTTTTACAGGATGTTGAGGATGGCTTAGGATGAGTCAGGATAACAGAAAAGTACGCCGCAATTCAGGCGTACTTTTCTCCTTGCTCATCCCCACCCGTCTTTGCAATCCTCTCTTTTATTCTGGCTTATTTTTCATCGATCTTCAAATAATTCGTGCAAAGGCAGCGCGAATCCGGGCAACACCGCGCCGCCATCGAGCGTTTGATCGCGCCGCAAAACGCGCGGCGCGTTGTCGGCGGTGCGAATCGTCACCGTTTGCGCGTCGGGTTCGACGATCCACACGGCGGCGCTGCCGGCCTCAAGATATAAGTTGACTTTTCCCTCGACTTCTGTCCACAAATCTCCCGGCGCAACGATTTCCACCGCTAATGTCGGCGCGCCGTCGATAAATCCGCGCGGCGCTTTTCCGTCGGGAAAGCGCGCCGCTTCAACAAAGGAAACATCCGGCGAGCGCACCAGAATCGGCTTCAATCGAAAACCGGTTTCCACGAAAACACGGCCCAGCTTGTTACGCCGCACAAAGGTCTTGATCGCGCTGTACAAATCGCCGGCATATTCGCCGTGAACGCCGCCTGGAGGAGCCATTTCGATCACCGTTCCTTCAATAAGTTCGGCCCTTTCATAGGGCGACAACCAAAACTCGTCCGCCGTCATCAGCGTTGGCGCGTCTGGTGTTTGTACAACTATCGTTTCTGCAATCGGAGAATCCAAAACGGTGTTCATGTTTCACCTCCTAAAAGTACGCCTGAATTTCGGCGTACTTTTCAACATTTGGCGCGCTGCTTGTGCCAATCGGTCGCGCTTTCGTAAGCGTGCGCCGCGCGCAAGATCGTGCTTTCATCAAGCAAGTTTCCAATAAGCTGCAAGCCGATCGGCAGATTTTCGTGAAATCCGCACGGAAGCGACAGCGCCGGAAGCCCTGCCATGTTGACGGGAATCGTGCAAACGTCGGCCAGCTTCATGGCGAAAGGATCGTCGGTTTTCGCGCCGAGTTCAAAAGCCGTCGTCGGCGCGGTCGGCGTCGCCAGAACGTCGCATTTTTCAAACGCGCGCTCGAAATCGCGGCGAATCAAGGTTCGGACTTTTTGCGCTTTGGCGTAATACGCGTCATAAAAGCCCGACGAAAGCGCGTGCGTGCCGATGAGAATGCGGTGCTGCACTTCGTGGCCGAAGCCGGCGGCGCGTGTTTTGGAAAGCATTTTCACGATGTCGTCGCCCGGCTCGGCAACGCGCAAACCATATTGAACGCCGTCGTAGCGCGCCAGATTGGAGGACGCTTCGCTGGGCGCGATGATGTAATAAGTCGCCAGCGCATATTCGGTCGTCGGCATCGAGATTTCAATCGCTTCGGCGCCCAGTTCGCACAATTTGTCGATCGCCGCGCGAACCGAATCTGACACGTAAGATTCGACGCCCTGCGCAAAGTATTCTTTGGGCACGCCAACGCGCAAGCCTTTGATGTCGCCTGTCAGCGCGTCAAGATAATCAGGCAAATGCCGGTTGAGCGAAGTCGTGTCGCGGCGGTCGTGGCCGGCGATGGAATTGAGCAGCAGCGCCGCGTCGCGCACGTCGTTGGAGATCGGCCCGATCTGGTCGAGCGAGCTGGCAAACGCGATCAAGCCATAACGCGAAACCAGGCCGTAAGTCGGCTTTAATCCGACGCAGCCACAATAGGCTGCAGGCTGGCGAATGCTGCCGCCGGTATCGCTGCCCAGCGCCAGAGGGGCTTCCAAAGCTGCAACTGCAGCAGTTGAGCCGCCCGAACTTCCGCCCGGAACGCGAGTTAAATTCCACGGATTGCGCGTTGGGAAAAACGCCGAGTTTTCAGTCGAGCTGCCCATCGCGAACTCGTCCATGTTGGCTTTGCCAATCGTCACGGCGCCGTCTGTCGCCAGCCGTTCGACAACGTGCGCGTCGTAAGGCGGCACGAATTTTTCGAGCATTTTTGAGGAACACGTGGTGCGCGCGCCGCGCGTGCAAATGAGGTCTTTGACGGCGATGGGAACTCCGCCAAGCGCGCCGATGTCTTCGCCCGAGGCGAGCCGCCGATCCAGCGAATCGGCCCTGCGACGCGCTTCTTCGGGCAAAACCGTGACGAACGCCTTGACGCGTTCTTCGACGCTTTCGATGCGGTCGAGAAACTCGTCGGCGACTTCGCGGCACGACACTTTTTTCGCCTTGATGTGCTGCGCCAGTTGAAATGCGGAAAGTTCGGTAAGAGGCATAAGAGAGTTTTCAGTTTTCAGTTTTCAGTTTTCAGTTTTAAGTTGTTCAACTGAGAACTTAAAACTTGTAACTGAAAACTATTCAATCGGCTTCGACGACGCGCGGCACCTGGAACATTCCGCCGGCCTGTTCGGGCGCGTTTTGCAATGCGGCTTCGCGCGACAAACCCACGCGCGCTTCGTCGGCGCGCAGAATGTTGACCAGAGGAAACACGCCGCGCGTCGGCGCGACGCCCTGCGTATCCAGTTCGCCAAGCTGCTGAAAATGATCGAGTATTTGCGACAATTCGCGCGCCGCGCGCTCGCGTTCGGCGGGCGATAACTCCAGGCGCGCCAAAAGCGCGATGTGATCGACTTCTTCGGGTGAAAGGTGCATTCAGTTTTCCGTTAATTTTTCCTGCAATTCTTCCAGCGTCGCGCGCTGCTCTTGCGCCAGGCTATGCCACTCGCGCAGCGCGCCGCGCCGCAATGCGCTTTCCATTTTGCGCCCCGATTCGGCTGCGCGCGCCGCCAGTTCCGGTGCGGAAAGTACGCGGGTATTCCGGCGTACTTTCTCTCTACGGCTCAGGTCGGCAAGCGCGCTTTGCGTTGTCGAGCCGCCGCCGATGATGCTGAAATCTTTTGCGCGCGCCGCAAATACGGCGACGAGTTTTCCATCGTCAAAAACCGGAACTATCAAGAGCGCGCCGCTTGCCGACGGAACCAGATTCACGTCGCCGAAAACAACACCGGCTTTCGCGTCCGGCGCGATTGCGCTGACCATTTCCGCGTCGATTTTTCGGGTGAATTCCAGCGGCGAATTCGCTTTCGTAACCTGCAGTTGCAAGCGCCCGTAATTTTCATCGCAATCGGCGACAAGCTGCGCGATTCGCGCGCTTTTTCCGCTTCGCGATTCGAGCAGCGTTTGCAGCACGAAGCCTTTTTGCAACTGATAGGACGGCGCGATTTCGCGCGTGACTTCGTTGTCCGATTTCGCAATCTTAGGCCTGACAAGCTGCCGCGCGTTTTGCCATTGATCGCCCGTGCGATTCAGCATTTCCACTTGCGCGGCGAACAGTTCAGCCGGGTAACGCCGGTGTGCGCGCACTTCGCCAGGCATCACGCTCAGAGGCTGAAACAAATCGGGAACAGCGTTTTGCCACGCCTGCAAAATCGGGCCGGCGTTTTCGCTCGCGGCATAAAAGGTGACTTTTCCGGTCGCCGCGTCCATGAGCATTTTAACTGAATCCCATCCCGCGTTGCAGCCGCGCAGCGCGCCGCGCGAGATCGAAAGCGAATGCGGCCAACTTGTCGTCGCGGTTCCGGCATCGAGCAGCCAGAAAAGCCGCCCGCGCAACACGACCGGACACGGCTCGCCCAGCGGAACTAAAAACGGCGCCAGCGCCGCCAATCGCTCGCTCATCGCGCGGCGAAACAAGAGCTCTTGATTCGCGCCCGGCGGATGCAGCAAAACATTGATGTCGCCCAGACGCTGCGCCCACGCCGCGCGCCGCCACCACGACGAAACATCGGCACCTTGCGGCGTTGCGCTGTGCGTCAAAAGCCACGGCTGCGCATCTCGCCCGAAAAAAAACCGCGGCTGCGACAACCTAAATTCCGGCACGCTTAGCGGCGCGGGAATTCCGCCCTGCGCGCGCGTGACATCGAAAACAGAAATTCCATCGCCGCGCGAATTATCGCTCAGGTGCCGATTCGACCAACTTTCAGGCGCCTGAAGCGCGCCGCTTTCGCGCGCCGCGATTGCTACCAGGCGCTTTTTCCCATTGATAAAATAGCGGTCGCGCTGCGCCGGGGGAAGCCAATTATTGTTCCACAGCGCGGGGAAAGTACGCCCGAATACAGGCATGCTTTTCGTTTCGCGCACCCGGGGGAAATCGAGATTCCAGGCAGCGCGCGTCGCCTCGCGTTGCTTTTTTTGCAACGCCACGTCGGGAGCAAACCGCGCCAATCGGCTTGCGCCAATCGCCAGCCATGCAGGTGCAAACCATAAAATCAGCGCGCCGATTAGAAGTGTTCGACTGCGCTTGAACGAAAAATCAAAGGCGGCGCGCACGCGAAATGTTCTTGCCGATAAAGCTAGGCAAACCAACGCCGCCGCGCCGCAGAGCAGCGCACCAAGCGACAAAATCACAATCGGCAGCGCAAAACTTTGGCTTTGCAATTCAAATTTCGCGAGGTAAAAATGCGCCGCGCGCACCGCGAAAAGCGCGAACGCAAGAAGCAAAGCGTGTCGGGCCAGCGTTCGGTCGGGCGCGGCGCGCGAAGAGGAAATCTGTGCGAACAAACGCCGCAAGCTAAGGCCGGCCAGCAGAAAAGCCGCGGTGGAGATTAGTATCCACGCGCTGTTTTGCAGGCGTCGCCAAAACGCCAGGCGAAATAGCAAAAACCCGATGTCGCGCCCGAAAATCGCATCGCGCGCGCCCAGATTTTCTCCATGAGAAAACAGCATCCATTCGGGCCACGCCTGCGCCAATCGCCAGGCCAGCAAAAACGGCACGACCAGCGCGAGGCAAAACGCCAGGCGCCGGAATAGCTCATCGAATCGGCGAATCCGATTTTCCAGAATCGCATAAGTCGAAGGCAATTCCAGGGTTTGCCAAAGGGGACGGCTCGCTGCACGAACGATTAAAAACAAGACCGAAGCGCAAAAACAAAACGCAATCGCAAAAAGTTCGAGTTGCGCCACAACGCGCGCGCGCCACACGTCGCCGAATCCAACGCTTGCGAACCATTGCGTTTCGGCTATGAAAACGCACGCCGCGCGCGCCACGACAAGAAGAACTAAAAACGCCGCGAGCCTGCGCCATAACGTGTGGCGCCATAGCGCGCGTCGCCACAGGGCGCGAATGCGAATCACAACGCGAGTTTACCGCGATGCAAATGCGTCAAACAAAAAAGTACGCCCGAATTCGGGCGTACTTTTTTAACGTCTTTGTATTTTGTTCAGCCGACACTCGGATTGGCGATGCTGACCATCAGGCGGTTGGTGCTGGGCTCCCACTGCACCTGCGCGTGCAGCGATTTTTCGAAAAAGCGCACCGGCACCATCGTGCGCCCGCTGAGCAGAAACGCCGCCATGTCGAGCATGACTTTTTGTTCGTTCACGGTCGCCGTGCGGCTGCCGATTGTGAGCGTGACCTGCTGCGCGCCATTTTGCGCCAGCACGCGGCGATTGGCGTGGTCCCACGTCACGGTGCCGCCTTGCGCTTCAAACAAAAAGCGAAACGCTGCGGCGCTTGTCGAGCCGACCATGACGCCGCTGACATCGCCTTCCAGCGGCTTGCCTTTGTAGCTCACTGTGATGGCGCGCAGTAAGGCGATCTTGGTTCCTTTTGCCAGTTTCGCGTGCGGCGTCAAGCCGTTGACTTGCGCCAGCGTCGCCGTCGAGCAGCCAAAGCGCGCCGCGATGGAACTCAGGGTTTCGCCGCCGCGCGCAACATAAGCCGCCGGAACAATGCCGCCAACCGGCGCAATCGTGATTGCAGCACGACGATGGGAGCGCGGCGCTACCGGCGGCGGAATCATCGCGAACAGCCCGCTGCCGCGCATCGCCGGCGCCGTGCGTTCAATATCGACCGGAGGAAGGTTGAGAGCGGGCGACGCAATGCGCGATTGTCCGCCCTGCTCCATCGGCGTCATTTCACTCAAGCCGGCGATTCGCGGCATCACGATTTGCGGCGCGGTGCGCGGAGCAATGCTGTTCAGGCTCGTCGAGCGCATGGGATTGGAATGCTCTATGAGCGACGCCGGCACCGAAGCGATGCGCGAGCCAACCGAGCTTGGCATCGGCGTGACAGGATTTCCCGCCGGAAAGACATATTGAAGAGGCGGCGCAACAACGACAGGTTGCGGCACAACCGGCTGCGGCACGCTCGCGTCTATCCCGGCAGGTTGTGAAATACCGGGCTTCGCATCGGCGGGCGTTACCCCGACAGGTTGCGGCGCTACAGGTTTTACAACAGCCGGCTGCACGACGACCGGCTTAACCACGTTTGGCTTCACTTCAACCGGCTTGGCCACGTTCACGATTGCGACGCGCGTCAAAGTGCGCGCTTGCAGATTCGGCACAGTAATGCGCTCGACTGGCGAAGGCGCAACGGGCTTGGCTGGACTCATACGGCGCCCGATCGAGCCGCCGGAAACCAATGGCGCAAACAGCGAGGACGCGACGCGCGTTGTTCCAATATCGGCGGGATTGGTCGGGCGGATCGGCATGCGGCGAAGACCAAAATCCGGCAGCGCGGGATCGAAAAGCGAAGCAGACGGCGTGTTGAGGACAACGCGTTGTCGATTGCTTCCCGGTGACAGAGCGCCATCTTGTCTGCGAGGCACGTGCGTCAGGATGTCAGGCGATGGCGGGACAAAAAGCGAACGAGGCGGACGACTGTTGCCGTCAGTGCCCGGCGTTTTGGAGCCACCGTCGGGATTGATAACGATTCTTGTATCCGGATCGGCGCCAATGCCGCCGTTTACCGGAAGCGGTGGCGGGTCGTTCGGCGCATGGCTGATATCGGAGCCAGGAGGAACAACAGGCGGCGTAACGACGGGCGTTTCGTCGGGCGTGCCCCTCACCATGTCATCGAGCCGGCTTCGCATTGTCGGGTTCAGGCCGTTGTTTTGAACGCCGAATAATCGCTGCGAAGCGTGGCCCTGGTTTTCCAATGCGTCGAGCGCCAAAGCGTTGAGAACATAAATGCCGTCGGGCACGCTGGTCGAATCGAAAACAACTTCATAAGGCGGGCGATTCAGGAGATACGCTTTCATCGCCGGCTTGCGGTCGGGCGTCGCTGATGGGTTGATCGAAAGAAAAACGTATTTCACGCCGAAATCATCGGACGCCTGCACGCCCAGACGCACCGAGCCTTTGAGCATGTCGCCGTTATTGAAGCCCAGCCACCTCAGCTTGGGCGCCGTGATGTCGCGGCGCTTGCCGTTGTTGATGTAGACCTGCACTTCCGACTGGCCGATAAAGCTTTGCGCGTCCGTCACGCGTACCGTCAGGCGGTGCAGGCCGTCGGTAAAAATCGTCGTGTCCCAGTTGAAGGCGATGGAGGCCATCGCGTCGATTTCGACGGGGCCGGCGGTCGCCGACTTGCCGTCCACAAACATTTCCACGGTTTTCGGGGCGTACCTTCGCGCCTGAATTCCGAGCACAACCGAAACTGTGCCGCGCAGCGTGTCCGCGTAAGACGGCTGCATGATCGCCACGACCGGGCCGCCCTGCGCGACTTTGGCGGCAGCCTGCGCAATCGCATCGCGCGGCGGCGCGCCCACCAAAACGCCAGCGCACAAAAGGCCGCAAAATGGGATCGGAACAATCGCCGGCGCCAGGCGCAGCGGCGAACGGTGCAAGGTGGTGGAAGATTTCGACGTTTTCATGGGCGTTAACCGCATCAAGCGGCCTCCAGAGTAACAACGGTGACGGGAAAGGGCGCGTCTGTGGATTGGCCCGAATCTTAGCACAGATTCGGGTTTGCGTCAAACAAGCGCCGCGCCGCGAACTTTGCCGTAAACTTTTGCTTCCCGCTTTTGTCTAACGCCGCCGCAAATGCGCGGCAAAGCGACGTGCCCGCAAATCCCATTCTGGTGAGGCTTATGTACAAACATCCCGCTCACGCCGTTCCGCTGTTCCTGGCTGCTACCTGTCTTGCGACAACCGCGCCGCGACTGCGCGCCGCGCCGCCTGTTGCGACTGTTCAGCGCCCGAAAACAGCGCCGGCGCCGACCGCGCAGCAAAAGAAAAACGCCGCCGTCACGCGCGCTCTGGTGCGCCTCATTAGGAGCAAAGTCTCGACGCCCGGCGGCAGCATGACGCTCAAAGTCGTGCCTGCGCCGCGCGCCGACAAAGGCTATTTCAGCGAGATCATCGCGTCGGGCCGGCCCGCGCAAATCAAAAAACTGCGGATGACCGAGCTTTCGCTCCATGCGCGCAATGTTCGCATCAACGTTCACGACTTGTACATGAACCGCCAGCTTCACACGATTTCCTCGCAGACCAAAATGCGCGCGGTGATTTCAGAATCCGATTTGACGGGTTTGCTCGCCCGTGGCCGCACGACCGGACCGATGGGACTTCGCGTCAAGTTCGTCGGCGACCGGCTTCACGTCACGGGCAATTTTTCGTGGGGCTGGTTTTCCGGGCCGGTCGCGGGCGTGGGCAAAATGCGCCTTGGGGCCGGGCACAAAGTCTTTCTCGATATTCTGTCGCTCAAATTAAATGGCAGCGAAGTTCCCGCATGGCTCAAAACCAAGTTCAGCGACAAAATCAATCCCGTCATCGACTACGCCGATATTCCGTTTAAGCCCGCGCTCAAATCGCTGACCTTCAAAGGCAATTTGGCGATTCTCACGGCGTGAAGAAAGCCAATGAAACACAAAAAAGTACGCCTGAATTCAGGCGTACTTTTTTATTCGGAATTCGCGCGTGTTCTGCGATAAGCATTCTATGAAATTGCAACACCGATGCGGAACGACCTGCGCTCGGGGCATCAGAGCGATTCTTGTTTTTATCTGCCTTTGCGCGTTGTGGAATGCAAATAACGATTGGCCAACGGGCTGGGGCTTTTATGAGGACGACCCGCAGCTTTATCGCTACGTTCAGTCTCACAATCCGCTTGCGCCCTCAAGCGGATGGCTTTATCGTCCGGTTTTCCTGACTTACCTCAAGCTCGCTTTTGCGATTTTCGGTTACAACGCGGTTCCGCTTCACATCCTCAGTCTCTGCCTGCATGCAATTAACGCCGCATTGCTGGGCGCGCTGGCCTGGCGCCTGATGCGCAGCGAAAGGCTGGCGTGGCTCGCGTCTTTTCTGTTCATCGTTCATCCCAACGATTACGAACAGGCCGTCTCCTGGATCGCGAGTACGAGCACGCTGCTGGCCGCTCTTTTTTCATTATCGACATGGCATTTATGGCTGAGTTTTCGCGAAACCGGCAAGCAGGTGTTCCTCGCGGCGGCGTGGATCGCCTTTGCTCTGGCGCTTGGCTCCAAGGAAGAAGCGATCATTGTCCCCGCGTCGTGCCTCGTTCTCGATTGGATAAAGTCCGGCAAATCGCACGGCGTAGCCCGTTCGTTGAGCGGATTCTTGATCGTGATCGTGTTATTCCTGCCGCTTGCCATAACGAGCTATCTTGCGGTAGACAGTGCGAATCCGCTTGTGCCGGCACCGCCTCCGCCGCAAAATCGGCTTCGATTGCGCGCCGTCCTTGAGATGTTCCATGCCCAGTTCGCAGGCCTCGCCTATGTAGACACGGTTTTTTTCGACGCCGCATCCGCCTGTATCATTAGCGCGTTGCTCTGGTGGCGCAAGAGTGCGCGCCCCTGGCTCGCATGGTATTGGCTTTCCTTTCTGCCGCTGACAGCCGTTCTTGGAGACTACGGCAGGCGGACGCGCTTTCACTATTTCCCCACGATGATCGCCACTCTTTTGTGCGTTTTTTGTTTTGGCCGGCTGCTCGAATATCTGGTGGAAAATTATCGCCCGCATCCGTCGCCACGATGAAATTCCCAAGTCGCCAAAACAAAAAAGTACGCCTGTATACAGGCGTACTTTTTTGTTTGCAAGGCTTTAATAAGGCCAGGTCGAAGTGGTCGTCGTTGTCGTGGTGCGCGTGCGGTTGCCGCCGATCGTGATGCTCAGGCCACCGCCGCCAAACGTGATGCCGCCGTAACTCGAATTATCGACGATGGTTCCGTTGGGATAGCCATAAACCGGATAAGGATTCACGGGATATTGATACACCGGATACGCGTTGGCCGGATAGCCGTAATTCGGATATTGGTAAACCGGATAAGGCACGCCATAGACCGGATAAGCCGGATAACGCTGCACAGTGACATTTGGCTGCGGCAGCATGGTGATGACCGGCCCGCCAAACGATCCGCCGGGCAACTGATAAGAATACGGATACGGATACGTTTCGACGTAGCCGCCCGGCGCGTAATACGGATAACCGTAAGGATTGATGGCGACCTGGTTCACAACGCGCCCGCCGCGCCTGCGATTGTCATTGCTGCGGTTGTCGCGGTCGCGCGCGTCGTTGTTGCGATTGTCGCCATTGCGATTGTCGGACGCACGCCTGTCGCTTTCACGAACCTCGCTTTCACGATCTTCGACGGTGCGCGTAATGGTTCTATTTCGGGACGATGCAACGGGAGTCGTTGCGGAGCTCTTGACTTCGCCATTGGCGGTCATCTCGGTTTTGGTCACGCTGCCGTCGGCGTTGAGCGTCGTCCACGTATCGGCTCGTGCGCAAAGCGGAATGCTCAGGCCCAGCGCCAGAAAAAGAATGCCTTTGGGTTGCACGTCCATGGGTTTCTCCTGTCGTCGCACCGGCGGAAACAAAGGTGCGGCGTCAAACAAATGCGCGACGAAAACTTTCGCGCCTGGTTCAATTTAATTTGTCGTCGATGAATTCGCCTCGAATTCGGGCGTACTT
>Ga0136611_10002464_pt1 | contig 12891 bp, 11 predicted proteins | sample AntDrymUQ2232306_2_FD_106645 | JGI IMG/M metagenome (GOLD analysis project Ga0136611, IMG submission 106645) | Polar desert sand microbial communities from Dry Valleys, Antarctica - metaG UQ223 (23.06) | ecosystem: Environmental > Terrestrial > Soil > Desert | place: Antarctica: Dry Valley... | reverse complement strand
CGTCGTTCGCGTACTCCTGCAAGGTGTAATTGACGCTCGCGTGCGAGGTGGAGTTGCTGCCGTCGTAGTCCACCCCCAGGCCCCCGCCGACATCGACATGGGTGATGTTCACGCCGAGGGAGCACAGTTCGGCATAGAAGCGTGCGATCTCGCCGAGTCCATGCTTGATGAACTGGATGTCGGTGATCTGCGAGCCGAGGTGGAAGTGGATCAATTGCAGGATGTCGAGCCGGCCGGCGGCCTCCAGCTTGTCGATTACCCGCATCAGCTGCGCCGCCGTCAGACCGAATTTGGACTTTTCGCCGCCGCTCTGTGCCCAGCGCCCCGATCCGGCCGATGCGAGCTTGATGCGGATGCCCGCGGTGGGAACGACGCCCAGCTCATCGGCCACGCGAAGCAGAACGTCGACCTCGCTCGACTGTTCGATGACGATGAACACCTGGTGGCCGAGCTTCTGGCCCATGAGCGCCAGGCGCATGAACTCCTCGTCCTTGTAGCCATTGCAGACGATCATGTGATCGGTGGACTCGGAGAGCGCGAGCACCGCCTGCAGCTCCGGCTTGCTGCCACACTCGAGCCCCACGCCGTGCGCCTTGCCGAATTGCACGATCTCTTCCACGACGTGGCGCTGCTGATTCACCTTGATCGGATAGACGGTGGTGTAGCCGCCTTCGTATTCGAATTCGCGGATGGCCTCCTCGAACCGCGAGCTCAGCGATTCGATGCGGGACCGGAGGATGTCGGAGAAGCGAAGCAGTACCGGCATCGCAACGCCCTGCGCCTCGAGATCGGTCGCGAGGTCGAGCAGATCGAGCTCGCGTTCGGGGTGCTTCCTGTCGGGGCGGACCACGACGTGTCCCGCCTCGTTGATATCGAAATACCCGGCGCCCCAGCCGTCGATGTTGTACAGGGCACGGGCCGCTTCGATGGACCACGTGTCTTCAGCGGGAGCCACTTCCGCGCGCTCGGCGATTCGCGTTGCCATGGTCCGGTGAATAGTAGATACTTTGAACGGCTGAGGCTACCGGCCGTCGACACCGTCGAGATTATCAGAGGGTGAAATCATAACGTTCCTGCGTCCTGCGTCCTGCGTCCTGCGTCAAGGTGTTAGAGGCCAGCGGCGACCGATGATCGTTTCTGGAGCGGTCGCGTTGCTCCTGGGGGCGTGCACGAGCGTCGGCGTCATCCAGCCGCCGGGTCCGCCGTTTCCAACTCCTGTCATCGCGGCCGACAGCGCTCGCGCCGACGCGGTCGCAGCGGGAGTCGTGCATCGCTATTACTGGATCGCAAGCGGGCCGTGGGCGGTGAACGTTCTCGATGTCGATCGCGCCGCGTGCTGGGCGCCGGTGGCGCTCAAGGGAGGGGCTCGCGCCGTGGGCCGCGAGAAAACCAGCCTGCTGGTCTCGAGCTACGCTGACAGTGCCCGCCGACGCGGGGTCGCCTTGGCTGGCGGCGTGAACGCGGATTTCTTCTCGTTCTCGCCGCCGGGCGTGCCGGTGGGCGCGCACATTCATGATGGCCAGGTCATTACGGGCCCGGTCAACCGGCCCATCCTCGCCATGAAACGCGACGGCACGGTCACTCTGGGCGCGCTGAGTCTCCTCACGAAGGCACAGGTGGGCGAGCAGGTGGTTTCCCTTTCGTGGAATCATCCCCAGCCGGGTCAGTTGACGATTGTCGATAACGCATTCGGTGAACGGACCGACAGCGCATCCGGCGCGGTAGAGGCGGTCCTCCGGAACTTGTCAGCCGTTGCGCCGTCGCCGCTGCTGGAGCAGCGCAACACGGAGCGGAGATCTGCAGGTGTCGTCGTGACGATCGATACAACGATAGACGGTGTCACGGTCCCCCGGGATGGCTTTCTCATCGTCGCGGGCGCGCGCGCCGACAGTGCCGGCCGACGCTTCGTTCGCGACCTCGATGTCGGTGACACGGTGTCGATCACTCGGCGGTTCGATGGCGACGAGCCACTGGAAGCCGTCGGTGGATTCCCAATGCTGATGCGATCGGACAGCGTGCTGGATGATGTGAACACCGCGGGCGCCACCGGATTTCGCGGACGGCATCCGCGAACCGCGGTCGGCATCGGCGCCGGAGGGCGACGCCTGCTCCTCGTCACCGTCGATGGACGCCAGCCGGGTTACAGCGTCGGCATGACGTTGGCGGAGTTGGCGGACCTCATGCAGCGACTCGGTGCGAGCGACGCGCTGAACCTCGACGGCGGTGGTTCGACGACGTTCGTGGTCGTCGACCGCACCGGAAACGGGACGCAGCGGATCGCCAACCGGCCATCGGATCCCGCCGGTGAGCGTCCGGTTGGAAATGCCCTCGGCGTCGAGGGAGTGTGCGGCAGAGGAATCAAGTGATCGCACTTCGGAGGCTGAACATGGCGGCACGGCACCACCTCCTCGTTCACGGCTTCATGGCCATCTGCGCCACCGCAGCCGTGTCGACGACAGCAGCGCAATCACCGCCTACGCGGCCGCGCACCAGTCCCACGGCCGTGCGCGACACGGTGGTCCTGCCCCCGCTGCCGCGGGAGTTCCGCGCGGCCTGGGTGGCGACGGTCGCAAATATCGATTGGCCCTCGCGTCCCGGGCTGAGCGCGTGGGATCAGCAGGCCGAGCTCCTTCTCATCCTCAATCGCGCGGTGGACCTGAATCTCAACGCGATCGTGCTTCAGGTACGACCGGCCGCTGACGCGTTCTACCCGTCGCCGTACGAACCCTGGTCCGAGTATCTCACCGGCCAGCAGGGTCGCGCGCCCGAGCCGTTCTATGATCCACTCGCCTTTGCGGTCGAGGAATCACACAAGCGAGGTCTGGAGCTGCACGCGTGGTTCAACCCCTACCGTGCGCGTCAGACAGGCGGAACGAAGCAGAATGCACTGACGCATCTCAGTGTCACGAACCCGAAGCTCGTAAAGGCCTATGGCGAGCGCCTGCTCTGGATGGATCCGGGCGAGCCAGCCGTGCGCCAGCAGTCGCTACGCGTCATCGCGGACGTCGTCAGGCGCTACGACATCGATGGGGTACATATCGACGATTATTTCTATCCCTATCCCATTCGCGGCGCCGACAGTGCGATCATCGCGTTTCCCGACAGCGCGAGCTACGCCCGCTACGCGGCGTCCGGAGGACGGCTCGAGCGCGACGACTGGCGCCGGAGCAACGTTGATCTGTTCGTGAAGGAGATGTACGCGGAGGTCAAGCGACTGAAGCCGTGGGTGAAGGTCGGCATCAGTCCCTTCGGTATCTGGCGCCCGGGGAATCCGCCGCAGATCAAGGGCTTCGACGCCTATACCCAGCTCTACGCCGACGCGCGCACGTGGCTCGTGAACGGCTGGGTGGATTACTTCACCCCACAGCTCTACTGGCCTGTAGCGCAGGAAGCGCAGAGCTACCCCGTGCTGTTGAAGTGGTGGGTGGAGGAGAACGTGAAAGGACGCCACATCTGGCCCGGAAACTTCACCAGCCGCGTGGGCGCGCGTGGCCCCTGGCGTGCCGAGGAGATTCGTGAGCAGATCCGTCTCACGCGCGCACAACCTGGCGCGTCGGGCAACGTCCATTTCAGCATGCGCGCACTCATGGGTCCGTTGAGTCGCACTGCGACCATCCCTCCGCGCGGTGCCCCGGACACCACCCCGCGGACGGCCGCGACGGACACCGCCCTCACGGCGGCCGCCGCGCTCACGGAGATCGAGCCACTCGCCTCCCAGCTCATCCGCAACGAGTATGCGACGCGCGCAGTGGTGCCGGCGATGCCGTGGCTCAGCAGCGTCCGGCCGGCCGCCCCACTCGCGCGACTCGTGCGTGACACGGCGACCGGCGGATTGACCCTTCGCGTAGTGGGCGGCGGCAAGTCCAGAGACTGGCTGTGGGCCGTGCGCACGCGCGACTCGACGGCCACCGAATGGAAACTCACCATTCTGCCGGCCTCACAGCGACTGCACGCACTGACCCCTGATGCTGCCACCGCCGCACCTCAGGAAGTGCGGGTCAGCGCGATCAACCGCTATGGCACCGAGAGCCGCGTCACGGTGGCGCGACGGCGGCCAGCCGCCGCGGGAACGCGCTAGCGAATCGCGATATATCGCTCCAGACGTGCGACCTCGGTGCTGTCCGCGTACTTGCCAATCTCGCGACGGAACTGCCCGATGGACGTCCAGGGCCGGTACTCCTCGAACTCATGGCTCATCTTCGGCCCAACGCCTGGGATGAGCTCCATTTCCTGCCGCGCTGCCTTGTTGATGTCGATCGGCAGGAAGAGCCGCGTGTAGATCGAGTCGCGTTGCACGTCGCTCAACCGGTTGAGCTTGTTGTTCACGGCAAGCATGTTCGCATAGGGACGACCAGCAACCAGCGCATTCACGGTAACGCTGTCCATCGACGGAAGCATCATGAGCTGCTCGGCGGTCGCGCTATTGGGATCGAGCATGGCACCGGCAGCCGGAGCGGGGCGCGTACCCCGGAGATCCGGCGCCTCTTCCCTGGGACTTCGCGTGGTATCGACGTTCTCGCCCTTCGCGCGGTCCTCGCCGCTCGAGCAGGCGGCCGCGAGCACGAGCAGTCCGGCCGCGAGCACCCGGTGTGACAGAATCATGACAGGTCCTCCGAAATTGGTGGCTTTGGTTGCTGGTGGTGCCGGCCCAGCGCCGGGTGGCGAAAAGTATACACGAGCCCCAGAAGTCCAAGCTGCACGAGTGCACCCGGTGCGAGCACTGGCGTGGCGCCGCGCACAGACTCCCAGAGCAGCGCGAGTCCTTTCAGGTCGGCATGCCGCTCGATCTCGAACTCCGCGTTGCCGACGTAGTGCCGCCAGACGCCGAGAATCCCTGCCATGACGAACGCCAGCATGACGCCCTGGAAGAACTCGAGCGTGCGCTGCCGTGGCCAGCGCCACACGGCGATGGCGGCACCGAGCCCGGCACCCAGGACCACGAGCGGAACGACCTGCCACGTCTCGTCATAATGCTCGATCAACAGCAATTCCACCATGAATCCCACGATCGCGAGGACGAGGAGGGCGAGCAGCGCCGCACGGATCGCTGATTCAAACGATCGGGGAGTGGACTGTGAACTCTGGCTGGACACAGTTCAGGAACGCGTGATATGGGCGGTCATGCCGACGGCGTCCAATCGGATCTCCGGCATGCCTCTACGGATTCAACTGCTCTACGCGCCATTTCGAGCCCGCCCGCGCATAGCGATGCCGCAGGTGCAGACGACTCTCGCGGTTCTGCCAGAACTCGATCACCCACGGCGCCACGCGGAAGCCGGACCAGTGCGGAGGCCGCGGCACTTCCCTGCCTTCGTACTCCTTCTCGAGATCCGCAACGCGCTGGAGCAATGCCTCCTCGCTCACCAGCGGCATGCTCTGCTTCGACGCCCACGCACCGATCTGGCTCCCGCGCGGTCGCGACTGGAAGTACATATCGGCTTCGCTGGGATGCACCTTTTTCACCGCCCCCTCGACGCGAACCTGCACTTCGAGTGGTGCCCAGTGGAAGCACAGTGCCGCGAACGGATTCGCGATGAGCTCACGTCCCTTCCGGCTCTCGTAGTTCGTGTAGAACACGAACCCCGATTCATCGACGTGCTTGAGAAGCACAATCCGGACAGACGGACGCCCTTCCGGCGTCGAGGTCGCGAGCGACATGGCCGTCGGTTCAGGAATGATCGATCGATCGGTGTCCTTCGCGCGCCTGAGCAGCTCGTTGAACCGCGCAATTGGATCGTCCAGCTCGGATGGCGCCGTCATCCGATGGCCCGGCGATGGAAGCTGCGCAATCCGAACACCCAGAAGAGTGCGGTCAATGCGACAAGGGCGGCAACGACCACGTCCAGTCGCATGTGAGCGACCGCGGGCGTCAGCCCGGCACGCAATCCCTCGGCGACGTACACCAGCGGATTGATGAGCACGATGTACTTCAGCACCGGGACCGCATCGAGACCCTTCCACGGGTAGTACGCGCAGCCAAACATGATCATGGGAGCAATGATGACGCTGAACATGAGGCCGATCTGCTGAGGATTGATCGCGGTGCCCAGCAGGAGGCCGAGCGCGGAGAATGCCATGGCGCCAAGCACGGTGACGAGGCGACCGTCCCGAGGTTCGAGAGCGTCAGATCGGGAATCGGGCCCATGATCAGGCGCGCAATGGGCAGCACGAAGAGCGCCGCGACGCATCCCTGAAGGGTCCCCATGACGACCTTCTCCACGGCGATGAGCGACGTCGAAACGGGCGCGAGCAACCGATCCTCGATCTCCCGCGTCCACCCGAAATCCTGTACCATCGGCAGCGCCACGGATTGAATGCTCGACAGGGTGAGACTGATGGCCAGGATGCCGGGGAGCAGTGCGGTGGAGTAGTGCACCCCTCCAGTCGCGGCACTTCCGCGGCCAATGAATCCCATCCTGGGCAGGAGATAGCCAAAGACAATGGTAAACAGCAGCGGCTGCAGCGCGACGCGCACGAGAAAAAACGGGAGTTCCAGCCGCGCGACGCGCAGGTCGCGTCGCATGAGCGCGGCAAACACCGTCGACGCCGCAACGCCCGCGCGGATGGAGGCCATCGCAGCTACCGGGCTGCGCAGCATCAATCCAGCTTCCTCCCTGTCAGTCCAATGAACAACGTCTCGAGACTCGGCCTCGAAAGGTGGATATCCTTGACGGTGCGCCCCGACTTTTCGGCGAACTGGATCAATGTCGGAATGATCGCACTGCCCCGGTCGCTGTAGATGCGCACCGTGTTGCCTTTTGCGCCTGCACGCGAGACGTCAGGGTGCAGTTCTGCGGCAGCGGCAACGGCCCTGCCGTCTCCATCCAGCTCGAGCTCCACGAGCGTGCCGCCGGGCGCCTGTTCCTTCAGACCCTGCGGGGTGTCCACTGCCAGCAGCTTTCCCTGATCGATGATCGCGAGACGATCGCATAGCTGATCTGCCTCTTCCATGTAGTGGGTCGTCATCACGAGCGTCCGGCCCTGCGCATTCAGGTCGCGCAGAACCTTCCAGAGCGCCAGGCGCGCCTGCGGGTCCAGGCCCACCGTGGGCTCGTCGAGAAAGATGACCTGCGGCTCATGGATCAATGCGCGCGCGATCATCAGCCGCTGCTGCTGTCCGCCGGACAGATCGTCCACCTTCGCGTGCGCGCGATCACCGATATCGAATTCCTCGAGCAGTGCCTTCGCTCGGCGGTTCGCAAGCGCGTTCGGCAAACCGAAATAGGCCGCGTGGAAACACAGATTCTCGATGACGTTGAGCGCACGATCCGGATTGGGGCGCTGTGGCACGACGCCGATGCGCTGCCGAACGATCTGCGGTTCCGTGGCGACGTTGGCACCAGCGACGATGGCCGATCCGGACGTGGCGCGGATGCGCGTCGTGAGAATGCCGATCGTCGTCGTCTTGCCCGCCCCATTCGGCCCCAACAGGCCGAAGAATTCGCCCTCCGCGATGTCCAGGTCCAGCCCCTCGAGGGCGACAATTGGACCGCTCGCGCGCAGCGCCCGACCCTCGCCGGTGAGGGGCGCCAGCCAGCCCTCGCGTTCGGAGGCGCTCCGTCGCAATCTGCCGGTGGGCGGGTACACCTTGCCTAATCCATCGGTTCGAATGGCGGAGCTCACGGCAGCAATCTACGTGATTTCGCCGCTCCGCGAAGCCGCGCGCATGGCCCTTGCTCGACAGCGAGTGTCGCTAACAAAGTCCCTCGTCGCGCTGGATTTCGACCGTGCCATCTCGCAGCAGGCGTGATTACATCATCCTCGCGGTGTTCGCCGCATTGGCCATCACGGCGATTGTGGTCGGAATAAAAGCGGACTGGCTGAGCCTGAGCTCGCTCGGAAAGCTCGTTGTCCGAATTCGCGACGCGAAGGGCACCGGTGTCTTGTTCACGCTCCTGTTCATCGGCGTGGCAGCCATCGGCCTCCCGACCGTGCCATTGATCCTGATTGGGGGCGTGCTGTTCGGCAGCTGGATCGGCGGGCTCGTCAGTTGGGGAGCTTCCCTGGTTGGGGCGACGATCGGCTACTCCCTCGCGCGTGTGCTGGGCAAGAACGCCTTGCGTCGGCTCATTGAGCGCATGGCGGGACATCATGTCCAGTTCTCCGGCAAGAAGGCGAGAAAGACGATGCTGCGGTTGCGACTTATCCCGCTCACGCCGTTCGGCGGTCTCAACTTCGCCGCCGGTCTGGCCGGGATGCGCTACCGCGATTTCCTGATCGCCACGGCCCTCGGGATCATTCCGGGGATCGTCATCCTCGCCGTCTTCGCCAGCCGCGTGCTCACCGGCAGCGAGGGCGCCCGTCACCGCGCGATCCTGCATACGTTGCTCGCCGCCGGCGTCCTGTGGGCACTCACCTACGCACCAGCCGTATGGGACCGCTTTTTCGGAGACAAGGACGAAGAAGACGAGGCCGACGTGCTCCCGCATGAAGCCGGCCTCGACGGCACCCTCAATCCCCCTCGCTAGGGCTGCTCGACCCCGCCCGCCGTAACCGGCGATGCCCCGGTCGCCGGTGGCGCCAACTGATCCCGGCCCTTGTCCAGAAACGGAATACCTCGCGTCATCCAGTCCGGCGCCGGCTTCCCGCGCAGGTGGTGATCGAAGAACTGCTGCATGCGCACCGCAATGTCTTTCTGATTCGCACGCTTGGTGGGATTGTGCTCGTCCCCGTTGTAATTGATCAGATACACCTCGCGCCCCAGCCGGCGAAGCGCTACGAACATCTCGATGCCCTGATACCACGGAACGGCGCCGTCGTTGTCATTGTGCATCATCATCAGCGGCGTCCGCACGCGATCCGCCTGAAACAACGGTGAGTTCTCGATATAGCGCAGCGGATACTGCCACAGCGACCCGCCAATCCGACTCTGCGTTTTCTCGTACTGGAACGAGCGGGCCAATCCGCTCTGCCACCGGATGCCGCCGTATGCGCTGGTCATATTGGCCACAGGGGCGCCTGCCATGGCCGCGCGGAACATGTTGGTCTGCGTGATCATATACGCGACTTGATAGCCGCCCCACGACTGGCCCTGGATGCCGATCCCGTTCGGATCGACAAACCCCCGCTCGATGAGTGCCTGCACGCCGGGCACGATGGACTTCATCGCACTCGGTCCCGGATAGCCGGTGGAATAATCGATGTCGGGCTCGAACACCAGATAGCCGTTGGACACATAGTGCGCGGGGTTGATCACATTGCGACCACCCGGTGTGCCGTACGAGTACAGATTCTGGGACAGCTGCTCGTAGAAATAGACGACCATCGGGTACTGTTTCTTCGGATCGAAGTCCTCAGGCGTGAAGAGAATTCCCTGCAAGGGCACTCCATCCGTGCTGCGCCACCGGACGAGTTCCGCATTGCCCCACCGATACTCCGCCTGCTGCGGATTGGCGTCGGAAAGCCGGGTAAGCTGATCCAGCGCGGTCCCGACCCAGACATCCCCGAAGCGGTTGAACGTGGACTGCGTGACCACGTAGACGTCGGCATTCCTCGCCTTGAGGGGCGCACCGAAACCGACGCTGCCCATGGTAATACGCTCGGGTGGCGCAGTCACGCCGAGCCGATCGCGGTAGAAGCCGCTTTCCTTGGTGTCTTCGTCGAAGACCCGGAAGAGGAGCGGCTTCGCCGGATCGATGGAGGGATCGTCGCGATCCAGATCGACAAGCCGAAACGCCAGCCGCTCGCGACGACCCACGGAGTCGGTGATCATTCGCGGCGCGCGTACTCCTGCCGGATCGAATTCCCAGACGTCAAAGCGATCGTTGATCAGCACCGACCGGTCATCCGTGGTCCAACCAGCAATCCCCCACGGTGCCGGCGTGCTCGGCGTATCCCAATTCTCCTGGTCGAACCGGACTCCGGTCACCGACCGCGAGAGATTCACCAGCTTGCCCGTGGCCGTTGCGGTCGTGAACCAGTGTCCCGAGTCGAAGTGCACCGCGTACTTGCCGCTCGGAGACAGCGTGGCCCCAAACTGAACGCGCGCGGAAATTCGACGACGTGCTCCGGTCGTGGCATCAGCGAGGTAGACGTCGCTCCCCCCTTCACCCCACATGGACTCGATGGCGTATGGGATCGACGATGTACCGATCGCAAAGCGGCCGTTCTGCGAGACCGTGAAGGCAGGAGTCGTATCATTGCCCAGGCGAACCAGCCGCTTCGCACGAATCTGATAGACGGCGGTAAAGGCCCGCACGCGATCGCGCTCGGCCTCGACGCGCTGCTGCGGCTGCAAGCGGAGATCTCGGTACGTCCAGAGGTCGAACACCGCCTTGTCGAGCAGTGAATCCGCGGGGATGGAATCCGGCGCGGCCGGCGCGAGGCCGAGGACGATGGCACTTCCGTCCCTCGTGAACTCCAGTCGGCGATCCGAAAGCAACAGCTCCCCGGTGGCGGCGCCGGCCCGCACCAACGGTGTCGCGGTACTCGCGCGCACACTCGCGTGATAGAGCGCGTACCGCGCCTTGGGCTTCCCGTACTCGTCGCGGTCCGACATGAACGCGACCTGTGACCCGGCGCGGTCGAAGGAGAGCTGTTTGTAGTTCCCCGCCCCTCGCACGAGTGTCGTGGTGCTTCCGCGGGAAAGGAAGCGGAGGTATGCCCCATCTGACTCTCCCGCCCGGGACGACGTGGTGTAGCCGAGCACGGAGCCGCTGTCCTCGAAGGCATATCCCATGACATCGGGGATGGTCACCTCGACGCCAGTAGCGAACTCGCGGACGACGACGGGGGTTCCGGTCTGTTTCTTCTTGTCGGGGGTGCGACTGGAGGAATCGGCGATGGGCCGGGGCTGCCCACCCGGGGTCGCGGCCGCGCCACCCGCCGACGGCGCCGCAGCGGCGGCCGAATCGTGACGGGCCGCACTGTCCGTCCCCTCCAGTTGATAGGCGAGGTGACGACCTCTGTCACGTGGCATGCGGAAAGACTTCACGCGATCGACGCGCGTGACCTTGCCGTCACTGAGGTCCACAATGGCGAGCGACGACTTCGGAGTCTCCCCCTTTCGCTGCCTCCGTGCGCTGTCGTAGGCCGCTCGCGGTGCGTAGACAATTGCAACGAGGTGCCGGCCATCGGCTGAGAACTGTGGCGGCGGCGCCGTAAAACCGGAGTCCGCGGCCGGCCGTGTCTGGGGCCGGCCCGTGAACCCGCGCGGGATGACATACTCCTGCGCGCCGGAGGTCGAACGGACAACCAGTGTTCCATCTCCCACCTGGGGCGTAACCGAGTACGCGACCCAGCGACCGTCCGCGGACAGGGTCGTTCCCTGTATCGTCTTCCAGATGTCCCAGGCGGCCGGCGTCAGAGGCTTCTTGCCCTGCGCCGTGGCGCTCGGGGACAGGGACAGTGCCGCAACGAGGGGGCAGAGGAACAGAATGCGGAGATTCATCGTAGGGTCCTGAAAGGTCGATGGAGGAAACCCGGCACGCAGAAATCAGTGTCGGCACAACGTCGTTCGCCTTGAACCCGAGGCGTGCACAGCCCACCTTATACCACTCACGCCCCGCTGGAGAAGAACATGCGCCGCAGCTTCATTGTCGCTGTATTCATGATAACCGCTCTTACGCTCGCCAGTGAGGCCGGCGCCCAGCAGGCCGGAAAGCCGGCCCGGCAGCGTCAGATCATTTGCAAGGATGCGGCAGTCCCCGCAGGGTGGATACTCGTTGACGACTTGCGCGACAGGATGATGTGCGGCGGGTCGAGCGCCGAGGTCGTCAATGCGTACAATGTCTGGGCCATTGAGAAGTTCGATGGTGCCCCCGTGGGAACGGTGCTGACTGTATGTGCCAATACACGGATACCTGCCGGCTGGAATCTGTTGGACGTTTACCGCGACAAGTCGATGTGCGGCCATCCCGACGACCTCTTCGCGACGAACGTCAAGATCATCCGGAAGGCGAAGTAACACCGAGCTTCCGGCCCTGCACTCACGAGCGTCGCCGGGTATGAAGCCTGTCGGTGTTCTCGGCGTGGCCGCCTGGATCGCATGGTCGGCTTCGCTGCCTGCGCAAGTGCCGTCCGCGCAGGCTCTGCCCGCCAGCAGCTATCTGCTGCGCCCGGCCCGCGTCTTCGATGGCACCGCGATGCAGCCCGGCTGGGCAGTGCACGTGCAGGGCAATCGCATCGTCTCGGCGGGCCCTGCTGCGCGCATCATCGCCAACGACGCCACCGTCCTTGAGCTCCCTGGCATGACCGTACTGCCAGGGCTCATCGATGCCCATTCCCACGTGCTGCTTCATCCGTACAATGAGACGCCGTGGGATGACCAGGTGCTCCGTGAGTCGCAGGCGCTGCGCGTCGCCCGCGCCACGATCCATGCGCGCAGCACCCTGCTCGCGGGATTCACGACGCTCCGCGACCTCGGCACCGAAGGCGCGGGGTATGCGGACGTCGGCATCGCTCAGGCCATCGAGCAGGGGATCATTCCCGGCCCCCGGCTCATCGTCACCACGAGGGCTATTGTTGCCACCGGGAGCTACGGACCACACGGCGTAGACCCCGAGCGCCCGTTTCCCCAGGGCGCCGAGGAAGCCGATGGCGTTGATGATCTGACACGCGTCGTGCGCGATCAGATTGGAAAAGGCGCGCAGTGGATCAAGGTCTACGCCGACTACCGATGGGGCCCGCTCGGCGACTCGCGCCCCACGTTCACGTTGACGGAACTCCAGTTGATTGTCGAAGTCGCGAAGAGCGCGGGAGTACCGGTGGTCGCGCATGCGAGCACGGCCGAAGGCATGCGGCGCGCTACGCTTGCTGGTGTAGAAACTATCGAGCACGGCGACAACGGCACCGCGGATGTCTTCCGCCTCATGGCGCAGCGCGGCGTGGCGCTCTGCCCCACGATCGCCGCGGGCGACGCGATCCTTCAGTATCGCGGGTGGAAGAAAGGCG
>Ga0136611_10002463_pt1 | contig 12892 bp, 10 predicted proteins | sample AntDrymUQ2232306_2_FD_106645 | JGI IMG/M metagenome (GOLD analysis project Ga0136611, IMG submission 106645) | Polar desert sand microbial communities from Dry Valleys, Antarctica - metaG UQ223 (23.06) | ecosystem: Environmental > Terrestrial > Soil > Desert | place: Antarctica: Dry Valley... | reverse complement strand
GGTGCTGGCGGGCGGGCCGGCGGGGACCGACGCCGGGACTTGACCTGCGGCCGGTGTGCTGGAGGCGGTGCCGAGGCCGATCGAGCCCTGGGTGCCGGCCGTGGCCGGCTTCCCGGCGGGGACTGAGGTTGGGGCGCGGCCGGCGGCGGGGGTGGTGTTGGCTTGGTCGAGGCCGTTCTGGCCGGGGTCGGCCGGTCGGTTGGCGTCACCGTTGTTCTGGGCGTCGGAGCTGACCGTGTTGCCGTCAACGCCGCCATCGCTGGCGTCGGTGCTGACCTTGCCCCCGAAGTCGGCCTTGTCGTTGGCCTTGTCCGGGAACGAGAACGGGGTGACCGCCTCGACACCGGTCGCGACGGCGCTCTGGGCCGGGCCGGGCAGGATGCCGGCGGCTCCGCCGGCGGTCACTGCGGCGGCGGCTGCGCTGATGCCGAAGGCGGCCTTGGCGGCCACACTGAGACCTGCGAGAAACTCGATCATCTTCTTCTTCCTCCACGTTGGTAGTCCGGCCGCCTGCGTCGCAGGCCCGGTGACGTTGCTTGCTGCTGTCACCAGCAGGTCGCCTTTTGCTGTGGAGAAGCCGTCGGCCAGCATCGCGGCCAGCTGCGCCGAGGGGGCCGGGGCCGGTCCGCTCGTCATGGCGTGCAGGTCCTCGACGAGCCCGGCCAGGGCGGCATCTTCTCCGGCCGGTTGGCCGGTGAAGAACGCCTCGATGGCTGAGTCGTCGAGCGGGGGGCGTTGGGGCATCTCAGTTTGGTAATCGCCGGAGCCGCTCACAGGGGTACGCCCTCCCGGTCAACAATCCTGCGTGCGGCGACCAGGGCCCGGCGCTGGAGGGCCTTCACCGCCCCCTCCGACTTGCCGAGGGCGGCGGCCGCCTCCTCGACGGTCAGGCCACCGACGAGCCGCAGGAGCAGCACGTCTCGTTGATCGGGCACCAGCTGTTCACACAGGTCCCGGACCCGTTCGGCGCTCAGGCGTCGGAGGGCCTCCTGCTCGGCACTCGGCCCGGGCGGGCCGTCGTCGGGCTCCACCCCCCACGCAGGCGGAGGTCGCCGGCCGGCCTGGCGTCGGGCGTCGGTCAGGCGGCGGTGGGCGATGGTGAACACCCACGAGCGGAACTGCTTCTCGGACCCGGAGAACGAGCCCAGGTTGGCGAACACGCCGAGGAACACCTCGCTGGTCAGGTCATCGGCCTCCACCGCCCCCTGGGCCCGGAGGTACCCGGCGACCGCCGGCGCCGACGACGTCCACAGCCGCTCAGCCGCCCAACCAGCACCAGCCTGAGCGGCGGCCAGAACAGCGTCGAACGGCGCACCCACCTGCTCAGGCACCCGGCGACTCTATCCGGTCACGACCGTTCCATCGGTTCTCGAAGGCAGCTTCGTGAGCGCGATCATCGAATGTCGCACCCTCGCCCCTGCTCATGTGACGCTCTCAGTGCGCGGGCAACCCAGGTTGCCGTGGTCAGCGTGTGGCGGTTGCGTTGTTCGACTGGGGTGACCAGGAGCTGGAGCCGACGGCGTTGGTGGCCTGCACCTTGGCGTAGTAGGCGGTCCCGGCGCTGAGGCCGCCGATGGTGGCCTTCAGCGTGGATCCGCTGACCGTCGTGGTCTTGACGATTGTTCCGTCGGAGGCACGGTGGACACGGACGTTGTAGCCGGTGATGGGGCTGCCACCGTCGGCGGGGGCGGTCCAGGCGGCGGTGATGGCCCGCTTGGCTCCGGTGGCCGTCGGGGCGGTCGGTGTGGCTGGTGCGGTGGCGGCCGGGGTGTCGGAGGGGGTGAGGCGGGAGTAGTCGAGGCGGTTCGGGGAGCCGGCGGTGTCGGTGATGACGTTGGTGGTGGCGCCGTTGATGATGGCGCTGCTGACGGTGCCGGGTGTGGCTGAGGGCGAGGCCGACAGGTACAGGGCGGCGGTGCCGGCGGTGTGGGGGGCGGCCATGGATGTGCCGCTCATGGTGGCGGCGGCGGTGTCGGAGCTGTGGTAGGCGGAGCTGATGCTGGAGCCGGGTGCGAACACATCGACGCAGCTGCCCCAGTTGGAGAAGGAGGCTCTGGCGTCGGTGGAGGTCGAGGCGGCAACGGTGAGCGCTTCGGTGACCCGGGCGGGGGAGGTGTTGCAGGCGTCGGCGTTGTCGTTGCCGGCGGCCACGGTGTAGGTGACGCCGTCGCTGATCGAGTTGCGGGTGGCGGTGTCGAGGCTGCTGTTGGCGCCGCCGCCAAGGCTCATGTTGGCGGCGGCGGGCGCGCCGGCTGTGTGGTGGGAGGTGACCCAGTCGACGCCGGCGATGACGCCAGACATGGTGCCCGAGCCGGCGCAGTCGAGGACTCGGACGGGGACGATGGTGACGGCTTTGGCGGCGCCGTAGGTTGCGCCGGCGACGGTGCCGGCGACGTGGGTGCCGTGGCCGTGGCAGTCGTTGGTGCCGTTGCCGTCGCTGATGGCGGTGTAGCCGGCAGCGACCCGGCCACTGAACTCGACGTGGGTGGCGCGGACCCCGGTGTCGATGACGTAGACGGTGACGCCGGAGCCGGTGTTGTCGTAGGTGTAGGAGCTGTCGAGGGGGAGGCTGCGCTGGTCGATGCGGTCGAGGCCCCAGGTGGGGTTGGTCTGGGTGCCGCTGGCCCGCACGGGTCCGTCGCGCTCCACCCGCTGCACCCGGCCGTCGCCGCGCAGTTGCTCGGCCAGGTCGGGACCGACACGGGTGGCGAAGCCGGACAGGGCGTGGCTGTAGACGTAGGAGATCTCTGCGCCTCGACCCCGGAACTCAGCTGCGGTGACGGCGGGGTCTGCACCGGGCCGCAAGGTGACGATGAACGACGCACGCTCGGCGCCCTGGGGGCTCGCCGACGGAGCGGTCGGGGCGGCGGCGGCCGGCGAGGCGCCAAGGGCGGCGGCGGCGGCGGCGAGGCCGGCGAGGGGGCGGAGCAGGGTCGGTCGGGACAACGGGGGCCTCCGGGCTGGGGTGGAACGCAACTACAGCGACGGTGTGCAGGTGCGTTGAAGCAGGCGTACGCACATCGGCTCGCGTTGTCATCGGCAGCCCCCGCCAAGACTGAAGCTCCGCCGGGAGACGACGAGGCGCCGCTAGTGGGACGGTTCCGATCGCTGTGCGAGCGGTTGGTCCCCGACCAGCGTGACGTGCTGCTCCTGCGGCTGGTCGGCGGGCTCACCGTCGAAGAGGTCGCCGTCACCCTCGACAAGTCCGAAGGGGCGGTCAAGGCCTTGCAGCGGCGGGCGTTGATCGCCGCCGGCAAGATTTTTGACCGGGAGGGCGTACCCCTAGGAGCGCCACCGGCGATTACGACACCGAGATGCCCCGCTACCACCCGCTCGACGACGCAGCCATCGAGGCGTTCTTCACCGGCCAGACGGCCGACGAAGCACTCGCCTCGCTGGCCGGGTTCGTCGAGGACCTGCACAGCATGACGAGCGAACCGGCCCCGGTCCCCTCGATGCAGCTGGCCGCGATGCTGGCAGCGGGCTTCTCCACAGCAAAAGGCGACCTGCTGGCGACAGCAGCAAGCAACGTCACCGGGCCTGCGCCGCAGGCGGCCGGACTACCGAAGTGGAGGAAGAAGAAAATGATCGTCGCAGAACTTCTCGCAGGGCTCAGCGTGGCCGCCAAGGCCGCCTTCGGCGTCAGCGCCGCCGCCGCTGCGGTCACCGCCGGCGGCGCCGCCGGCGTCCTGCCCGGCCCGGCCCAGCACGCCGTCGCCACCAGCGTCGAAGCCGTCACCCCGTTCTCGTTCCCCGACAAGGCCAACGCCAAGGCCGACTTCGGAGGCACCGTCAGCACCGACGCCGGCGACGGCGGCGTCGACGGCAAGACCGTCAGCGCCGAAGCCCAGCTGCAAGGCGAGATCAGCCCTCCCGTCGTCGAAGTCCCGTCCGTCGACGCCGGTCCCCCGGCTGACACTGGCCGTCCGGCCGCACCGGGCCAGAAGGGCCTCGACCAGGCCAACACCACACCCGCGGCCGGTCGCGCCCCGACTGCTGTTCCCGGTGGAAGGCCCGCCACCGCAGGCACCCAGAGCTCGGCCGGTCTTGCCACCGCCGGCGGCACCCCCGCCGCCGGCCGCGTCCCGACGTCGGTCCCCGCCGGTCCTCCCGCCACCACGCCTCCGGCCAGCGCCGGCACCCAGAGCTCGGCCGGCCTCAGCACGGCCGGCAGCACCCCCGCCGCCGGCTTCATCCCCGCATCGGCGCCCCCGGCCCGGCCCGGCCGCTAGAGCCGAATCGAGCTGTAACCAAGGAAGGCCCGCAGAGCACCTGCGGGCCTTCCTGCGCGTCTCACGTCGCGGCCACTCGTCGTTCGCCTCGCCGCACCGCCGCAGTCGGGGACGGCACCCCGACGCGGCGGTGCTTGTGCGGCGCTGGCCGATGCGCCCCGCCAGCGAGGTGTCTGGTTCGAACGGTCGTCGTGGCCCACATGCCGTAGGCCGGTTCGGCCCACGTTCGGACCCCCGAATGCCGGACCTTCTCCGTCCCGACCCCTAGCCTCCGATCTGAGACCCCATGCTTTTGAGCCTTTGTCCTGACGTGCCTGGTCACGTTGGTGTTGTCCACGGTGGCCCTGCTGGTGGTCGGGCACCGGGTGCGGGTGGCTTCGTTCTGGCTGTCGGTCGCCGCGGCCGTGGTCGTGCCGGTGGTGGGCGGCGAGTTGGCGGCCCGGGTGTTCCGCCTCCCGACTCGACAGGTGCTGGTGGCAGAGGCGGTGCTGGTTGTCACCGGGGTCGCGGTGGCTTGGTGGCGTCGCCGCTGGAACCCCGTCGGAGTCGTCTTCTTCTCGGCTCTATTGGCGGGCGCCGTCTCCTATCTGGCTCTGGCCGGCTCTGTGACAGTGACGGGCGGGTTGTCGATCCCGGCAGTCTTGGCGTCGGGGTTCGTGCTGCTGTTGGAGGTTGCCGCTCTGGTGTTGGCGGTCTCGTTCGCGTTCGAGACGTGCGATGTGGCCTGCCGCGTGCGACCCGACCGGCCCTTCCCTGTCCCTGACGCCGAACATCTCCCGTTCGTCTCGTTGCACGTGGCCGCCTACAACGAGCCCCCGGACATGCTCATCGAGACCATCCAGTCGCTCGAGGCCATCGACTACCCCCACTTTGAGGTTGTGGTCATCGACAACAACACCGTGGACGAGGAGGTGTGGCGGCCGGTGGAGGCCTACTGCGCCGGCCGGGAGCGCGTCACCTTCGTCCACGTGGCCCCCTGGCCCGGGTTCAAGTCGGGCGCCCTGAACCTGGCCCTGGCCGAGCACACCGACCCCCGGGCCGAGCTGGTCGGCATCGTCGACGCCGACTACCTGGTCCGCCCCGACTACCTGGCCCGCACCGTCGGCTACTTCGCCGACCCCGACCTGGCCTTTCTGCAGACACCCCAGGACTACCGGGAGTGGGAGGGCGACACCTACCTGACGGCCTGCTACGACGCCTACAAGTACTTCTTCGCCAGCTCCATGCAGTCGCGGAACGAGCGGAACTCGATCATCTTCGGCGGCACGATGGGCCTGATCCGGCGCGATGTGCTGGCCGATCTCGGCGGGTGGGACGAGTGGTGCATCACCGAGGACGCCGAGGTGTCGCTCCGGATGCTGCGGGCCGGCCACTCCGGGCTCTACCTGCACGAGTCGTTCGGCCACGGCATCATGCCCCTCACCTTTGGGGCGCTCAAGCGCCAACGGTTCCGGTGGTGCTTCGGAGGCATCCAGATCCTCCGCAAACACTGGCGGTCCCTGCTCCCCTGGGACCGCTCCACGGCCAACCGCCTCTCGCTCACCCAGCGAACCGACTACCTGCTCGGCGGCCTGCAGTGGTTCACCGACTTCATCACCCTCGGGTTCACGCTCGTGCTCACCCTGTCGGCCATCCTGGTGCTCGCCGGTCAACCGCTGCCGTTCCGGCCCTTCGCCGGCGCCGCCCTGCTGCTGCCGGTCGTCATCGCCGCCACCGGTCTGCTGCGGGCCGTGTGGGCCCTGCGCCACCTCACCGGCATCAGCACCCGGCGGGCGCTGTTCGCCTTCGCCAACTGGATGGGCCTGTCCTGGACCGTCGGGCTGGCCTGCGCCAAAGGACTGTTCAGCGGCCGAGGGGTCTTCCTCCGCACCCCCAAGTGGCGGGGCCGAGGCGGCCTGGTCGAAGCGATGCGGGAGACCAGGATCGAAAGCTCGATGGCCGGCTGCCTGTGGGTCGCCGCCGCCGGGCTGCTGGCCTTCCGGCAGCGGGGGCCGATGCTCCCGGCGCTCGCAGTGTGGCAGGGCTCGGTGTACGCCTCGGCCCCGATGATGGCCTGGCTCAACCTCCACACCGAGCTCTCGGCCCGGCTGCAGCGGCGCCAGCGCAGCGAAGACCGCCGCGAACGCCTCACCGCCATCCAACCCCACGTGGCCAGAGCCGGCCTCGGCCTGGCCGCCCTGGGCCTGGTGGCCCTCCTGGTCGTCGGTGGCGCCACCACCGGCGACAATGGCACCATCCCCGCCCTGCCCCAGCGGGCACCAGACGACGCCGGACCCCTCGGCGGCCTCGGCGTCCTCCCAAGCGTCGAAGTGGGTCCCGCGACACCGGCCACCACCACGGTTACCACCGCTCCTGCGACACCGACTTCAACCACGCCACCCGTGACGGGTCCTGCGCCGCCAGCAACGTTGGTCCCTCCACCGCCAGCGGGCGCGACCACGGTGCCGACACAGCCGGTGGCTCCGACGACAGTCCCGCTACGGCCAGGCGCACCAGCGACGACCTCACCGCTACCGGCCACGTCACGGCCCACCCCGACGACCCCAACATCGATCTCCCCACCCTCGACCGGCCCGCCCACCTCCAGACCGGGACGTCCCTAGTCGGAGTCAGGCACTCCGGCATGTAGCTACGACGTTGATGCTCATGACGTGCGGGTCGCCGTGCGCCAAAGGTGGAGTCCGGCGCGTAGGAGGCCTGCGGCCAGACAGGCGCCGGCGCCTTCTCCGGCACGGATCCTGTTCCATTGTTCCTCACGGGCCCAGCACAGCCGGCTTACCCTCCTCTTGTCGCCTATACGATCTCGCTGCGTCCTCCGCCCGGCGACCACCACGTTGACTTCACGTATGCTCTCGTCGTGGACCATTATTCGCTTGAACGCATAGCACGTTCCTGCTGGTTCGAGTGTAATTCGGTAGCTGCCCAAAAGCCTTCTCTTTACTGGATGGTTGCTCTTCGGTACCTAGCGCTCAGACGGAATCTCTCGCCACTTGTCACACGACATACCCATTTGGTCATAGACGGCCTGCAGCGGACCGCTAACGGGTATGCCACATACTCTTTCGTGGCTGGCCAGACAAGCCGCCTGAACGTCGCTCATCACCTTCACTCGGGCGAGCAGGTCGTGCGGGCGGCGAAGCGGCACACCCCCGTGCTTCTGTTGATACGAGAACCGGCTGAGTGCGCTCTGGCCATCGTCGGTGCCTGGCCCTACGTCACCGTCGGCCAGGCGCTCCGTGCCTACACCCGCTACTACAGCCGTGTGGCGGGCGTCGCAGACGAGTGCGTGCTGGGATTCTTCGACGAGGTCACATCCGATGTCGGAAGCGTTATCAGTCGGATCAACGAGCGGTACGGGACCACCTTTGAAGTCCGTCACCACGACGAGGATTCGGCCAGGACCCTGTACAATCCTCTGAGCCCCGTCGTGGCCAGCCGCAAAGCGCGAGCCCAGGCTGCGGCACCCCAATTTGAGACCCTGGAGAACCGTGTCCTGCTGGGAGCCGCCCAGGAGTTGTGGGCGGCGTTCCAGCAGTACCGCTAAAACAGCGACGCTGGCGGCCGACACAACACGTTCTCTCCGCACGACCCCATTTGAACCGTAAATCCTTTATGTAGGCCGTTTATGGACCGAAGCTTGGGTGACGGTTTCGACCCGGCGGCCGAGTTGAGTGTGCTCACCTCTGGTTTATTCGCTCACGCTTGGTCGGACTCCAAGTTTCTGCCCGGCCTGGGTCGTCACCCAGGGATTCATCTTCGTCGACGCTCAGGCTCCCGCCCTGGTCATCGACACCTTCAGCCACGGGCGGCCACGCCGCGACCTCGCGCTTCAACCGGGCTACGTGCCACCGCACAACCGGCTTCATCGATCGGCCCCCCACCCTCAGCGTCGCCATGCTCTTTGACCTCACAGCCGGAACCGGCACCATCCGCCGGCTTGACGCAACGTCAGCGTTGATGCTCATGACGTGCGGGCGACTCCGCCGCGAAGGTGGAGTCTGTTGCGAAGGTCGTCGCCTGCCTGTACCGGTTCCTGAGGGGGTTCTGACCTGCCTGATCCCTCAAAACCCTTGTTGCGCCGCCAGCGTCGATGCTGATGACGTGCGGGCCGCCGTGCGCCGTAGGTGGAGTCCGGCGCGTAGGAGGCCTGCGGCCAGACAGGCGCCGGCGCCTTCTCCGGCACGGATCCTCAGATCGAGGAGCGGTTCGAGCCCGAGGTGCTGGAGGACGGTGCCGTGGGCGGCTTCCCGGCTTCGTTGGCCTGCGATGAGGTGGGCGGCGACCGCCGGTTCCAGGCGGACGGCCACAAGGGCGGCGACAGAGGTGGCCAACCCATCGAGCACCACGACGGCGCCGCCGCGTGCTGCGCCCAGGGTGACTCCGGTCAGGACGGCGAACTCGGGGCCACCGAGGGCGGTCAGGGCGCACCGGGGGTCGCTCAGTCTGTCCCCGTAGCAGTGGCGGGCCCGCCGGAGTGCGGCGGTGACGGCGGCGATCTTGCGGTCCACCATGTCGGTGTCGGCACCAGCGCCCAGACCGACGACCGCTGCCGGGTCGAGCTCGAGCAGCCCGGCGGTGAGGGCAGCGGCGACGGTGGTGTTCCCCACACCCACCTCGCCCAGCGCGACCAGGACACCCGGGGCGGCTTCAGCACCCAGCCGCTCGCCGGCGGCGATGAGGTCGTCCACGTCCTGTCCGCTCAACCCGTCGGCGGAAACGAGATCCCCTTGCGCCCGGCGAGGCCGGGCCGGGAGGGCGCCCGTCACGGGCCGGTCACCGACGCCGGCGTCGACCACGACGACTCTCAGGCCTGCGGTCTTGGCGGCCACCACCCCGAGTGCCTCTCCGGCCACCGCAGCCGACAGGACGTCCCGGGTGACGTCGTGTTCGTAGGCCGAGATCCGGTGGGCGCACACGGGATGGTCGGCGCCGACCAGGACCAGGGAACCGCCGGTGGGGACATTCCGGTGACCGAGGGCCAGCACCCGGTCCACGGCACGGTCGAGGACTCCGAGCGAGCCGGGCGGCGTCAGCAGCGTGTCGGCGTCGTCGCGGACACCTACCACCGCTTGCTGGTCGGGCGCCCGCAAATGCGACGGCGGGGGAGCCGGGGCCTTGCCCGTCGCCTCATCTGGCCACCGCTCATCTAGCACCACCGTCTCGAGTGGGAGGCGCCGGGACCAGCCGGCCCGCTCCAACCCCGGTGCCGGCGGGCGCTCGTCCGGCCAGCCCAGACACAGCCACCCGAGTGTCTCGACGCCGGCCGGCAGGTGCAACAGCCCGGCCAGCTCGGCCGGGGGGAACAGCGTGACCCAGCCCACCCCCAACCCGTCGGCTCGGGCGGCCAGCCACAGGTTCTCGATGGCACACGCGCACGACCACAGATCGGCATCGGGGAACGTGGCCCGACCCAGCACCCCGGGCGCCGGGGCCCGCCGGTCACAGCACACGACGACACCGACAGGCGCCTCCCGTATCCCCTCCAGCTGCAGATCCACTAGGCGCCGAGCCGAACCCGACGTCAGCTGGGCGGCCTGAGCGAGCCGCTCCCGGTCGGCGAGGAGAGCCGCCCGTTCCCTTGTCTCGGGGCTGCAGACCACGATGAACCTCCACGGTTGGCTGTGACCCACCGACGGCGCCATGTGCGCCGCTGACAACACCCGGACCAGGGCATCGTCCGGGACCGGATCCGGACGGAAGCGGCGCACATCCCGCCGAGCGGACACGACCGCGTGGAACGCATCGCGCTCCTCGGGCGGTAGCGCCCACGCCCCCGGCTCCCGCATCCGCTCCCACGCCGAGCTGGCGTCCCCGATCAACGGGACCGGACGCGGCCACAGCACGCCTCTCACTGTACGGACGCCCCAGATGGCTGGGACCAAGAGCCGGCTGGCCAGGGAGGCATGTTCCAGGCCGAAACGCAGTCGGCGGTGCTGACCCGGTAGGCCCGTTCGGCGCTGTGACCCGACGGCGGTGCCCCTCAGTTGTCTCCCTCTGTGCGCATGTGATGCTCAGCCGGCACGGCCGTGGACGCATCGAGGCTGAGGCGTTCGGCGGCTGTCCTGCGAGCCCGGTCGCCGCGCCGGTCGTACCGGGACGTTGTCGAGGGGGAGGCGTGACCCATCAGCTGCTGCACGGCCGGGAGATCGGCACCCGCGTCGAGGAGATCACCGGCGTAGGTGCGGCGTAGGTCGTGGGGGGTGATGGCGGCCAGGCCGGTGGCCAGGGCGCGCCGGGTGAGGATCTGCCGGATGGCTTCACCGGTCAGCGCCCGGCCGTGGCGGAGGTTCCCGGTGCGGTCGATGGGGCAGAACAGCGGCCCGGGGGTGGGGCCTCTGAGCGCCGTCCACGCCTCGAGGAGCGGGGCGATGGTGGGGGAGAGGGGCACGAGCCGCTGCTTGCCGCCTTTGCCGACCACTCGGATAGCCGCCGGGTCGGTGTCAAGGTCGGCGAGGTGGAGGGCGGCGAGCTCGGCCCGCCGGGTGCCGGACAGGTAGGCGAGCCCGATGACGGCGGCATCGCGGGTTCCGGCGGGCCGTTGGTCGGTGTGGCACTGTGCGAGGAGGGCGGCGAGCTCGGTGTGTTCGACGTTGCGGCCGGCGGGGAGTCGGCTGCCGGGCACCGGGCGCAGGTCGACGGCGCGGAGGTAGTCGTCGGTGTCCATGATCCCCATCCGCCACGCGGCCTTCAACGCGCCACGGAGGGCGGCGAGGTGTTTGTTGGCGGTGGCGGGGGCGTAGCGGCCGTCGTTGACGGCTCGGGCCGGGCGGCCCGGATGGCGGTGGTGTGGGCGTAACGCAGTTGGGCCCAGGGGAGGGTGTCGATGTCGGCGGTGCCGGCGGAGGCCCAGGTGGCGATGGCCTGGAGGCAGGCGGTCATGGTGCGGCGGCCATCCCCGGACAGCCCGGCCACGTAGACCCGGGCCGGGACCTGCCCCCAGTCGGCCACCAGGGCCCCGTCGGCGGTCCGCCGGAGGGGCACGGGGACGCCCTCCATCTTTTCCATGTCGACCACCAGCGGGACCGGCAGGTTGACGTCCGATCGCCTCTTCTCCTCCACCGAAAGACACACTACTTGTGGGAACTGTCCTTCTCCAAGTCCGATTTGGCGGCGGGGGAGTGCGGTCGAACGTACCGTACGGTAGTGTTCGGTCGTGGTCGGAACGGTGTTGACCGACGGTGGTCCGACGGTGTGTCGCCTGGCCGGGTGTGATGTGTCGGTGACGCAGCCGGTGGGGGGCGGGCGGCACCGGTTGTACTGCTCGAACGCCCACCGGGCTGAGGCCCGCCGTCGGCGGCTGGCCGGCACGCCGGACCCGGCACCCGCCGACGCGCTCGGCTCAGCCCTGGACCGCCTGGGCGGCGTGCTCGATGACCTCCGCCGCCAGGAAGCCTCGCTGCGTTCGATCGACCCCGCCCGGCAGGCCGTCGACGTGGCCCGCCTCCGGGCCGAGGCCACGGCCGAGGTCCTGGCCGCCCAGCAGGCCGCGGCCGCCGCCGCCGAGGAAGCGGCCCGGGTCCGGGGCCAGCTGGCTGACGAGCGGGCCGCATGGGACGAGGAGCGCCAGGAGCTCGTCGGTCAGCTGGCCGAAGTCCGGGCGGCCACCGCCGAGGCCCGCCAGACCGCGGCCGTGGCCCAGGACACCCTTGACGCCGCGGTGGCCGCCCACCGGGCCGAGCTGGATGAGCGGGAGGCCGCTGCGGCCAGCGCGGCTGCGGCCCATGAGGCCGAGGTCCGCCGGCTGAGCGGCGCGCTTGAGGGGGCGCGGACCGAGGCGGCAGCCGCCGCAGCCCGGGCCGAGGCGGCGGATGTGCGGGCGGGCTCGGCCGAGAACGAGGCGGCCACTGCGGTCCGGCGGGCCCAGGAGGCCGAGGCCGAAGCGGCCCGCCGGCAGGCCCAGGTGGCCACGGCGAGGGGGGCAGCGGAGGCAGCCTTGGCCCGGGCCGCTGCGGCCGAGGTCGCAGCGGCCGAGGCCCGGGCTGAGCTGCGAGTGGAACGGGAGCGGGGCGACGTCGCCATGGTCCAGCTCCGTGATCAGCTCACCCAGCTTCTGGCCGCCACCACCACCCAAACCGGCACGGGGGCCGGCAAGGCACCGGCGGCCAAGCGGGTAGCCAACAAGCCCAGACCGGCACGACGCGAGGCACCAGGCCGGGGCTGACCGTCGCCGGCGGGGTTGTCAGGAGGCGGCGCGGGCGGGACGGGAGTCGGCCCAGCGGCGGACCAGGTCGAGGATCTGCCCGAGCCCCTCGCCGTCGTCGGTGAGGGAGTAGGTGCTGGTGATCGGTGGCCCGGGGTCGATCGTTCGCCGGACCAGGCCATCCCGCTCGAGCTCCCGGAGCCGTTCGGTCATCATCCGCCGGGACACGCCCGGCACCGCCCCCTCGAGCTCGCTGAACCGGGCCGGGCCGGCCACCAGCACGGTCAGCAGGCAGAGGGCCCAGCGGCTCTCGAGAAGCTTGAGCGCGGCGCATGTCCCCTCATCGAGACGTCGGGACAGACCGGGCCCCTTCCCGCTACGCTGGTTACGCTCCATAACGACGTTTGGATTCCCAACGAGGGGGGGATGGTGAACGACGTCACTGTACCGGCGCCCCCGGCCATCGAGGCAGGAAGCGAGGCCCGGCGCTGCGCAGTTGCCCGCCTGCTCGAGGCCCGAG
>Ga0136611_10002462_pt1 | contig 12893 bp, 9 predicted proteins | sample AntDrymUQ2232306_2_FD_106645 | JGI IMG/M metagenome (GOLD analysis project Ga0136611, IMG submission 106645) | Polar desert sand microbial communities from Dry Valleys, Antarctica - metaG UQ223 (23.06) | ecosystem: Environmental > Terrestrial > Soil > Desert | place: Antarctica: Dry Valley... | reverse complement strand
GATCTTCGAGATCGTGTGGATATGACCCATCATCCGCGCCCGCAGCGGCGTCCCATGCTTTTCATAATAGTGGGCGAGGAACTCGGTCTTGATCTTCGCCATGTCAACGCTGGAGGGGCATTCAGTCTTGCACGCCTTGCAGGAGAGGCAGAGGTCGAGCGTGTCATAGGTCTTCTTGTTTGCGAAGTCGGACGGCTTCAGGATGTCCCCGGCCAGCGCGTTGCGCAGGGCGTTGGCCCGGCCGCGCGTGGTGTCATTCTCGTCCTTCGTCGCCATGTACGAGGGGCACATCGTCCCGGCCTGGAGTTTGCGGCAAACGGCCGCGCCGTTGCACATTTCGACCGCGCCGATGAACCCGCCCTCCGCCGAGAAATCGAGCTTTGTCTTGATCTGGACGGGCCGGTATTTCGGTCCGTAGCGTAGATTCTCGGTCATCGACGGCGCGTTCACGACCTTGCCGGGATTCATCAGGCCGTGCGGATCGAAGAGGCCCTTGAACTCCCGCATCGCGGCGTAGAGTTCCTTGCCGAAGATGACCTCGTTCAGCTCCGAGCGCTGGAGGCCATCGCCGTGCTCGCCGCTCATCACGCCGCCGAAGCGGTGGGCGAGCTCGGCGGCGGCGTGGGCCATCTCCTCCATCGCCTCGATCCCGGCAATCTCCTTGAGGTTGATCAGCGGGCGAATGTGGAGGCAGCCTGCCGAGGCGTGGGCGTAGTAGGCGGCGGTGGTGTTGTGTTTGGCGACCATTTCCTGGACGGCGGCAACGAAGGCTGGGAGGTGCGCGACCGGCACCGAGACATCCTCAATGACCGGGATCGGTTTGGCATCGCCACGCACGCTCATCAGCAGGCCGAGCCCCGCCTTGCGCACCGACCAGACGTTGGCCTGGCGCTTCGGATCGAGCAACACCTGCGGATCGGAGGAGAGCCGCACGTTTCGTTGCCGCAGGTGCTGGGTCAGGTGGTCGCACTTGCGCTGGAGCTCGTCGTCGTCCCGCCCGTAGTATTCGACGGCCAAAATTCCGGCTGGATCGCCGTCGATGAAGGCGATCTGGGTGGAATAAAGGGGTTGCTGGCGGGTCAGGTTGATCAGCATCCGGTCCATCAACTCGATCGCCGATGGCTCGGTTTCGAGGATGGCCGAGGTCGCCTCCATTGCCTCGATCAGGTCGTCGAATTGCAGGAGCACCAGCCCTGTCTTGGGCGGGATGTCGACAAGGCTCATCGTCGCGCTCAGCACTGTGGCGAGCGTACCTTCGGACGAGGCAATGAGCCGGGCCGGGTTGAAGGCATCGTCCGGTTTCAGGAACTGGTCCAGTGAGTAGCCGGTGGCGCGCCGCCAGTGTGGCGGGAACCCGGCGGCGATGACATCGTGCCGCTCCCCGCGGAAGGCAAGCAGCTTCTTGAGCAGCCGACCGTACGCATCGTCGGTTCCAGCGCGCTTGGTGAAGTCTGCCACCGTCCCCGGCCCGAGGTCGACCCGGCCCCCGTCGGCCAGTTGGACGCGCACATTCGAGAGATGCTCGGATGTCATGCCGTAGAGGATGGAGTGGGCACCAGCCGAGTTGTTGCCGATCACGCCACCGATCGTGGCCCGGTTCGACGAGGATGGGTCGGGGCCGAACATCAGTCCATGGGCCTTCACCTGTCGGTTGAGCATATCCAGGTTGATGCCGGGCTCGACCGTCACCGATCGCGTTTCAGGGTGAAAGCTGAGCACGCGGTTGAGATACTTCGACATGTCAATGACGAGCGCGGCGCCAACGGTTTGCCCGGCCAGCGACGATCCTCCGCCACGGGGCAGGATCGGTACGCCGTGGCTGACGGCGATCTCGATCGCGGCGGTCACGTCGTCGCCCGTCCGGGGAATGACGACCCCGATCGGCTCGATCTCGTAGTTGGACGCATCGGTGGCATACAGCATGCGGCTGACATCGTCGAATCGCACTTCGCCCTGGATCCGGGCGGTAAGCTCGGCCTCCAGCACGCTGGCAGTTTCGAGTGCCGCCTTGCGCGCGCGTTGCTCGGTAGAGAACGGACCGGGCAGTGTTGGTGGCGGGGGCGAAGCCGCCGGGGCACCGCTGGCGGTTGCGGATCGGCGAATGAGATGCATTGGCCGCAGGCTCCTTGATTCGAACGAGAGGATGGTGCTGACCTGTAGGGCAGGGGAGCGACATGGTCCCGGGCCGGATTTCGAGTGTAGCACTGGATCACTGGCTATGGGATGCCGGTCAGGAGACCGCGCATCACCGGGTCGGGATGCCCGCCTTGGGGAAACTCGCTAAGATGGTGAGGAACAGGGGAATACGGCCCCACCAAGGTCTGACACAAGGCGGATTCCGGCATGGACATGTTCTGGCTCATCGTGATCCTGATTATCGTGATCGCGCTGTTTGCATACGTTGCGTATCTCTATATGAAGGAAGCAGGAGATAAGGGCCCGCAGCTCTGGCTTACCGGTTCGCGGAAAATCCGGGAATCGATGGCGGCCCGGACATACCTGGGCTCCACGACGCAGCGATCGTCACCCGTCCAGGATGCGGCGCCCGTCGCTGAGGAGGTCGCGTCCCTTGACCTTGCCAGTTCGCCGCGACAGATCGCCCCCCGCAACCTGGCGCTGGCGCTGGATGACGAGGCGCTGCGCGACCTCCGGGAGGAGTTCCAGCACGAACTTCGGCAGGCGGTTGGCCGCTCGCGGGAGTTCGACATCCGGCTGACCCGGATCGAGACCAGTTCGGGCGAACCAGTGACCATCCCGGTCCAGGTGTCTGAGGAGATCGTTGGTCTTCGGGACCATCACCGGGTCGAGATCGAGCGCCTGCAAGTTTCGCTGGAGTCGGTCCGGGAACGCGCCGGTTCCTACGGCGAACGTCGTGGCGTGGCGCTCGCCGAACTCTACAGTTGCCTCGCGCGGGTCGAATCGGCGCTGGCGGCTGTCGTCAACCCGATGCTGCTGCCTGGAGAGCCGCTGTCGATTCCGCGGGACCTTCCCGCCGAAGCACTGGTCTGGGACACCTGGGGCGATGTCGGGGAACGTGCCTACGGGCTCGGCAACATCTTTAACGAAAACCGCCTGGTGCTCGACGCGGCGACGGGCGATGCGATTGCTGAGTTCATCGCCACCCTGCGCCAGGGCCTGACCGGCTCGATCTACCCTAATGTGCGGCTCGCGAAGCCGAGCGCCGACCAGCTTGCCCAGATGCGCTCCGGTCTCGAAGCGATCGTGGCGGAATTGCCGAACGTGCGGCGCACGATCGAAGATGCCTACCGCGATGACACGGCGTAGATTATGGATTCACCGCCTGATCGCAGGGGAGCGGCAGCGATGCTTGCTCCGCCCTCCTTGCCGGTGCCACATCATGTATGGCTGCGGACCTTGTGTCCGCCCATCTTGCAGGGAAAGCAGAATTCGATGATACAGACTCTCACAGCCGAACCCGGCCTGAGTGATGAAGCGATCCGGAAGGGTTCCGGCAAGACCTGGACCGAGTGGGTCGAGATCCTCGATGCCTGGGGCGCGGCGGAAAAATCGCACAAGGACATCGCCCAGTATGTCTGCGACCTCGGCGTCGATGGCTGGTGGGCGCAGGGCGTGACCGTGGGATATGAACGGATCAAGGGCCTGCGTGTCCATGGCCAGCGGCGCAACGGCCACTTCGAGGGGAGCGCGAGCAAGACGTTTGCGGTCCCCGTCGAACGCCTGTTCACGGCCTGGACCGTCGAAGCCGAACGCGATCGGTGGCTGGAACCGGGCACGCTGACCATGAGGACTGCCCAGGGCCATCGCTCGGCGCGGTTCGACGTTGCTGAGGAAGGCGGCATCCTCGCCCTGTGGTTCACGGACAAAGGGCCCGGCAAATCGTCGGTTGCACTCCAGCGTGACAAGCTGCCTTCGAAAGTGGCGGCCGACGCCTTTCGCGAAAACTGGAAGGCGCACCTGGCCAATCTCGCCAGGCACCTCAAGTCTTAACCATCACAGAAAGGAGCGCGACATGCTTCGCACTCGAATCCTGACCACTATTCGGCAAGATGGCGACGACTTCTACGTCGTCATTCCTAAGGTAGCCATGAGACGATTCGGTCTTCGGTCAGGCGATGATATCGAGTTCGTGCCTGAGAGGATCCCGTCGGTACTTGGACCTGAATCCTGAATTGAAAGCGGCCGTGGATCGTGTGCTAGATGAGGACATGGAGGCGCTGGAGTATTTGGCTCATCATGACGCTACCGGCGAGAGGCGTCATCCTGGGTCGTAATGTCGATTCGTCACATCGCCTCCTGGATCAACTTGGCCAGGTCTGAGTGGCCGAGCGCGTTGGCCCATTCGAGAGGGCGTCCGTGCCATTGCGCATCGCGGAGCGTAAGAACGGCCCCGGCCGCAATCAGCCTCTCCACCAGATCCTGATCGTTCGCGCGAACAGCGTCGTGGAGCGGTGTGGTCGCCTCCGGACCCCACTGCCGGTTCAGCCAGCGATCGTCATTGGCGGCGTGAGTCACTTTCTCGCGGAAACCCATCGACCACAGTGGCGCGATGCCCTGGTCGGCGTGATGGTCCAGCAGCCACTGGATCACTTCCCGCTGCTCGAACCGGGCCGCGAAGCGAATGGGTGATTCGCCGTTGGGCACGCGTTCCCACCGCGCCACGGCCGGGTCCAGCCGCGCGATGTCGCCGTGCGCGATCGCTTCGGCAGCGTCGATTGCCTCCCTTGGGGGCCGATCCCGCAAGACCGATCCTGGCAGGTACCAGGTCTGGCCGTCGCCAGCCACGGCGAAGTCGAGCTGCCGGTAAACGCGTTCGCCGCTGGGTGTGGCGTTGAGGGCGACCCGGCTGGCGCCATGATCCCGGGCGATACGGCAGATCGCGATCGTCAGCGCGGTCCCGATCCCCTTGCCCTGCCAGGCTGGATCGCCCCCAGGTTATAGAGGCCGCCGATGGTTTCGCCGGAGTCGGAGGTCAGGTGGAGGATGCCCACCCCCACCACCGGGCCGTCGCCGAACCGGCGCCGCTGGCGGGCGATGACCATCCACGTCCGACGTGGCGGCTCCGGCCCGGTCGCGATCTTGAGAATGCCGGGGACCTGGTTTGGCGAAACGTAGGGTACGTCGCGGGCAAGAGGCAGCGCGTCCCGGTCGCGGACTGTGGCGAGGGCAATGCTGACATCGGCGTCGATCCGAGGAGCTGGCAAAGGACTGTCGAGGGTACGCCACATCCAGCGCGGGCGAAAACCATCGCGACAGCCACGGGCGAGCAGGTGGAGATCAGCCACGGCATTGCTGGCCGCCAACCAGATCAGCACATCAGTGGAAATCGTCGTTCCGAGCCAATCCAGTCCGATGTCGATGGCGCGTGGTTCTGGAGGCGCGATCGCGACCCCGTGCGAACCGGCCAGCACCAGGTTTCCGGCATCGGGCGGATGCGTCCAGCCGGTGGAATGGACCGCGTCCGAGACGGTGCGAATCAGCCAATCCGCCTAGTTGCCGAACATGCTGGTTACGACATCGTGGGCAGTGGTTGGTGGAAAACGCTGGAGACGGGAAGCTGGGCTTTGAGGCATTGATAGCCAGCTCCTTGGGTGGAGATATACCAGACGGCGGCCACAGGGGGATGGAGCCCCGTGACCGCCTCTGGACGCCTCAGAAAGGGAAGGCTGAGGTGTACGTACTGTACCAGCGAGGGAGAAGGTGTGTCAAGGAGTCACGGAATGTCAATTGGCCATTGATGAATAGGGCTCGTCTCCGTACCGGCATATCCAGCAGTCCAGCGTGCCTCTCGCCGCGTTTTCACTTCTGAGCTAAGAGCGACCGGAAATAGGTGACACGCAGGAACGGATCGGTGGATCCTGGAGGTGTTGTCGACCCTATGATCGCCGGAGGTTGCCGTGCCTGTCATGCCTGTATGCCTGCTTGAGCCCGTCTGGCACCAATTCGAAGCGATGCTGCCTCGCCACACGGTCGTCGCGCCGAGTCATCCGCTCGGCTGTCAACGGCGCCGGGTGTCCGATCGGGTCGTGTTCGCGCACGTCCTGGCCGCCCTGGTCCATGGCTCCGGCTATGAGCGGATCGCCACGCCGGGTTGTTCCGACCCGACGATCCGCCGCCGGGTTCATGCGTGGGCCGAAGCCGGGCTGGCGGAGGCATTGCACACGCTGGTGCTCACGCACCATCCGCGCCCGTCGATCGAGATGGAGGGCGGCATCGTCTTCCACTCCGTTGACGCGAGCTCACGCGAAGCGCTCGACCTCGCCCGTGAGGCGGCCGGCGATCTCGACGTGCGCATAGGAGGAGGCCCGGCGACGGTGCGAGACTTCATCGCCGCCGATCGCATCGACGTTCTCCACGTCGTGCAGGTGCCGATCCTGCTTGGCCGCGGCGCCCGCCTGTGGGACGGACTGGAAGGCATTGAGGAGCGCTTCGACATCGACGTCGTCTCGTCACCGAGCGACGTCGCACACGTCACGTTCAAGCGTCGATAGGCGATCCCACTGGCATCACCCGACGTGTACGAACGGGCTCCGGGTGGGTTCTTCCTCCATTAAAGACAAAAGACAGTCTTGGGTCACCCGCCCACGTACGCCGCGAGGTGCTTGCCAGTGAGGGTGGAACGGGCAGCGACAAGGTCGGCCGGCGTGCCCTCGAAGACGATCCGGCCGCCGTCATGACCGGCGCCGGGTCCCAGGTCGATGATCCAGTCCGCGTGGGCCATCACCGCCTGGTGATGCTCGATGACGATGACCGACTTGCCGGCGTCGACGAGCCGGTCGAGCAGGCCGAGCAGCAGCTCGACGTCGGCGAGGTGGAGGCCGGTGGTGGGCTCGTCAAGCACGTAGGTCCCGCCCTTGTCGCCCATGTGGGTGGCAAGCTTGAGCCGCTGCCGCTCGCCGCCGGACAGCGTGGTGAGCGGCTGGCCGAGGCTGAGGTAGCCGAGACCGACATCGCTGAGCCGATCCAGGATCGCGTGGGCCGCCGGGATCTTCGCCGGGCCGGACCCGACGAACTGCTCAGCCTCGGACACCGGCATCGCGAGCACCTCGCTGATGTCCTTGCCGCCGAGCCGATAGGTGAGTACCTCGGCCTGGAACCGCTTGCCCTCGCACTCCTCGCACACCGTCGCGACGCCGGCCATCATCGCCAGGTCGGTGTAGATGACGCCGGCGCCGTTGCAGGTGGGGCAGGCGCCCTCGGAATTGGCGCTGAAGAGGGCCGGTTTGACGCCGTTGGCTTTCGCGAACGCCTTGCGGATCGGGTCTAGCAACCCGGTGTACGTCGCTGGGTTGCTCCGTCGCGAGCCGCGGATCGCACCCTGGTCGATCGACACCACACCTTCCCTGCCCGCCACCGAGCCGTGGATCAGCGAGCTCTTGCCGGAGCCCGCCACGCCGGTGATCACGCAGAGGATCCCCAGCGGGATGTCGACGTCGACCGCCTGCAGGTTGTGGGTGGCGGCGCCACGAATCTCGAGGTTCGCGGTGGGCGTGCGCAGCGTCGGCTTGAGCGACGCCCGATCGTCCAGGTGGCGTCCGGTCACCGTGCCGCTGGCCCGCAGCCCCTCGACGGTCCCCTCGTAGCAAACGGTGCCGCCCTCGGTGCCGGCGCCGGGGCCGAGATCGACGATGTGGTCGGCGATCTCGATCGTCTCCGGTTTGTGCTCGACCACGAGCACCGTGTTCCCCTTGTCACGCAGCTGCAGCAGCAGGTCGTTCATCCGCTGGATGTCGTGGGGGTGCAGGCCGATGGTCGGCTCGTCGAAGACGTAGGTAACGTCGGTAAGGGACGACCCGAGGTGGCGGATCATCCGGGTGCGCTGCGACTCGCCGCCCGAGAGCGTGCCCGACGGCCGGTCGAGCGAGAGGTAGCCAAGTCCGATATCCGCGAACGAGTCGAGAAGGTGTTGCAGCCCGGTGAGCAGCGGTGCGACCGACGGCTCGTCAAGGCCGCTGACCCATTCGGCCAGATCGCTGATCTGCATCGCGCAGGCGTCGGCGATGTTCTTCCCCTTGATCTTCGACGACCGGGCTTCCTTGCTGAGCCGCGTGCCGTCGCACTCGGGACAGGTCGTGAACGTCACAGCCCGCTCCACGAACGCGCGGATGTGCGGCTGCATCGCGTCCACATCCTTGGCGAGGAACGACTTCTGGATCTTTGGGATCAGGCCCTCGTAGGTCAGGTTGATCCCGTCCACCTTGATCTTGGTCGGCTCCTTGTGGAGCAGGTCGTCCAGTTCCTTTTTGGTGTATGTGCGGATCGGTTTGTCGGGGTCGAAGAAGCCGCAGCCGCGGTAGATGCGGCCGTACCAGCCGTCCATGGTGTAGCCGGGGATCGTGAGCGCGCCCTCGTTGAGTGACTTTGAGTCGTCGTACAGCGCCGACAGGTCGATGTCGTTGACCGAACCCATGCCCTCGCAGCGCGGACACATCCCGCCGAGACGGTTGAAGGTGGCTTTCTCGGTCTTCGATTTGCCTTCGCCGCGCTCGATCGTGATCGCGCCGCTGGCCTTCACCGAGGGGACGTTGAACGAGTACGCGTTGGGCGGGCCGATGTGCGGCTTGCCCAGTCGGCTGAAGAGGATGCGCAGCGTGGCGTTGGCGTCAGTGGCGGTGCCGACGGTGGAGCGGGAGTTGGCGCCCATCCGCTCCTGGTCGACGATGATCGCCGTCGTCAGCCCGTCGAGCAGGTCGACCTCGGGCCGAGCCAGAGCCGGCATGAAGCCCTGCACGAAGGCGTTGTAGGTCTCGTTGATCAGCCGCTGCGACTCCGCGGCGATTGTGCCGAACACGAGCGAGCTCTTGCCCGAGCCGGAGACGCCGGTGAACACCGTCAGCCGGCGCTTCGGGATCTCGATACTGACGTCCTTGAGGTTGTTCACGCGCGCGCCATGCACGCGAATTAGATCGTGGCTGTCGGCAACGTGCGGCGCAGGTGGCTGCGTGTCCGTTCTCGTGGCCATGCTCATTGGTGTCTCCATCTGTTGGGTGGAGCCGCCTTCGCGGGCGTTCTCCGCCATTGTCCGCCTTGCGATTTGCCGCGGGCGCGTAACGTCAATCTCTTCCATGATACGGACCATCAGCCTCAGCCTCACGGTTCGTCGGTCCCCGTCAGCCCGATCTCGTTCATGTGCTCGAGCATCGCCACGATCACCGCCGCCGACTGCGTGAGCGCCTCCTGAAACTGTAGAAGTTCAGAACCATGTAAGAAACGGGCAGCGTTGGAATGAGGGGATCGTCGCGAGTGTCTGAGTGGTGCCTATCCACACCATGATGCAGGAGATCCCCTCATGGCCAGGCATGGCAAGCGGAACCGGCGACGGATGAACCATGCCGCGCCTCAGACCTACCACCGGCCGTCGCGCATCAGGTTGCGGTTGGGCAACGTGTTGACTTCGCACCACGCCTGAATGCGGCAGGGGAGATCCGGCGCCAGAGGTACGACTTTGCCATCAACCGCGACTTGTCCCCCAGTCGAAGGACAGCGGCCGCAGATACGGCGCACCGTCCGCCAAGGCAGTGGCCACCCAGACATCGCCCCTTTATCACCTGCGTAGCGAAGGGTTCAACAACTCGTTGTCGTCCTGGGTTCGAGGACCACCACCGCGGTTTCGGTGGATCGGCGACGGGCGTAACCGTCGAGGTTCTCGTCCAGCGCGCGAAATTGATCCCACAGTCTTTCTCGCTCCTGGCCGCTGGCGGCGCGGGCGATGGTGTCACGTGCACCGTCGGCAAGTTGCACCTGCGCCTGCGGTTGAGCCTGGAGGTTGAGCCACCAGGCCGGCTCTGCGGCATCCCAGCCGTTCATCGCGAGGGTGACCAGATTGGGGCCGTCCTCCACGTAGGCGAGGATCACCGACCGCTCCTGGCCACTGCGCCGCCCAATTGCCGTCAGTCGCATCGCACCCCACTTTCCCGTACGGGGCCGCCACAAGCCAAGACGCCCGCGACTGATTCGCAACAGGGTGCGATGCACCCTCCAGGCGAACACGACGAACCAGCGGAACGGAAGCCGCGGGGCGCGTTTGCTCAGGTTCGCCATGATTGATGTCCTTCCTGCCGAAGCGAGCGAAACCGTGTGCATCCTCGACGTCCGTCGATGCCTTTTGAGAGGTTTGAGTGCGGATGTGCTGCCACTTGAAATGCTGTAGCAGATCGGATGCGAGTGTTCTTCGACCTCGGAGTACCGGCACGATGTCTCAGGCAATCAGCCGCCGTGGGCGTGCGGCAGGGCGGTCCAGGCAGCGCGGTCAGGTGGCCCGTCGGATGACGGGGCCGCCTTTGCGGTTTCCGTCGGAGTCGCCAGGCTCGATCCTAACAGCTTTGAGCAGGACGAGTGGTTCTCCCCCGTTGGTGCGGTCGCGTCAACGGTCCGCTGCCTCCCTGCTCGGCGGCCCTGGCCCGAGATGAGGCGACGTCCATCCAGCCTCAACCGGACGGCGTCGCGCTCGGCGCAAGGACCAGGGGCATCCACGCCGACACCCACGTATCGATCGACGTCCCGATTCGCGACGCCTAGCCCCAGCTGAGGTGGGTGAGCTGGATCAGGTTCCCGCAGGTGTCGTCAAGGATGGCGATGACGGAGCCGGTGGTGGATGTGACCGGCGTTGTGAACGTCACCCCGTTTGCGGCGAGCCGGTCGTGCTCCGCCTGGACGTCGCTGACCAGGAACTGGGCGGAGGGCTGTCCCTGGCTGTGCAGTGCTTCCTGGTACGCCTTTCTCTCCGAATTCGCGTTGGATTCAAGGATCAGTTCCACGCCCTCCGGATCCTCCGGCGAAGCCACAGTCAGCCAGCGATAGTTCCCCTGGGAGAAATCCGCTTTCTTCTGGAAGCCGAGCATCTCCGTGTAGAACTGCAGCGCCTTCTCCTGGTCACTGACGTAAAGCTTGGTCCACTTGATGCGCATGGGTCCTCTTCCTTTTTCAGGCAAACGTTGGCGGTCATTCCGTTCAGACGGGCTCGGGTTAGGCCGTGGCCTTGATCGAGTGTGGCATGCTGCGCTCCTTGCGCTGATACTGGCCGTGACGTGCGAACCGCCCGTCATCTCCCTGACGGATCGCAATGCAGGAATGTGACAGGTGACGGATTCTCAGGCACGCGCAGCACGGTTCGAGACGCATCGCCAGCAACTGCTCGCGGTCGCAACACGGTTGCTGGGATCGGCCACCGAGGCGGAGGATGCGGTGCAGGAGGCGTGGCTTCGCCTCGACCGCGCCGGTGACGAGGGGATCGAGAACCTCGGTGGGTGGCTGACGACGGTGGTCAGCCGAGTCATCCTCGATCACCTGCGGACACGCTCGACACGGGGTGAAGAGACAGTCGGGTCCGGGATGCCGGAACTTGGCAATGATGACCCGAACCCTGAGGAACTGGCGGTCCTTACGGAGTCGACTGCCGAAGCACTGGCGGTCGTGCTGGACACGCTGACGCCGATCGAGCGGGTCACGTTCGTCCTGCACGATGTCTTCGCCGTTCCGTTCGAGGAGATCGCGGCGATCATCGACCGATCGCCAGTCGCGACGCGGCAGGTGGCGAGTCGCTCCCGGCGGAAGGTGCGGGGGGCATCGGAGGCCAACCGCGCGGACGGAGTGGCGCATCCGGGTTCCATCGTTGAGGCATTCCTCAGGGCCTCCCGCGCCGGTGACTTTCGGGCGCTGCTGGCGGTGCTCGATCCGGAGGTGACGCTGCGAGGTGACGAGACGGCGCTGCGGATGGGCATGCGGAGCGGTTGGCTTGCGTCGGATCTCCATGGAGCGGAGGCGGTGGCCGAGCAGTTCTCGGGCAAGGCACAGGCCGCACGCATGGCTAGAATAGATGGTGTACCGGGCGCGGTTTGGGTAGTGGGTGGCAAGCCACGGGTGGTGTTCCGGTTCGCGGTTGAAGGCGACACGATTGTCACGATCAACCTGATCGCCGATCCGGATGTGATCGCCGCAATGAACATCGTGACCCGCGACGTATAGAGTGGCACAGGGTTGAGGCACGGGTCGCCACGGGGAGGACTCGCACGCAACCTCCGACGCGGAGACTGGGTCTGGCCCGGAAACCAAACCTTCCGAATCGCATTTCGACAGGCGTGCGAAGAGCGCGACAACCAGCGAGAGCGATGGTTGGGAAGAAGGTCTCGTGCGGCACGCAGCGCGTGGGATCGGTTGAGATGTTCTTGGCGAAGCCACGCGGTGACCTGCTGGGCAGACCAATCCTCTTCCAGTCGGACCCGCACATCGGAAACCAGCGCCAGCTTCGAGGTGAGCTGGAACGGTTTGGGGGACGGTCACGATCCCACGCGGCAGCTTTTGCTTGTGCAGGCACGATCGGCGACAGATGAACCGACCCGCTTCCGAACTTATCGGAGAATGGCGTCGCTCCTGTTTCCAGCAGAGGGATTTGCAGGGACCGCTCGTACGTTCCCTGTGTACGGATAGTGTCTGGAAGTCACGGTACACTGAGGGTTGGGAGTGCGTTCGACGGGTGTGTATGGGGATCTGGAATGCTGGTGAAATCGGAGAGGACATCAACCAGGAGGCGCCTGTGGCGGAGGCCATCAGCCGCCGTCCTGCTGGGTCTGGCGTGGCTATCGATCGTGCAGGTTCCTTTCGCCTCGGCCCAGAACACCGTAGATGTGGCAGACATTACGGCGGCAAGCGTCTATGCCTTCGACCCGGCGAGTGGCGAGGTTATCCTCGAACGAAATGCTGACGAGCGCCGGCCGATCGGCAGCGTTACCAAGGTCGTGACCGCCCTCGTTGCGGTCGACTATCACAATCTTGATGACGAGATCACGATCGCGGGTGCTGACCTGGTGGAGCCCGGGTACTCAGCGATGGGCCTCCAGCCGGGGGACAGGCTGACTGTCGAGCAATTGCTGACTGGCCTGCTCGTCGTGTCCGGTGGTGATGCTGCCTGGGCCTTC
>Ga0136611_10002461_pt1 | contig 12894 bp, 10 predicted proteins | sample AntDrymUQ2232306_2_FD_106645 | JGI IMG/M metagenome (GOLD analysis project Ga0136611, IMG submission 106645) | Polar desert sand microbial communities from Dry Valleys, Antarctica - metaG UQ223 (23.06) | ecosystem: Environmental > Terrestrial > Soil > Desert | place: Antarctica: Dry Valley... | reverse complement strand
TCCGGTTCATGAATGTCGAGTCCGGCAGAGTACCGTTGTATGTTGTTATTCTGGTGTCGACCCTCGCTGGGGTGCTGCTTGCCAGTATCCTTGGGCTTCGGAGTCGTATCAGCAATCAGATGCGTAAACGCAAGCAAAATAAGCATATCGCCGACCTGGAGAAGCAAATCAAGGAGCTCCGCGAACAGCCGCGCTCGCTTGTACTCGATGCTCCTGAACCACAGCCGATAGGCGCGAGCACACAAACGCCGGAGCACATTACCAGCTCGCGCGACTTATAAAAACTAGAGACGACGGATTCTCCCTTATACAGCGCCCCATGCTCCCGGCGATGGTCTGGGAACGTGGGGTGCTGCAACTTTCTGTACGATCCTGTCGTACAACTGTTCTGAAGAGAGTACGTATGCGTCGAACGCAAGGCCTTCCTTGGTAGGCGAGGCGCTGGAGGAGAATGGGATTGAGCATGGATCAATATACTGCTAAGGCGCGCGAGGCGCTCGACGCGGCGCATACACTGGCCGCAGAGCGCGGTCATCATGAGGTAGAGCCCGAGCACTTGCTGCTGGCGCTGCTCGAGCAGTCAGATGGCGTGGTCCCTCAGGTGGTCGCGCGACTGGGCCTGGCGATGCCGATGGTGCGGCAGGTTGAGGCCGCGCTCGCTCGCTTCCCGGCTCATGCTGACGCGGAGCAGGCTCCTCCGCCCGCGATCGGGGCGCGGCTTGCCGGTGTCCTGGCCCAGGCCGAAAACGAGGCTCGTCGCACTGCCGAAGTCTATGTTTCCACGGAGCATCTGCTGATCGCTCTGTCCGATAGTCGCGACGCGACCGCCAATATCTTGCGCTCGCTGAGCTTCGTCAAAGATCGCCTACAGCAAGTGGTCAATGGGCTGCGTAACGTCCAGTTTACGCCACCACAGCATGCCGACGGAACCTCGGCGGCCCTTGAACGATACGGGCGCAATCTGACGGCTCTGGCGCGGCTGGGCAAGCTCGATCCTGTGATTGGGCGCGATGATGAGATTCGCCGGACGATTCAGGTTTTGTCACGGCGCACTAAAAACAATCCTGTCTTGATTGGTCCACCCGGCGTTGGTAAGACCGCGATTGTGGAAGGCCTGGCACAGCGGATCGTGCGGGGTGACGTGCCCGGCGCGATCGCGGACAAGCAGATCGTCGCGCTTGATATCGCCGCGCTGGTAGCCGGTACTCAGTTCCGTGGGCAATTTGAAGAGCGGCTCAAAACGATCCTGCACGACGTTACGACGGCGAACGGACGCATTATTCTCTTTATCGACGAGCTGCACACCGTGATTGGTGCCGGCTCGGCCGAAGGCTCGCTGGATGCCGGCAACATGCTCAAACCGGCGCTCGCGCGCGGTGAACTCCACGCTATCGGCGCGACAACGCTCGACGAGTACCGCACACATGTCGAGCGCGATCCTGCTCTGGAGCGTCGTTTCCAGCCGGTGCAGGTCGCGGAGCCAAGCGTGGAAGAAACGATCTCGATCCTGCGCGGGTTGCGCGATCGCTACGAAACGCATCACGCGGTCCGCATCACGGACGGCGCACTGGTGGCTGCTGCTACGCTGGCCGATCGTTATATCGCCGACCGCTTCTTGCCCGATAAAGCGATCGACCTCGTGGACGAAACGGCAGCACAACTGCGCATGGAGATCACCAGCGATCCGCAGGAACTGGACGACATCAAGCGCCGTCGTCTCCAGCTTGAGGTCGAGCGCGAGGCGCTTCGTCGCGAAACGGATCAGGCATCTCGTCTGCGCGCGAGCCGCATCGAACTGACGTTGGCGAACCTGCGCGAGGAGCAGGCCGCGCTTGAAGCGCGCCTACAGGGCGAGCGCGCCGCGATCACACACATGTCCGAGCTCAAAGAGCGGATCGAGCAGGCGCGCACCGACATTGAGCAGGCACAACGTGAGTATGACTATAATCGTGCTGCCGAACTTCAATATGGCACGCTGCATACCCTCGAACGCGAGTTGCGCGACCACGAAACGATGGTCAATGAACTTCAGGAGCGCGGCATGCTCCTTAAAGAAGAGGTGACCAGCACCGAAATCGCGGCGCAGGTCGCGCGCTGGACCGGTATTCCTGTCACAAACCTGCTTCAGGGCGAGATGGTCCGCCTGCTTGAGATGGAGCAGCGTCTCGCTAGCCGGGTTGTCGGCCAGGACCCGGCCGTGACCGCCGTCTCGAACGCGATTCGAAGGGCGCGCGCAGGTATTCAGGATCCACAGCGGCCTCTGGGCTCGTTCCTATTTCTGGGTCCAACCGGCGTCGGCAAGACCGAACTGGCTCGCGCGCTGGCCGAATTTCTCTTTGACGACGAGAACGCGCTGCTGCGGATCGATATGTCCGAATACATGGAAGCGCATTCGGTTTCCCGGCTGATCGGGGCGCCGCCAGGCTATATTGGCCACGATCAGGGTGGACAGTTGACCGAACGCGTCCGGCGCAAGCCGTATTCGGTCGTCCTTTTTGACGAGGTCGAAAAGGCGCACGACGATGTGCTCAACGTGCTGCTTCAAGTGCTCGACGAAGGCCACCTCACGGATGGGCAAGGCCGCGAAGTCAATTTCAAGAACACAGTCGTGATCATGACCAGCAACATTCTGGATGAAGCTGACGACGACGATGAGCCGAAAGACCGGACTGAGGTCGAAGGGCTCTTGCACGAGCATTTCTCGCCGGAGTTCATCAATCGTCTGGATGACGCGATCGTCTTCCGGTCGCTTGGATTGGAACAGATCCGGGCGATTGTCGAAATTCAGCTGGAGCAGCTGGGAACGCGGCTGCAGGAGCGCAAGCTCGGCATTCGTGTTACCCCTGCTGCCAGAACATATTTGGCCAAGCAAGGCTACAGCCCACAATGGGGCGCGCGTCCCCTTAAGCGCGTGATCCAGCATGAATTGCTGGATGCCGTCGCTCGTCAACTTATCGCGGGGCGATTACGCGCCGGCGATACCCTGCTGGTAGATATGGGCTCCGGCGAGCTTGTCTTAGAACCATTGCGCGGTGAAGACGAGCACTTTGGCGGAGCCATGTACGAGGAAGCAACGTCAGAGGCCCATGCCGAAGCGGAAGCGTGAGCGACCGTTCACCACGGAGGCACGGAGGACCTCGGCCCTCATCACCGCCCAGAGGGCACCCGCCCCTTCTCCCAAGCGGGGAGAAGGGGCACCAGTGTCGTCTTATTCCCCCTCGCGCCGCTTGGGAGAGGGGGTTAAGGGGGTGAGGGTTTATCTCTTTCCTTCACGCCCTCGCGGTCTGTACAGACGGCGTGAGTTCCAGGCCCTCGCGCGATTCGGCGATCAGTTGATCGACAACCGCCTTGAGGTCGCCTGTGCGCTCGAAGGTGCGTAGCTGCCGATGGGCGCTGGTTCCTTCGTCGAGGATGCGCTGAACAGGACCTTCGATTAAGGCCCGTGAGCCGAGGTCGTCGACGATGTCGTCCACAAAGTCGATCAGTTCATGCATCAGCGAGCGCGTCTCGACCTCCACCTGTTTGCCGAAGTCGATCAGTTTCCCGTCGATTCCCCAGCGCATCGCGCGCCACTTGTTTTCTTGAACCAGCGCGCGTCGATACACGCGGAAGGTCAGGTTGCGCTCGAACAGGCTATAGATCTTGATAAAGATCGCCTGAACCAACGCGGCGATTGCGATAGCTTCGTCCAGCCGCGTCACCATGTCGCAGATGCGCGCTTCGAGCGTGCCGAAGCTTGGATGGGGACGAATATCCCACCAGATCTTCTTGCCGTCGTTGATGCACCCGGTCTTGACCAGCAGATCAATGTACTCGTTAAACTCGGCTGCTGAATCGAACTCGGCCGGGATACCGGTGCGTGGAAATGCGGTGAAGATGGCGGAACGATACGACATAAAGCCGGTATTGCGGCCCATCCAGAATGGTGACGAGGTCGAAAGCGCCAGGAGATGCGGCATGAAGTAGCGTGCGACGTTCTGAATCTGAATTGCCGTTTCTTGATTTGGCATCCCGACATGCACATGCATGCCAAAGATTAGAAGTTGCCGCGCGGCGTCCTGCATCTCCGCCATGACGCCATAGTAGCGCTCGTGTGGATACACAATCTGTTCCATCCACGAGGAGAACGGATGGGTTCCGGCCGCAGCGATCGCCATCCCCTTATCTGCGGCAAGGCCGCCGATATCTGAGCGCAGCTCCGCGAGGTCGCGCCGGGCTTCTTCCGCCGTAAAACAGACATTCGTGCCGACTTCTATCACCGACTGGAGCATCTCGGGCTTCACCCGCTCCTGCAATTTGCGCTTGCCTGCTTCCAACATCTGGGTGACATACGAACTCAGCTCGCGGGTTTCGGGGTCGATGATCTGGTACTCTTCCTCGATCCCAATCGTAAATGGAAAGCCTGGGCTATATGGATCTCGATTGATCATCCTGCTACCCCCTATTCGATGACCATAGTCGGTGTGGCCGAGCCGCCTCCGGCCGTAACATTCAGCAGCGTTACGCTCGAAAGTCGCGTCAGGCAACCCTGCACCTCCGTTCCGAACAGGAACGGATCAGTGTCGACCAGCAGGCGAGCGATCTGTAGCCGGTCGTTGCGCCAGGCCGGATAATCTTCATAGGCAATATGCACCCGCTCTTGAACCACGAATGGCTCCTTGCAGGCCGCTCGAACCGCTTGCTCCCAATCTTCGGCGCTGGTCTCCCACCCGATGCTGATGCCTGTGCCGCCATATTCGTCGTTGGGCTTAAGCACCAGCCGATCGCGCTCGGCGAGGATGAACGGAATGAGATCGATCTCCCGTCCATCGTAGATCGAATGGCCAGGCTCGACAAAGCGTGTCCAGGGTATATGCCGGTCAAGCACACCCTGATGATCCGCATTGATGCCCGCAGCTGCGGTAACCGATGAGTCACTCAGTAGCGCGAAGATCGACTTCTTGTGGAGCATTTTGGCTCTAAAGTTGTTGGCGATGCAGACTTTGTGGTCGCGGTAGGCCTGCACCATCGGGTGCTCAATTGCATCGTCTCCCAGACGCTCCAGGAATTCCGAGGTCAGCACGCGTTTGTAGATCAGGTCGATCGGACGCCCTTCCGCTTCGAGGACACCATTGTGGTAGCGTAGGTCCTCGGGCGCACAGATCACACACTCCAGGCCATGCCCAGCAAAGTAGCGCTGAAATAGCACGAACTCCGAATGGGTCGGCAGTCCTTTCCAGTCCACAATCGCGACGCGTGGCTGGCCGGCGCCGCCCCAGGCCTGGTACGCATCAAGCAGCGCCTGGTGCATGCGCGGCCGAGCCGGCATGGCGTGGACTCGGTAACGCTCCGCAAAGGCCCGCATGACGGGAAGTTCGAGAAAAATCTCGGTGGTAACATCGCCGTAGGCGATCGCCGCCGGACTTTCGGCGTTGTATTCTATGAACTGGAGCGAGCCGTTCTCGCTGTCAAGGAAGGAGTCCAGGCGCGAACTGACGCTCCACTCAGCGTAGCCGGGCTCGATTTGCATCAGAGCCTGCTCGCCCGGAGTGAAAGCAAGCCGGTTCAACAGAACCGGCTCGTGCATGGCATGCTCGATCACCTGGCGGGCCGCAAGGGCGACCGATTGGCAGGCTTCGCGCAGCAGGCTGGCATGCGCTTGCGTGATGAAGTGCGGCCGGAGAACACTAACAATCGGGCGTGTCCCAAATAAGAGGCCTTCTCGGCGCTGTCCCTCCTCGATCAGGCGGTGCTGCTCGCGAGCGGTCGCGTCGTCAAACAGGGTATGGTAAGCCTGAATTGCGTCACTCATAAATGACATCGTCATCTCCAAAACAAAGATCGCTGCTTACCATTATGCGCCAGTTGTCGTCGTCCCTTCCACCTGGATCGCCGAATCATTGCTCGACCCGGCTATGGCTGATGCGATCTTCGTGCCGGTCGAGGCCCCGGCGCCGCTGAGCAGCGCGTCCCAGCGATACACCGGCTGTTCCTGCTCGCGTTTGCCTAAGGCCAGATCGATGCACATGTTCGCCATTTCACGCACGGCCCACTCGAAATAATGCTGCGTCAGCGAGTTGACATCCATGTCCGGCGCGGGATTAGTGAAGTCGATCGCGTAGGGAACTCCATCCTTGATTGCGAACTCGACCGTGTTCATATCATAGCCTAGCGCTTCGCAAAGTCGCAGCGCGCCATCTACGACCAGCGTGCCTTCTTGCGGGGTCAGGAAGTTGTGGTCAACGAAATAGCGGTGCGGCCATGGAGCAGTCGCGTCGAACTTCATCACCAGAATTTTGGTCTTGTTGATCACGAGGCAGCGCGCGTACTTCTCCCACTCAATGTATTGCTGGAGCATCATACACTCTGTGCCAGTCTGGTTATAGGCGCTCCATAGCTCCTCCATGTTGTTGACCTTGTAGACGCTCTTAAAGCCGCCACCCCAGGCCGGTTTGAGGATGACTGGAAAACCGCCTACATAGTCAAGATGCTCTTGCCAGGGAACTGGATACGCCAGGTTGCGTAGGGACTCGGTGTGGACGATGCCTTCGACGTAGGAATGCGATGGCAGAGCGATCGTGCGTGGATGGGCGATGCCAAGCTTGTCCGCCAGGCACGCGCCGAAGAACTTGTCATCAGCACTCCACCAGAACGGATTATTGACAACGACCGTGCCTTGAAGCACGGCATTCTTGAGGTAGGTGCGGTAATACGGGATCTCATGCGAGATGCGATCCACCAGGACATCGTACGGGCAGGGTTCGTTCATCAGAGTGCCGCCGAGCATGGCAAACTCGGCGTGGACACCCGCGTTCCGGGTGTTGACTTCCTCAAGGAAAGCCGGCGGCCATGACCATTCACGGCCAACCAGAATCCCGATGTTCTTGACACCTTCCTTTGGCATATATGCTCCTTTATTCAGTGGCCAGTGGCCAGTGGTCGGTGGCCGGTGGTCAGTGACGAAAGGAAACCTGTACTTTACTTCCACTGACTACCGCCCACTCATCTGACCATCGGCCACTCATTTCTGACCACTGATCACTGACCACCGACCACTCGTCAATCGTGTCCGCCGATATAGGTTCGGATCATCGTCTGCCACCAGGGCCAGTCGTGCGCCCAGCCATCCCAGACGCGGAGCGCGTTGCCGATTCCGTGACTCCACAGATTTTTGGAGAGTTGCTCGCTTGAAACACGATTGGAATCATCCTGTCCGGTCGCGATAATTATGTCCTGGCGCTTAAGCGCTTCGATCTGATCCCAGGTGTTCAAGTTAGCAGTAAAGTCGACCGGATTGTTGAAATAAATGTTGTCATCGTAATAGCCATCGGTCCAGGCGCGGATGTCATAGATACCGCTGAGCCCGATTGCCCGGCGGATCAGCCAGGGATGGCGCAGAGCAAGGTTGAGCGCATGATAGGCACCGAACGAACAGCCGGTTGTCATCCAGAAGTCGCTGGGGTTATGATGCTTGATGAAGGGCACAACTTCGTTCAGCAGGTACTGTTCGTACTGGCCATGCCGTGTGGCGCGCCCAGAGGGATGAGCCCAGCGGCAATACCAGCTTTCGGCATCCACACTGTCCACGCAGATAAGCTGAATCCAACCTTGTTCGAGATGTTCGCCGAGGGCTCCTACCATTTCACGATCTTCATATTCGTAGAAGCGGCCTTGCGACGTAGGAAATACCAGGACCGGGGCCCCGCGATGCCCGAAAACCAGCAGTTCCATGGTCCGGCCTAACGAAGGGCTATGCCATTGATGATGCGATCGGTGCATACAGGCTTGTTGTCCTTACGTGCGTCCATTGTCAAGGTACGCAAGATAGCATTATGCCAAGCCCTACGTCAAATGCCGGCCGGGTAAACACGAATGCTATAATGAAGCAGCAACGAGGAGGTTGTATGCTGATGCCATTTCGGAACGAGCCCTTTACGAATTTTGAGACAGATGCTGCACGCGAGGCGATGCGTCTTGCTCTAGAACAGGTCAAGCAGGAACTTGGCCGAACCTATCCCCTCGTCATCGGCGGCAAACAGATCCACACTGACGACCTATCGCAATCGATCAACCCTGCTCGTCCCGACGAGATAATCGGCATGTTTGCGAAGGCTACCACCGAGCATGCCGATCAGGCAGTCCGCGCCGCGCACTGGGTGTTCGACGAGTGGCGGCATGTGCCCGCTGCGGAGCGCGCGAATTACCTGTTCCGTGCCGCCGCGAGCATGCGTCGTCGCAAATATGAGTTCGCAGCCTGGCTGGTCTACGAGGTGTCGAAGAGTTGGGTCGAGGCCGATGCGGATGTGGCGGAGGCGATCGACTTCATGGAATATTATGGCCGCGAGATGTTGCGCCTCGCGGCGCCGCAGCCCGTCGTTCCTGTCCCGGATGAAGACAACGCGCTCCGGTACATTCCGCTGGGCGTTGGGGTTGTCATTCCTCCCTGGAACTTCCCCCTGGCGATCATGGCCGGTATGACCACGGCCGCGATCGTTGCAGGCAACACCGTCGTGCTCAAGCCTGCTTCCGCGTCGCCCACGATCGCCGCGAAATTTGTGGAACTCCTTAACGATGAATGTGCGCTGCCGCCAGGTGTGCTCAACTTCGTTCCGGGTCCGGGTGGGGCGATGGGTGACGCATTGGTCGATCATCCGTTGACGCGCTTCATTGCCTTTACCGGCTCCAAGGAGGTCGGGCTCCGAATCTTTGAGCGCGCCGCGCGCCGCCAGCCTGGCCAGAACTGGCTTAAGCGCACACTCCTGGAGATGGGTGGCAAGGATGCGATTGTGGTCGACGAGACCGCCGATCTCGATCTTGCGGCCGAGGCGATCACCTTCTCTGCTTTTGGCTTCCAGGGCCAAAAATGCTCGGCGTGCTCGCGGGCGATCGTCGTCGAATCGGTCTATGACGAACTGTTGGAAAAGGTTGTCGAGCTGTCGCGGACGCTGACCATCGGCGACCCGGCCGATCCGAACACCTTTATGGGCGCGGTCATCGACAAAAATGCCTGGACCAAGATCCGCGAGTATATCGACATCGGCCGCGCGGAGGGACGTATCGTGCTGGGCGGAGAGACCCAAGAAGGCGGCGGCTATTTCATCCCGCCGACGATCGTCGCGGATGTTGATCCGGAGGCGCGTTTGGCGTGTGAGGAGATCTTTGGTCCTGTGCTGGCTTTCGTCAAGGCGCGTGACTTTGAGCAGGCGGTAGAGATTTTCAACGGCACGGAGTATGGCCTGACCGGTGGGCTCATTTCCCGCGACCGAATGCGTCTCGAACAGGCCCGCGAGGACTTCCATGTCGGCAACCTGTACCTTAATCGTAAGATCACCGGCGCGTTGGTCGGAGTGCAGCCGTTTGGCGGTTTCAACATGAGCGGCACCGACTCAAAGGCCGGCGGTCCCGATTACCTGCTGCTCTTTACCCAGGCCAAAGTGATCACTGAACGGTATTAGTTGCGATGGCCCAATGCTCCCGTAAGAGCGATAGCGCGCTTGCGAATGAGCTCAATATCTGGGGCTGCCGGCTCGATCAGCGCGTAGCGCTCGAAATCGAGTAGAGCCAGGTGGAGTCTGCCGGTGCGAGCCCGAAAAATGCCGCGGTCGCGAATGTCCTCGCTTGATTCGGGATCGAGCATGATGATACGTTCGGTTGCGGCGAGCGCTCGCTCCCAATCTTGAAGCCGGAAGTAGCAGCTTTTGAGGTTACGTAGCAGCCGCGCCAGCACCAGGCGTCGCGCAGGTGTGGGAAACCGCTCGGGATTGGGCACTTCGTAGCCCAGTTGCGTCTGGAGAAAGATACGACACGCGGTTGCGTCCAGCACACGCCCATAGCTGAGGTCAAGAAAGATGGGGCCTTTGTCGCCCTGGCAGCGCACCATGAAGTGGCCGGGGAGCGCCGCAGGCTGCAAGGGCAGGTTACATTTCCACCCGACATGCAGCAGCACCAATGACAGCAGAATGGGCAGGCCAGTATGATGCTCAAGCACGTCGGGTAAGTAGCTGCTGCTCGGATCAGTATACGCCGCAGGATGAGCCTTGAACCCTTCAACCCGGTGCAAATAGTCGACGATCTGTTCGGCCTGGCGTTCCAAGGAACCACCGATCTGGAGATGTGGGCGCGCACGAGCGACAAGCGCGTCGAGGACTCGGTTGACTTCGTCCATATCGATGCTGCCCAGGTCCTCCCAGGTGATAGCGAGCGCCGCGCGAACAAGATCGATCTGGTCGTCGCGTCTGCGCAGGATCTGAATCAGAAGTTGCCGGCCTGGGTTGTTAACCATGAATGCTACGCCTTTGTGAGCTGTCAGCCGTTGATTGTTAGCCTTTTGGATAAGTTGAGCCGATTATAATCGACTATATTGAATGCCTGGCTATCTTGATTTCTCAGCGGCTGAAGTCTGATAGCTGGCTGATGACAGCTCCGGATACATTGACAGTCCAAAAGTGACCGTGTTAGACTGGCGCGATCTTACACGAGGAGAACCATGATGTTCAGTCGCCGTGACCCCCAACCCGCGAAGCCAACAACTGAGCCTCGCAAGACGGAGCCGGCTGCGCCGAGCTATACGCCCGAACCGCAAGCTGCCGCGCCTGCCGCAACGCCTTCTCCGCAGCCGCAGCCAACTCCCGCGCCTGCGGCACCTGTTCAGGAAAATGTGAGCGTTGTTGCCTCTGGTGATGTATTCGAAGGCAAGCTCACGACGACGAACGGCGTTCGCGTCCAGGGAACGATGCGAGGCACGGTCGAATCTAAGTCGAATATCCATGTCGAGGCGGACGCATTGGTCGAAGCCGACATCAGCGCCGAGAACGTAACCATTGCCGGCACCTACCAGGGCAAGCTGAATTGCAACGGCCGGCTCGAGATAACCGAGACTGGACGCGCAAGCGGCGAGCTTGAAACCGGTCGTATCCTCCTGCATGAGGGCGGCTATTTCGAGGGCACACTGCATATGAAGCCGGAGCAGGCCAGTCCTGCCGCCCCACAGGCACCGGCCGACGGCACTCGCCGCAGATATGCGAGCGGTAGCTAAAGGAGATTAGCCATGTTTACTCGTCGTGAACCAGGCGACACCACAGCATCAAGCGATTCCATGAGCCAAACCGACCAAAACACCTCTGCTCGTTCCTCCACGAGTGCGGCAACTCAGGGCGAGAGCCTGATCGCTGCGGATGATACATTTGAAGGCGAGATTAAAACGACGACCGGTGTGCGTGTGCTTGGCACCGTGCGTGGCACGATTGAGTCGGAGCGGTCGGTCCGCATCGAGGAAGGCGCGCATGTCGAGGCCGATATTACGGCCGAGGAAGTGGTGATCGCGGGAACCTATAGCGGGGCGCTGACCTGCCGCATTCGTGTTGAGATTGCGTCGAGCGCGAATGTCAGCGGCAAAATCGACACCGTCAAACTGTATTTACACGAGGGCGGCTTCTTCGATGGCGAGCTCCATATGCGGCGCCCAGAAGCGGCCGAAACGCCGAGCACTGCAAGTGCAACGGAAGAGGCTCGGCCGCGGCGCTCGCGCTATGTCGATATCAGCAGTGATACAAAACCTGCCACGGAAGGGTCCACCGATGTCGAAAAACAGGAAGAAGCGGCGACATAGCCTTATCGAGCGAGCCAGGTCGCGGGAACCACAATCCGAAGCGCGCGTGGCAGCAGCCTAAACGTGGCCGGCGCGGGCCCAATCTGCTCACCGTCAATCTCAAGCGGAACTGGGAGGCGACTTTCCAGGCTTAACCCGGCGGTGCGCCGCTGGCGCACCAATGGATGGCCAAGATGCGCGCCGCGGTATACCTTTGGGAGCAGATCGACCAGTAATCGGCTGCGGCTGGTGCCTGCGAGCCAGAGCACATCGAACAGGCCGTCGTCGGGCCGCGCGTCGGGCGCTATCAACATGCCACCCCCAAAGTAGCGGTTGTTGGCCATGACGACAATGCTCATTGGTTCGGCGACAACCTCGCCGTCGTCGAACCGGAGCGAGATATGCGATGGCCGGTGAGCCAGGATTGATCGAACCGCGCCGATCAAGTACGAAAGGAACGCGCCTCCAATCCTGGGGCTACGGTCAACGCGATTGACTGTTTCAGCGCCTAACCCCAGATCGGCGATGTTGACGAAGTAGCGGATGACTGGCCGCGCGCCAGCACGCTGTAGCTCGACGCAGCCGACATCGATCAGCGTGCTCGCTCCGGCGGCCAGCGTTTCGATTGCCGCGCCCGCGTTGCGGATTCCGAATGTTCTGGCGAAGTCCGAGCCTGTGCCGAGCGGCAGGATTCCCAGCCTGGCTGCCGGCGCTACGAGCTGGTCGTGATTGGTCTGATCGAAGAAGCCGTTGACGACCTCGTTGATCGTTCCGTCCCCGCCTGCGGCGATGACCAGGGTCGTGCCGCTCCGGAGCGCCGCTTCACAAAGACGCGTTGCCTCACCAGGCGCCTGCGTTTGTAGCGTGACATGCTTGCAGCCTGCCGCCTCCAGTTGCTGGGACAGGGCAGGCCACTGGCGGCCTGCTCGTCCGCTCCTGGCGGCGGGATTGACGATGACCACACATTGAGCCGGCATCATAGGTCCTTTTCAATGGCCTCTGCCGGCTTAGCGCGCCCATTGTGCGGCGAGACCAAGAATAGCGGGCCGGTTCGGAACCAGCACCGAAGCCCCATTGACGGTCGCTAGCCGGGCATAGCGTTGATCGACCACATAGAGCCGCGAGGTTGAGATTGAGTTCCACGCGGTCCACAGCACACTGCCTGCCGCGCTGACCGGCATGTCGGTGACAACATAGTTGCTCAGCGAGGAAGCGATTGATCCGGCGCGGGTCAATGTGCCTCCGACACCGAGCGCCTGGAGCCGGCTGCCAATGGCTGCCATCACCTGCTGCTGGCGGTGCATACGGCCAAAATCGGAGTCCGGATG
>Ga0136611_10002460_pt1 | contig 12896 bp, 8 predicted proteins | sample AntDrymUQ2232306_2_FD_106645 | JGI IMG/M metagenome (GOLD analysis project Ga0136611, IMG submission 106645) | Polar desert sand microbial communities from Dry Valleys, Antarctica - metaG UQ223 (23.06) | ecosystem: Environmental > Terrestrial > Soil > Desert | place: Antarctica: Dry Valley... | reverse complement strand
TCGATCCCTTGTTGGAACGGTCGGCGCAAGGGAATGGCCGCGACCGGGGCGGTGATCTTCGGTTCCCGTTCCAGCAACTCGTAGAGGGTCGACAGATAGAGACCGTGCTCGTAGATCCCCTGGACGCCGCCGAGGATACCTTGAAAAGCCCCTTGAACCTGGGTCGCGGCACCGATGAAGACGGTCAGCTGGCCAAGGGAGATGAGACCCCTCACCGCTTGCAGCGCGACATAAAGAAAGACCGCCGAGGAGGCCAGGATGGTGAGCGAGCCCCAGGCGAAGCCAAGCCAATAGCGCCGCAGCAGCAGCGTCCGGGTATCGACGAAATATTCGTCAGCGGCCCGCCGGTAGCGATCAGTGAAATGCGCACCGAGGGTAAACAGCTTGATCTCCTTGGCGTACTCGTCGGTCGTGACGAGGGTCGTCAAGTAGCCCATCAAGCGCCGCAAGGGCGACTGCCGACGCATCTGCTGAAAGCCCCACCAGCCATAGCGGGAACCGGAGACGAACGCGGGGATGGGGGCCAGGAGCGTTGCCACCGCCACCAACGGGCCCAAGCCGATGAGCACGGCGAGCAACGTACCAAATGTGACCAGCGAGCGCGCCAAGCCGAACACCTGGGACACCATCTGCACCGGCCGGTTCGCCGACTCTCGCTGCGCTTGTTGCAGCTGGTCGTAGTAGCCGGCATTCTCGAAGTCGGCCAAGTCCAGCGTTGCGGCGTGCTCCATGATCAGGACTTGGACATGGATCGCCAGCTTTTCCTGGAGCAACTGCTGGCAGACATTGCCGAGCGTCTGGAACAAACTCGTTGCCAACAGCAGCCCGAGTTGCGCCACCGCCAGCCAAATAATGCGGTCTACGAATCGGTCGGTGTTCCCCGAGCCGACCGCGATCCCATCGGCCACCGCCTGGATCAAGGCCCCGGCCAGCAGCACCTGGGCGACGGGGGTCACGCTTTGGATCAAGGTGGCGAGCGCCAAGCCCAGCGTCAGCCGCCGACTCGCTCCCCAGACCAACACCAGGACCCGGACCATCGCCCGCCAAGTTGCCCGCCCGCCAGCGATCGCCGCGCTTCCACTGAAGCGCTGGCGGGACTCGCCCGGAGCCCGCGACTCCGGCGTTGCGGCCGGATTGGGCCCCCGTCCATTGGCGGCACCACCGCCTCCAACTCCGGCACCACCTCGGCCTCGGTTTAGCCCTGGCCCAATCTCACCGTGGCCCGCATGAGGGTCCGACATTGTCTGGAAATCTTCCCAATCTCGCCGAGCACACGGCCGTGCTCTCGGCGAATCTCCTTAAACCGTCAGTTGCTATGGATACCCGACCCACCGCCGACGGACAACTGCCGCTTCGGTTAGGTCCGTCGCGCCGGGCACGCCGGACCTTCCCCTTCATCTCTCCCAGTCATCGACGGGCGAAGGGCATTGCCCCCATGCTGGCCAAGTGCAACCCGGCTCCTGACCGGGCCTCTCCACCATTGCGCGGGAATTTGAAACCCACACTCGGTGGCCTCCGCTATACTTTCCGCTCGCACCCGCTCGGGTGGGTGCCCAGCACGGCACTCCGGCCCGTATCCTCGAGGTCCGTGTGGAGTCACGATTCGATCAACCCAGTACCCTCCGCCCCCAGCCCGATCAGGCCGACCAATTTCTTGAGGCAGCCGCGCGTCTTCCCGCCCTCGGCACTCCTGGTTACGGCCCGAGCAAGCGGGAGGTGGATCTCTACGTTCGCACCTACACGACGTTGCTCCAGAGCTCGGGCGCGATCGGCGTCTCGTCGCTCGAGCCGGCCCACCTGACCGCCGCCTCCTCGCTGCACGCCGGGGCCACCGAGCGGGCGCCGGATCTCAGCGCCCTGGTCTATTCGATCCAACGTCTGCCTTCCTGTATCGGCGACGTCCGCGAGATCCTGCTCGGGCAATCGGTGGGAGCCTTCGCTCGGGCTGGCTACCACGACATGGAGCATTGGGAGGTTGTCTCCGCCCCGGGTCGGCGTCGCCGCTGGCTCTATGATGGGGGAACGACCCTCGCCGCCTACATCGCCTCCGCCTCCGACTTGGACGATCTGATCCCGACGATCGTCGCGTTTCAGATCGAATGGAACAAGCTGCGGCGGCTGATCGAAGCCGACCCCGATTTGGCGCCGATGATTGCTCGCGGTGCGAGTGGGGATGCTTTGACCGAGGACGAGCTGGGTGAGATTGGCCAGCGCCTGCTCTTCTCAACCGCTGATTGGCGCCGCCTGCGGACTGTCTGGGGCGAGCGCCTTTGGGTGAACTTGGCCGCGATCGCCGCCGACCGGAAACGCTATTCGCTTCGGATGCTGGGCGGGAGCCATCTCGGCTATGCCCGCGCCACGCGGCAGTGGTGGGCGCCGGCCGCTCGCCTGCTGCACGATCTTGGCCTTGGCGACCGCCCGATCTACTTCGTCTCGTCGAACACCCACTCGATTGTGAACATTCTCTCCGGCACCGCCCCCCGCCGCCGCTCGGCGCTGCTCGAGCACGTCCGCGGCGGCGCCCCCGGGGTCGAAGACCTGCGGGAGGAACTCGCCAATTTGGAGACCGGCAAGACTCGCTCCGTCGACGAGAACCTCCTCTACTTTGCGGCCCGCTCCTACTTCGTCGGCCCGAACCGGGGGCGAGAACGCCAGGCCCGTACCGATGAAGAGCGAGCCGTCGGCATCCACCATATTGAGCCGAGCGGCGCCGTCGATGTCGGCGTCCAAATCATCGAACTCGCCAAACTCGACCCCAACCAGTTCGACCCTCGCTTGCGAGAGGACCCGGCATCGGCAGCCTCCCTCCCCTCGCTCCAGGAATCATCATCGCGGCCAGGCGGACTCGACCCGCGCGCCTCCGACGCCGTCATCGTCAACGTCAACTACCCACTCGGCCTCGCCGCCTACCACATCATGAGCCAAGTCGGGATGAGCACCGATCAACTCCGCGGGGTCTACGTGCTCGGGAAGGCCGCCACCCTCAACGGGCGCATCGGGGACGTCATGATCGCCGACAGCGTCTACGACGAGCACTCCGGCAACACCTTCTGGTTCGACAACTGCTTCGGTTACGCTGATCTCGCTCCCTACCTGGTCTACGGCTCCGCCCTGGACCACCAAAAGGCGGTCACCGTCAAAGGCACCTTCCTCCAAAACCAAGGGTATCTGGACTTCTACTATCGGGAGAACTACACCGTCGTCGAGATGGAGGCGGGACCCTATCTCGATGCGCTCTACGAAGACCTCCATCTTCGCCGCTATCCCAGTGATGAGGCGATCAACCTGCGCTTGGCGCCGAGCGTCCTCGACCTCGGGATCATCCACTATGCCTCCGATACTCCTTATACCCGCGCCCAAACCCTCGGCGCTCGCGGCCTTTCCTACCACGGGATGGATTCGACCTACGCCTCGACCATTGCGATCTTGCGCCGCGTCTTTTCACAAGCGATTGGCGCCGTGGAAAGTCGCTCCTCCGGTGCCGACTGATCCAACCCCAACCCTGACACCTCCGGTGCCCCGCGACTGCTTCTCAAGGCACTAATATTGGGGCGCCCTCGCGCCCGAGGCTTCGGGCCCGCCGAGCGTGGCCCAGGGCACAACCGATGGGGTATAGCAACGACAACGTAGGGGGCTCTCAGCCCGCGGGAGAGGGATCCTTGGTGATCTCTTCCGTTAGAAGCTGAGCCCCGCCAAGGGGATGGCACGATTTCTGCCGTAAGGTTGAGGAACGGCGAAGCTGCCGCGTTTTTGCCAATCAGGAGGAGACGACAATGGTCGATCAATTGCTCGGGGGACTGTTCGGTGGAAGCGACGCCGACGACGACACGGGGCGCCGTGGCCGCGCCAATGATTTCGTCAGCCGCTACGAACAAGGTGCACCGCACGAAGGGTATGGGGACGATGAAGTCCTCCACAATTATCGGGCGGTCGGTCGCAAGCTGCCGCCACAGGAGTTCGAGGATGCGGCCGCGCAAGCCTTCGGCCGGATGTCGACCGATGACCGCAAGCAGTACCGCAAGATGATGCGTGAGAAGTCCGGGGGCCGCTTCGATTCCCAAAGCGAAGATCCTCGGGAATTGGCGCAGACGACCTCCCGCTATCGGCAGGAGGAGTCGGGCGGCTTGCTCGGCATGTTCGGTCTCGGCGACGACAACGACGATGGCAAGCGGGGCAATCTAGTCAGCGGCCAAGCGGGCGGTGGCGGCATGATGGACAACCCTATCGCTAAGGCAGCGCTGGCCGGCATCGGCGCCATGGCGATGAAGAAGATGCTTTCCCGCTAGTGATCGAGTTCGGCCAGAGGAAATCTCCAAGCGGCTTAGTGATGGTGACGGGGTGGCGCGCATTGCGTGCCACCCCGTCACCGCGCCCGACAGGCGTAGACCGTTACGGCGTCGGCACCGGGGTCGCTGACCCAAGGGCGGCGATGGGCACGGTGAGCAAATAACGCGGCGCCTCCGAGGGGATAGCGACGGGGAGATAGACCAGCACCAGCTCCGGATCGTTGGCCGCCACCTCGAACGCCAGCTTCCCTTCGAAGCTGCCCCCAGGGAATAGTCGGACGTCGAGTTCTGGCGGCGGGGGCAGCAGTCCGGTCGGCGCGTATCGCCGATCACTCGGGCCTTGCAGCGAAAAATCGAGCGGGGAGATCGACATTGGTTCATCAACGGGGCCGAGTGCCGTCACCCGCACCTGGACCAGGACGTGCTCGTTCGCCGGTAGAGGCGTGGGGTTGAAGAGGGAGGTTTCCTGTAACCGAGCGGTCGCTTCTTCCCCCCGGATTGTTTCAATGATTTGGATCGCTACACGGCCGGTCACCACCGCCGTGCCTGCCGCGGCCGGCGACTCAGCGGTCAGGCCCAGATCATTCGGGGGTGTGCCAGGCGCGGCGGCCTGCGGCCCGGCGACCGGATCCGCCGTCGGTGTCCCGCTCAGGGGCAGCGAGGCGCCAACGTTGATCGCCAAGTAGCGGTACGTTTCGGGATCGGCCCCCACCCCGGGCATCAGCACCAACTGCCGATTCGTTTCGGCGGTCTCAACCGGGACCACCAGCCAACCTTCGAGTTGTCCGCCTCCCGTGACCTCACCGACCAACTCGGGGGCGGTCGGCACCACGGCTGCCGCGGGATAGAGGCGATTGGCCGTCGCCGTCAAACCGAAGTTGCTGGACGCGATGGATAGTTGCCCCGTCTCGGCCGGATTCCGTAGGCGGACCCGGGCCAGCACATACTCTTGGCCGGCGGCGGGCGGCTGGTTGTTCAGATCCACCTCCTGGACCCGAATCGCGGCATCCGGTCCCTGGATCGTCTCAAGCAGGGTTACGGCATACCCTTCGCTGAGAACTTCTTCGCCTGGTGCCGCTGGGTCGAGGCGGCTAACTCCCACCGAGCTCGACTTGGCCTCCATGGCGGCGGGGGTAGCTGAACTCTCAACCGGCGAGGCCGCCGGTTCCTGGGCCACCAGCCAGGCGGGACCGAGCAGGACCAGGCTGACCAACGCCAACATCGTCGCCCGACGGATCGGCCGCGATCCCCGCCATCGCGAGCAGCTCTTCGCCCTCCCCATCGCTCACTCCCCCTATTGCCGCCCCGGCCTGACAGCACCAGACCAGCGCTGTCCCCGTTCACGCCATCGACCGACATGATACCGGAACCGGGGAATTCGGCCCTTCCTCAGTGGGCCGCCTCTGGAGGAATCATGAGGGCAGGCGCCGAGGGCGCAGGAAATGACGTGGGTCGTCTTCAGGCCAATCAGCGTTGAGTCCTGGCTCAAGGGTGAAGCAGGCGACCTCTGGTGGAGCCAGGAATCGGAAGGGAATTCCCGACACCCCCAACCCCGCATTGACGAACAGGGGATTGCCGCGCACCAGATGCTCACCGCGGGCGTAGGGGGAATCGAGCCCCCCCGCGATCATCGGCAGATCGAGGGGAGTCCGCCGCTTGAACGGCGAAAAACGAACTTGACCACCGTGGGTATGACCCGCCAGGGTCAGCGCGAAGCGGTGCGGCGGCGCCTGATCCGCAATCTCGGGAGCGTGCCCGAGCAGGATAGTTGGTCTGGTTGGGTCCCTGTCTCCTGGCAAACCGGACATCGCCAGCGGTAGATCATCCCGGCCAAGGCTGGGATCGTCGACCGCGACGACAACCAGTTCGCCACCTCCCCCCGCGGCCCCTCCCCGGATCGACACCACCTGGTGCTCATTCCGCAGGACCTGGACGCCCTGCGCTCGCAGCGCGTTCGCGATGCGCTCAGTGGCGGCGGGCGAGGCCACCAGATCGTGGTTGCCCAGGACCGCGAACGTGGGCGCGGCCGCGGCAAGGTCGCCGAAGATCGCGGCGGTCGGTTCCCACCTCCCCGAGTGGACGAAATCGCCAGTCAAGGCCACGATGTCCGGTTGCCAAGCAATCGCGCTCGCGATCGCCCGCCGCAGGGTCGAGCGACGGGTGCCGGTCATGCCGACGTGGAAGTCGGTCAAGTGCGCGATTCGGACCCCGACCAACCCGTCGTGAAGGTCTGGCACCCCAAGGCGAAAAGAGCGTCGGCGAAGTAGCCGGGGCTCGATGGCGTAGGCATAGCCAAGCAGCAGAACCGCGGCCCCAGCGACGCCGCCCAGGGCGACGAGCAGGGAGGAACTTGGACGCGCCCTGGTCGCCATGGTCGAGGCGGTGCTCCTTCCGCGGCTGACCGCGACGAGGCGTGCTGTGAGGAGTTACGGACTCAGTCGCTATACTACCAATCCGGGCATCCGAGCGCGGGGGCGATCGTGGGGAGAGGACGAGGTGACGGTAGCCGAGTTCCAGGTGGCACCGACCCGCGGCGATGCACCCGCGGCCGATCCCCCCGCCCAAGTGTCCCCTCGGGCGCGGATTCTGCTCGTCGATGATGAGCCAGCCCTGATCGAAGCGGTTGGCTATTCGTTGCGGCGCGAAGGCTATGCGGTCGACGTCGCTCGCAGCGGAGATGAAGCCCTCGTCGCCGCCCGTGCCGCCCAGCCCGATCTCATCGTGCTCGACATCATGCTGCCGGGGCTGGATGGACTGCAAGTGTGCCGCGCTCTCCGGGCGGAATCGATCGTCCCGATTCTCCTCCTCTCGGCAAAGGCGGAAGAGATCGACCGCATCATTGGGCTGGAAATCGGCGCCGACGACTACTTGGCCAAGCCCTTCGCGATGCGTGAGCTCATTGCCCGGATTGGCGCCATGCTGCGGCGAGTCCGGATGTTGGCCGTATCCGCGATCGTGCCAGCACCGGTCGAACCCCGGGCCGTGGGCGCGCCCACCGAGTTCGAACGTCCGCTCATCACGATTGGCGATCTCGCGATCGACCCAGCCCGCCGGCGGGCGCATGTCGGGGGTCGGGCGCTCACCCTGAAGCCCAAGGAGTTCGATCTGCTCTACCACCTAGCGAGCCACCCGGGGATCGTCTTCTCCCGGGAGGCGCTCCTGCGCCGAGTTTGGGGGTATGAATTTCCGATCGATACGCGAACGGTCGATGTCCACGTTCGTTGGTTGCGGGTAAAGATCGAAGAGGAGCCGAGCCAACCCCGGCGGCTCGAGACCGTGCGGGGCGCCGGCTACCGGTTGGTGGGGGAAGGGACGCACGGTGGCACGTCGGCGCCCGGGGACCAAGCGGGAACCTAAGCAGGCACCGCTCGACCGTCGCCAGGCCTGGCGGTCCTGGAGCAGCCGTGCCCTATCGACGTTTGGTCGCTTCGCCCCCCGCTTAGCGCGCTTCGTCCCTCGCACCCTCAGCGGCCGCCTGGCCATCACCTACGCCGCGATGCTCATCGGCGTGATGGCGATCCTGGGCTCCCTCTTGGCCATCGCCTCCCGCAATATCTATGTTGACCGACTCTCAACCGAATTGGTTCGCGAGGCGCAACTGGTGGGGGAAGCCCTGCCGAAGCTCGGCGCGGCTGACCCGGCGATCTCCATCATCGACCCGGTGTCCGATCGCTTAGCTCTTCTGATTGGGGCCCGGATCACGATCTTCGGCGCCGATGGCTCTGTCCTGGGGGATTCGGCGCTCGACCCTCTTGCCATTGCCAGCCAGGGGCGGCAGCTAGCCATTCCCACCCTAGACGCCGACGATGAGCCACCGCGCGTTCAGCAACGCGCCCTGCGCGGCACCAACTCGCTCGTCGTCGTCGCTCCGGTTCGCCATGCCCGGGGGTTGGCGGTGCAGCTGGCCGTTCCGCTCGATCAAATCGACGCCAGCGTGAACCGCATCCAGCGGAGCTTCGCGGTCGCCACGTTTGCGACCGCGGTGCTGGTGGCGGCGGTCGGCTTCATCGTGGCGAGCCGCATTGCCCAGCCGCTCGCCGAGTTGCGGCGCCAAGCCACCGCCGTTACCGCCGGTCACCTCAACGTCGAGGTTATCCCCTCGGCGACGCGGGAGCTGGGCGATCTCGGGCGCGCCTTCAATGCGATGACACGCCAGCTTGCCGCCTCCCGCACCGAACGCGACCGTGCCCGCTCCCGTCTCGAAGCGATGCTGGCGAACCTGCACGAGGGGATCGTCATCACCGACGAGCGCGGGGGGGTAATCCGGCTCAACGCCGCGGCGAGCCGCTTCCTGGCCCACAACGGCGACGTGCCCTTCGGCCAGCCATTGCTGCAGGTTTCTCGCGACCACGAGATTGCCTCGCTGCTGCGGCGGGCGCTTACCGCCGACGAGGGCGCCGAAACCCCGACCACGACCATCGAGCACGGCCGCAGCGGGCGGACGCTTGAAGCAACCGCCCAGCGGCTCGACGACGCCGGGGAGCACCTCGGGCTGCTTGTCCTCCGCGACGTCACCGACCTGCGTCGGCTCGAACTGATGCGCCGCGAGTTCGTTGCCAACGTGTCCCATGAACTGCGCACCCCGCTGGCTTCGATCAAGGCCTTGGTCGAAACCCTCGAGGCCGGAGCGATCGACGATCAGGCGGTGGCCGGCGACTTCTTGCATCGGATCGTGGGCGAGGTCGACCGGCTGGCGACGCTGGTCGACGACCTTCTCGACCTGGCCCGGCTCGAATCAGGACGTATCACCATCCGGCCGGAACCGCTAACACCGGGCGACCTGCTCGGCCGCGCCCTCGATCGGCTCCGCCCGCACACCGATCGGGCCCGGCTCACCCTGTCGCTCGACGTAGCCCTCGATCTGCCCCGCGTCCACGCCGATCGGGCACGGGTCGAACAGGTGCTCATCAATCTGGTCCACAATGCGACCAAGTTCACCGCGCCCGGCGGGGAGATCACGGTTTCGGCCCGAGTCGAATCCAATAGGTACTTGAACATCTCCGTTCGCGACTCGGGCGTCGGTATCGCCGCGGACGAGGTGCCGCGGTTGTTCGAGCGATTTTACAAAGTCGACAAGGCCCGCCGATCAGACGGGACCGGGCTGGGTCTCGCGATCGCCAAGCATATCGTGCAGGTCAGTGGCGGGACGATCTGGGCGGAAAGCCAGCCGGGTCGCGGCTCGACCTTTTCGTTTACCCTCCCCTTTGCCGACGATGAGCGGCAGCCGGTGTCTTCGGTCCACCAGGAAACGTCCCCTCGTCCACCGGAGGCCTCAGTTCACCCGGACAACGCCGACGATGCCCGGCAGCGATGACGCCAACGAGCCAACGGTGGTTCGACCCGGTAGAACCCCCGCAACCGTGTTACCACGAGTCATTCCAGCGTGAGTTCGCCCGCCGGGCGTCATGCGACACCCAGTCCCCCACGACCCTCCCGACTCCCAGTGTCGATCACGCCCGCGCCCTTGATCGAGAATTGGCTTGGGCGTCGCCCCGCCTTCGTTGATGGAGGACACAGCGGTGGTCTGGACCCACGCTTCACGCCCGTGTCCCGAGCTCCCACGGTTGCCGAATCGCCACCGATCTGGCATCCTCAGCAATGGCACCGTGTTGGGGCCGCAATTTGCCAGACCTCAATCTTGCCCCGTGAACGATCGCACGTGGGGCTAGCCAGAAGCCGGAGTGGTACGAAGGGCGACCACAACGAGCTCTCGTTGCTCAACTCGAAGCGGGGTCGGCTCCGCACTCTGGATGGCCTCCCCGCGACCGAGGCCCCCGTGGAGGAGACGTGACTTACCCAGCGCGCTCGAACCGAGTGGCCATGCCCCATTCCCATTGCCGCCTCGGGTTTGAGGTTCGGTTCCTCTCATGCCGAATCGTTTAACCTCCCGCCCCGCGCGACGAGATGGTCCGTCTCCCTTCTCGTCCGCGTGGCAGCGGGCCCCGGGCGCCCCGACATTGCGGCGCCCACTGCTCGTCCTGCCCGCCTGGCTTCCCAACGAGCGAACCTTGACGGCGGGCTTGGTTCTCCTCCTGGTTCTGGTGGTCGCCCTCGGCGCCGGCCGTGGTGCCCAGTTGAGCGGCGCACCGGCTGGGCCTCCCGGCGAAACAGACGGGAATGCGTCCCAACTGGCGGCGATCGCCCCCTCCGCTGGCCTCGACTCCGTTGACCCCGCGGCGACCGCCGCCGCCACGGTGATCCCGGTGCCGACCGTGCCGCCGCCCGCACCTTCCCCGACGTACGTGCCCGCCCCACACCCGGGCTCACCCGTTGCCGCGTACACCAGCCGCCAAATCGATGGCGCGTTGCTGCCGGACTACAGAATATTGACCTATTACGGGCATCCTTTAGATGAAAACATGGGCATAGTCGGTGAGTATCCGAAGGAGGAGGTGCTCGCCTTATTGCGGGCGGAAGCAGCCAACTACGAGGCGGTCGATCCGACGCGGCCGATCATTGCCGCCTTCGAGGTGATCGCCACCGTGGCCCAGCCCGAACCGCAAAACGACGGCACATATTTGCTCGAGACCGACCCCGAAACGATCCAAGAATTTATCGACTTCGCCGCCGCCAACGACGCGATCGTGATCCTCGATGTCCAGATCGGTCGCAGCACCGTCGCCGACCAGATCGAGGTCGTGCGACCCTATCTGGAGCAGCCGAACGTTCACCTCGGGCTTGATCCCGAGTTCGCCATCGCGGAGGGCGAAACCCCCGGCCTCCACATCGGCGCCATCACGGCCGCGCAAGTGACGTATGCCCAAGAAACCCTCGCCGCCCTCGCGGCCGACCGCGGCATTCCCCCGAAGCTCCTGATCGTTCACCAATTTCGGGAGGACATGATCGTTGGCAAACCGGAGATTCGGCCGGTACCGGGTGTCCAGCTTGTGCTCGACGCCGACGGATTTGGCGCTCCCGAACTGAAGACCGAGGTCTACAACATCCTGGTCCGCGATGAGCCGATCGAGTTCGCCGGCATTAAGCTCTTCTACACCCAGGATAACCCCGTGATGACCCCAGCCCAGATACTCGCCTTGTCTCCTTCACCGGACGTGATCATCTACCAGTAGGACGTGGGCTGAAGCTCTCGTCTCGAAACTTCGGGCATTGCGGTCAGCGAAGGCGTTGACCATTGTCGAGGTTGATCCGCCCACCCATCTCAGAAAGGGGGTGCCATGCTCGGTTGGGGATTGGTGGGAGCGAGTACGATCGCCCGCGAGTGGATGATCCCGGCGATCAACGGCGAGGCGGAGAGCCGCGTTGTCGCCGTCACCGGCGGCGATCCCGACCACGTTGCCCGCTACGCCTCCGAGCTCGCAATTCCTCGCACCCATCCGACGCTGGAGGCGCTGCTCACGGACCCCGAGGTCGCCATCGTCTATGTCAGTGGCACCAATGACCGCCACCATGGCCCCAGCATCGCCGCCGCCCAGGCGGGCAAGCACGTTCTCTGTGAGAAGCCCTTGGCCTTGACCATTGGCGACGCCCGCGCCATGGTGGAAGCGTGCCGCGTCGCCAATGTCGTGCTCGGGACGAACCACCACCTGCGCAACGCCGTCACGCACCGGGCGCTCCGTCGCCTAGTGGGGGAGGGGGTCATCGGCGAACCGCTGGCCGCTCGCGTCTTCCACGCCGTTCAGCTGCCGCCCCACCTTCGAGGCTGGAGGATCGACCGGCCTGAAGCGGGGGGCGGGGTCACCCTGGATATCACCGTCCATGATGCCGATACCCTGCGGTTCGTCCTCGCCGCCGAAGTGGTCGAGGTCACCGCCTTCGCCGCCGGGCAAGGCATGGCGACGGCCGGGCTCGAAGACTCCGTGATGGGCGTCATGCGCTTCGACAGCGGGGTCCTCGCCCAGTTCCACGATGCCTTCACGATCCCCCACGCCGCCACCGGCTTCGAGGTGCATGGCAGCGAGGGGTCGCTGATTGGCCGCGACGTGATGACCCAGCGGCCAATTGGATCGATCACCCTCCGGCGCGATGGCCGTGACGTAGAGATCGACCCAGGTCCCGCCGAGAACCTTTATGCGCGCTCGGTTCGCCGCTTCAACGCCGCCGTTCGCGGCGCGGGTCCCCCAGCCGCCACTGGTGACGACGGCGTGCGCTCCCTCGCCGTCGCCCTCGCCGTGCGGGAGTCGGCCGCAACCGGTCGCGCGGCGACGGTCGTCTACGGGTAAGATCACCCCCTCAGTCGGAGCGTGCCGGCGGCGTACTGAATTCGCTGATCGAGCTTCTCCATCGTATGGGGGCCCGCCGGATTGGCGACCCCGCTCATCTACGGTCGCCCGACGACCCGGACGGAGCACAATGCCGCGTCCCCGGACCAAACTGATCTCCCTCACCGAGGCTGCCTCGCTTATTCCCGCCGGGTCCACCCTGTCGGTCTCGTCATCGAGTGGTCTCGGCTGCCCCGACGCGATGCTCCGCGCCATCGGCGAACGCTTCCAGGCGACGGGTGAACCCCGCGGCCTCACCTCGATCCACCCGATCGCCGCCGGCGATATGTACGGCATTGATGGCATCGACCACCTCGCCCAGGTGGGTCTCCTGCGGCGGGTGATCGCCGGTTCCTACCCGAGTGGCCCATCGTCGATGCCGCCGCCTCGC
>Ga0136611_10002459_pt1 | contig 12897 bp, 10 predicted proteins | sample AntDrymUQ2232306_2_FD_106645 | JGI IMG/M metagenome (GOLD analysis project Ga0136611, IMG submission 106645) | Polar desert sand microbial communities from Dry Valleys, Antarctica - metaG UQ223 (23.06) | ecosystem: Environmental > Terrestrial > Soil > Desert | place: Antarctica: Dry Valley... | reverse complement strand
GATTCGGTCTGACTCAATCGAGCCGCTGGAGGGCGTACCTCCTCGTGTTCAGAAGTAGATGGCGTCGACGTAGAACCCATGGGAGGCGAGTGACGCCGGCTCGTCGAGTTCGAAGGCCCAGAAGTCGAACACTTCGATGTCGTCGGCGAGGTCGCTCAGCACAGAAAACGTAGATGATCGCTCTGACGTGAAGACGGCGAGGTGCGTTGCGCCGCGCCCGCCGAGCTCACGACACCACGAACGCAAGAGTGCGCGGTACTCGTCCTCACAGCCCGGTCGGAATCCGTGGTCGAGGGCCAGCGCCCGCACGGAGTGTCGCTCCGTACCTTCGCGAGAATGGATGACCCGGACGAGCTGGTCGCTCACCCCGACTGCCGCACCGACGGTCCGGCGCATCTGCGTCCATCCGTATTGGTCGGGGTCTCGGGAGAGCCGCTCGGAGATCGAGGAGCCGGTGTAGGGCACATAGAGCGCCGCCTGATCGTGGCACTCGTTGAGGAAGGCGGCGATGTCCTCCGCGTCGGCGGCGGTAGCCGGCTCGACGCCATCCACCAACGGCTCCGCGTCGGCAGGATCCGGACACCGAAGAAGAGCCCGCAACGGCTGGACCGACCAGGGTGGGACCCCCTCGACGAACTTCCTCACCGCCAGGTTGTCGACCGAGACGTAGAAGGCGATGGAATCGGTGGCTTGGGCGTACCGGTCGCGTCCATAGTCAAAGAGGGCCCAGAACACCGCACCTCTTCGGGTGGCGGGGTCGATGCGGACGTGGTGCTCGAGAAACAGGCGCTTCGCCTCGCCATCGAGGTGAACAGGTTGGACGGCACCGCAGTACGCGCCGGCCACCTCACCTTCGACTTCGGCTATGTAGATCGTCACCTCGTTCATGAGGCGCCCGGGAGCGAAGTAGTCGTCGCCGTGATCGAAACTCATGAACGTGATCGGGTCGTGACCGAGTCGAATCGGTGCCCGACGTTCGAGGGCCCCGAGGGCTTCGGCGTCGTCAGCCACCGCCAGCCGGATCTCCAGCCCCTCGGGCGGGGTCGGCAACACGCGTGCACGCACGATTCGATGCAGGTCGTCGGGTTCGACCCAACAGGTGACCGTCCAGGACTTGCCGTCCGCCCCACTGAGCACAACCGTCGCCTCGTCCGGTCCAGCCGAACTCTCGCGTTCCACGGTGAGCGGGCGGGAAGGAGCGTGGCGCCCGTCGCGGAAGAACTCGAGCTCACGCTCGTACGACCAGTCACCGCTCCAGCGCGACACGTCGTACGCACGCTCGATGTCCTCGACCTCGACGCCCGACGGCTCGGCGAGGGCCGCCGCCAGCCAGCGGACCCTGCGGAGGGCGGGGAGATCGTCGTTCAACGCGCTGATGGGGTCACTTCCTCGAGGTCGGGACCGGGGTCGAACACCTGGCGCGCGTGCAGCGATCGGTATGACCCACCGAGCGCGATCAGGTCGTGGTGGGTGCCGCTCTCGGCGATGCGGCCCTGATCGAGCACGTAGATGCGGTCGGCCGAGCGAATGGTGGACAGGCGGTGGGCCACGATGACAACGGTTCTGCCCTCCATGAGCGCCTCGAGACTGGTGAGAAAACCGGCCTCGGTGTTGGCGTCGAGGGCCGAGGTCGGCTCGTCGAGGAGGAGGATCGGCGCGTTCTTGAGGAATGCCCGAGCGATCGAGATCCGCTGTTGTTGCCCAACGGACAACTTCACTCCGCGCTCGCCCACGGATGTGTCGTAACCCGCAGGGAGAGTGGCGATGAAGTCGTGGGCCTGGGCCGCCCTTGCCGCAAGTTCGACCTCTTCGTCGCTGGCCGCCAGCCGGCCGTAGCGAATGTTGTCTCGGATCGAAGACGAGAACAGGAGGGGCTCCTGGGACACGAGGCTCACCTGAGAGCGAAGGGAAACCAACGTGGCGTCTCGGACATCCGTGCCGTCGATGGTGAGAGCACCACTGGTGACGTCGTACAGACGCGGGATGAGGTTCAGCACCGAGGTCTTGCCCGAACCCGTCTCCCCTACCAAGGCCACCTTCTCCCCACGGTGAACCACCAGGTCGAGTCCGTCGAGGGCGACCCGCCCCTCGTCGTGCACCAGGCCCACGCTGGAGAGTCGGATCTCAGAAGCGAACGGACGCAACATCTCCGCGTCCGGCTTCTCGGTGATGTCCGGGACCGTGTCGAGGACTTGGAAGGCGCGACCCACGCCCACCACGGCGTCCTGGAAGGGTCCGAACACGAACATGATCTGGTTCATCAATTGGTAGATGGCCTGCATGTAGGTGACGAACACCCACAGCGACCCGACCGTTACCTCACCACTGATAACCCGCCGCGACGCCGCCCACAGCACTCCGGCGGTGGCGATGCCGGTGATGCTGACGGTCGCGATGTTGAGCGCCTGCTCGGCCCACCGGAACCGCAGCTGCACCCGGACGAAGCGCAGGCTGATCGACTCGAGTCGTTCGCGTTCCCGTTCGTCGTCGCCGAAGACCTGGACGGCCCGGATCGCACCCATCGTCTGTTCGATGTGCGACGTCAACCCGCCCATGTGCTCGCGACTGGTCTGGGAGGCCGACTGGATTCGGCGAGCCAGCATGCGAATGGTCAACGCCAAGGCGGGGACGACGAGGAGGGCCACGACCGTCAGGAGTGGATCGAGCAGGGCCATGAACACGGCCATGAGCAAGATCCGGAAGGCCAAGGTGATCCACGTTCCGAAGCCGAAGATCATGACCTCTTGGATGGACCGGGCGTCGTTGATCGAGCGGAAGATCAGCTCACCGACCGAGGTGTTGGCGAAGTAGCGGAGGGACAGTGTCCGGAGGTGGCTGACCAGCCTCGACCGCAGCGTATGGATCATGAACAGCGCCGTGCGGGCGATGACGAAGAACGACGCGCCGTTGGCCGTCACCTGGGCGATGGAGATCACGACGTAGGCAGCCGCCAGTGCCGCCGCCGTCGAGAGCTTGTCGCCCGTGGTCTCGGTGGCCACCGCCCCGAACGGCCCGAGATCGAGCCGATCGCTGATGAGCACGCCGTCGATGAGCAGCTTGACGGGGAACGGCAACAGGACAAAGAACAATGTCGAGAGCGCCGACAGTCCGAGGCCCAGCGCGACCCCCCCACGGAACTCGCCGACGAAGCTGGCGATCCGCCGGTAGACGCCGGTGAGCGGCGGCCGATCGCGGATCGGCCCCTCAGAATTGAAGGCGGCGCCCACTACCAATACGCCAGGTCTGTGTAGGGGCGGGTGGGATGCACCTCGACCCGCAGCGTCTCGTCGTTGAAGCCCATGCAACGCAGGGCCCGCGTCTCCGTCGACGGGCGCAGATCGGCGAGCGCCTCGAGCACATCGGGGGCGTACTCGAGAGGCGCCAACATCTGGTTGCGGTCAAGCTGGGCGGTGCGAGCGAGGAAGTGGCGAATGAGGTCGGCCATGGTGTCGGCTTGTCCACGGGCGTATCCCCAGTCGAGGAGAGCTGAAGCCGTGACCGTGCGTTGCTCACCCGTAGTGGCGTTCGACCACACCTCCCGCACGTCGCGTCCACGGTCCCACAATCCGCCGCAGGCGACAATGGTGCCGTGGTCGTCCTCGAGGACCCGATAATCGTCCCAGCCGTAGACCCGAGGGATGAACGCCGGCTTCGGACCCCACGACGGGTCGTCGAGGCGGGACTCGAGAAAGTCGAGGGTGTACGGGCGGAAGAGGTCGAGATCGCCGTGGGTTGCATTCACGAGTTCGATGCACCGCGGCAGGTCGTCGGGGCGCGCCGGGCGAATCCGCCAACGCGACTGGGCCACCGGCGCGCCACGGTCGTCGGGCGGGAACAGGTGGACCGAGGCGCTGAGGCCGTCGACCTTGTTGTCTCGCGATTCCGCAGCCGTGCGCATCTTGTCGAGCCAACCCTGGGAAGCATTCCCGATGCGCTCGTACCAGTAGGTGACCGGTCCGAACCAGGCGGTGCCCGGCCCGGCGGCGCTCTGCAGAACGCGTGACAGGCCGTACCCTCGGAACTCCTCGCGCACGCGCCACGCCGACATGAAGTGCAGGGCGATGCGTTCGCCGGCGACGAGGGAGTTGCGGCAGGCATGCGCAGCGGCGGCCAGGAACACGCCTCGGCACTCGACGACCTGCAGGTTGGGGTGTTCTTGCAGGCGGAACTGGGCGAAGGGATTCGGTCCGCGCTCGACCACCAGACGCCAATCGCCGACGGACTCGGCGGCGTTGGCATAGAGGTCAGCCAGCGCCTCGCCGTCGCGCCACGTCGCCTCCCGAACCCGCAGCGCGCCATCGAAGAGCTGCGCCAAGACACCGAGTTGGCCGGCGATCTCCTGCGGAGAACTCCGTGGGTTCCTGAGCCAGAGCTCGATGTCAGATCGTTGGACCCGCAGTTCGACCGCCCGCTCGAGCAGACCTTCCGGCCATCCTCGCTCCAACGCTTTTGCCGCAAGGTCGGCCGGCACCTCAGGCACGGCTCGGATCAGGGGATGGTCGTCGATCGACCGCTGTCGGTGCGTCGCGCCTTCGGTTACAGCCACGGGTCCCCCTCCCGGCGGGCCGGCGACCCGAACCCTCGACGGTACCGGGTCGACCCCTGCGGATGCCCGCTATTTCAGAGCGTCACGGGGTGACGGTGACCAATTCTCATGTGACCGGAGAGTTCAGCCCACTCGGGCCGACTGGCCCCCGTCGACGAGCAACAGGATCCCCGTGATGAAGGCAGCATCGTCGGAGGCGAGAAAGAGGGCGGCATTGGCCACGTCCCACGCCGTTCCCTGACGACCCAACGGAACCGCGGCGGCGCGGGCGGCGGCCACCTCAAAACGGTCTGTATCGAGCGCACGGGCGGTGGCGTCGACTGCCATGGGCGTGTCGATGAAGCCGGGAAGGATGGCGTTGGCGCGGACGCCGTACTTGGCGTTCGTAACGGCGAGGTTCTGGGTGAGCGCATTCACCGCTGCCTTCGACATTTTGTAGGCCGTGAGGTTGCCGGCAGCGCCGACCGAGGCGAGCGACGAGACGTTCACGATGACTCCGTGCTGACTCGCCCGCAGCGCAGGTATGGCCGCCCGACAGGTGCGCCACATGGCCCGAGCGTTCACGTCCATGATCCGGTCGTACCCGTCGTCGGTCAGGCGGTGCGGAGGCCCGTCACCGACGCCGATGCCCACGTTGTTGTGCAGGATGTCGATGCCCCCGTGGCCCTCCGTAGCTGCGAGAACGATCCGCTCAGGCCCGTCGTCAGCGGACACGTCGGCCACCACCGTCGTGACCTCCGCACCCTCGGCCCGAGCGAGGGCTGCCGTCGCCTCGAGCGAGTCGACGTCGCGGTCGGCAAGGACGAGGGTTGCACCCTCCCGGGCGAACGTGACCGCGGTGGCCCGTCCGTTCCCGACGGTCTCGCCCGCGGTCTGTCCGGCACCGACAACCACAGCAATGCGCCCCTCGAGGCGCTTCCGTTCAGGCGCCGACATACATCGCAAGGTGTTCGCCGGTGAGGGTGGAGCGGGCGGCGACCAAGTCGACAGGCGTGCCCTCGAACACGACCTGACCTCCGTCGTGGCCGGCTCCGGGACCGAGGTCGATGATCCAATCAGAGTGGGCCATGACAGCCTGGTGGTGTTCGATGACGATGACTGACTTTCCGGAATCGACGAGCCGGTCGAGCAGCGCGAGCAGCTGCTCGACGTCGGCGAGGTGGAGGCCGGAGGTCGGCTCGTCGAGAACATAGACGCCGCCCTTCTCCCCCAAGTGCGTGGCCAGTTTGAGCCGCTGCCGCTCGCCGCCGGACAACGTTGGGAGCGGCTGGCCGAGGCTGAGGTAGCCGAGCCCTACGTCGGCCAGACGGTCGAGGATGGTGTGCGCAGCGGGCGTGTGCGCCTCCCCCGCGCCAAAAAACTCCTGGGCCTCATTCACCGACATCGACAACACCTCGCTGATATTGCGTCCCCCGAACTGATGGTCGAGCACCGACGCCCCGAACCGTTTTCCTTCGCACTCTTCGCAGGTGGTGGCCACGCCGGCCATCACGCCGAGGTCGGTGTAGATGACGCCGGCGCCATTGCAGTTGGGGCAGGCACCCTCAGAGTTGGCGCTGAACAGCGCCGGTTTGACCCCGTTGGCCTTGGCGAACGCCTTGCGGATCGGGTCGAGCAGTCCGGTGTACGTCGCTGGGCTGCTTCGTCGCGAGCCCCGAATCTCCCCCTGGTCGATCGACACCACGCCCTCGCCGGGAGCGATCGACCCGTGCACGAGCGAGCTCTTGCCCGAGCCCGCCACGCCGGTGACCACAACGAGCACGCCGAGCGGGATGTCGACATCGACGTTGCGCAGGTTGTGAGAACTCGCCCCTCGAATCTTCAGCGCGCCGAAGGGTGTCCGCACGGTCTCCTTGAGGGCTGTCCGGTCGTCGAGATGGCGGCCGGTCAGGGTATCGCTGGCCAACAGTCCCTCGAACGTGCCCGCGAAGCAGACGGAACCACCCGCTGGACCGGCACCAGGTCCGAGGTCGACGACGTGGTCGGCGATAGCGATCGTCAGCGGCTTGTGCTCGACGACGAGCACCGTGTTGCCCTTGTCGCGCAGCCGCAACAACAGGCCATTCATCCGCTGGATGTCGTGGGGGTGCAGGCCGATGGTGGGCTCGTCGAAGACGTAGGTGATGTCCGTGAGCGCCGAGCCGAGGTGGCGGATCATCTTGACCCGCTGTGCCTCGCCGCCCGACAGGGTGCCCGACGGTCGGTCGAGTGAGAGGTAGCCGAGCCCGATCTCGACGAACGACTCGAAGGTCTGCTCCAACGTGGCCAGCAAGGGCGCCACCGACGACTCGTCGAGACCACGAACCCATGCGGCCAGGTCGGTGATCTGCATTGCGCACGCGTCGGCGATGGAGATCTTTTTGATCTTGGAGGAGCGGGCGGATTCGCTGAGCCGGGTCCCGTCGCAATCTGGACAGGTAGCGAAGGTCACGGCCCGATCCACAAAGGCGCGGATGTGTGGCTGCAACGCGTCGACGTCCTTGGCCAGGAACGACTTCTGCATGGTCGGGATCAGTCCTGCGTACGTGAGGTTGATCCCCTCGACCTTGATCTTGGTCGGCTCCTTGTAGAGCAGGTCCTGCAGTTCCTTCTTGGTGTACTTGCGGATGGGCTTGTCCGGATCGAAGTAGCCGCAACCGCGGAAGATGCGCCCGTACCAGCCGTCCATGCTGTAGCCGGGGATCGAGAGGGCTCCTTCGTTGAGCGACTTGCTGTCGTCGTACAGCGCTGTGAGGTCGATGTCGTTGACGGCGCCGCGACCCTCGCAACGGGGACACATGCCGCCGGTGATGCTGAAGCTGCGCCGCTCCTTCACGGTCTGGCCGCCGCGCTCGATCGTGACCGCGCCCGCCCCACTGATGGAGGCGACGTTGAAGGAGAACGACTGGGGGGATCCGACGTGCGGTTTCCCGAGTCGGCTGAACAGGATGCGCAGTATGGCGTTGGCGTCGGTGGCGGTGCCGACGGTCGATCGAGGGTCGGCACCCATCCGCTGCTGGTCCACGATGATCGCGGTCGTCAGTCCGTCGAGGACGTCGACCTCGGGTCGTGTCAGCGATGGCATGAATCCCTGGACGAACGAGCTGTAGGTCTCGTTGATCAGCCTCTGGGACTCCGCTGCGATCGTGGCGAACACCAGAGAGCTCTTCCCCGATCCGGAGACTCCGGTGAACACGGTCAGCCGGCGCTTCGGCAACTCGATGCTGACGTCCTTGAGGTTGTTCACGCGCGCGCCATGCACTCGGATCAGATCGTGGCGATCGGCGTCGTGCTGGCGACGGTTTGCGATCGGTCGCGGTGTCAAGCGGAGCCGTGGGCGTGGTCGCACAGGATGGCCTCACCGTCCGGGATCCGACCGCCGGCGATGCCCTCGAGAGCGGCGAAGGGGCCGCATCGGTGGGCTTCGATCCAGACGTGGATCATCGGCGTCGGCTCGGGCTTCACCAGACCCTCGCGGCAGTTTCCGGCGGCGTCGGTGAGGCCGGCGACCTTGCCCTGCGCGTTGTAACAGAGGTTCTCGTGGGTGTGCCACTGCATCAGCTTCCCGCCGATGTTGGGAGCTTCGTCGAGGGGAAGGCCCCGCTTGGTCATGTACATCGCCGCCACCAGTCGCCGTCCACCGGAAGTGGTGTCGTAGACGAGTGACTCCGGCTGATCCGGGTCGAGGATGACGTCGTCGCCGATGAAGGTCTGGTTCACGAAGTGCTCGACGCCGGTGCCACCATCACCGATTGATCGGAAACCGGCAGCCTCCGCCACCGCCGGGTCACGCCATTTCGGCAGCCGCAGAAGGGTGACGGCGACGAGGTTCTCGGCGGCGGCCTGCTGCTCGGGGGTGACGCCGGGAACCCCGCCGAGGTCGATGGGTTTGGTGGGATCGTAGGGAACGGGGGCCACGGCCTGCACCGGCGTCGGTGAAGCCCCTGGGGGGGCGACCGATCCGTGACCGTGTCCGGCCGTTTCGGTGGCGTGTTCGTGGGAACCCGCAGACACCATGCCGAACATCGAAACGGCGGTCACGGCGATTGCCGTCGCCGTCATGGGACGGCGAAGGCCGGACGCCGTCGAACCGTGGGCCGAACGGGACGCCAGAAATGCACTCCCTGCGACGAGGACCGTTCCGAGGGCCAGGGCGGCGGCCAGCCCATCTGCTGTCTGGATGGGCTCGGGCGAGTCGAGACCGTTCACACCGGGGATTCCGCTCGACTTGGCCATGACCCAACCCGCGACGACCGCAGTGTTGATGACGACGCCGAGAGCACTGACGATCGGTCCGCCTCGAATGAGGGCCAGCGCGCCCCAAGCGAGCTGGAGTGTCGCAACGGCTGCGAAGGCCAGTACGGCGCTGCGGTGCTCGGAGTGGATCCCGATGGCGGCGGCGTGAATGGCGCCGGCGCCGAGCGATGCGACCCCGGCGATCCCGAGAAGTCCTGGCCGGGAGACCACCGAGGGCGGGGTGATCGGATGGTCCGCGACGTACGCCATCGGGCTCTTTTCGATTTGGCGGCCGACCCGCGTGCAACCGCGGTCACACGACCGTACCGTTTCTTTCGACTGGCGATGACCTGGACCGAGGATTCGGACGGACAATCCGAGCCCTCAGGCGCAGCAGGTGTCCGCAAGTGACTCGGCGCGCCACGTGCGGCGGGCCTCGGTTGCGGCAAGCACGGCGATGCCGAGGCCGGCGACCGGGTCGGCCCACCACCAGCCGAACAGCAAGTTGGCGCCGAGGCCGCCGAGCACGACGGCCGAGAGCAGGGCACAGAGATTCGTCTGCGCGGCGTCGGCGGCTGCGGCGGCTGAGCCCAGCACCGGCGCAAGCCGAGCCTTCGCGCGAGCGAGGAAGGGCATCACGACAAGCGAGAGCGAGGCGAGGATGACCCCGGGGATGCTGACCTCGGGCTCGGTTCGGCCGACGAGATCGCGGACCGCCTCGACGGCCACGTACGCCGCGAGCACACCGAAGCTGGCGGCGATGAGCTTCGTAGCTCGAGCATCAGAGTTTTGCGTGCAGCCGGTGCGCTTCTCTTGGCGAAGGCGCCACGTGAGGATCAGGGCCGCAGACACCTCGATTGCGGAGTCGAACCCGAAGCCGACGAGGCTCACCGAGCCGGCGATGAGCCCGGCGCTCACGGCAATGACTCCTTCTGTGCTGTTCCACCCGATGGTCGCGGCGTTGAGCCATCGAGCCCTTCGAACGGCGGCGTGCCTGGTCATCGCGTGGGCAGCAACGACCTCGTTATGGTCGTGACCCGCGTGGAGATCAGGCGCGGACATCAAGATCTTCGTGGGCATCATCGATGTCGAGCTCGAGATCGACCAGATCAGCAAGCGCGTGGGCAAGGCGAGGGGAGGCAAGGTCGTAGCGGACTTGGCGACCCTCTCGTGTGGCCTTCACGAGACCGCATCCCCGGAGACAGGTCAGGTGATTCGACACGTTGGTCCGCCCTACCCCGAGCAGCTCGGCGAGATCAGCTGGGTACGCCGCACCATCGAGGAGGACGAGCAGGATGCGCCGACGCGTTGGGTCGGACAGCGCCGTGCCCACCCGTTCGAGCGTCTCGGTTGCTCGCGCCAGCGTGTCGTCCACGACAAGGATGATACATCTTCAGATGAATTCAGTCAAGACTGTATCCTGCCAGACCTCTACGTGAGCCGGTAGAGGATGAACTGGGGGTGTTCGACGTCGAGGACCTCTACCGTCCGGAAGCCGGCGTCGCGCGCATAGCTGCGAACCGTGTCGGGACGGATCACCGTCCCGGTTCCGACCCCGCCGTCCTGCATGCTCACGGCCAGGCAGTGCAGCGTGCTGAACGTGTAGAAGAAGCGCTCCATCTCGCTGGCCGGCACGGTGAACGATTCTTCAGTTCTCTCGTCGACGACGAGGACAGCACCCTGCTCACCGGCCAGCCGTTTCATGGTGCGCAGAATGCCGACCGGGTCAGGCACGTCATGGAGCATTTCGATGGCCATCACCAAGTCGTAGTCTCCGACGATCGCGGGGTCGGCGGCGTCACGAAGTTCGAAGCGAACGCGCTGGCCGACATCGGCGGCGGCGGCCGCCTGGCGGGCTGCGGCAATGGATGCCTCGTCGAGATCGAAGCCGTCGATCAGAACATTCGGGTAGGCCCGTCCGATCGCAACGGCGGCAAGTCCTGCACCACAACCGACCTCGGCAATTCGCACTTCTTCGCCCCCGGTCAACTTGGCCTGGACGTCGGGGAGGGCCGGCAGCCAGGACTGGGTCAGGTGGTGGGCGAACACGGGCCGGGTGAAGGCCGCCTGGATGTCGTGCAGATCGAAGAGACCAAAAGAAGCACCCGTGCCATCGCGGAACTCCTCGACCATGATGTCGATCGCCTTGCTCAGCCAGGGGACGATCGCCGCGCATGGCTTCATGCAAGCCTCGCTGTCTTCGTCGAGGAGGACGTGAGCGTGGGCGTTTGGCAGCACGAAGCGGCGCTCGTCGGCGGGTCTGGCCACGTCGTCGACCTCGAGAACGCCGGCGACGGTCTGCTGTTCCAGCCACTCCCGTGCGTAGCGCTCGGCGATCCCAGCCCGGTCGGCCACCATCGCAGCCGTCACCGGTCCAGCCGCGGCCAAGGCTTCGTAGAGGCCGAGGCGAACGCCCAACTCGATATTGGCGAGCTCCATCGTTGCCAGACACGCCATGAAGATCTTCCCCGAGAACTCTTCGACCTTCAGGTCGTCCTCACCAGACAACTCGATCGTGGCCATCGCGCACTCCGTTCGTCAGTCTGTCGGCCCTTGCTTACCAGGCGAGCGGAGGGAGAGGAGCGACGCACCGACGAGAACGCCAAATGTGTTCGCCACGAAATCCCAGCCCGTGTTCATGTAGCCACCGACGTGACTGCCGCTGTGGGCGAGCGTCGCCACGAACTCGACGAACTCGTTCAGCGCCCCGAACCCGAGCGCTCCGAGCGCACTCATTGCCAGGGCGAGCGACCGACCATGGATGTTCGGTGATGCGAGCGTCCACAGCACCGCCACCCCGAATGCCGACGCGCTTGCGTGGAAGATGTGGTCGTACTGCAGCACCTGCCAACCGGGGTCCGTGTTGTACAACACCGATTCGCCGACACGGATGAGGCCTCCGCAGAGGTGCCCGATAGCGATCACAACCAGGCCCTTTACGAGCCAATCCGGAAGGACCTGGCGTCGCACAACTGCGAGGCACGCACCGAGTACCCCGACGACGGACACGTAACCGATGGTGCTCGGCTCGTTGTTGGCGAAGCCGTAGACGGCGAACCCCACGAGCGAGGACGCCACCGCCGCCGCCCCGAATCGCTCTGTCCGTGAGAACGCGGCGCGTCCTCGGCCCTGTCGGCTTCGACCAATCTGAAGTGTCGTCGTCATGGATCGATCTTCGATGGCAGCGACGTCGGCGGCTACCCGGGGAAGCCCCCAAGATTGGTTGGGGCTTCAGCCCACACCCGTGAGTCGCACCGTGAACGTCGAACCCTCGTTGACCTTGGAGCGGATCGACACCGACCCGCCCATCAGCTCGGTGTAGCGCTTGACCATGTTGAGCCCGACGCCGGTGCCCCGGGCCACGAAAGCGGCATTCGGTCCCCGGTACAAGCGCTCGAACACGAGAGCCTGCTGGTCGGCGGGGATGCCGACGCCCTCGTCGGTGACGTCGATGCGCACCAAGCCGTCGTCCTCGGTGGCCGCCGCCACGGTGATCTTGCTGCCTCGCTCGGAGTACTTCGCCGCATTGATCAACAGGTTGCGCAGCACGCGGTCGAGAGCGTCGTGATCACCGATGCACTCCAGATCCTCGGGCACGTCGACGGCCAACACGTGCTCAGCCAGCAGCGCCCGGACGGTGTTGAGCACGACGGCGACGGTCTTCGCCACCCGCACCGGATTGAGTATCACGGACAGCTTCCCCGCTTCGAGGGCGCTGAAGTCGAGGAGGTTCTCGACCATGGCGCGCATCTCGGCGGCACTCGACCGCACACGATCGACGGCCTCGGCCCGCACCGCCGCGTCAAGTTCCTCACCTCGCTCGAGCAGGTCGGCGAACCCGATGATGATCGCCAGCGGAGTGCGCATCTCATGCGACACGGAGGCGAGAAACTGGTCCTTTAGGGTGTCGAGCTCACGCAGACGGTCGAAGGCGGCCTGCAGCTCGCCGGCCGCGGCTTTCGCCTCCGTCACATCCCGAAGCGTGCACACCATTCCCCCCACGTTCGGGTCAAGCAACCGGTTCACGGCCGTCGCCTCGATCCAACGCCACTGACCGGAGCCCGGGCGGGCCTCGAGCCGCAGCTCGACCCGCTTCGTTTCACCGAGCGGCGACGACGCCAGCTCGCCGAGGGTCT
>Ga0136611_10002458_pt1 | contig 12897 bp, 8 predicted proteins | sample AntDrymUQ2232306_2_FD_106645 | JGI IMG/M metagenome (GOLD analysis project Ga0136611, IMG submission 106645) | Polar desert sand microbial communities from Dry Valleys, Antarctica - metaG UQ223 (23.06) | ecosystem: Environmental > Terrestrial > Soil > Desert | place: Antarctica: Dry Valley... | reverse complement strand
GTGCGCGTCGACTACACGCCCAACGCGGCCGATCAGCGCGAGCTGGGGCAGGGGCTGCAGGCGTGCGCGCGGCTGTTGTTTGCGGCGGGCGCCAAGCGGGTGTGGATTCCGACGCCTGAGCCGATGCTGCTGGCAAACCCGAGTGAACTCAAACGTTTGGACGGCTTTGTCGCCGCGCCAGGCAAGCTGGGCCTGGCTGCCGTGCACCCGATGGGTTCCGTGCCGATGGCGGATGACCCCACACGCGCTGCCATCGACAGCCGGGGCGCCCACCACCACCTGGCGGGTCTATGGGTCGCCGATGGCTCGGTATTCCCGACCAGCATCGGCGTGCCACCCCAGTTGTCCATTTATGCCATGGGCTTGCACGTCGGACGGGCGTTGGCGCGCGCTGGCTGAACCGCTCTCATGGTTCCTTGGGCGACGCGACAGGTCCCAACACGGGCAGGCACACCTGCGACGGCAGCCCTCGTCGCGCCCCGGCGCCCTTTGCTACCCTAGGAGCTTGTCGAAGAAAGGCCAAAATTGGCCTTTTGACCCGCAAGATCCTAGCGCAGGCCGTGGATGCGGACTGCCTTTGGCGTGAAACTGCTTGAATTACTTCAAGCCGTTCTTGCGCCAAAGTAGAAAAAAATAAGCGACGGAGCCCCACCGGACCTTAGTCCGACAGGCTCCTTGTCACCGAGACCGCCCCCACCCGGAGTTGCCATGCGCGCTACAAGCACCCCAGCCCCTTGGATCGCAGGCCTCCTGCTGCTGGCAGCCGCTTGCGGTGACGGGGCCAAGCCGCCTCCCGGACCCGCGGTCGACGCCGCCGTTGCGGACGCGGGCCAAGCCGATGGCGCGGCGGACGGCGCAAGCGAAACGCTGAACGACACCGCGGCGACCGATGCGCAAGTGCTCGATACCGGGCCACTTTCGGATGCGGCAGGCGACCTTGGCGACGGTGGTGGCGGCGATGTGCCAGGTGCGCTCTGCAAATCCAAGGCGGACTGCGCTCAGGGCCAGACCTGCCAGCGCGACAGTTGCAGTGGGCCCGGCAATTGCGTGGCCGATCCAGGCGGTTGCGACGACCTTTCGCAGCCTGTGTGCGGCTGTGACGGCAAGACCTACGGCAACCCGTGCACCCGGCTCGCGGCAGGCGTCGGCAAGGCGGGCGATGGTGTCTGCCCGAGCGAGCCCACCTGCAAAGACGGCGCAGGTACTTGCGATCCAAAGGCATTTTGCGCGGCACCCTGCGGTGGCATCGGTGTCTGCGAGCCAAAGCCGGTGGCTTGTGACACGGTGCTGAGCCCGGTGTGCGGCTGCGACGGCAAGACCTATGATTCTGGCTGCGTCGCCGCCCAGCAAGGCAAAAACATCGCCAGCGTAGGCAGTTGTGGCGCATCGCCCGGGTGCGGTCCGGGCTTGCCTGCCTGCGCCCCGGGTTCGCTGTGCGACTTGCCATGCAGCGGCAGCGGGACCTGCGTCCCCAACAAGACACCGTGCGGCGCGGACGTGCAGCCCGTGTGCGGTTGTGACGGCAAGACCTACGGCAACGACTGCTTGCGCATGGAGGCCGGCGTCGGCAAGGCGGCGAGCGGTGCGTGCTTGGCGCCGGGCGGTTGCGAGGTCGGCGGAGCGGGCTGCGGCAAGACGGCGTATTGCGCCGGGGGCAAGTCGGGTATCTGCACGGGCAGCGGTGCTTGCAAGCCCAAACCCACCGCTTGCGCTGAGATTTACGCGCCGGTGTGCGGCTGCGATGGCAAAACCTACAGCAACGAGTGTGATGCGGCCGGCGCGGGCCAGAACGTGGCGCAGTCCGGCAAGTGTCCGACCGGGCCAGGCGTCTGCGACGGCGCGGACCCCGCAGCCTGCCCCAAGGACGAGTATTGCCAAGGTCCGTGCGGCGCGCCCGGGCAATGCCTGCCCAAGCCGATGGCGTGCACGGGCAACTTTGCGCCGGTGTGCGGCTGCGACTTGAACACCTATTCCAATGCGTGCGCGGCCGCTGCCGCCGGCGTCAACGTGGTCAAGGAGGGCGAGTGCTCGCCGCCAGCTTTGCCTTGCGGGGGCGCCCAATCGCTTGCCTGCCCCAACAGCCAGGTCTGCGAAAAGGAGGGCTGTGGACCCGACGCGCCTGGCGTGTGCGTGCCCGCGCCCAAGATGCCGTGCCCCAAAACCTCGCCCGCGGCCCAGCAGTGCGGTTGCGATGGCCAGACGTATGCCAATGAATGCCTGCGTCTTTTCGCGTTGATTGCCAAGGCTTCGGATGGCCCGTGTCCGCCAGTCGGTGGGTGCATGACGGCGGCCACCTGTGCGCCCGGCGAGGGCTGCAAAGACGGCATGTGCCAAACGTGCAGCGTGTTTTGCACGGCGGTGGCCTGCCCACCTGGACAGAAGAAAGACCCTTGCACCTGCCAGTGTTACGACGTGCCCTAGGAGCCTGTCGGACTAAGGTCCGGAAGGGCTCCTAACCGCGGACAAGGCCGCTTGCTGCCGGGATCTGGCCAACGTCGCCCGGGCATTCGCTGGCGTCTTGCGCAGCACCGCCAGTCCCTGCAACAGCGCTTGGCGATCCGCCCGGCCCGCCTGGTATTCGCCTGTCAACGCGTGCAGTTCCGCCTTGGCCGCCGCAATCAGGGCCGCCGCATGCGCCGCGACGTGCTGCATGTCTTCGCCCGCCGCCAAGCGGCGTTGCACCTCGCCGGTCGCCACGACAGGGCGGGCTGCCTCGACGGTCACCAGGTCGCGGCCCAGGTCCGCCAAGCGCTTGTCATACAGCGCCACCTCGGCCTGCCACAGGTGCGCCTGATCGGCCAGCAGGTCGCCTTCCCTGCGCGCGGCGGCGGCTTCGGCCAGTTCGGCGAGGCGCCGCCAGCGATCGGCCTCCAAGCGCAGGTCGCCAGCGCGAGTGCCGTCGGAGCGCGGCGCGGGCTGCAAATGCACGTCTTCGTGCGGACTTGCGGCGGGCGGCAGGGAGAGGGGCGCCGCCGCGGGGCTGACCTGGCCTTCGATCTTGACGGGGACGGGCAGGGCGGACGAGGGCAGGGCGGGCGCCGCCAGCAAGACGCCGGGCTTGGCGGGCGGCGATCCCGGGTCTGCAGGCTGCCTGCGCGCGCAAGCGACAAGCGCGAGGGTCGTCGTGGCGATCCATGCTGCACTTCGGCCCACGGGCGCTTCTCCTTGTCGTCGCACTTGTCGACCACGCCAGCAGCTTTTGCGAAGTGCCATCGTGGCGGGCCGGCGACAATCGGCGCGCTGTGGCATGCTGTGTCTTGCGCGCGCCCGGTGCAACCGTGCACAGCCGCCAGAGTCTGGTCATGTTTTGACGTGATCTGCCCGGCCGTTGAGGGGATCGGTAAGAATAACGATGAAACTGCCGGCCTGCGTCTGCACCCATCTTGCCGGGGGGCCGGGCGACAGCTGGGCGAGGTGCCAGGGTGAGTCACCCGGCGGCCAGCCGCCGGCCCTTTGCCCTGTCGCGATTCCGCAGCGAGCCGTCGGCCGTCCGCTGAAACGAGGCGATTCGCAAGCAACCTTGTTTTTACCGATCGCCTCAAGGGCCGGGCAGCTTTGAGCATGAGGAAGCCTGATAGTTCTTGCGATAGCCCAACCCGTAGGACTGCACGCCCCTTGCCGTCCCGACGCAATCGGTGTACCGAAGCAAGCAGCGGCTATTGCTGAGCCGCGAGGAGGCATTCGCCCATGGACAACCTGCGCATCGACCGCGCCACCGCACACAGCCTCGTTGCCGATGGTGCCAAGTTCATCGACGTGCGCTCGCCGGAAGAATTCGCCGGGGGTGCCCTGCCTGGCGCCGTCAACGTGCCGGTCCAGGTGATCGCCCAAGAAATTCAACATCACGCAGCCGACGGCGACACGATTGTGTTGTACTGCAAGTCCGGTGGCCGCAGCGACGTGGCCGCCCGGATGCTGCGCAGCTTTGGCTTCGCAAAGGCCTATAACATGGGCGGCATCGGCGAGTGGTAGGTTCGCAACTGTATGAAAGCAAGGAGGTCTTTGGCCGTCCGGCTGCGTTGCGTTGGCGTCGGGCGCCGATTGGCGTCTCTCTGGTGAACGTTTGTCTTGGCCTTGCACAAGGTTGAGGGCAGTGCGTACGATGGTGTTCTGAAAGCACCGTGCTTTTTTAGCGAGCAATACCCATGGCCCATGGCCACCGTCTCCTCGAAATCACCGGCATCGTGGGCTTTGTCGCCCTCGAATGCGTCGTCGGATTTCGCCTCGTCAACCAAGCAGCCGATCACGCGGTGCTCTGGCTTTTGATGGCTGTCGCCTTTGGCTTGGGCTACGTCGGCGCCGACTTCTTTTCCGGCTTCGTGCATTGGCTGTTCGACCGCTACGGCACCGTCGACACGCCCATTTTCGGCAGCAATTTCATCCGTCCGTTCCGCGAGCACCACATCGATCCCAAGGGCATCACCCGCCACGATTTCATCGAGACCAACGGCAACAATTGCCTGGCTACTGCGCCCATCCTGGCCGGCGCGCTTTTGCTGCCGCTGGACGAAGAGTACGGCTTGTTCGGGGCCGCGTTTGCCGTTTCGCTGACGCTTTTCGTCTTTGGCACCAACCAGTTCCATAAGTGGGCGCATACCGGGACGCCGCCCGCGATCGCTCAGTGGTTGCAGCGCGCTGGCTTGATCCTGGGCGTCGAGCACCATGACGTCCATCACCGCGCGCCGTTCGATCGGTACTACTGCATCACGACCGGTTGGTTGAACACGCCGCTTGCCGCGCTTGGCTTCTTCGATCGGGTGGAGTGGGCGATTTACCGGCTGACCGGCGTGCGGGCCGGCTACGACGATGCGATCTACGCAGGCCTGACGCCACCTGAGCCGCCCGCCGAAACCGCCGAACCGCAGCTGCAGCATTCGGAGCGCGACCCGGCCTGAGGGCCACGCAAAAACAACATGGTTGTTTGGCGAGGCCCTTTTGCTGTTTGCTGGGCCGCCAAGCTTGCGAAAGAGTTCGACTCGCGGCGACGCTCGTGCAGAACAACTCGATCGAGTTGTTTTTGCACGAGCCCTAATCGCAAGTTTCTCTCACTTGCCCAGCACCCCGGCGCGCTCGCCCTGCAAGATCCACTGCTGATAGCGGCTGCGCACCCGTTCCGGCAGGGACTGCAGCAGCGCCGCCTGGCCCGTGGTCACATCGCCGTCATGCTGCGCCACCGCGCTGGCAAGCTGCCCGACGTGGGTTTGCAGCGCGAGCAAGAGCGCCGCTTGATTGGCCGTCTCCGCGGCTGACAAGGGCAGGCCCGACGCCAGCAGCCCGCGCCCCGCTGGCATCCCCAACGCTTCCGCCATCGTGCGGTCCGTGCGCACGCGCAGGCTGATTTCGGCTTCCGTGCGTTCGCGGCGCCAGCGGGGGAGGTTGGCGCCGACGCGCTGGGCCAACAGCTCCACGTCCTCCACGGTCAGCGGTAGCCGGCGGTCGTTCAGCCCGGCCACCGCTTGCCAAAAGCGATATTGCATCGCAAGTGCTTGTAAAGCTTGGGCAATCTCGATATGGGGCGGCTCCGGCGCGTGCAGGAAGACCAACCTGGGCGCCTTGCCACCCGGCAGCCCTGCGGCGGCACCGTCTGCCTCGCAAAATTCCTGTAACCACCTGAGTTGTTGCTGGCAGGCCACCTCGGCCAGGTCGCACGCCAGCACGAGCTGCAGCGCCGCATCCGAGTCGCCCCGTGTGGTCAGCGTCGCCAGCGCCGTGGGGGCCGTATCGGCGGCCGTCGCAGCTTGCGCCAGTCGCTCCAACTGCACGGCCACCAGGGCCGCCACGCCCATATCGACTGCCACCCACGAGAGAAACGCGAGCAGCGCCACACCCAGCAGACGGCCCAGGCACCCGGGCGCGCCGCTGTGCCGGCTGGTCTGCACGCCCGAGACCGTGGCCACCGACGCGACGGCCGGCTCGTGGCCAGCGGCCTTTGCTTCGTCGGCGCGCTCGACCACCGCCGCGACATCGGGTTTCTGCTTGGGTTTCTTGCGCTTGCGCACACCGTCGTCGCCATGCTGTCCGGGCTGGTGGCGCGCAGCAGGTCCGTCGTGCGCAGCCGATTCCTGGTGGTGGTGGTGGTGCGCGGGCTGGCCCTGCCGCTCCCTGGCCATCGGACTTGGCGCGGAGGTCGTGATTTTCTTGGCAGTCTGCGCCCGAGCCTGGGGCGGCGGCGGCGGCGGTGCCTCGTCGATCAGCGCCCAGGCGTCCTTGGGCAGCTCGGCAAGCGTCAGGCTCACGTCACCGCCACTGGGCACCGGAATCGAGCGCACCACCGGCAGGCGCATGTCGCGGCCCCACGCCGGTCGCACGATGCGCTGCGCCACGGGCAGGGGTGCGGGTTGCGCCCAGTCCGGGCAGACAATCGGTGTCGGCAGCGGCAGCTCCAGGCAGCGTGCCCAGGCAGGAATCCGGATGTGCTGGTGATCGCTGCGGTGATCGGCCCTGACTTGCAGCCGCGCCGGATCCACCCGCAACAACGCCATCAGGTCGCCGATGTCGATGCGGGCGGCCAGGTGCATGTCCAGGTAGCGCGACGTGATGGGGTCGGGGCGCCAAGCGATGGGCGCATGGGCCCGCTCGAGCTGGCTGACCATGCCTGCGTCGCTCGTGTCCGCCGAGCCGCCCGCCCTGCCCGCGCGCCGCTCAGCCGCCACCCGAGGCGGATCGCTGTTGACGTGGCCCGAATGACCGTGGTCGCCACCGGCATGCGCTGCGGGACCGGTCGCCCGAGCCTCGCCCGCCTTGCGAGCCGCTTTGTCCTGGTTGCGCTGCCTTGCCATGGTGCCTGTCGCAGCCGGTTGCCTAGGAGCCTGTCGGACTAAGGTCCGAGGGGCTCCGTCGCTTATTTTTTTCTACTTTGGCGCAAGAACCGCTTGAAGTAATTCAAGCCGTTTCACGCCAAAGGCAGTCCGCATCCGCGGCCTGCTCTAGGATCTTGCGGGTCAAACGGCCAAATTTGGCCTTTCCCCGACAAGCTCCTAGGGCCTTGCGACGCATACCCGGTCCCGGCGCGAAAGGAAACCCCGGGAGCTTCCGTCCGACGCGGGACACCGTTTCAGTACATCAGTTGCATTTGCAAAAAGCCCAACCAGCGATGGGCGTTGGTGGCGTCGGCGTCGTCCACTTCGAGCGATTGCAGCGCTGCCTGGACCTTGGCGCGGTCGCCCTTCCAATACCAATTCACCGCAGCGGTCCAGGTCTTGCGCTCCGCCAACTGGCCCACCGCGTCGGTCTGCCACTGCTCGATCACGCCCGCTACCTGCAGCGCCGGCACGCCCGGGACGTCGACCGCAACCTGGCCAAAACCACCGCTCCAGGTCGAGGCCGCCACCGGCAAAGGCGTCGTAGGCAACTTGCGCGCGTCCACGGGTTCGCCGGCACCGCGGTAGGCCTCGGCGCGCAGCTCGACGCCAAAGCCCTTGACGGCGGCGAAACCGGAAAAAGCGACGGTCTGGTCGAATTCGGTCAGCAAAACGCCAGCTTCCTTGCGGCGTTCGTTGTCGCGGTACACGGCCGCAGCGGCGCCCAACCGCACGCGCACGTCCTTGCCAATCGGGTGGCTGCGCAAGTCGTAGGCTCCCAGCGGCGCCGTGTCCAGGCGCGCCTCTACCCGCAAGTTCGGATTGTCGTTGAGTCTTTGGTTGCTGCCATTGCCGTTCCAGACGCCGACCGCGGCCATCAGCCGCTCGTCCAGCCAGTCGCCGCTGAGCATGGCGCCGATGTCGCGGCCCGCGCCTGCCAAGTCTGCTACATCAGGCCGTTCGTGGATCTGCTGCTCGTCGGCCGAGGTGAGGTAAGCCTGGGAAAAGACGCGCTTGAACTGGCCGAGCGTCAGCGCCACGCCGCCGCCCAGCTTGCGCGAACCAAAGGCGTTGAAGAGCCGCGGCGCCCCGAAATCAAAGCCGAACTTCGTGCGGACCTTCCACCCGGCGACCTTCATGCCCAGGTCGATGCGGGCGCGCCGAACCTGAAAGCTGTGCCGCCACTCCTTGCACGAGGGCCACACGGGATCGCACGCGGGACCGTCGACGGCCGTCTCGCCCTCTTCGCCGCCGTCGCCGCCGCGCCAGAAAGGTCCATCGCTGTAGCGCAGTTGGAGCAGGCCGCCGACCTCGACGTTGGCGCCCTTGCTCTTGCCACCCTTGCTGTCGCCCTCGCCGTCGCCGTCGCGGCCCTTGGCTTTGTCCTTGTCGCCTTTGCTTTTCTTGCCCTTTTTGCCGGTGTCGGCGTCTTGCAGGGCAGGCGCATCGCCGTCGACAGGGTCGGCGTCGCCGGCAGGGTCCGGGGTGTCCGCTGGCGGCTCTTGGGCGTCGCTCGGGGTGCTGGCAGGTGCGGGTACTTCGGCATCAGGCGGCAAAGGCGCGGCCGCTGCCTGACTCGCCGCTCCCAACCAAATCGCCGCCAGCAACCCTGCGCTTGCCACGCGCCGCTGCCATGCCCTCGCCACACCCATGCCGCCTCCCTGCCTCAATTCGTGTCGCCCACTTAGGACCTGTGTCAAATAGGACCTGTGTCAAAATAACTCGATCGAGTTTTTTCAGGGCGTTGCCGCAAGTCCGCATCGGCTTGCTTGGCAACCCCAGCCAGCAGTGCGCCAAATCGTGCGATAATTATGGCACGAGCCCTCCCGGTGACCTGCGTCGGGAACCGTGGTATGCACGCCGCCCGCCCGCCCGAACCGCTTGTGAAGTCTGCGGCGGACCTTAGCACCACCCCCATTTCACCGCCAGCGAGCCCGCCATGCCCTTTTCGGCCGACCTGACCCTCGATGATCTCTGTGTCGCCACGGTCAAGGGCCTGACCATCGACGCCATCCAAAAGGCCAATTCCGGTCACCCCGGGATGCCGATGGGCATGGCCGATGCCGCGCATGTGCTGTGGTCCCGCCTGCTCAAGTTCGACCCGTCGGCGCCCGAGTGGCCGGACCGCGACCGCTTCATCCTGTCGGCAGGCCACGGCTCGATGTTGCAGTACTCGCTGTTGCACCTGTACGGATTTCCTTTGCAAATGGAGGACCTGCAGCAGTTCCGCCAGCTCCACGGCCAGACCCCCGGCCACCCGGAGCGCGGGCACACGCCAGGCATCGAGACCACCACGGGGCCGCTCGGCCAGGGTTTTGCCAACGGCGTGGGCATGGCGCTGGCCGAGGCCCGCTTGCGCCAGGAATTCGGCGCGGAGCTGTGCGACCACCACACCTACGTCATCGCCGGCGACGGCTGCATGATGGAGGGCATCACGTCCGAGGCGGCCTCGCTCGCGGGTCACCTGGGCCTGGACCGCCTGATTTGTCTCTACGATTCCAACCACATCAGCATCGACGGCCGCACTGAGCTCACGTTCACCGAGGACGTCGGCTCGCGCTTTGCCGCCTACGACTGGCAGGTCATCTGGCTGGACGGCCACGACCGCGCAGAGCTGCTGGTGGCGCTCGAAAAAGCCAAGGCCGAGACGAACCGCCCGTCGCTGCTGATTTGCGATACCACCATCGGCCGAGGTTCGCCCAAGTTGGCGGGCAGCCACAAGATTCACGGCGCGCCGCTCGGGCCCGACGAGGTGCGCGCGACCAAGCTCGCCATCGGCCTGGACCCTGAGCAGTCGTTTCACGTCGCGCCCGAGGTGTACGGCCACCTGCGTGCGCGCAACGCCGATCGCAAGGCTGTCCGCGAGGCGTGGGAGCAGCGCTTGGCCAGCCCCGAGGCCGCCGCCCTGCGCCAACGCCTGCAGCCGGATTACAGCGACCTCGAGACGCGCGTGACCTGGCCGACGCAAGCGCTGGGCAAGGCGATGGCGACGCGCAAGTGCGGCGAGGCGGTGATCCAGGCCCTGGCGGCGCAAGTGCCGGGTTTGATGGGCGGTAGCGCGGACTTGGGCCACTCGACGTTCACCGACATCGCGGGTAGCGGCCATCTGCAGCGCGGCGATTACAGCGGGCGCAACGTCCACTGGGGCGTCCGCGAGCACGCCATGGGCGCGATTTGCAACGGTTTGGCGGCTCACGGCGGCCATGTCCCGTTTGGCGCGACGTTCCTGGTGTTTCACGACTACCAGCGGCCGGCGGTGCGCTTGGCGGCGCTGATGGGCGTGCAGAACATCTTCGTCTACACACACGACTCGATTTTTGTGGGCGAGGACGGCCCGACTCACCAGCCGGTCGAGACGCTGCAGGCGATGCGCCTCATCCCCAACCTGGTGGTGATGCGACCTGCGGACCTCGCGGAGACCTGTGCCTCGTGGCAGGTCGCCATCCAGCGCACCAACGGCCCGACCGCGCTCGCCCTGACCCGGCAGAACCTGCCCGAGCTCGAACGCGATCTGCCCGAAGCCGAGGTGCGCGCGGCGATTTTGCGTGGGGCGTACATTTTGCGGAAAGAAAGCCAGGCCTTGCGCTTGGTGATCGTCGCCACGGGCTCAGAGGTGCACTTGGCGGTCGAAGCGCGCGAGCTGTTGCAAAAGGACGGCATCGGCGTGCGCGTGGTGTCGATGCCGAGCTGTGAGCTGTTCGACGCCCAGCCGGCCGCCTACCGGCGCGAGGTGCTGGGCAGCGACGTGCCGCGCCTGTCGATCGAGGCAGGGTCGACGCGCGGGTGGGAGCGCTACGTGGGCATCGCGGGCGACCGCATCGGCCTGGACCACTTCGGCGCGAGCGCCCCCGACAAGGTGCTGGCCAAGCACTTCGGCTTCACCACCGAGAACGTCGTGGCGCGCGCCAGGGCCCTGGTGGTTTAGGGGCGTAACCGCGAATCCGCATCGGTTCGCTTGGTTACCCAGATAAAGGAGGGGTGTGAAGGCAAGAACTCTCTCGAGTTTTTGCCGTCAAAGCCCTTACCGCTGGTCACGTTCAGCCAACCGTGCCGCCTCGGCTGTCGCCGCCGCCGTCTGGCCGCGCAGGCAACTGTCGAGCAATTGCAGGACCTCGCCGCGCCAGCTCCCGCCCGGATCCGACGCCAGCGCCTCGCCGATGTGGCGGAAGGCCGCGGCATAGCGCCCGCGCGAGGCTTCCAACGAGGCCGCGCAATAGCGCAAACGCACGTTGCGCGGCTGCACCAACAGGCCCTGCTCATAGGCATACAGCGCCGTGGCCGGGTCGCCCAGCGAATACAGCGCGTCGCCGTACACGTTCCACAGCTCAGGGCTATATTCCGTGTTCAATTCCAAGGCCTTGGCGGCAATGGCCACGGCAATGTCGGGTCGCTTGGCGCCCACCAGGGCCGAGCGCGCGGCCTCCGCCAACAGGTGCCAATTCGTCGGCTCGAGGCGCACCGCTTGGCGAAACTTCTCCAGCGCGGCCAGTGGGTTCGCGGTGTTGCGCGCCTCGTCGGCCAGCTGCGTCGCGCGCGCCATGTCCTCGCCATCCAACGCGATTTCGAACTCGGTCACGGTCGCCGGCAGCGGACGCCGGGTCAGCAGCCGGGCGCCCTGGTTGCGCACGCCGTCGTGGTGGGGCGCGTGCAGGCGCATCCCGGCGGGCGCGAGGCCAGCGGCAAAAAACCCGTCCATTTGCACGAGGTTGATGCCGGCCGCACCCGTCGGCCCATACTTCTGGTAGCTGCGGGCGACGCCTGCGACCTCCGGCGTGCAAAACGCCACATCGCGCACCGCCAGGTAGCCGTTGTCGGCGAGCGCCAGCCCGAGCTTTTGCGCCATGCGCAGGGCGCCCGCGGAGTGGTTGACCACCGTGCCCTCCGCCAGCAGCGGGTGGTCTGGGCCCAGCGCCGCCTCTTGGGCATCGGCCACGCGCGCGAGCTCCGCCAAGTCTGGGTGGTCGCGCAAATCCACAGGCCAAGCGCGCATTTCGAGCTGGATGAGCGTGTAGACCGCCGCCAATTCGGCCACCGCGGCGTCGTCCGCCGTCTTGGCCAGCTCCAACAACTGCGCGACGTTTCGGTCGCTGTAGGCGTGCAGGCGGTCGACATCGCGCAGCCACGTGCGCACCAGGACCGCTTCCCACTTCGCCGAGCCATCGGCTGCACGCGTGCGGCGAAACACGTCAAGCGCTTGCAAATCCAAGACATAGTTCGCGAGCAGCACGTGGATGCCGCCGCGCAGGTCGACCGTGGCACCGGTGTCGATTTCGCCAAACCAGCCCGGTTGCGCCGCGTCCATGAAGCCCAGCCGGATGCGCGCCGCGTGGGGTGCGAACAAGCCGCGGTCCAACGCGCGCCGCACGGTCGCCGGACTGACGTCGGTGCCGTAGACCGTCAACTGATCGTACCAGGGCGTGCCCGCGGTCCGGCAGCGCTCGGCAAAAGCATCGAGGAGAAATCGCAGGTGCAGGCCCGTGCCCATGCCGACCTCGACCACCACAATTTCGGCGGGCAGGGTGCCAAGCGAGGTCTGCTCCTGGCACCAGGCGAACAGCACGCGGGCCGCCCGCTCCGAGAGCGCACCGCTGTCATGGGCCAAGCTTGGCACCTGGTGATCGGCAAGCAATTCATGGGCATGGCCCGCCCAATGGCCTGCCGCAATGCGGATGTCGAGGCATTGGCCGAGCGGCGTCCAGTCTTGCAGCAGCACGTCATCTTCGCTGTCGTCGGCGCGCGCGGCACCCGCGTCGGCCTGGACCGTGTCGACCTGCTCGCTGTCGGCAAGTGGCGCGGTCTCCGGCGCGGGATTTTTGGCCGTGGGCGCCTCCGCCTGCGCCTGCGCGTCGGGCTTCTTGGCTTTGGGCGTGGCGCGCTGCTTGGTCTTCATCGGTGCTGGCTCCCTGATCCGGCCGCATAGAGAGGCGACCAATTACTGTTCATTTGTTCCGGTAACCCACTGGGCGGCGACACTATCACCCGGCGGCTGAAGCCGCGGCTACCGGTCAAGAAGCCCGCCTGCGCGGGCTGGAGACAAACGATGAAAATGATTTAGATGCGGAGTCTTTCGGCCAACGGACCACGCCGAGTGCCGAAT
>Ga0136611_10002457_pt1 | contig 12898 bp, 9 predicted proteins | sample AntDrymUQ2232306_2_FD_106645 | JGI IMG/M metagenome (GOLD analysis project Ga0136611, IMG submission 106645) | Polar desert sand microbial communities from Dry Valleys, Antarctica - metaG UQ223 (23.06) | ecosystem: Environmental > Terrestrial > Soil > Desert | place: Antarctica: Dry Valley... | reverse complement strand
GTGTCCTTTATAGTCGATGCCGATGGAAACCTGACGTGCAAAAGGAATTTCGCGTGCCGCCAATTCCAAACACATGGCTTCTTCGTAAACCGCCTCCACAAAACCCGGCCCCAAAACGCGATGAACCTCAATTGCCGCCCCGATAACGCTTCGCGCCAATTCATCAATCTCCGCCCCAGGCTCTCTCGTCTCCATATCCTTGGCGTCCTCGGCGGCTTGGCGGTTTTTTCGTACCGCTAAGAATCCAGGTCGCCTTCGATGTCGAAGTTGGCGGCGACGCTTTGCACGTCGTCGTAATCTTCCAAAACATCGATCAGCTTCATCATTTTGCGCGCGGTTTCGCCTTCGAGCGAAATCAAAGTTTGCGGCACCATTTGCAGTTCGGCGGATTCGATTTGCAATCCGCGTTCTTGCAGTTCGTCGCGCACGCGCGCCAGGTCTTCGGGCGCCGTCGTGATTTCAATCACGCCATCGAAGCTCACATCTTCGGCGCCGACTTCGAGCGCGGCATCCGTAACCGCGTCTTCTTCGCCGCCTGAAAGAAGAATGATTCCCTTGCGCTCGAACTGCCACGCGACCGAGCCGCTTTCGCCCAGGTTGCCGCCGTTCTTAGCGAACAGATGGCGCAAATCGGCGACAGTGCGGTTCTTGTTATCGGTCGCCGACATCACCAGAACCGCGATGCCGCCCGGCCCGTAGCCTTCGTAGGTGATTTCTTCGAAGTTTTCGCTTTCGAGTTCGCCCGTGCCTTTTTGAATCGCGCGCTTGATGTTATCCGCCGGCATCGAATTCGAGCGCGCCTGTTCAATCGCAAAGCGCAATCGCGGATTCGAATCGGCAATTCCGCCGCCGGCTTTGGCCGCGATTGTCAGTTCGCGCGACAGCTTGCCGAAAACCTTGCCGCGCTCGATATCCGCCTTGCCTTTGTGCAGGCGAATGTTTTTCCACTTGCTATGTCCCGCCATATCGCTTTTCAGCCTTCTTTTGGAATCGCGCACAGTTTACCAAAACCAAAAAGTACGCCGGAATAAAGGCGTACTTTTCTCGGGCAATCGCATTAGGATTTTTCCACATAAATCCGCGTCAATAAGGGTGTCATTCCGAGCGAAGTGCGACGCCCCGTCGCGCGAAGTCGAGGAATCTTGCCGTTTTGGTAGTTGTTCGGCTCACAGAAAAGATTCCTCGACTGCATTTTCTCGCCCAAACGAGAAAATTCCGCTCGCAATGACACTCGTCCTGCTTTCACAAATTTCTAATGCGATTGCCCTGCGTACTTTTCTCAGGGCGCAGCACGCTGTACTCACGTTTCGTCGGTCGTGTTTTCCGAAGTTTGTGGGCGGGGCGCGTGCGCTCCCAGTGTGCGCTCGTCAATCGCCCAGTGTTTGGAAGCCGCTTCGGTGCTCGATTCCAGCGGCGCGGCGCGGTGCATCGGCTCGCCGTCGGCGCTTTGCTCATCGGATTTATCGCTTTCCTGCATGCGGGCGTAAGCGCGGCGCGCAGCTTCGGTGCGCGCGTTGCGCGAAGGCTGGTGTGTTACGCCATTGCTGGCGGGCGTGTCGTCGCGCATTTCGCTGGCGAGAACGGGCGCGTCGGCGCGCTTGGTGCCGTCGGCGGAATACGACTGCTCGTACAATCGCATGCTCTGGCGGATAATTTCCTGCGCGTCGATGCGGCCTTTGAAACGCTCGATGCGCACTTTTTTGTTTTCGAGGATTTTGTAGTCCTCGAAAAAACGCTGCAATTCATGAAGCGTGTGCGCCGGCAGCATCGAAATATCCTGATAATGCGCGACCGCCGGATCGTGCTCGTGAATCGCGATGATTTTGTCGTCTTCCTCGTTTTGATCCAGCATTTGCATCACGCCGATGGGACGCGCCGTGAGGATGCACATCGGCACGACGGGTTCCTGGCCTAAAACCAAAATGTCGAGCGGGTCGCGGTCGTCGCAATAGGTGCGTGGAATAAAACCGTAGTTCGCCGGATAAAACACCGCCGAGTACAGGACGCGGTCGAGGCGCAGCAGGCCGGTTTTCTTGTCCAGTTCGTATTTGTTGCGGCTGCCGCGCGGCACTTCGATGACGCAATCGACGACTTCGGGCGCGCGCTTGCCGGGTTCGAGTCCGTGCCAGGGATGAATCATAAGAAGAAATACGCTGGGCTTACGCAAAGGGCGCATTGCCATGCTCCCCTACATTCGGCACGTATCGTAGCGGCGCATGGCAATGCGCCCGTGTGCTGCAATTCTGCGTAAGTCGAAAGTACGCCTGAATTAAGGCGTACTTTTATTGTCTTTAAGGATGCCGCATCGAAGGCGATAACGCAACCGATGGCGCGAGCGCCGCGCCTGCTTTGCGCGCCGCGCGCAAACGGGCTAAAATGACAGCGATGCGGACAGTTTCTCGGGGCGCGCGCAACGCGCCGGACGACAACGCGGCGGGTGGAAAAACGCAAGGCGTCAAAGCGCGCGGGCGATTTTCGTCTGCCGGCTCGCGCTACGAAGTCTCGGAGCGCGCCGGCGAAGGCACGCTTTTCGTCGTCTATAAAGTGCGCGACAAAGGCGACCGCTCGGGCGGCAATCGCGTTGCGGCGTTGCGCGCGCTCAAAGGCTCGTTCGCCAAAAACGCGCGGTTTTCGGGCACGTTGGCCGCCGCCGCGCAAAGTGGTTTATCGTTTTCGCATCCGCACCTGGCGCAAGGCCGGGAAGTCGGTGAAGAAGACGGAACGACGTTTCTGGTCGAAGAATGGCTGCCCGGCCTTTCGCTTGAAGAACGCCTGCGCCGTGCGCCTTTTGGCCGCGCCGAAGCGCTGTCGTTTACGCGCCAGATCGTCGATGCTCTGGGTTATCTTCACAGCAACGGCGCGGTTCACGGCGATTTGCGCCCGCGCCAGATTCTCTCGTCCGCCGACGGCAATCTCAAATTGACCGAAAGCGGTCTGTGGCCGGCGTTTCCCGCAGCCGGTTTCGCCCTGACCGATGTTCAGCCCGACGCCGCTTATTATCTTGCGCCCGAACGCGACGGCGGCGCCCGCGATGCCGCAGCGCCGCCTTCGCCGCAATCCGATTTATATTCGCTGGGCGTTATTCTGTACCGAATGTTGACGGGCAGGGTTCCGTTCGACGGCCCTTCGCCGCTTTCGATTGGCGCGCGCCATCGACGCGACGAGCCGATGCGCCCGTCGCAATGGAATCCCGCCTGCGCGCCCGATTTGGAAGAACTCGCGCTGCGCCTGCTGGCCAAAAATCCGGCGCAGCGCCCGGCTTCGGCGGAAGAACTTTTTCGCGAGCTGGGAGGAGGCCGCGCGCCGCGTCCCGTCGCGCCCTCGCCGCCGATCGCGCCGCCGCCGATCGCGCCGCCGCCGATCGCGCCAATTCAAGAGCCGGCGCCAATTGCACCGGCAATCGCGCCGTCTGCGGCGCGTTCGCTTCCCGACATGGCGCCGCCCGCAGCGCCGATTGCGCCCGCAGCTGTTCCGCCTGTCGCCGCAAGTGTCGCCGCCGCAAACGTTACCGCTGCAAGTGCAAGCGTTGCCGCCGCGCCAATTGGTGCCGCGCCCGTTGCAGCTGCGAGTGCTGGGGCTGTTTCTTCCGCACTGGATGCGGACGATGACTTGCGTCCGGCGCGACGGCTGCCGGGGCCGCAGGCTCGTCCTCTGCCGCCGCAAGTACGCCCGAATACCGAAGACGAGGAAGACGATGATCCCTCCGACCGCGTGCGCGACGAAAAACTGGCGCGCAAAAAACAGCGCCGGCGCGAGGCTCTGGGCGCGTTTCTAGCGATTTTCTGGCTGCTCGTCGCCGTCGGTTTGCTGGCCGGCATCACTTATGGCGGCTACAAGTTCTGGCGCGACGACACGCCGCCCGATGTCAAAGTCGCGGCTTACGTCGGCAAAAGCCGCAGCGAAGCCGAAGCGATTTTGGCCAGGCAAGGCTTGCGACTTTCGGTTGTAAAATATGTTTACAATCCCAAGCGCGCCGTCGACACGGTTCTCAGTGGCTATCCCGAACCGGGACGCAATGTGCGGCGTGGGCGCGAAATCCTGGTCGAGGTTTCCAAAGGCGAAGAGCCGATCAGAATGCGCGACTATCGCGAACTCGATTTACAGATCGCGCGCCAAATCATCGAGCGCGACGGAGCGCGACTGGGCCAAATTTCCGATCAATATCACGAAAGCGCGCCCAAAGGCTCGATCATCGGGCAATATCCTGAGGTCGGGGAATCGTTCAGCCGCTCGCAGCCGATCAATTTGACCGTGAGTCGCGGGCCGCAGCCGCAAGCCCGGACCGACGCCAATAACGAATTGCCGCCGCTGCCTGAAGAAAGTCCTGTTTCGTCCGACGCGCCCGGCGTCAGCCCGACCGCACCGCCTTCGGACGTGATGCTGGTTTCGCGCATCGTCGCGGTGCGCGTCGCGATTCCCGCCGACGGCCAATCGCAGGAAGTGCGCATCGACGTGCAAGATGAAAACGGCGAGCGCAGCGTTTATCGCAAAGTCCACGCGCCCGGCGATCTGGTCGATGAATCGGTTCGCGTCACGCGCCAGCAAGGCACCAGGGCCACTGTCCGCGTTTACATCAACGGCGCGCTGCAACGCGAGCAAGTCGTTTAAAAGCGGTGGCTTTCTTGTAGGGGCGCAGCATGCTGCGCCCCTACATTTGGGCACATTCTACCTCAGTCAAAAGTACGCCCATATTCCGGCGTACTTTTCCCACACAAACTTCACCATGTTTCTTTTCTCGCCTTCATCTTCGCGCGAAAAGAACTCTTCGCCCGACGATCCCGCTGCCGAGCTTGTCGCGCGCGCGCAACGGGGCGACATCGAGGCGTTTGACCGGCTCGTCGAACGCTTTCAAAATCGCGTTTACAACTTGTGCCTGTGGCAACTTGGCGACGCCGACGAAGCCGCCGATGCCGCGCAGGACGCTTTTGTCCGCGCCTGGCGCGCGTTGCCCAAATTTCGCGGCGACTGCGCGTTTTCAACATGGATTCATCGCATCGCCGTCAACGTCGCGCGCGACTGCCAGGCACGCCGCCGCAACGCGCCGTTGGCTTTTTCAACTTTGCAAAACGAAGACGAACCTGACTTTGCCGAGCGCGCGCCCGACGACCCCAACGCGCGTCCCGCCGAAACCGCCGTGCGCTTGGAACGACAAACCGCCGTGCGCCGCGCTCTGGCGGAACTGGCGCCGCACCATCGAATCGCGCTGGTTTTGTTCGACATCGAAGGCCATTCCTACGAAGAAGTCGCGACGATTTTAAAACTGCCGATGGGAACTGTGAAAAGCCGCCTTAACCGCGCGCGGCTGGCGCTGCGCGAAAAACTGGAAAGCTGCCGGGAACTTTTTGAAGACTAGCCGAGTCACTCTTTTATCATGCCGAACTCGTGCGACAATTTTCGCGAAAATCTCGCCCTTTTAATTCCCGCAAATTCGGGCGCAAATTCGGGCGTACTTTTGGACGGCGCTGCGGACGACGCCACACGCGCGCAACTCGAAGCGCATGTCGCTTCGTGCTCGTCGTGCGCGCGCGAAGTGGCGTTTTTGCGCGCCGCTGTCGGCGAAGTGCAAAACTTGCCGAATGTCGCCGCGCCGCCGGCTTTGCGCGCAAATGTCAGGGCGCAAATCGAAAGCGAAGTCGCGCGCAAAAATCATCACTCTTCCTGGACAAACTTTTTGCGGCGCCCATCGCGCGCAGTTTGGGCCGGCGGCAGTTTCGCGCTGGCGGCGTTCACGCTTTTCCTGCTGCGCGCCGATATGACGGCGCCGCTTTCGTCGCGCTCGCCGGGCGCCGATTCCCCGAATTCCGCGTTGCGCGAAACGGCGCCGGGCTTCAAAAACTCTTCGCCTCCTTTGCCCAATTCCAGTGATGCAACCGCCGGACAAAACGGCGCGCGATCTGCGAAACCGTTCGCCCCGCGTAGCGCGCAAAAATCTCAATCTGCAAAAGCGCCATTCCAAAACACAAGGCCGAGATCGTCTCCGGGAACGCAGCCGCGCGTTTTCGTGCCACGCGCCTTGCCCGATAACGGTCTTGCGCCGCAAAAAAGTACGCCTTCTTTCAAGCCCGATTTTCTTCCGGCGCCCGAATCACCGAATCTCCCGGTCGCTCGCTCGCCACAAGCCGCGCCGCCAATCGCGTCGCAGCGTAACACTTCGTTGACACCGGCGATTTCTGCCGCTGCGCCCGCGCGTTCTGCAACAGGCGCATCGAGCACGCTTGCAAAATCTGTCGAACCGTCCCGCTTCGCGCGCCTGGAAATTCTGCCGCGCACCGAATTGCGCAACGAAGCGCAACGCGATGAAAAAGTGCGCGAGAATGAGAACGCGGCAGGCGCTGTTCATAATGAAAAAAATGATGATATGCGCGGCGGCGCCGGAACGTTTGGAACATTTGCCGCGCCGCGCACGGACGTGACAGTCGCTGCGCCATCGGTCGCCGCCGATTCGGTTTCTCCGAATCCGGTTGCTCCATCGCCGAAAATGGCGCCCAAAGCGATACCGGAAACGGCGGCGGAAAACGCGCAAAGGTCGCAGGTGGAAGCCGCAGGAAGCATGAACAACAACGCGCCTGCAACGCCGCCTGCAAGCGGGGCAAGGCCGAATCAAATCCTGCGCGATCAGGCCACGCACGCCGCGCCGCCAGGGATGATGGGCCCCAGCGGTCCGCAAGGCGAAATCGGCGAAAGCGCACGCAAGCGCGACACCGATTCGCAGCGCCGCGCTGGATTACCAGCGCCGCGCGCAACGGTGACGCCTTCGATTTTGCATCGCAGCGGCGCAACGAATGGTGTTGCCGGATATTCGAAAATCGAGAGCGAAAAAACCCGCGCGCGCCTGACAATTGCGATGCCGCGCGCGGTTTCGCGCGGGCAAATTCGCGTGACGCTGGCGCCCGGCCTGCGCTTTTCGAGCGGCGAAGTTTCGCGCATCGTGTGGCGCGGCGCGGCGCGGCGCGATCAAGTGATTCAAATCGAGCTGGAACTGCTTGGAAAAATCAATGGAAAAGAAATGCAGATCGCGCTTGAAGCCGGCGATGGAACAAAAATCCGCGCCATGAGCGTCAAAGTCGCGCGTTAAGAATTCAAAAGTACGCCCGAACAAAGGCGTACTTTTCCGCTGGAGGACAAAATGAAAACCATGATTCACTGGTGTGGAGCCGTCGCGTTGCTAGGCACTTTATGCGTTGCGGGTTTGCGCGCGACAAGTCCGGCGCAGGCGCAAGACCACCATTGGCCGCATCCAAGACCGATTCCGCTGCCGCGCCCGATTCCGTGGCCGCAGCCGGCGCTGCAACAAGAATTGCAGCTTGAAACGCAAAGCGCCAAAGTCGCGATTTCAAGCGGCCTGGCGAAAACTTCGCTCGTGCAAAACTTCCGCAACGTGACAAATCGCACGATCGAAGGCACTTACGTTTTTCCTCTTCCCGAAGGCGCCGCGATTTCGGGTTTCGCGATGACCGCCAACGGCAAGCGCATGGAAGCCGAAATTCTCGAAGGCGACAAGGCGCGCGAAATCTACACCGGAATCGTGCAGAAAATGCGCGATCCGGCGATCCTGGAATTCATTGATCGCAACCTTGTGCGCGCCCGCATTTTTCCGATCGCGCCCGGTGCGATTCAGAAAATCGAACTTGAATACGCCGAAACCTTGAAGCCCGAAAGCGGCGCGTTTCGCTACGTTTTGCCGCTGCGCCTGCCGACCGGCGGCTCGGCCAAAAGCGCGAGCGTGGATATTTCCATCGCATCGAACGAAGGCATTCGCGCGGTTTACTCGCCGACTCACGAAATCGAAGTCAAGAAAGGAACCAACAGCGCGCGCGTTTCGGCGGAGTTCGGCGTCGCGCAGCCGACTTTGCGTCCGGTCGTTGACAGCGCGCGCAAAATTCCCAATCGCGACGGCGCCGACCGGGATTTCGTTTTGTATTACATCGTCGATAAAGCGCGCATCGGCGTCAACGTCGTGAGCTTTAAAGAAGCGGGCGACGACGGTTATTTCATGCTCCTGGCGGCGCCCGACGCCGCGATTTCGCAAAAGGAAATTCCCGCCAAAGACGTGGTTTTCGTGTGCGACACCAGCGGCTCGATGGAAGGCGCGAAGATCGAACAGGCGCGCCGCGCGCTGCTGACTTTGATCGGCAGCCTCAACGCGAATGATCGTTTCAACATCGTCACGTTTTCGTCCGATACGCGCACTTTCAAAGACGCGATTGTTCCGGCTGATAAAAACAATATCGCGGCGGCGCGCGCGTGGGTGAACGGCATCAAAGCCGTCGGCGGCACCAACATCGACGAGGCGCTGCAAACGGCTTTGCGTTTCGTTAGCGCGGCGCCGATCAACGGCATGACGCGCCCGCAGCAAGTTGTTTTTATGACCGACGGACAGCCGACCGTCGGCGAAACCGATGTCGAACAAATCCTGAAAAACACGCGCGCAGCCAACAAGAACCTGCCGTCAACCGCGCGGCGCGATGAATTCGCGAACGTCGGGCGCGCGCGGCTTTTCACTTTCGGCGTCGGCTACGATGTCAACACGCGCCTTTTGGATACGCTGGCCGAAGACAACAACGGTGCCAGCGATTATGTTTTGCCGCAGGAAGACATCGAAGCCAAAGTCGGCTCGATTTACGGCAAAATCGCGTTTCCCGTGCTGACCGACGCGCGCCTCGACTGGGGCGCGATGAAGGTTTACGATGTTTATCCCAAGCGCCTGCCCGATTTGTTTAAAGGCGGTCAGGTCGTGGTTTTCGGTCGCTACGCGGGAGCCGAAAAATCGCGCGTGCAACTCATCGGCGCCAACATGGGGCGCGAAGAAAAAATCGCCAATGACATAAATTTCGGCGGCGATGCGCGCAACGACGTTTTGCCGCGCTTGTGGGCGATGCGAAAAGTCGGCTATTTGCTCGAAGACGCGCGCCGCACAAACCGCGCCGTCGATGCTGAAGTCAAAGACGAGATTATCAAATTGAGCAAGAAATTCGGCATCGTGACGCCTTATACGGCGGCGCTGATTACCGAAGACGAGCGCCCCGCGCGCGTGCCGCGCGATCCGAATCCTGATCCGCGTCCGTGGCCGATTGATCCGCCGATGCCGATGGACGGCAGAGCGGCGGAAGACGCCGCCGTTTTTGGCGCGATGAACGATTCGGCGAGCGCGCCATCGTCGGGACGCACCGCAGTTTTGGCCTCGAAAGCGAGAAGCGATTTGCGCGACGCCGCGCGCCTGCCGAATTCCGCTACTCCTGAAATTCGCTATCTCGACGGCAAGACTTTCGTGCTGCGCGAAGGCGTGTGGACGGACACAATTTACGACGCCGCCAAATCGCCGAAACCCGAAACCATCAAGTTCGCGTCGCCGCAATATTTCGCGCTTTTGAAAGACAAAACCCTGGCGAAATGGCTTTCCGTCGGCGACCGCGCAATCATTGTGCTCAAAGATCGCACGATTCAAATTGTGCCATAAGATTTGATTCAAACAAAAAGTACGCCCGAATTCGGGCGTACTTTTTTATGGTTTACTTTCGCCCATGAAATTCAAATTATTATGGTTGCCTTTGCTGCTTGCCGGCTGCGCGTCTTCGGGCGAGCAAAACGAATCGGCGCAACGCGTTTCGCCGCAACGCGTTTCGCCGAAGACTTCCGCGAAAGCGGCACCGTCGCCTGTCGTCGCGAAACAGATTTCGCTGACGCAAGCCAAACAAGGTTTCAAAACGGTTTTGAAACCCGCGCAAAGCGACAAGGAACCCGTCGAAAAAGCGCCGCCGTCGATTTTTCGGATGGTGAAGTATCAGGCCGCAAACGGCGCCTTGCCGGCTTATCTTTCGCCCGATCCCGGCAACGGGAAAAAGCATCCCGCGATCATCTGGATTACCGGAGGCGATTGCAATTCGATTGGCGACGTTTGGAGTTCCGCGCCGCGCAACAACGACCAGACCGCGGCGGCTTATCGCAAAGCCGGCATCGTTATGATGTTTCCGTCTTTGCGCGGCGGCAACGATAATCGGGGCAACAAAGAAGGCTTCCTGGGCGAAGTCGATGATGTCTTGGCCGCCGCGAAATTCCTGGAAAAGCAACCCTATGTGGACGCGAAGCGGATTTATCTGGGCGGGCACAGCACGGGCGGAACTCTGGCTTTGCTGGTCGCGCAGTCGTCGCCGCGTTTTCGCGCGGTGTTTTCGTTCGGCCCGGTCGATGACGTTTCAGGCTATGGCGAAGAATCGGGCTTCGTGCCCGTCGATTTGTCCAACGAACAGGAAGTGAAATTGCGCTCGCCGGGTTTTTGGCTGAGTTCCATCGCGTCGCCGACGTGGGTTTTGGAAGGCAGCGACGACGGCAACCGGATTTCACTGCTGATCATGAGGATGGAATCGAAAAATCCGCTGGCGCATTTCCTCGAAATCAAAGGCGCCGATCACTTCAGCGTTCTGGCGCCGACCAACGAACTCATCGCGCAAAAAATCTTGCGCGATACCGGCGCGATAACCAACATCTCGCTTTCGGAAAGCGAACTGGTTCGCAACTTCACAGCGAAGAAATAAAAAAGTACGCCCGAATATGGGCGTACTTTTTTGTCTGGAAGAAAGGTAAAATGAAGGATTTCAAAAATCGAAACCAAGCCGCGCGTGAGCCTGACGACGGCATCAATCACACTTTGTGGGGCTGGATCGACGCCGCGATGCTGCCCGGCGTGACGCTGCTTGTTTTCGCGCTGTCGCCCGATTTCGCGCTTTGGGAATGGAGGCAACGGTGGATTTTCGGCGTGAGCCTGTTCTTTTACCTGTTGTGGGCTTTGCGCATCAGCCCCGTTTTGCGAAAACGTTATTTCCTGCGGCGCAGATGAACTTACCCATTTTCGGCTGGCGCGATGGGCGGAACGGGAACTTCTTCGTTGGAAATGACGCCGCCGAAAACGGCGCGCTCTTTTTGGCGGCGAATGCGGCAGGCGCGTTTGAAGGCTTCTTCATCGCCATATTTGGCAATCGAAACCGAGGTGCGCTGCAAGACGTTGGGCGCCGGACTCCACGTCACCTGCCACGCGCCGCCCGCGCCTTTGTTCACGCGCTGCACGCCCAAAATGCCGCTTTTGTTGCGCGTGCGCGAGGCCGAAATCACCCTGTCGCTGCGCGGCTTGCCGATTTCGCGCTCGATCTGGTTGCGCATTCGCACCGCTTTGCCGAGCGCTTTTTGCGCGCCGCCGTGAACGCTGTCGGAGAAAAATCGCGAATACATCTGGCCGTTGAACGATACGCGCACGTACCAGCCGTGCGTTTTGCGCTTTTCGTGGTCGATGCGGCTGATGCCCTTGTAACCGCTCGTCGCCCAAAACGTTTTCGGCGCTTCGCCTTCGGTTACAGCACCTTTCGCCGCACCTTTCGCCGCACCTTTCGCAGCACCTTTCGCTGCGCCTGTCGCAGCACCTTTCGCCGCGCCTGTCGCAGCACCTTTCGCCGCGCCTTTCGCCGCGCCCGTTGTCGCGCCCGTCGCAGCACGCTTTTTCCTGGGTGGTTTTTCTTTCGCCGGCTCGATTTTTTCTTGCGCCATTAGATTCTCCCAACAACCTACAGATTCCATCGGGCGTACTTTATAACACAATTGCTTCAATAGGTGGAGGCTTGCGGCACTTCGCGGCGCGCGTTGCCGTTGGTGGAAGCGCCGTTGCTTTCGCAAACTTCTTGCGGCGGCGCCTGCCAGCACAAGTTCAGGCAGCGCGCGGCATTGGCTTCATCCAATCGGCCAACGCGCGTCGAATGCGGCGCGTGTTTCAAGGTTTCCGGCTCGGTTTCGGCTTCTCGTGCAATCGCGATCATCGCATCGCAAAACGCGTCCAGCGTCGCTTTGGTTTCGGTTTCGGTCGGCTCGATCATCAGGCTTTCGCGCACGATGGTCGGAAAATAAACCGTCGGCGCGTGAAAGCCGTAATCCGGCAAACGCTTGGCGATGTCCCATGCCGAAACGCCGTATTTTTCTTTTAAGGCATTTGCCGAAAGCACGCATTCGTGCTTGCAAATGTTTTCGTTCGCCGTCTCGTAAACACCGCGCAGCCGCGCCAGAACATAGTTCGCCGCGACAACCGCGTCCGTCGAAACCTGTTTCAAGCCTTCGTCGCCGTGCCGCAAAATGTAAGTCAGCGCGCGCAGGATAATTCCGGCGTTGCCATAAAATCCGTGCAGCGCGCCGATGCTTTGCGGACGCTCATAATCGAATCCAAAAGTACGTCCAAACTCAGGCGTACTTTTCAGGACGACGTGCGGCACCGGCAAAAACGGAATGAGAAGTTCGCGCACCGCGACCGGCCCGGCGCCCGGCCCGCCGCCGCCATGAGGCGTCGAAAAAGTTTTGTGGACGTTGAAGTGCATGACATCGACGCCGGTATCGCCGGGCCGCACCTGGCCCAAAATCGCGTTCATGTTGGCGCCGTCCATGTAGACCAGAGCACCGCAATCGTGCGCCAGACGGCACAATTCTTCGATGTCTTTTTCAAACACGCCCAGCGTGTTCGGGTTGGTAATCATCACCGCCGCGACATCATTGCCGAGCGCTTCTTTCATGTGCTCCAGATCGACGCAACCGTGTTCGTCGGATGCGACTTGCGTGACCGCGAAACCACAGCGCGCCGCACTCGCCGGATTGGTTCCGTGCGCCGAATCGGGAACGACAATGCGCGTTCGCTGCGCCAGTTCGCCGCGCGATTCGTGATATTTGCGAATCATCAGCAGCCCGGCGAATTCGCCCTGCGCGCCCGCAACCGGCTGAACCGTCGCGGCATCGAGTCCGGCGATTTTCGCCAGTTTCTCCTGCGCCTCGAACAAAATTTCGAGCCAGCCTTGAATCGAAATTTCGTCTTGCAGCGGATGCGCGAAGGCGAAGCCGGGCAAGCTCGCCACGCTTTCGTTCATCTTGGGAT
>Ga0136611_10002456_pt1 | contig 12901 bp, 15 predicted proteins | sample AntDrymUQ2232306_2_FD_106645 | JGI IMG/M metagenome (GOLD analysis project Ga0136611, IMG submission 106645) | Polar desert sand microbial communities from Dry Valleys, Antarctica - metaG UQ223 (23.06) | ecosystem: Environmental > Terrestrial > Soil > Desert | place: Antarctica: Dry Valley... | reverse complement strand
TCCGTCATCGTTGAGGACGTCCCATGGTGTCTGCTCGAGTTCACCCTGGGCGGCGTCGCCGAGGTCGGCGAGGTTGTCGTCGGGTTCGGGGGCGCGGTCGGGTACGTCGCTCATGGTTCCTCCAAGTGGGTTGTGGGGCCGGTCAGACGGTGACGCCGGCAGCGTCTTTCCACACTGCGCCGTTCGACCAGATTGGCTTGCCTAGCGTCGAGTCCCACACCTGCGCCCCGGCGCCGACCGTCGCCGCCGAAGGGCGGCCGGCGGTCGTGACAGCGCTAGCACCGATCGCAAAGTCGGACCCGATGCACCCGGCCGCCTTCCGCCGCCAGTTGGTGTCCGAAGCCGCAGCCCCGGACGAGTACTCGGTCCTGCCATCCGCCAACAGGTTGTAGCGGGAAACGACGTCCCCGTCCTGAAGGATCTGCAGAGCGACAGACCCGGCGGGGCGGTTCGTCTGGACCCGCGAGTGGAACTGGCGTCGTACGTTCTGCTCGTTCAGCTCGTACCGGGTCGCTCCACCGAAGTTGATCTCTCCCTGCTCCCACACGTTGCCGGTGGCAGCGACCTTGAACAGGATGCCGGCGGCAACAACCGTGTTCCACCCCGAAACGTAAAGGTTCGCCCCGGCCTGCACGTCGAAAACCCGCAGGTTGGCGTAGACGGCAACCCCGGTGATGGTGACAGCATCCACGATCAGCTGAGAAGGCTGAAGTGCGCCGCTCACCGTGTAATCCTGGGCGACCCGGATCATCGAAGGTACCGCCATCGTCGTCAGCCCGGACGACGCCGCCAGCTGACAGTTCGACAGTTGGTTGCTGACTCCGGCACCATGGTTCACCATCGGTCCGGCGTTGGCGGTCGTGTATTCCATGATCATGTTGTCGATAACGTTCTCAGCCGTGTACGCGATCGCGCTGGCACCTACCGCCGTAGCCCGAAAGTCGATGTTGTACCGGCCGGCGTTGCTGCTCTCAGGCTTCAGGAAGTGGTTGCCGGCCGCACCCATGTCAAACACGAAGTTGTCCCGAGCGGACGCGTTCACGTTCACCAGAGAGAAGAGACTGTTTTGGGTGGCGGCCAGGATGAGGCCGTCCTGTGCGGCGCCGCTGATCTCGATGTTCTCATAGGTCCGGGTGCCGACAGCGCACCGCATCGGGTTGAGTGCGACGTTGTTACCGTTGATGTAGAACCCGCCGGACTTGCCGCCGCCGGACCCGACGACGCCGTTGACAGCCGTGTCCTTTCCGAACCTGACACCGGACCCGGCGGCGGTACACAGGATCTCCGAAGCTGCGAACGCGCTCGGGAGGGCACCAAGTCCGACGATGTCGACCGAGTGGGGGACGACCGCTTCAGCAGCGATCTTCAGCAACGGCGGGAGAAGGACAGCGCCACCGCCAGCGTTGAACGCCGCCTGGCAGGCCGAGGCGAACGCCGCATCGTTGTTCGCCGCGTTGACGTCCCAGGTGGGCTGCTCGGCCACCGCCGCCACTATCGGGACACGGGTCTTTTTCGCCATGCCGACCGTTGAGAGTGCGTCGACATCAGCCGGGGACAGTTGGCTCAGCTTCGTGGGCACATCAGGCTCCCGTCACGAGGGTCATGAGACTTCCAACGGTTCAAGGCGCCACTCAACGGACCACGTCCGCCGGCGGCCGGTCATGCTGACCGTCTCGGTGATCCCAGCGATCCGGCAGACCGCCGTCAGCGTCTGTGTTTGGGCCGGATGCTTCCGCTTCACGGTCACCACGTCATCAATGTCGAGGGTGAGCACAGTGCCGGTGACCGCGTCATCACCGAGCGGGTGGAGGACGAGCGGGTCAAGAGCGACCTTCGGGTCCTTCCCGTTCCGGACAACCCACTGTGCGTACTCGAGCGCCTGAGCGTCAGTCGAGAACATCAGGTCGCCCAGCTCACCGTCGGTCGGCCCGCGCCGCCCGAACCGGTCAACGTATGACATGCCCGTGCCGGGGACGAGGTCGGTTGCGACCGCTTCCTGTACGTTGCCTTCAACGTTCTTCGCCCGGACAACCGTGACGACGTTCTGGTAGGAGGCGTCGGTGCTCACCGACTGGTAGGGCATGTCGCCAGGCACGGGCGGCCCCGCGGGAGCCCCAGGCCAATCTTCGGTCATGATCGGGTCGCCGCTTTCGGTGGTGACCGTGTCGCCCGACTCGGTCAGCAACTGCGTCGACGGCGACTCCGGCGACGCCGGTGACCCTGGCGTCGCCGGCCGGTTCCCGAACGTCGCCCGGCTGGCCCGCATCGCCGCCAGGTCCGCGCCGCTACGAAGGACAATGTTCCCGTCGACGGTGTCGAGCATCCGACCCCTGGCGGCCCGTGCCAACCGGTGGAAGTAGGTGAGTGCCTTCCCGCCGAGTTGGGTGCGGCCCAGCACGGCGGTGCTGTTGGCGCCGCGGGACATGCGGCTTGCCGGAAGGTTCGCTGCGGCAACAACCCGGTCGAAGCGTGCGTTGACGCTGTCACCGAACCACGGCTTCACCATCGCGTTGTTCACAGCGACCGCCTCTGTCGCCGTGATCGCCCGGTTCCAGCCGACGACCTCGTCGAGTTCGGTCGGTTCCGCCTCTGTCACCCCGATCGTGCCCATGACGAGCACCGTCGGAGAGGGGAGGGTGACGGAGGTGGCCGCCGGAGCAACGATCGTGTCGTCGATGTAGACGACAACACCGGTCTGGTCTCGAACGATGGTGACGACGAACCAGTCGGCTCGGATCTGTGCTGGGAAGAAGATCTGGTAGGGCGGCGCGTTACTGACGAACGTGATCGTAAAGTTGAAGAGGACGTTGCCCCTGAGGATCACGTTGATCCGGTTTTCCCAGAACCCCGTCGCGTCGACAGAGTTTGTGTGGACAACCTCGAACGGGATGGGGGCGGTAGTGCCATGTGCCGAGATCGGATAGGTCTTGTGGACGCCAACCTGGCTTGGCCTGGTCAGGTCAAGTTTGCAGACGGCGGAGACCGTCCATGACTGTGAGCCGGCGATGTCCGACGGCCCGTACTTGCCGGCGTACGCGGTCACCGGGTCCATTCGTCGGGCGGACCCGGGGATCATCGTCGCACCCTCGACCCGGGTGGTCGGCCCGTTGACGCCCATGTCTTCCCCGGCGGATCCTGCGTCGTCGAGTGTGGCGGCCGGTTCCGGGTCGTCCATCCGCCACCAATGCTTCGGAGCGGTGTTCCTGATCGTCGTTTCCCACACTGAGCCGGGCAGGTCAACCTCTGCGAGGTTGGCGAGCCGGCCGAGGGCGGTGTAGGTGGCGACCTCGTCCGCGAAGCCGGTCCACTCGGTGGGGAGCGTGTCGAGCAAACCTTCGAAGCGGTAGTGGATGACACCGTTCCAGTCGGTCGTCCACATGCACGGGCGTCGAGGTTCGACGTTCGGGTAGTACGGCGAGGACGGGTTCTGCATGGAGAACCGGCCGTCCCGGTTGTCGAGTCGTGCGGTGAGCCGGCTGGCCCGGTTGACGGCGTCCCTCGGCTGCCGGCCACGTTCCCGGCCGACCGAGAGAAGCCACGGTGTGCAGTCCGTCCACACCGGGTTCGGCTCCCATGGGGTCGATTCCCATGCGACGAAGAACCTGTCCCGGGGGAGGGGCATCAGCCGACGGCAGTGGCGAAGGCGTTGCTGCCGCCGTCCTCGATGAACAGGACCCGCATCCGCTTCTTCAACTCAGACATCGACATTGTCATCCCGTCGAGCGACACCACCGGCTGCACCACCACAGGCGCCCCACCGGAGCCGCCCACGCCGCCGGAGGAGGCGAACGTCGGGGATGCGGCCGCCGAGGACGGCACGCTGCCCGTGACAGCCCCGAGGGTGCGCCGCAGGCTGTCCCGCTGACCCTCAATCCCCTTGATGAACCCGCCCATGACGGCGGCGCCGTTGGCAACCAGAAGGGTCTTGTCCCGGTCGAGCGGGCCCTTCCAGTTGGGGATCATGTTCGTCACCGACCCGAGCACGTTCCGCAGCGAGTTGATCTGCGACTGCACCCCGTCGATCAGCCCGTACAGGATGCTCCGGCCGGCGTTGAACAGCACACCTGACAGGTCACCGACCGCCGACCGGATCTGGCCGGGCAGGCCGGCCAGGACGTTCATGACACTGCCAACGCCGCTGCGGATCCCGTTCGCCATAGCACCCATGGCCGCAATGGCAACCCCGGCGAGAGCGGGGACCAGGCCGGCGAGTGCGCCGACGGCCTGCCCCGGCAGGTTGGCGAAGATGCGAGCCACACCACGCAGCCCTTCACCGAAAGCACCGATCATCCACGGCAGAGCCGTCCCGAACCACCAGCCGGCGAGAGCCGGCACAAGGTTCGCCAGGGCCCCGACCGCCCACTGCGCGAGGTTGACCCACAGTCCGGCAAGGTTCCTGAGCCCGGTCAGCATGGCCTCACCAAGCCACGGCATCACCGTCCCGTACCACCAGGCGACCAGCTGCGGCACGTACTCGACCAGGTTGGACAAGGTGAATCCGACGAGGTCCCACCAGATGCCGGCAAGGTTCTGAATGCCCGACCAGATGGCCGCACCCACAGCGGGGAGGGCGGTCCCGTACCACCAGACGACGATCTTCGGGACCCACTCGGCGAGTGCGGCGATCACTCTCGGTGCGAACTCCTGGAACGTCGTCGCGATCCATGTGATCGCCTGGTCGAACAGCGCAGGCAGCCGCTCCCAGTTCTTCCACAGCAGGAACGCCGCAGCGGCGACCGCCGCTACAGGGGAAAGAACGACGAGGAGTGCGGCGCCGAGACCAATGAGGATCGGCTGCAAGTTGTTACCGATGAACCGGGCCACCGTGTCAACGACGTTCCGGAACGTCTCGAAGTGCTTGTAGGCGTACACCAGTCCGGCGGCGACCGCTGCGATGGCAACAACTACCAGACCGACCGGGGAGATCAGGAACCCGACCGCTGCGACGAGTCCGGTCACGATCGACACGACCGGGCCGAGCGCCATGAAGCCGGCGACGATCCCGAGGATCACCCCGGGCGGGACGGCGGCCAGCAGCTTCGCGAAGCCGCCGGCCATCTTCGACACGACCGGGAGAATCTGGCTGAGCCCGGCAACAATGCCGGGGACCAACCCCATCAGCGACTTGAACAACTCGAGGATCGGTGGCACCAGACCGGCGATCGCCGGGCCAACAGTCGTGAACGTCCCGCCGATCGTCTTCGTGATCTCCGGCATCATCCGCTTGATCTCAACAAGCGCCGGCTTCATCATGTCGCCGAGACCCTGCGTCGCCGTGTCCTTCAACGTCGACAGCATCCCCATCGCACTGTTCGACTGGGCGTCCATCATCCCCTTGACGCGCCCCATGGCGGGGCCCGCCTGGGTTTCCAACGCCTTGAACAGGTCGTTGACGTTCCCCTGCCCGGCCGACACCTTCTTCTGTGCCTCGGCGACGGACACACCCATGACGGTGGCGAGGGCGTCCCATGCGGGGACGCCAGCCTCGGCGAGTTGCAGCATCTCCTCGCCGGTGATCTTCCCCTTCACCTGCATCTGCGTCAGCGCAGTGACAGCCCGGTCGATGCCCTCAGCACCGGTGCCCATGGCGGAGGTCGAGTCGCCGACGGCGCGCATGATCGGGATCACCCTCGACGCTTCGGTGCCGGTGGCCAGCAGCCTCGAGGCGGCGTCCTTCAACCCGGGCAGCTCAAACGGTGTGGCAGCCGCGAACTGGCTGAGGTCGGCCAGGAACGACTTGGCCTTGCCAGCGTCGCCCATGATCGACGTAAACGCAATCTCCGACTGCTCAGCCTGCGCCGCCGCTGCAATACCTAGGCCGCCCAGGGCGGCGATGCCGCCGCCGACACCGAACGCCATCGCCGCGCCCAACTTCGAGGAGGCGCCGGTCAGCTTGCCCATCCAGGAGCCGCCCTTGGACTCGTCGCCGAGGTCGTTCAGCTTCCGGTCGGCTTCGCTGGTGTCAGCGTCGACGGCGACCGTCAGCCGTTCCAGCACACGTCCAAGGCTCGGCATCAGGTCACCTCCTCCTCGACTCCTGGTGCTTCTGCACCGTCTCCTCCGCACCGGCACGGGCCCGTGCGAGCAGCTGGGCACGCACCACCGTCTGCCACCGCCAACCCTCGACCGTCTCCGGTGACTGCCCGTACCGTTCCGCCACCTCGTGGACCGTCACCCACGTCGGTGGTACGAAGTCGTCCTCAGGCTCGAAGCCGAGGGCGTCGCAGATCAGCCAGCGGCGGAGACGCCGTTCGCCCCCCCCGACGCATCAACCTCCGCAGCCTGCTGCAACGCCGTACGGGCCGCCAACAGGAACTCGATCGGCAACAGCAGCATGTCGTCGTAGGAGCGGAACATCATCGTCTCCTCGTCATCGAGCCACATGTTCCACTCGACGACGACCCGCTCGAGGGTGCGGGCGGCGTCAGCGATGAACGTCTGCGTGCGGGCAGCCTTCTCGACGTCCGTCTCGTCAGCAACCTCGGTCAGGTCTGCGGAGACGACCTCGCCGACGGTGACGCCGGACATCTTCACCCGCATCACGATCTCGTCGCCACCCCAGTCGAACCGGGCGGTGCGAACCGGGCCACCCTCGATGATGGCCTTCAGCGACGGCACTACAGGGCGGCCGTGTTGTTGACCAACGTCAGCCGCTCCGAGTAGCCGAGCGTCGAGTCGTAGACGATCCGCATCGGCCAGGCGCCGCCCATCACACCGTCCTGGTCCTCGATCGGGGCCATCTCCCGCACCTTGCACGCAATGTCGTGCCGGAACAGGAAGGAGGCGTTACCGGGGATCGTGGTCCCGCCGCCGATCTTCCATCCGCCGGCTGTCGTCGCCAGCTGGGCACCCTTCGCCTCAACTCGAATGAACACGGTCGACCCGGCCCGCAAGTTCGTCAACAGGCCCATGCCGGAGGCGTCAGCCTGGACGGTGAGTGTGAGCGACGCTTCCGGCTTCGCCTCGACAGCGTCAACCCATGACGGCTTCGCCGAGTCGAGAATCCAGTAGTCGGCGAACTTGCCGGTCCGTTCCCACTCAACCTTCGATGAGCGGGCCAGCTTCGTCGTGCCGATCGTCGCCGCCGACGGGTTCAGGTAGATGTCGATCTGCGGCGACTGCACAGGGGTGGCGACCACCTGCGTCGGCGCCGCCGTGAGCGTCACCCCATCCTCGATCCGCTGGCCGATCAGCGCCCCGGAGATGGCCGGGGCGCCACCGCGGCGGCCCATCGAGTAGCCGAGGTCTTTCACGACACCGGCACCGGCACGGAACGCCCGGTACGCGGAACCCCGCTCGATCGTCAACGTCTTCGGCACGTCGAGCGTCGACTGGGTGGCCGTCCACTCGTACCCGTAGGCGCCGGTCGTGGCGCCCCCGGCGGCGTCGGTGATCGCCCGGGACGTGGCGACCCCGTAGTGTGCGGAGAGGAGGTAGGCGAACTCGTCGTAAGTGAGCCGCCCCTCGAGTGCTGCTTCGGACCACTCAGCGACCTCGGTGACGAGGGTGGCGTCCTTCTGGCCTTCGGGGGTGAACTCGTCGGTCTCAGCCATCGGGTTCAGCCGGATGGTCGTGGCGGACAGCCGCTTGTTGGCGGCGACCATGGTGCCGGGAATGGTCTCGAGTCCGACCTGGACGGCCTCGACGACTGATGCACGCTCAGCCATTGGCGGTCACCTCCCCGCTGGTCGGCTCGTCGACGGGCTTGCCGTCGGGCCGGTAGTCGTGGTGACGGGTCACAGCGTCGGTGTCCTCGGCGTCGGCGTACGGCCGCTCCGGGTAGTCGCCGACCTTGGCCGGCCTGTCGGCCTGACCCTTCGGCGTCGGGGTGGAACGGTTCGGCACAACGGCCTCCTTCGGAGGGGGTGGTCAGATGGTGTGGGCTGTGATGTCGTACTGGCCGCCGCGGTGCCACCAGTGGTGACCGTCGGCTGATTCCAACTGCTCGACGGTGACTTCCGCCCAGTCGCAGACAAAGTGGTGACCGTCGAAGTCGCCGGACAGCCCGGACAGCGCCTCGATGCGACGCAGCACCGGGCGGAGCCGCAAGCTGTCCCGGCCGCCGCCGACCGCTTTGATCTGGTAGCGGCGGGTGATCTGCACCGTCGACCCGACCCCGGTGAGCAGAACCCGGCCGGCGTCAGCAACAGCAACAAAGTCGAACACGACATAGGCGGTCGCCTTCCCTGCGACGTCGAGCGACCCGCCGGGGAGTAGTTCGTCGGGGGCGGAACTGTTGTAAATGTTCTGCCCGACGAGGGCGACAAGGACGGGGTCGGCTCGGAGGGTGGTGAGCAGCCAGCCGTTCGCCAGGTCGGCGTAGATCACATCGCCTCCTCGATACTGCGGGCCACAGCACCCTTGGAGGCGAGGAGTGCGGGAACGAGAAACGGGTAGGCGGCAGCGTGACGGGCCCCGGACTCGGCGATGTGGGAAGCATGATGGGTGCCGACGATGAACCAGACACCCGGGCCCATCTGCATCCCCACGATCCCGGCGGCGATCCTCGACGAGTAGCCGGCAACGTTCGACTGCGCCAACCGGACGATGCCGGGCACCGCGTTCGCGATGCCGTCGTCGACCGCTTGCTGGACCCGGTTGATGGCCTGCCGGGTGTTGTCCTCGGTGACCTTCACCTTCACCCGGATCATTCGTTCGCCTCCCGGCCGTCGAGGCTGTGATGGACGACGACCTGGCCACCTTCCACAAACTCGACACGGGGGCCACACGGGCAGTCGTCGCCTTCCAGCTCATGCTCGATCAGGTCGCCGGCCGGGTAGACGTGCTGGACGCTCACGGCGAGACCTCCTTGAGGTTGACCTCCCAATGGTGCGGGCCACGGGGCGTGCGAGCCAGATACGGCGACCCCTCAACCTCGAACGTACGACCGTCCTTCACCACCCGGTCACTGCCGTCGAGCTCCACGTCGGCGGGGAGGAACAGGCGGAGCGACGTCGACCGCCGGTCACCCTCCGTCTCATCATCCGACGTTGACGACTGAGCCAGACGGCACAGCACGTCAGTCGACGTGGTGGTGACCGTCGGGTTCCCCTCAGCGTCCGGCACCGCCGACGAGGTTCGGACGAGGGTCGCTGGCTCGGTCAGGAAGTTGGCGATGCTCACCAGCTGGACAGCAGGATCGACCCGATACCAGACCTGCGGTACGGGTTCAGCCGGGCCCGGTCGACGAGCCCGACCGGCCGGCGGGACTCGTAGGACTCGGAGTAATCGCCCAACGACATGGACCGCAACCCCTGCGACCCAGCCGCCTGCAGATGTGAGGCGACAGCCTCAGCGACCAGCAACACCAGCGGCGACCCGGCCGCCGGGTGCCCGTGCGTGTACGTCACCGTCACAGTCGACGTCCAGCCCCACTCGGGGCCGTTCGCCGACGGGAAGTCGGTCGGCAGCGACAGGACACCCTTCGGCGACACCGACCAGGAGGAAACGGCCAGCGCTGCCCCGTTTACCGACACCGCCGTGACGGCGACCACCGGGTAGCGGGGCAGCGTCAGCGGCTCACCGTACGAACCGGTCAGGGTCACCGTCTCGGTGGTCGCCGGTTCGATGTCGTACCCCGGGAGGTGCATGAGCACCTCGGCCTCGACGAGGTCGAGGACCCGGCTCAGGCCACCCTGCTCGCCGATGTCGACGGGCCGGAGGAGGACCGCCTCCACATCGGCAAGCGTGGTGGCCGTCACCGTCTGCTACCTGGTGGGCGCCGTGTCGACGCCACCCTTGAGGCCAGTGGCGTCACCGATGTCCTCGGCGCGGGGGCGCTGCGCTTCCACGCGGGCAGTGGGCTCCCCGGGCTTGGCGTCCTTCACGGGGACGACCTGGGTCGGGTTGTAGCCGTTGGGGCCGATCCGGTCCCTGTAGTCGCCTCGCTTCGGGCCGATCCCGAGGGCGTCCTCAGGGCCGACGGGCTCGTCGGGGGAGCCGGGGAGCATCGGCACTCCGACGTCGGTAGCGTCACGGTCGACCGGGGCCTTGGTGGTCTTCGAGTCCATTGGCTCTTCTCCTGTGGGCTTGGGGATGGGTAGACGGATCACGCGGCGAGTACGCCGGTGAGACGGGCGGCGCCACGGCCGAACACGGCGAGGCCGGTGAAGAACTCCAGCCGGGTACGGAAGACGGGCTTGGCGTCGATCTCTCCGAGGTCCTTCACCTGCACGCCACCGTTGGTGAGCCCGGCGACACCGGCAGAACCCTCGTTCTGGGTGTAGCGCACGGCGTAGATCGAGGTGGCGGTCCCAGTGGCCGTTCCCTGCGTCTCGGTCTGCGGAATGACGTTGGTGCCGTCGGCCTTGGTCCCGATGTCCAGCATGGGGATGCCGTTGTAGGTCGGGACTGTCGCCGGGCGCTCCCCGAAGAAGGAACGCTCGATGAAAGCGGTACCGCCGAGGCGGCGGCCGGACGACATGACCCGGGCACGGATCGCAGCGTTCATGTAGAGAGCCTCGGCGCCGCCGGGGACGGCTGCGATCAGCGTGTCGAGGGCGTCGAAGAAGTCGTGACCGCCAGCGACCGGGCCGACCCCGTTCGGCGCCGCCACCACGACCTGGGCGCCAGTGAGGCGCTTCTTCAGCCCGTCGAAGCTGTTGGCGTCCACGGCGGTGTCCCCGTTGATGAAGGCGTCCTGGTACTTGGTGACGGCGGCCTTGACCTTCAGGGTGGTCTGCTCGGCCCGCAGGTCGGTCAGGTTGCCCCGGGTCTGCACGAGGAACGTGTCGACGTCGGCGTCGCCGCCGAGGATCACGAGCTTCTCGGTCCTCGGGTTGATCGTGCCGGTCGACTCGGTGTAGGCGCTGTTCACAGCCCGGAACTCGACCCCGGGAAGAGTCAGCTCCTCGTTGTAGGCGTACGCGTTGCCCTCCACGGTGAGCAGCGGAAGGCTGTCGAGGACGGGGGACGTCAGGACGAACGTCTCGATGACGCCGCGCTGCAGGTCGTCCGTGCTGTACTTCGCCGATTCGGCGAGGGTGAGTGCCACGTTTGGGTCTCCTTGTTTGGGTGGCTACCCGCCCCGCTGAGGGACGGCTAGGTGTTGGGTGTGCTGTTGGCGTAGGCCGCACGAAGGCGGTCAGCGCCGGGGGATAGTTCAGTGGTCGAAGCGGCTGGGACGGCTCCGGACCGCATCCGCTCCTTCGGTCGCCCTGGCACTGGTGCTGCCGGTGCCTCGGCCGCCGGCTGTGCGGCGATGTACTCGTCGGCGCTTGCTTCCAACTCTTCGCGGGTAACGCCGGGCAGGAACTTCGCCATGGCGGGACTGATGCCCTTCTCTGCGGCCACCGTCGATCGCAGGATGACGGCCTTCGCTTCGTCCCGCTCACGTTCGGCGAGGTTGAGCCGTTCGGCCATCCGCTCCGACTCGGTCTTCCCTGCCTCTTCGAGGGCTGCGAGCTTCTTGGCGGCATCCGCGTTCGACTTGGCCTGCGCCTCGTTCTTACGGGCGAGTGCCTTCCACTTCTCCACCTCGGACGTTTCGTCCTTGGCAGCGGGCTTCGCAGCCGGCTTGTCGTCTGGCTTGTCGTCGGGTTGGTTGTCTGGGTTTTGCTCTTCGGTCACTACTGTTCTCCTCCCGTTTCGGGTGGTTGTGAGCCGTTTCGGCTCTGTTGGTCACCGGCCTTCGATGGCTCGGCGGAACGCGACGGCGGGCGTCAACCCGTCCTCTGTGCGGGCGGTCCGTTTCGCCTGCTTCCACAGGTCAGCGAACTCGCGGCCCTTCCCGGGCCACGGCTGATCCCGGGTGAACACCGGCTCAGCCGAACACCCGCACTTCCGGTGATACTTCGCGCCGTCACGGGCCACCGTCGCGGTCTTCACCGATCGAAACACGGGACCGCGGCTGGCGAGAAGGGCGCAGAATGCACAAGGGTTACCGTCCGTGACCCGGGCATACCCGAGGGCTGTCGGGTCACGGTCGATTGAGCCGAGGATCGTCTCACGGCCACCGTTGAGCACCTGGCGGGACACGTCGCCGGCCACGTTCGTCAACGTCACGGCGGCGGCGTCCGGGCGGGCGAGGGCCACCAGCCGGCCGGCGGCGCCTGGACCGATGATGCGAAGCGACGTGGTCACCTCAGCCGGCGACGGGGGCGGCACCACGATCGGCGTCAGCGGGCCCGTCACCCCTTCGGCCGCCCGGAACTCGCCGTAGTAAGCGGCAGCCAACCCGGCCGACACCGCCCACCGCGCCTGGATGAGCGCAACAAGCGCCGTCTCCACCGTCGGCCAGGAACCGGCGATGTCGTCAACCTGAAACGCCCGCCAGATGGTCAGCAGGTCCCGCAAGGTCGCCGCCCGGAGCACCAGCTGCCGGCGGCGGTGACGCTCTGTGAGCGCCGACGCCTCAACCGTCGACGCCAACAGGGCCCGCCGGCTCAGAGGCGCCCATCTGACGGTCGAGGATGGCTTCCAGCGACGACAGCGAATCGGCGGAGGCGGCCGTCGCCTTCCACCGCTCCACGTCCTGCTGACTGACGCCAGGCACCCGCTCCCACAGCTCCTGCGGCGGGATACCAAGCATCGTCGCCATCTTCCCGAGAGCATCAACAACCTGGGCGAGCGACCGGGCCTCAGTGTCCCGCCACCGCACCTGAGCTGAATCATCCACCTCGAGCCCGGCCATCCGGCCGGCAAGGTTCAGGTACTGCTCGAACGACTCGCCCTGCCCGGTCTCACGTTCCCCGATCTTCCGACGCTGCCCGGCCTCAGCGGCGGCGAGAGCTTCGGCTGCCAGGTTCGCCATTTCCCCAAGCAGCGAATGCGGTGGTGTCTGCGAGACGATCCCCATGAACTTCACCGTCGACTCCCGGGAGTCGAGGTACCCGGACAGGTCAACCTGACCGAACTCGCCGATCTTGATGTCCGGGTCCCCGAACGTCAACATCCTCGACGC
>Ga0136611_10002455_pt1 | contig 12903 bp, 21 predicted proteins | sample AntDrymUQ2232306_2_FD_106645 | JGI IMG/M metagenome (GOLD analysis project Ga0136611, IMG submission 106645) | Polar desert sand microbial communities from Dry Valleys, Antarctica - metaG UQ223 (23.06) | ecosystem: Environmental > Terrestrial > Soil > Desert | place: Antarctica: Dry Valley... | reverse complement strand
GGGCGTGCGAATCGCCCCGGCCGCGCCCCGCCACGAGCGTCATGGCAAGGGAGATGGCCCATGGGCGAGACCCCGCCGCGTTACCGCACCCTCGACCGCCCCGGCCCCGGCCTCGCCACGATCGCGGAGCCGGATGGGCGGGTGGGGTTGTGGTCGCGCACCATGCGCGGGGGTACCATCCGCACCTGTAGCCGGTGCGGCGTGGCCACCGGCCTGTTCTCTCGCCCCTCGCTCTATCGCAAGGCGCAGGACACCCCGCGCCTGTGCCGCCCCTGCGTCGAGGGCACCGCGCGCGCCGCGCGGGAGTCCGGGGGGTAGGCCGATGGTGCGCGACGGGTACGCGACGCCCCGCGAGGCCGCGGCGCTGCTGGGGCTCGCGCCCGGCACCGTCTACAGCCAGCTGGCCGAGGGCGCGCTCCGGGCGATCCGCCCCAGCCCCGGCCGCTATCTGCTCGCGCTGGCCGAGGTGGAGCGCTACCGCCCCGCCCCGAAGCGCGGCGGGGGCCGCCGGGGTGCCGCGCCCCGCGCCGCGGTGCTCCACCCGGAGCACGCGTCGGTGCGGCAGGCCGCGACCTATCTCGGCGTCACCCCGCAGGCCGTCTACGCCGCGATCCGGCGCGGGCGATTGCCGACCCTGACCACGCGCCCGTACGCGCGCATCGCCTGGGTCGCGGTCCGGGCCTACGGGACATCCTCCACACGCCGGGCAGGCGGCTGAGCGCGTCGAGCGGGCGGCCGAGGTCAGCGCCCCGCTCGCGCAGACCGGCGAGCAGCGCGGCGCGTGCTGCCTCGCTCATCGCTCCCCCCTCGTGCGCGTGGGTTACTCCGAAAACTCCGGAAACCACGCGCGTGAGTCATCACGGAAAACCAAGGAAAACCTCGCGTAGGTCACGTCCGAAAAGTCCGATAACCTCGTGCATGATCACCACAGAGAACACAGGTTTGACTAGCGGTACTCGTAGTAGATCGTCCCGTTGCGGATCCGCCGCCGCACCGTGCCCGCGCGATGGCTCCCGGCCGGGGTCGTGCACCGGTGCGTGGGCTCCTCCGGCCAGCGGCAGAGCCCCGCCCCCGGGCGATGTGGCCAGGCGTAGGCGACGCAGCGGCAGGGCACCACGCGCGGGCGTGTCTCCCGAGGGCGCGGGAGCGCCTGCGGCCCGGTGTGCCCCCGACCGGCGTGCTGCACGCAGCGCTGGTGCGGATCATCCCAGCAGGCATAAGCGCGGCAGGGCTCACCGTCCTTGCGGGTACCGGTGCACCGGCGTCGGGCTTGTGCCGCCTCGCTGTACATGGCCCCTCCCCGATCGTGCCGTCGGGCGGTGCCGCTTACGGGGCGGAAAGGTGCGATAGTCCCTGTTTGCTCCCGCCTACCGTATGCAAGTATGCGGGAGGTTATCGCACCCGCGACGCCCCCACGCTGCATGACAAAACCTGCGCTATCCCCCTGCGCCCGATGCCCCCGCGCTGCGTCAGATACATCGGCGGTTTGGCCACGACGCCCTGACAAAACGGTCCATCTCGCGGCGATTATTGGGGTGCGCTATAGCGGGGCATGAGCGGTGCGCCGACGAGTTGATCGCGGGTGTGCGGCGCGTTCATCGGCGCGGCCCCTGGTGCAGGAGGATATCGCGTTCGATCTGCTCGACCAGTTCGGGCTTGCCGATCTCCGCCGCGATCGCCGCGGCCTCCTTGTGGTGATCCGTCACGGCGACGCGGTGGGGGGCGTCGAGGCCGAGCAGGACCGCGCGCCGCGCCATGATCTTCAACACCCGATCGATCTTGGCGACGTTCCCTTTGCGCGCGTCGGCCCACAGCCCCAGCAGCAGATCGTCCAGGCGGGCGACCTCGAGCTCCACCAGCTCGCGCGCGGGCTCGCGGGTCACCGCGTGGAGCGCGGTCATGATCGCCTTGTGGGCCCCGCTCGGCCCGGCATACCCGAGTTGCCGGGCGATCGCCGCGTAGCCGAGGCCGGCCTTGCGCAACGCCAATGCCTGCCCTCGCCGCTCCGCGGCGGCGATACGCTTTCCACTCGCCTTGGATTCACCCATCGTCTCCCCCCGCGCCGCACCTGCGCCCCCGGATCCGGCTCGCGGGGCGGGACCCTCGCGGGTGCGACCTATTCCGTTGCTGCCGGTATAGCCATCACGTCAAAAGTGTCTGGGACTGCTACGCGACCTCGTCATCCGGCGCATCGGGTTCGATACCGCAATGCCGCGCGATCGAGGCCACCTCGGCTAGCGGCGCGCGGCGACGATCCAGCATGAGCGCCCGCACCGCCGGATCCCGCACCTGCGCGACCGGCTGGGCCGTCGTCGGTGCGGGGTGCAAGTACGTATGGGGAAATGCTTCGTCATTTCAGCCCTCCTTCTCGCGCAGCGCCCGACCCACCGTCAGGTACCACGTCGCCGCCGCCGCCCGTTTATTGCCCATGCTCACGTAGGGCAGGCGCTGGTAGATGACGCCCCGCCACAACATCGGTGACGCGGGCATGTATTTGGGGTGGCAGCAAAATCGGCAGATAGGAGGAGCAGTTTCGGCGCTGGCAAGCCGTTTCACGCGCATCAGAGGGCCTATTTTCCTGCCACGCTGACTGCACGCCGGCGTCACACATCATAAGGCGAGGCGTGCTGGTAGATCACCTTGATGTGGCTGGCGACGGTACTGTGCCCGATCCCCAGCGCCAGCCCGATCGCGGCGTTGTCCTCGCCGGCCGCGAGCCGTTCGAGGACCAGCCATTGGGCCGGGGTCAGCAGCGGGCGCGGCGATTCGGGCATCAACGCGCCTCCCGCGTTACTTGGACCAACTCATAGCAGCGCGACTCGCCGAGCCGCTGTGGGCCGTCACAGTGGCTCACACGGTGCCCCAGGAGCATGCGCGGGTCGCCGGTGAGGAATCCGCCGCCGTGCTGGTGTTGCCCGCCGCACAATGGGCAGCGCGGCACGATCCAGAGGTAACACCCCCGACTCGACTTCAGGACGGCGGGGGCCTGCGGATATGTCGCTCCCATCAATCCGCCCCCGTCATCGAGAAGGCCGCCGTCGCCCGATGCCGCGCGCAGAGCGGATCGTCTTTCCCTGCCGGCAAGATACAACCCTGCCACGCACACTCGCGGTGGAGCGGCACCGGCCGCCGCGAGTCGCCGAAGTCGTCAGTGTCGTATCGCGGCCCGGTGGCCGCCTCAATGTCGTCCGGGGAGAGGGTCAGCTGCACCGTGGGGCGATAGGCGGGAACCTTCACCTTCTTGCCGATGCTGACGTTGAACGCGTCCACCTCGGCGGCGGTCATCTGGTAGCCGTCTGCGTCGAAGTGCTCGGTGTGGCTGTCGATCCGCTCAACCTTCACGACCTTCTCCGTGGTCAGATCCGACCAGAGCTTGCGCTTCTCGGTGACGCACTTCACCGGCCCCGCCACCGGTTCGCCGAAGTCGGGGAAGTCCACCTTGCGCCGCGCGCCGCCGTGCTTCTTCTCGCCGGGCTGAGAAAGGAGATGCAGCACGAACTTCGCCGGGGTATCGCACTGGGGGGGGATCTCGTAATAGGCCGCGTCGACCTCGCCCTTGAATTCGGGCGTCTCGATCGCTACCCGCCGCACCGTGATATCGACCACGTTGGCGGCGATGTTCTTCTTCGTGGCATTGCTCAGGGTGGTAGCCGACTTGAAATGAGCGGCGGTCTTGAAGCAGACGCGGGCTTTCTCTTTGCCATCCTCCACGATGACGTTGCCCCGCTTGCGCTCATCGAAGGCAGCCTGCGCGATGTCCCAGGCGGTGCCCCCTACCGTCGAGTCGGGATAGGCCGCCGCCGCTTTATAGGCGCGAATCTCTGTAGCCTGCGACTCAATCAGGATGTCTTTGCGTGCGTGTTCTTCTCGGCACCGAGACAGTTTCAACTCCAGTTCAACGAGCGTTCGCTGTGCTGTATCGAGCGCTTCGGCCATCTCCAAAACGTTGAGGACTTGACCATCACCATCGGGCGCGGGCTGGGGAACGGCGTGCAGCGTGAACTTCGCCGAGGCCTGCGACCGACGCGGCGGCTCATAGCCGTTCTGCTTCGCCGTGTAGATCAGCGTGCCCACGCTGGCGGCGTCGGACGCCCTACCGTCGCGCTTGAAGCTGGCGAACTTGCGGGCGATCTCGCCGGGCTTGCCGTCGCACCATTCCGCGCACATCGCCTCGCCTTCGGGTCCGGGGTAGACGGAGTGCACCGCCGCCAGGATACGAAGCCAGTCGGCTTTGTAGTCGCCACCGGGGGGGATGAAGCGCATGATCTCGCGCATCTCGGCGATCGACGGGATATCGGAATAGGCCGATCGACCGCCATCATTACCAGGCGGCGACCAGGCCACATGCTCGGGCTCGACCGGTGCGGGCAGCAGCGCCTCGAAGTCGGCCAGCGTATAGACCGCCTCGTACTCGGAGTGGTACACCCGCGCCAACTTCGCCGGCGTCGTCTTATTGTTGAACGTCTCCGGAACCCGCATGACGCGGGACAGATCGAGCACGGATCGATCGGCACCGAGGAGCGCATAAAGTCGCCCGAGCAGCTGCTCGATGACGGCAGAAGGTTCAATCGCGGCGGTTAGGTGCCAGTACAGGTGAAAGCCATTGCCGGACTCCACCACCACGCTAGGGCGTAATGGGAAGGATTCCATCGCCCTGAATGCACCATCGCGCCCCTCGGCATAACCCTTGAAGTCCAGATCGGCCCACAGCGTGCGTACCTGCGTGACGTCGGCTTTCTTGCCGCCACCATCGCGTCGCGCCTGGATGCCGAAGAAGATATTGAGGTGCTGGGGCAGACGGAGTGCGGCCTGCGCGGCTGCCAAGGCCGTGGCGTGCCAGGACCGCTGCACCGGCCCATCGCCCTGGGGGAACGCGCGGATCTCGATGCGTTCATCGGGGCTGAGGTCGGGGAAGTGCCGCGCGAAAAAGTCGGTGAGGCTGAAGGTGGTGGTGGTCATCGAGCCACCGCCAGGCCACACCGCACCGCCGCCTCTGCCGTCGAGATCGCCTTGCGCGCCGCCGCCAGCTGACGGGTCACGTTGAAGTCGGGGTTGTATCCGGCGTTGCCCCACGCGATCACCGTCATGCCGGGCCAGAACAACCTGGCGATCGCCTCAACGCGCGGCGCGTAATGAAAATCCACCCAGAGGGTACTGGGGCAGAAGGGATTCTCGTAATCGAGCACACCGGGCGGTGTATTTGCCCCGACCACGCGCCGAAAGGTCTGGAAGTAATTATCCTGGGGGAAGGCTGCGGGGAAATCGAGGTAGAACTCGCCGTCCCGCTCGTAGCGGCCACCGGGGACCTGGGACGAATGGATCGCGGGCATAGGAATTGACCTTCCCACACTGAGGGCGTACACTAGCCCTCAGAGCATTGCGTAGCGCCGGACGCCTGGATAACGAAAAGCGCTACTCCACAATGGGCCAATGACCTTCGGGGTGAGGACACCACTCACAAACCCCGAAGGTCATTGCTTTATCTAAGCCGCATCACGCGACCCCTCTTGAACGCGAATCGCGCCCTTCAAGGCTTCTACATCCGCCAGGGTATACACCCGTAAGCCCACACTACGTGTGCGAAACGGGGTAATGAGGCCGAGGTCTTCATGGCGGCGCACCCACGAGGCGCTACGCGCAATGCCCGCAGCCTCCAGCGCGTGGCAGACCTCGCCGATTGTCAGCAACTGCTCGGTGGTGCGTTCCGCGATACTCATACGCTCATGCCTCCTGGCGCTAACCACTGTTCGTACAGTGGTATAGCCCTACTATATAGGGTGATCGTTAACTTGTCAATAAATGAAACATTATGCAGATTGTTTCAACTCTTCTGATCTTCCTCTGCCTTCATTCGCCTTAGCATTTTGCGTATTGTGGGCTGACTCATTTGCGTCACCTCGCCTATTTGGCGACGGGTCACCCCGCGTGCCTTTAGCTGGCGTATTGGACCCTCAGTAGCCCACTGCCGCCACTCCGCTTTCGCCTTCGCCACCATAGCGCGCAACTCTTCGACGGTATGTTGTCCCACATGTACATCTGGCAAAAAGTCACCATGCGATCGAGCGATGGCTCGGACAAGAATGCCGTGAATCGCGCCATGCAGTGTTGGCAGTAGTGGAGCCGCAACCAAACTTCCATCTGGACGTCGTCCGAGTCCTAAAGGCGCACAAGGATGCTGATACAAATGGTAATTAAATGCGGCGACTTCTTCATCGCTCGGGCTGTATTCGAGAAACAAACCGGACTGCAATGCCTGACCGACCCAGGTTTGCTCAGCATCCCAAGCCTCCTTCTCCATTAGCCCACACCCCGCCTCGACACACGCAGATAGGCGAGCGCCTCCTTCCTGCGCTGTAGCCCGACACACATCACAACGTTCAAGCCGTAACTGCTCAGCTTCGATCGGAGTATTAGCGTTGAGGAAAGCGTTAACCATATCCTGCGAAGTCGCCATTTTAGAACGGTGTATAGTGCAACGCGCACTCCCTGACGGCCCGCATATCCTCCAGGTTATAGAGCCCGTTATCGTCGTCATCGACGGCCGCACCGCAGATCTTGCAACGGGGCACCGCGCAGCGGTCATGCCAGATGTTGAGAATCGCCGCCTCACGCTCACCGGTCTCGGCGAGCTGGCGGCGCTGGGCGCGCAGGGGGGCGGCGATCGCCGCGTGCAACTCATCCATGCCGGGCCTCCTCAGTCGCCGGTCGGCGCGAACGCGTGCCGCACCACGCGCGGCGCGGGGTGCGGGTCGCCGAACGCCTCGGCCGCGCCGAGCCACGAGGCGATCGCCTCCTCGCCGTTGCGCACCGCCTCAGCGTAGGTCGCGCCGTGCGTCATGCACCCGGCCAACTCCGGCACGCTGACGACGAAGATCCGGTCGTCGGGATCCCAGTCCAGGCGCATCGAGTACGGCGGCACGGTCGCGCGTTGCTGGCTCATCGCTCCTCCTCGGGCGGCGGTGTAGCCGTCGCGGCGACGATCATCGCGCGCAACTGGCGCTCCTGGTAGGGCTTTGCGTCGGCACCGTCCCTGCCGGCGAGGGTCAGCTTCGCCCCGCTTGGGTGCCGCCAGGTCTCGTGACTGCCGGTCGTGTGGGCCAGGATGAACCCGGCCCGGCGCAACTCGGCGCGCAGTTCCCGCAGCTTGCGCGGCATCAGCGCACCAAGTACGACATGGTTGCTACAATCCCTCCGCTCACCGGTGTGTCGAAGCCCGGTGCGCTTACGGCCGCCTAGGCAGTTTCTAGGCGGCCATTTTTACTTCAGTATCATCCTCGCCAAAGATCAACCATGTGGGATCGACGCTGAGCGCCTTCGCAAGCTTGCGAACCGTGCTCGGACGCGGCTCACCAGTATGCCCGTTCTCGATCCGCGAGATGGTCACGACCGGCACGCCAGCGGCGGTCGCCAATTCTTCCTGCGTCATCACTCTACGTTCGCGCACTTGCTTGAGTCTCGCGCTCAGGCTTAACAATCGATCCTCCTTGCCTACGCTTTTAGCTTACAGCAATGATAATCTCTTGACAAGTACCCCGCAATAACTTATCATTCTTGTATGGTCATTGATATGACCGAGGACACAAAGAGGCCTCACGAGCCTAGCCGATCAAAGCAACTCGTGAGGCCACACAAGAGCCTTTCGGCTCAGGAGGCAAGGATACCATGCAGACGTTCAGCAAGCCGCAGGCGGCCCGGCAGATCGAGGCCCGCGCCCGCGCCAAGCGGCTGGGGGTGCGGGTGGCCGTGGTGGTCGAGGCCCGCAGCTACCTCAGCGCCAGCCAGAGCACCCCCGGCACCGCCTACCGGATCGAACGGTGCCGCCACGGCTGGTCCTGCGAGTGCGACGGTTTCCGCTTCACCGGGAGCTGCAAGCACCTCGCTGCCGTCGAGCGCCGCGCCGAGCGCGAGGGCTGGGACTTCGGCCAGATCGCGCCGCTCACCCAGGACAGTACCCCCGCATTCAAGATGAATCCGGCCCCCACCGGCACCGTGATCCCCTTCCGCCCCCGCTTCATCGAGCGCGAGCAGCCAGCCGTCGCCAGCGCCGCGAACGCCGATCTCTTCGGCTAACGGCACCGCATTCAAGATGAATTCGACTACCACAGCAGGGGGCGAATTCATCTTGAATGCAAGGAACTCTATTAACTCTGCATTCAAGTTGAATGCAACCCCCCCGCCCACCGTGGAAACGACGACGTCTGCGCCGCATTCATCTTGAATGCAGGCGACATATCGATAGGAGCTATCTCGATGACGATCAACGAAGCCATGGCCACCCTCGTCGCCGAACTGATCGAGGGCGACGTGCCCGACCCGCTCGGCCAGGAGTTCACCCTGGCGCTCATCTGGTGCGATCTGGCGCGGCTGGCCGGGGAAGTCCCGCCCGCCGACGTGCTGCGTGCCGCCGACGACTGCTCGTTCCTGCCGATCCCGCCGCTGGTGCCGCCGCTGGTACGCCCCGGCTCCTACGCCGACCACGCCCGGCAATTCGCGCCCGCTGACTAACGACCCCGGCGCGGTGTCCCGCCAGATCCCGCGCCGGTTTCGCCCCCTTGGATGGGGTGGCCCGCCGCCTGCCGTTGAAGAGACGAAAAGGAGCGCCACCGATGATGATCAGGGAAGTCGTCCCGCACGGCGGGCTATTGGTCGAGATGAACCCCGACGACTGCTACACGCTGGCGGCGGCCTGTCGCCTCGCCGCCGACGAATGCGGGGAGAAGGCGCACGGCTACGATCAATACGCCGTGGCCTTCCACTTCTACGACACCCTCACGGCGCTGTTCGAGGGCTACGCGCTCGCCGGGGCGGCGATAGGCTATATGGCACCCAAGGATAGCAACAACTTCACCGTAGATGGCGTACGCGCCGCGTGGCGGGGTGATGCGTCAGCAAAGGGGGATGCACGATGAAGCTGATCGCCATCGAGGCGGGCGGGATCGTCCTGAGCCTCGACGCCACCGACTGCCTGAGCCTCGCCGACGCCTGTCACCACGCGCGGCACCAGGACATGCCCGGCGACCACGACCTGCTCGCGGCCCACCGGACGGCGCTGCACCTCGGCGCGGTCGTCGCCGCCTTCGACACGGCGCAGGACGTGGCTACCCCCGATGACGGGTTGCTGGCCCATGTGCGCGCGGTGTGGGGGCCGAGCGACAGCAGCGTGCCGAGGCGATCGCGGGCACCGGAGCCTAAGGAGTAGTTTGGCCCACGGGCCACAGAGGGCGTGTGCAAAAAATTGCACACGCCCTCTGTGCTATCCTGCCCGTGTTGTGCGGCATCGTGAGGGGTTGTCAGGGTGGATGAGCGCGCCGAGTACCTAAGCATCGCCGAGGTGGCCAGCCTGTTAGGGGTGCATCGTAATACGGTCAGGAACCGTGTTAAGGCAGGGCATTACAGCGCGCACAAGGTTGTGACCCCTCAGGGCGAAACCTACGCTATACTGCGGAATTCGCTTGGTATACCCCTACCAGACCCTACCCCTGAAGCCGCACAACCCATAGCAGGCGTTGTGCATCACAACGCCGACAACCCCTCACAACCATCTGCGCTCGTCAGTCCCGACCAGCAGGCGCAGGCCGATGCCATTGTGCAGCGGCTGTTAGCCCCCTTTATTGCGGAATTGGGCGAAGTGCGCGAAGAACTCGGGCATACAAAGGCCCAGAGTAGGGCGAAGGATGAGACGATCGCCGAGCTGCGCCGGAGGGCCGAGGTGGCCGAGGCCGAGCGGGATCGACTCGCAGCGGCACAAGCCGCACCAGGTGTCCCAGGAACGCCGGAAGAGGCGAGCGGCACCGGTTCTGGCCCTGAATCAGCGGTGGGCTTCTGGGCGCGTGTGCGGCGGGTGTTCGGTGGGGAGTAGGGCGGCAGCATCCCCACGGCCATCGTTCTCGTATACCGCAGTAACAATTTCGGAACATTCGTCCGGGAAGGTATGTGCGGACGTGTGTCCATATTCGGTATATTTGTCTCTTGACGGTCATTGCCCTGCGCAAGACCGAGTCGCTTATCGTTTTTTGGTGGAGGCTGCTGCCATGCATCGCCGGTTCACTGTTCTGGCGCTGACCGCATTGCTGCTCGTAGGCAGCTACGGCATCGCTGTTCCCGATGCGGCGGCAGAGCAGCACCGCGACGCCAACTATAATTTCTGGTGGTCTTTCCCGGACGCGCGTGGGGATATCTGGAACATCGATCAAGCCATCTGGATCGCTCAGAAGGCGGACCACACCTATTGGGCCCTGACCTGGAAGTACGTCGGGACGGCAGACGGCGGCTATATGGGGCTACAGACGGATGCGCTGCGGCCGGACGGCTCCGTCGGTGAGCAGGCGCTTTTCGCGCTGTGGAACGCGAATGCGGCGCGCGGGGATTACTGCCGCCCCTTCGGCGGGGAGGGCATCGGTTACAACTGCCGTCTCCCGCTCGCGTTCGCCACCGAGCAGGTGTTTCGGCTGCGTGTCTGGAAGTTGGAAACCGATGCGGGGGGACAGTGGTGGGGCGGCTGGATCTCTGACGGCGTGACCGACCGCCACATCGGCGACATCCGCGTGCCCAACGATGGCAACCACCGGTTCATTGAGTCGGCGAACAACTTCAGCGAGTATTTCGGCGAGAAAGTCGCCTGCGACCAGGTGCCCCAGTCGATCGGTCAGTTCACCCAGCCAGCTGCCAACAGCCGCGGGGGCGGGACATACGATTACTCGTCCACCATGGTCCACAGCAGCAAGGGAGCGTGCACGGGCGGGCGCCTCACTGCAAGGGACTACGGCTGGGCGCGCGGCTACGAGGTGGTACTCGGGGACCGCCTGCTGACATCGAGCCCCGCGCCGTCCGCCTCACCCGTACCGAGTTCGAGCCCAACACCATCACCATCCGCGCCCCCTGTGCCGTCGTCAAGTCCGACGTCGGGCTTCGCGGACGTGCCGACCGACTATTGGGCGCATGACCAGATCGGCCGGTTTGCGGCCCGCGGCATCACCACCGGTTGCGGGGACGACGACCAGGGTCGGCGGCTCTACTGCCCCGAGCGCGGGGTGACGCGCGCCGAGATGGCGACCTTCATCACGCGCACCCTCGGCCAGGACAAGGTCGCCCCGCCCGCCACCCCGACCTTCGCCGACGTGCCGACCGATTACTGGGCCTACGGCCAGGTCGAGGCGTTCGCCAAGCTGGGCATCACCACCGGCTGCGGGGTGAATGACCTCGGCCAGCGCATCTTCTGCCCCGACCGGGGGGTGACACGGGCCGAGATGGCGGCGTTCCTCGACCGCGCAAAGAGACAAGCGGAACTTAAGCCGGGGACGCCGACGTTCGCGGACGTGCCGCCAAGCTACTGGGCCTACGGCTGGATCGAGCGCTTCTTCACGCTGGGCGTCACCACCGGCTGCGGCACCGACGACAGCGGCAAGACGGTCTACTGCCCGGACCGGGGGGTGACCCGCGCCGAGATGGCCGTCTTCATCATCCGCGCCTACCCGTAGGCTGCCACACCGCGCAACGTGACGAACGCAGGCCGGGGCGTCGACGCCCCGGCCTGTGCCGTCTCTCCCCGCAAAACGTGCTCAAGTAGCGACAACTGGTCGTGCCGTGACCGGATGAATGGCGTGATTGCTGGGGAAATCGGCTGCTCCCGTATTGTCAGTACCCGAGAACGATAGTTTTGTGTCTCCCGCGCACACGTTCCGCGATAGCGGACGGCGAGATTGACGATAACGGTGCCGCCGGGCGGGCGGCACCAAGCCGTGATTCCGGTAGGTTGACGGGCCCATTGCCGATCTCGTGTACACTGCGGCGGTGCGGTGCCCGTGGGGGCAGCGTTGTTGTGTTGCAGGTGAAAGGAGCCCCCGATGGGCAAGGTACGCTTCCTGCTGCTCGCGCTGGTTGGCCTGGCGGTACTTTGGTCGCCCGGGGGGGCCGCTACGCTGGCGGCCGGGCCGGGGGCGAGCTACGCGGCGCCGCTCTCCGGCGGCGAGGAGGTGCCGCCGCGCACCACCCCCGCGAGCGGCCAGGCGACCTTCCAGGTCAGCGCGGACGGCCAGTCGCTGACCTACAGCGTGACGGTCCAAAACATCGCCAACGTGACGATGGGCCACATCCACCTCGGCGCGAAGGGCGCGAACGGGGAGATCGTGTTGCCGCTCGTGCCGATGGCCCCCCCGACCGGCGGGCCGAAGAGCGGGGTGATCGGCCAGGGGACGGCGACGGCGGCGCAGCTGGTCGGGCCGCTGCAGGGGCAGCCCCTGGCGGCGCTCGTCGCGCAGCTGGATGCGGGGAACGCCTACGTCAACATCCACACCGGCGGCGGCACCACGCCGGCGACGCTCCAGCCGGGCGACCTCCCGCCCGGCGAGCTCCGGGGGCAAATCGCGCTCACCACCGCCCCGGTCGCCGGGGCGACGGCGACGCGGGCCGCCGGGGCGACGGCACCGGCGGTGGCGACCGCGACCAGGGCCGGCACCGCGACCGTGACCGCAGCGGCGACCGCGACACGGCCCGTCGCCGCAACCGTGCCGGCGACCGTGCCGCCGACCGCTCCACCGCCGCCGCCGGCCGCGCTGCCGCGCACCGGCGGGGGGTACGGGACGATCGGGACCACGCTGCCCTGGCTGGCGCTGGCCGCGCTGCTGACCCTCGGCCTCGGCTTGGCCTTCCGCGCGCGTCGTCGTATCTAAGGACGGGTACCTCACGGGGCCAGCCCGCGCACGCCGCTTGCGTTGTGCGGCACGGGCGCGGTGACGAGTCGGCACAGCGGGGCAGTCTCCGCCGGAGTCTCCTCCCCGCGAGGGGCGTGCGAATCGCCCCGGCCGCGCCCCGCCACGAGCGTCATGGCAAGGGAGATGGCCCATGGGCGAGACCCCGCCGCGTTACCGCACCCTCGACCGCCCCGGCCCCGGCCTCGCCACGATC
>Ga0136611_10002454_pt1 | contig 12903 bp, 16 predicted proteins | sample AntDrymUQ2232306_2_FD_106645 | JGI IMG/M metagenome (GOLD analysis project Ga0136611, IMG submission 106645) | Polar desert sand microbial communities from Dry Valleys, Antarctica - metaG UQ223 (23.06) | ecosystem: Environmental > Terrestrial > Soil > Desert | place: Antarctica: Dry Valley... | reverse complement strand
TGCAGCCTGTCTCCAGCTTGGCCTGAATGAGGGCTCGCTCCATATCGCTTAAATGTTCGTAGTTCTTTGCCATACAACACTCCTTGATTTATCGTAGTGTTGCACTTGGATTTTGAGGCCGGCTACCAATTCCGGCATGAAAAGTGCCGCTAGCCCATTGGCCACGGGTGCAAGCAGCTATTAATACTGTAGCAAAATACCTGGTTGCGCAGCCCCACGAGTCAGACCGCATGAAAATCCCGCTACGGTCGAGTGGCAGCCGATGTGCCGAATGTCCGGCAGGCCGTCAAGCTGGCAACTGCGCGAGGTGGAAAAGGTCGGGCTGTCCGGCCAGCAGGCCTCCGGGACAGTCTTGTGTAATTAAGTGGAAGTTGGTTGCCGGACCTAATTGACGTTTCGCGGACTACCGGCGTTTTTCAGTTTGACGCTCGGTACCGTCAACCCGAACGCATCTGCCAACTGGTGCGCCTGTTTGGCGGACTGCGCCAAAGCCTTCTGCAGCGCCTTGGGGGAGGGCGTCAGGCGGCTCGGTGGAGTTTTTGCAGGTTGTGCCATGTTGCGGGCTCCAATACGGTTAGTTGGTCTGCACTATGCGACGCTACCGGCAGCGCCTGCATCGAAGATGAATTATCAAACAAGGTCCATTCGACCGCCACCGGGGCGTAGAGAACGAAGAAATTGCTGAGGCTGCGCGTAAAGCGCCGTCGATTCACATCTAGTGGCACGTCATGCCCACCCACTCCTACCCGCAGTAAGTTTGCCTGCAGTGCGGAGATGGCATTTCGGATGAGTGCGTGGCGACATTTTGTCGGCCTTTGGTCTCGATGGGCCCTGGCCCTCGCAACCGGCAACTCTCAGCACCTTGCGCAGGGCTTTGTCTGCAACCAACCTGACCGACGGGCAGCGCCAAGCCCTACAAAAAGGCTTGACGGGAACCAGCAGAATGAAGTTCTAAGCGCATGCGCAGCTAATCGGCCTCGCATGCGCCTCTTTTGACTGCTGACAACCAACGAAAGCAATCCATGACCGATCCACGCAATGTTGCCCACGACAAAAAAGTTAGCCACGACAAGAAGAACCACGGCGAGGAAATCGCACCGGGTTCAGAGCACGTACCGCAGCCCGGACAAAAGCCGCGCATGGTGCATCCGGATGACAAAGCCGACAACGACAACAGTGTGGACTCTGAAGGGGCCAGCCAGTAACTGAGGTTCGCTCTCAGGGCGGCAACTGCCGAACTGGACACTGAGGGTTTCAGCGGCTGGCTTCATCGCGGTCTCCGGTTCGATGGATGGAAGGCAAATTAAAAAATAGCCAACCAGAGACTTGGTTCGCCTTGGCCCGCTGGGGAAAGTACGCCAATTACGAATATCTTTAGCCGTTGAGAGATATACCGATAAAGATATTTAATCCGTTGCTGTCAATTCTTTGCTTGAGCCCGGATGTGATTTTTCGACGCCGATGCCATTGCTTAAGTTTGCTCACGCGACAGGATGGTTTGGGGTTGGCGCATTGAATGCGATTGGTGGTTGGCGGAAAGGAATATTTTTTTGGTGAAGGCGATGTTATTAGAATCTGACCCCGTGTTTCCAGATCGAATTGGCATCCGACACCCGTGGAATATGCGCAAGCAGCTATGCTAAAGATAGCAAATGTCAACCCGGTACGTTCAGGGACCGCCGCTTCACCTCATCGAGCGTTTTGCCGTTTGAGGCTTTCCATTCCACCCAACCGTTGGCCGAACGCCCATGACCGCCATGGCGGCCGTACTTGGGCTTGGGAACAGGTGGTCGCGGGTAAAGAGGTACAAACCGTTTTGTGCGGCCATGATGCCGTCGCTGATGAGTTGTTCGCGCAGGCGTTCGTTGGAAGTACCTTGAATGGACACCACGTTTTCAGTGCGCCCGCGTGAGCCTTTGAGTACCACAAAACCCTCTGTCGTGTACTCGCCAACACCGTCTGCGCCCGAGCCCTTGCAATAAAACAGTTCCTTCTCGCTTGGAGTTGCGCCTGCATTTCTCAGCGGCTCAAAAATGGGTTGGCCCAGCGTGGCCAGCAAGGTGGCGGCGGTCTCATGAATCTCATGGCAGTCCGCCTCCAGCGGCGCGGGCGTGTGGGGCCGCGCGCCAGTATTGCCGTTCTCCAGGCTGTAGCGCCCGGCCTGGCTGGCCTGTTGAATGGCAAACCACTCCAGAAACAGCGCGTGCGTTTGCGTCATGCTGTTGGTCAGAGAGATCACCACCAGCGCACGGTTCCAGAAGTCTTTGGTCTGGTTGTGCTGCACCAGCCGGCTGCCGACGTTGCCAGACTGGCCGATGTACACGCGCGGCGAGCCGCCCTCCGACAGTTCGCCCATCAAGAAATACACACCTACCTGCTGCGCCTCTGGTGTTTTGATGAATTCGCCCAGCTGGCTGCGCGGCACTTCGATGACGCGAACGATGCGCGTCGTGATTTCGGCTATGCGCATGCCGCGTGGGTCGCCTGCGGGTAGGAAGATTTGGATGGTCTGGGGGCGCATGGTCAATGCTTGGGCAGGACGCGGTTGCGCCATTAGCCTAGCCTGCGGTGCTGGTGGGCCACTGCGAGGACCAATATGTCGGCAGCGTCAAGCGTGTAAATCACACTGTAGGGAAGCGCTTGAGGCGGCAACGGCGAATTTCGGGGGTGAGTGGATGCCATGCCTGTGGGAACTGCTCAATGAAGTTCAACACTTTGAGTGTTTCCAGCAGAAACGCGTCCCCCAAGACTGGTGCCTGCTCTGCATACCAACTGATGGCTTCATTCAATTCAGTTTGGGCTGGCTCCAGCGGGCGAATGCTCATTCGGGCTTCTTGATGACCTGGTATTTGGCGACCACGTCGGACAAGGCTACTGCGCGTATTTCGCCACGCCGGTACGCAGCCAACCGGTCATCGGCCTCCTTGGCCCACAGCGCATCCAAAGACGCATCGGGTTCGTCCAAGCTGTCCAAAATGCGCTCCACCAACGCCACGCGCTCTTCGGGAGGCAACTGCACGGCTTGGGCACTGAGGGTTTCAGCGGTTGGGTTCATGGCGGTCTCCGGTTCGAATGAGTGGGCGGCAAAATTCACTACAGAGCGACAGCGACTTGCTGCGCCTTGGGCCGCTGGAGGAAGTTCGCCCACTGGCTGCGCGGCATTGCGACGATGCGAAACGATGTGCGTTGTGATCTCAGCCATGCATAGGCCGCGTAGATCACCGGAGAAGAGGCGGATCTGGATGGTCTGGGGCGGGCCTTGAATGCGATTGGTGATTGGCGAAAGAGGCAAAATTTTGTTTCGGGTAATTTAAGTCCGAATGTAATCCCGAATATTCTTCGTTTAAGACGCAAAACTATTGCGTCGTGCCTGTGATCTTCGCCATGTCAAGCATCGCAGCATGGCTCTCGAACGCCTCATCAGCGGTTTTTCTGGGCTGCTTGGCGTAATAGATTGTCCCTAGATTGGAACTATCAAACGCTTCAGTGTCACGCAATTTCTTTTCATAACCAATAAATTGAATTCTGAACATCTCGAAGGCTTGTTTGAATGATGCGATTCTTTTGGCGCTACAACTGGCCTCCAATACCGCAAAAACCATGCTATCTAGGTAATCGTGAGAATTTTCAATTAACGTTGGAATGTAGTTTGGTGAGCGCCCTGAGTGTACGATTAAATTGCGAGTTCGGTAGATTCTACGGATTTGCCACTCCAGCTTTTTCCGGTGTTCGGAAAGCATGTGATTGACTTTTTTGGGATCACCAAATACTGTAGCTAATGAAAATATTCGATATCTAAGCAAGGGGAACTCATCTAGTCGCTGAAAGAGGGTACTTCGATGGTTTTCATTTTCTTTTGTAAATAGTAGTAATACCTTGTGGGCTAGCCACTCGTCTGAGTCACATGTAATCTGACGAAGTATTTGTTTCACAAATTTTTTATCCCATTCCAAAAGATCACGGATAAGGTTATTTATAAGCCGCCGTACATACAATAGCATTAATACAGGCATCGCCATTTCAATTATGTTGACGATTTTGTTTCGTGTGGGCTCCGTTGGAATAAAACTTTCAATGCAAATCCACAAATTGAGTAGTTGAGTTTCAGGGGCATCTTGAATGGCGCAAAGACCATGCAAGTCAACGATTCGATCAAATTTTTCCCGGTCGCCTTTTTCATCGAGAGAGAGGTTTTCAACTAAATAGGCTAGACGAGGTGCCGCTGTCGAAGGGCGCAAGTCAGCTATATTTTGAACCGAGCTTTTTGCAGCTTGTGTGGCAACTGGTGCGTCCCGACAGCACTGTCGAACCAGAGCAATACTGTTCCAAGTTATAGGACGTTTGTGCGAATATAGGAGCGCCAGATCTCGGAGCCTTTCTAGTGTTTCTTCTGCTTCACGTCTCCCGCTATGTATGTCATAAGAGTGAATCTTTGATACCTCTACAAGCACCTCCTGCTGACAGATCTCAAATTTATTTAGAGTCGCAATTTCGACTAAGTCTGCCGGAATAGCATCAAGTATGGCAACTGAATATTTGCCGAGTGTTGACTTGAAATTGACAATTTCACTGCTTACAGAAAAATAGACTTCGAAGTGATGTATGTAGGGCAAGGATTCTGCAAAAAAGATTTTTATTTCTTCTAAGGAATCAATTCGCCGATCAGTGAAGAAAAATGCATTAACAGACTGATAAAGATATGTTTTTGATACGCCAAGATTTGTAAGTGTCGTAACCCAATTGGGGGCAAGAGAGTTGATCGAATTTTTTTTGTCGGCGCTTATGGATTCCAGCAAGGCTTCTTGAGTAGCCATTAAATACATATCCGGAGCGATTGACTTTTGTACTAGTTCGAGCAGCACTTTCTGTTTTGAAAGATGTGTCTTGGCCTTCTCACCTAAAAAGAATACTGATAAATCAACACCGACAAGACGCTTGGCAACAGGGTCTGCGCGCAAAGACCATTCCAATTCCTCAAGGACATGTTCCAGGTTTGCCGCGTCTATGTTGCCTGTCTCGATATCTGCAATCAGATCGAGTGCTTCAAGACAAAGATAAGGGGCGTTAAGTGCTGAAGCCTTGTAAGTGTCCAGCGTGTAGTCAAATAGAAGCTCGTCTAATCGTTGAGCGAAAAAAAGCATGGGCTCAAGGCTCTTTGTTCTTGTCCAGTTGTCAGTTTTTTTTAATTTCACGTCTGTCTCTCTTGGTTTTCGTGTTTCCCGTTAATTGCCCCAAAGAATCCTTCAACCCCACAGCCAAATTAAACACCGGCCTCCTCTCCGCATGATCCACCCAGTCCGACAGAAAATACCCGTGCCGCTCAAACTGGAACTTGTCGTCAGCCCTGGCCTCAATCGCGCCGCCGCTTGCCAGTGACGATTTTGACGTAAGCCTTCATGACGTTCAGGCTATTTGGAATTGGGGGTTTGAATATAGTCCTTGCCACCGCCTTCGCGGCACATGAGTCCGCGCCGAGGTGACGCTTGGAGGCTCATTGGGAAATCGTCGCTTGAGCTTGAATTACTAGGCTCATTAGTCGAAAAAGCTGCTATCAACTTGCGCGACAAACAACTCTGACTGTTTCACTGCCCATTCAGCATCTTCAGTGTCGATCAGGTCGCCCTTGTAATCAGCGACCAGGCGCAGGTCTTCGACTTTATTAAATGACTTGCCCAGCGCTACGGGAAACCGGCCGGGTTTGACCAAGTGCAGTGAAAAGGCGGAGATCAAGCCGCTGTGGGTTTTGGCGATTTCTGGCGGCACTGGTGCTCGCGAAGCAATTAATGCAGCTCGCGCAGCATCAAACATGGCGTAGTACGCCCGATTGCATGCGCCGTCGCTGTCACCGTCTTGCAAAAGTGTGCGGGCACTGGTGAGTGCGCGCTGGGCTTTGGACATCAAGTCTTGTGCGTTCACAGGGGAATGCCTTCGCGGGCGATGTTGAGCAGCAACTGAGGGTTGGAATAACGCTCGGGGTGTGCCCATTCCTCTTCCCACACGGGCAGGGGCTGTATACGGATGCCGGTGTCCAGCAGGATGTCGTAGGCAATGTCATTCATCGCCATCTTGGTGTGAATGAAATGACCCGGGACGCCTTTGAGGACCACCGCTACGTCGGCATCGCTTTCAGCATGAGCCGTGCCGCGCGCGCGACTGCCAAACAGGATGGTTTGCTGTGTGGGGTAAACGCTGGCTACCCGCGCAGCAAATGCCCGTGTGGCTTGCCGCGTGGTGCTTGGCAGGTCTGCGGCGTTCATGGCGTAATCTGTCGCTTCACGTTGCCTTTTGATATTGCACGGGCAACAGCCCTTCCTTTTTGGCGTCCAACAGCACGATCTCCACGATGGAGCCGTCTTCCGCATAGCGGATATTGGTATGCCAGTCTTGCGCCACTTCGCGCACGATGGGCTTATCTGACACGCGGATTTGCAAAATATCGTCGTCTTCGAAGTAAATGCTTTTCATCGGGGAGTTCTTGCGTTGTACACAAAAAAGAGATCCGAGGACTTCACGCAGCCTGCAGATGTTGAAGCGGCAAATGCGACAAAGAGAGGCTGCTGATATCTGCCCGTTGGCTGGCGTGCTGCACATCAATGCCCACGAGCGCGCCGTTGGCGTCGTAATCCAGAACGACACCGTCCTTCACCTCGTCAGAGTCCACCGAGGCGCGGTCGGCCAGGTGGATATAAAGCGAATCAGTCGCTTTGTCGTATGAAATTTTCATGGCGCAAACCTCCTGTCAGGAAAAGCATTGTGTACGGTCACGCCGTCTTCCAGCGTCACCACGCGCAGAAACCGACCCAGTTCTTCTATCCAGACCCAGTGCCGGATACGCCCGTCATCGGCTTGTACTTCGCGCTTGATGGGCTGGCCCATGGCCCGTTCAATCCACTCCATTTTGATATAGGGCCGCTTGGCCATCACCTCATTACGGAAATAGTCGGTGGTCTGCATGGTGCTTATTTGCCCCAAGAGTCCTTCAACCCCACCGCCAAATTAAACACCGGCCTACCCACCGCATGATCCACCCGGTCCGCCACAAAATACCCGTGCCGCTCAAACTGGAATTTGTCGTCGGCCTTGGCCTCAATCGCGCCGCCGCTGGCCAGTGAGGGTTCGACGTAAGCCTTCATGACCTTCAGACTGTTGGTGTTCAGGTTCTCGAGAAAGTCCATGCCGCCAGCGTCAGGCTGCGCTTGCTTGAACAGGCGGTCGTACAGGCGCACTTCGGCCTGCACGGCGTCGCTCACGCCGACCCAGGTAATGACTCCCTTGACTTTCACTGAATCCGATCCCGGCGTGCCGCTCTTGGTGTCGGGAATGAGGGTAGCGCTTATGGACAGTACATTTCCTGCTACGTCTTTGATAGCGCCGGTGCATTCGATGACGTGGCCGTACTTCAGCCGCACCTTGTTGCCTGGGGACGTGGAGCCGTCAGGATTCACCTGCGGCGGGTAAAGCCGGAAAAAGCCCTTTGGCGGCGTTTCTTCATAGTCGCTGCGCTCGATCCAGACTTCTTTGCCAATCTGGAAGCTGCGTTTGCCCAGTTCGGGGTGGTGGGGGTAAATCGGCGCGCTGCAGTCGTCGAGCTTGCCTTCGCCCATTAGCTCGTCCCAGTTGGTCAGCACCAGCTTGACGGGGTCGAGCACGGCCATGGCGCGGGGCGCAACAGGATCCAGCGTGTCGCGCAGCGCGCCTTCCAGCGTGCTGTAGTCGATCCAGCTGTCGCTCTTGGTCACGCCGATGCGTTCGGCGAACAGTTGCAGCGCCTCGGGCGTGTAGCCGCGCCGGCGCAGGCCGACGATGGTGGGCATGCGCGGGTCGTCCCAGCCCGTGACCTTGTGGTCGTACACCAGTTGCGCCAGCTTGCGCTTGCTGGTCAGCACATAGGTCAGGTTCAGGCGCGCAAATTCGTACTGGCGCGGGTGCGGCGTGGCGATCAGGCCGCCTTCGCACAGGCGGTCGAGCAGCCAGTCGTAGAACGGCCGCTGGTCTTCGAACTCCAGCGTGCAGATGCTGTGGGTGATCTGCTCCAGCGCGTCTTCAACCGGATGTGCGAAGGTGTACATCGGGTAGATGCACCATTTGTCGCCGGTGTTGTGGTGGTGCGCGCGGCGGATGCGGTAGATGGCCGGGTCACGCAGGTTGATGTTGGGGCTGGCCATGTCGATTTTGGTGCGCAGCACCATCGAGCCGTCTTCACGCACACCGTCGCGCATTTCGCGGAAGCGGGCCAGATTTTCGGCGACGGTGCGGGTGCGGAAGGGGCTGTCGGTGCCGGGGTGGCCGAAGTCGCCGCGATGCAAACGCATTTCCTCAACGGTTTGCTCGTCGACATAGGCATGGCCGGCTTTAATCAGGTACTCGGCGGCGCGGTACATGAAGTCGAAGTAGTCGCTGGCCTGGTACAGGTTGGTTTCGCCATCGCTCCGCCAGTCGAAGCCCAGCCATTTCACCGCGTCCTTGATGCTTTCGACGTATTCGGTGTCTTCTTTCTCGGGGTTGGTGTCGTCAAAACGCAGGTGACACACGCCGCCGTAGTCGCGCGCCAGGCCGAAGTTCAGGCAAATGCTTTTCGCATGGCCGATGTGCAAATAGCCGTTCGGTTCGGGCGGAAAGCGCAGCCTTACTTTGGCCGGGTCGGGCTCGCCGGCGGCGTGGTGGTCGGCGTCACCCGGGCTGCCGCCCCAGCGCCGGTTGACGTAAGTGCCTTCGGCCAGGTCTTTTTCGATGATCTGCCTCAGAAAATTGCTGGGCTTGTGGGCTTCTTTGTCGGTGGGAACGGGGGCTTTTGAAGGGGCGGGAAAGGTCATCGGTTGATTTTAGGCGGTCGGTCCTTCGGTTACGTTTGGCTACGCTCTTCACGGCGGATGCGGTAATCCGTATGCAATCTGCTGCGTTTAATAACTGCATGGGCGCTTTACGCCCTCACCCTTACAGGAGAACGCTATGAAGACAAGCAGCAAGACAAGTCGATCTATCGCAATGGCGGGTGCCGCCACGCTGGCGCTCGCAGCCATGGGTTTTGCCGGCGCGGCGCAGGCTCGTGACAACGTGTTCTGGTCGGTCGGCGTGGGCATCCCCGGCGGCCTGGTTAACGTTGGCAATGTCGGCTCGGTTTACCAGCCGCAGCCGTTTTACGCGCAGCCGCAGCCGGTTTATGTGCAACCTCAGCCGGTGTACGTCCAGCCGCAGCAGTTTTATTCGCAGCCGGCGCCGGTTTATTACCAGCAGCGCCCGGCTTACGGTCCAGCGCATGTATATGTCACGCCGCAACCGGTTTACTACGGACGTCCCTACGGACATGCGTACGGTCACAGGCATCATGAAGGGCGCCATTTCGATTCGCGCCGGCCGGTTTATGGACCTGCTTACGCGCCGGTTTATCAGCAGCGCGATGGACGGGAAGGCTACCGTTACTGAAGGATATTGACGGCGGGCGTTGCACCGCTCTAACGAAAAAGCCTGCTTCGCGCAGGCTTTTTTTCGAAAAAAAGCCCACAGACCCAACGCAATTTGCCGGACCTGTGGGCCTGAAACCAGCCCGGATTTAACTCGAGGCTGGCTGCTCACCAAGGAGGAATTCTTATCTAGGTCAACTTTACATGGCCTTGTAAAAAATATAGTCGGCCTGGTATTTGACGGTTTGCTTGGCGCCGGCGTTGCCAGCGGCGCATGGCGCGGAAGGCGCAACGCCGCCCTGCGTAGCGACGCGTTGGATATAAGTGACACCGTTCATCGCGCCGCCGCCCATGGCATGGTTTGCCTTAACCAACTGTGTTGGAATGCTGCCGGCGGCACCAGGCGCCACCGCTACCTGCGTCGCGGTCAGCTTGGAGCCGTCCATGTTTTCCCAGGTCGCTGGCGGGCCGTAGTATTTGCCGATCTGCCGGCCGTTGCGGTCGTTGAGCTTGGCGTCAGGACCCACAAAAACCCATTCGAACTGGTCAGCCATGTCTTTTTTAGGGCTGCACTGGTAAGTGATTTCACCAACGCCGACGGTTTCCATCGCGACCTTGTTGCCGGCCGGCACCTGGACGGCGGCGGGCAGATTCGCCTGGGAGTACATCGGCATCATCGGCGACATGGAAGACATGCTGCCGCAGGCGGCGAGCAGCGCGGCGGCGATTACTGAACTGGTAACGGTGGCAGTGCGTAATATCATTTTTAACTCCTGGCTTTGATGTTGAAGGGCGCCGGCTTGACTCACCGGCTTTGCAAGACGCCGCGGTGGGTGAGGTCTGCACCACGGCGTCCTAATATAGAGTACGCATTCCGTCCGGCGTCGGATTCAAAAAATACATTCCGATTCTTGACGATGTATTTTTAGCGGTTCGGTACATTTTTGAGCGCTATTGCCCGAATCGCGGACCCTCGACGAGAAAGCCGACTTCTTCCGGCGTGCTGTCGCGGCCCAGCGCGGCGTTGCGATAGGGAAAGCGGCCGAAGCTGGCGATGATGTGCTGGTGCTGGCGCGCAAAGTCGAGGTTGCCCTGAAATTTTGCTTTCAAGGTGTCGGGCGCATCTTCGACCAGCCGTGCGAAGCAGCCGACGCAGCGCGCCTGCAGCGCCGCATCTTCGGCATGCATCAACGGCATGTAAAGAAACACCCGGCCGACCCACGGAAGCAACTGGTCTTCGCCGCTTTCGAGGGTTCCCAGTACCAGCCGCTGGGCGCGTAGGTCGCCGCCAAAAGCATGAGCGCTTCCGCGAAAGACGTTGCGGCTGAACTGGTCGAGCAAAATGATTAATCCCAGCCGGCTGTCCAGCGGCGTTTCCCATTTCCGCAACCCACCGTTCATGGCGAGTTCGATGTAGCCGCCAAACCGAGACTTGATTTCCTGGTCGAGCGCGGCGCCGCCGCGAAACCAGCGCTCGTTCATGTCCCGCGTCGGCCAGCCGAGCGCCATGCCGTCGCCGAGCCAGAAGTCGAGTACATCGGTGGGCGATGTCGGGTCGCTGGCGGGCATCGTTGGTTTCATGTGTTGCAAGCTTAGCAGCGGTCAGACGTGGCCATCAGGTTGACGGCGATGGATGTGGCGGCAACGATAATCCAGGCCTCTCAACCGAAGGAACCGACTTGGATATCGCACTGCTGATCAAGGCCGCCATCATGGGCATCGTCGAAGGCCTGACCGAATTTCTGCCGATTTCCTCGACCGGCCACCTGATTCTGGCCGGCTCGCTGCTGGGCTTCGACGACGACAAGGCCAAGGTGTTCGACATCGCCATCCAGACCGGCGCGATTTTTGCCGTGATTTTGGTCTACTGGCAAAAAATCCGCAGCACGCTGGTCGCACTGCCGAACGACCGGCAGGCGCGGCAGTTTGCGCTCAATGTGCTGATCGCGTTTTTGCCTGCGGTGGTGCTTGGGCTGCTGTTCGGCAAGGCGATCAAGGCGAACCTTTTCACTCCCGTCGTCGTCGCCAGCACCTTCATCATCGGCGGCTTTATCATTTTGTGGGCTGAAGGACGCCAGCAGCGGAACCCGGCCGCGGCGCGCATTCAGGCGGTCGAAGAAATGACGCCAACGGACGCGCTCAAGGTCGGGCTGGTGCAGTGCCTGGCGATGATCCCGGGCACCAGCCGCAGCGGCGCGACCATCATCGGCGGCATGCTAATGGGGCTGTCGCGCAAGGCGGCGACCGATTTTTCTTTTTATCTGGCGATTCCCACGCTCATCGGCGCCGGCGTTTACAGCCTGTACAAGGAGCGCGCGCTGCTGTCGATGGCGGATTTGCCGATGTTCGGCGTCGGCCTCCTGTTTTCCTTTGTCAGCGCCTGGCTGTGCATCCGCTGGCTGCTGCGCTACATCGCCAGCCACAGCTTCGTGCCCTTCGCCTGGTACCGCATCGCCTTCGGCATCGTGGTGCTGGCGACGGCCTGGAGCGGGCTGGTGACTTGGGCGGCCTAGCATTGGTGTTGCAATACTGAAAACGTGGGCCCGGTCATGATCACGCGTCCGGTCTGGACGACCAGCCTAAAAACCCAACTTGACACGAGGAACCAACCCCATGGAACAAAAGAAGGCAATCCTGGTCATCGGTGCAGGGGACGCAACCGGTGGCGCCATTGCGCGGCGATTTGCCCGCGAAGGCTACATTGCGTGCGTCACCAGGCGAACCGCCGAAAAACTGCAGCCCCTGGTGGAGCAAATTCGCAATGACGGCGGTGAAGCCCACGCCTTCGGAAGTGATGCCCGCAAGGAAGACGACATGGTGTCGCTCATCGAAAAAATCGAGCGCGAAATCGCCCCGATCGAAGTGGCCGTCTTCAACATCGGCGCCAATGTCCGCTTCAGCATCACTGAGACAACGTCACGCGTTTACCAAAAAGTCTGGGAGATGGCTTGCTTCGGCGGATTTCTAATGGGGCGCGAGACTGCCAAGGTCATGCTGCCACGCGGCCGGGGAACCATCATCTTTACCGGTGCCACGGCGAGTTTGCGCGGTCGCGAGGGGTTTGCCGCTTTCGCCGGGGCCAAACACGCCTTGCGCGCGCTGGCGCAAAGCATGGCCAGAGAGCTGTGGCCCCAGGGCATTCATGTCGCGCATCCGGTCATCGACGGCGCGATTGACACGGAGTTCATACGCAGCAACTTCCCGGAAAGGTACGCGCAAAAACAGAACCAGGGCATATTGAATCCGGACCACATCGCAGAAGCCTATTGGCAGATCCATCAGCAACCGCGTGACGCCTGGACGCATGAAACGGACTTGAGGCCCTGGACGGAGGCCTGGTAAGCGCGCAATGCTCGTCGCCTCCCGGTTTTCCAACTAACCCCTAAGCCGGACGAGCCGGAACCAAACAAGTAATACCATGCCCAGTGATGACTGACGGGGCAAGATCATGGAAACACAGTTGACCAGCCGTTACGCGAGCAACCTCAATGGCGTACTGTCG
>Ga0136611_10002453_pt1 | contig 12904 bp, 9 predicted proteins | sample AntDrymUQ2232306_2_FD_106645 | JGI IMG/M metagenome (GOLD analysis project Ga0136611, IMG submission 106645) | Polar desert sand microbial communities from Dry Valleys, Antarctica - metaG UQ223 (23.06) | ecosystem: Environmental > Terrestrial > Soil > Desert | place: Antarctica: Dry Valley... | reverse complement strand
TTCCTGCAACTTCTCGCGGTCCCAGTCGGAGTACTCCGACTGGGACCGCGAGAAGTTGCAGGAACGTCTGGCCAAGCTGGCCGGAGGCGTAGCCGTCGTTCGAGTCGGTGCGGCAACGGAGGTAGAGCTCAAGGAAAAGAAGCACCGCATCGAGGACGCCCTCTCGGCCACTCGCGCTGCCCTCGAGGAAGGCGTTGTCGCCGGTGGCGGTACCGCCCTCATTCGGAGTCGTGCTGCTGTGCTCGAGCTCATCAAGGGTCTAGACGGTGATGAGGCCACTGGTGCCCGCATTGTTGCCAAGGCGCTCGAGGCGCCCGCTTGGTGGATTGCCCACAATGCCGGTCTCGAGGGAGCCGTGATGGTGCAACAGATCGAGCGCGAGACCGGCTCGATCGGCCTGAACGCAGCGACGGGTGAGTTCGAGGACCTGTTGAAGGCCGGCGTTATCGATCCAGCCAAAGTGACACGTTCGGCTCTTCAGAACGCAGCCTCGATCGCAGCGCTGGTTCTTACGACCGAGGCAGCCGTGGCCGACAAGCCCGAGCCCGCCGGTGCCGGTGCCGCTATGGGTGGCGGCGGTGGCGGCGGTATGGGTGGCATGCCCGGCATGGGGATGATGTAACGCCCCGCTGAGCCCATCGCGCTAACGCCCCCGCCTCACCAGCGGGGCCGGAGCGCCGGTTTCATCGTGTGTGAGGGAGGCCCGGTCCGTCCGGGCTTCTTTCGCGTTTCCGTTGCTGGATCCCACTAGGTCGCCAGCTGCCTTCGTTCGGTTCAGCAAAACCACTGTACGTGGGCCCCTCGCCTGCCATCCTCACTTTATGGGGTCAATTCATAACTCAGCGCGTTCTCAAAGCGCCGAGCCGCTGATCCTGATTCCCGCCGACGTCCCCTCAGTCGAGCTCCTCCTGCTCGAGAGTCCAGAAGTCGATGCGCCAGGCCGCTCGGCTCGGGGCTGGTTGACTTGCTTCGACGGGGTCGTGGCTGCAGCGACCCTATGGGTCATTGGGCTGACCGTCCATGGGTGGCGTCAGTACGACATTTTTCGTGTCTCCGGCTTCGACATCGGGATCTTCAATCAGGGAACGTGGCTCTTGGCCCACGGCCAGGCGCCGTTTGTCACGCTACGAGGACTCAATCTTCTGGGCGACCACGCCTCTTACATCCTCGTTCTCATTGCCCCCCTCTACCGGCTGTGGCCCGATCCGCGCCTGTTGATCCTCGTCCAGGCCATCTTCCTGGCTGTTCCCGCCATCGTGGCGTACCTACTGGCTGAGAAACGGATCTCGCCATTTGCAGGCTTTGCCATAGCCCTTGCCTACCTGGCCTATCCCGCCATGAACTTTGCCGCCGGATGGCAGTTCCACCCCGAGACGATCGCCGCCGGATTCCTGGCAATGGCAGTGCTCTCCGCCGACCGAAAATCATTCCTGGGGATGGCGGCATTCCTGGGCCTGGCCATTTCGTGCAAGGAAGACGTCAGCTTCGTGGTCGCCGGATTCGGCGTGATCCTGTGGTTATCCGGCGAACGAAAAGTGGGCGCGAGGGTGGTCGCCTTCTCGCTTGCCTATTTCGCGTTGATGACGTTCGTCGTCCTTCCGCTCATCAACGGTGGTGACAGCATCTACTTCCCGCGCAACTACGGCGTTTCCGGGAGTGGACTTTCCGCTCTGGTCAGCGCAGCACCCATCATCTTGTGGCGGGCCGTGAAGCACCTCACCAGCGCCGAGGGCCTTCAGTACCTGGCTCTGATGTTCGCCCCCATGATGCTGCTGCCCTTTTTGGGGCCGCGATGGCTGATAGCAATCATTCCTCCTTTGGTGCTGAATCTCGGATCGACCATCCCGTATCAGAAGGAGATCGAATATCAGTACCTGGCGACATCGGCCCCCTTCATCACCGTGGCCGCAATATACGGATTGGAGTCGTTGAAGCTTGCGGGACGCCGCACCCAACCGATCCTTGTTGTGATGCTCGTCCTTGCCGGCGCTCTTGGGCTTGCCAATGGCCCGTGGATTGACATGAAGGCCCAATTTTCCATGGTCGATCCGGAGACGCAGCAAGCGCGCCGAGTGGCTTTGGCCATGGTCCCTGCCGGGGCCTCGGTCACGGCTACCTACAACATGGACGTGCAGCTCTCCGGGCGAAAGACGATCTATGAGTTTCCCAACCCGTTCAGGGGGGCCAACTGGTCTTCCGACGATTTGATCGAACCCTGGCGAGCCGACGCCGTTGACTACGTGGTGGTCGACCGGACTGTGCTCACCGCGGACACGCAAGAGGTTTTCGACCAACTCCACTCCAGCCCCACGTGGTCCCCGGTCTACGACAGCCTTGGCGTGATCGTGCTCAAGCGTGTTGGAGGTCCTGGAGTCGACCGCAGTCAGTAGAGTGCGGGTGTGTCAGAACGTGGGTCCACCGAGCCGACCAAGTTGCTGCAGTATTGGATGGAGTGGGAAACGGGTGAGACTCCTCCGGGCCGGGTGATAAGCAACCTGAAGACTGCAGGAATGCGGGACTTGTTGGAGGCGCTGGTCGAAGCCCAGCGCCAGGCGGCATCTGTCGACGGCGGCTCCAATGCCGGTGCTCCTGATGCCTGACTCTTCCCACAGGGGCGATCAGCTTCCCTGGTGAGACTCGTAGATGCTGTGTAAGGCCGGTTAGGCTTGCAGACTTGGCTGCGGAAGGCACGGAGTTGAGGCGACAGGTGTGCGAGGCAATGTGGCGGAAGTAGAGATCGGCATTGGAAAGGCCGGTCGGCGCTCGTATGGCTTTGGTGACATCTCGATTTTGCCGGTCCGGCGCACTCGCGATCCCGAGGACGTTGACATCTCCTGGGAGATCGACGCGTACAAGTTCGGTATTCCCGTGCTGGCTGCTCCGACCGACGGTGTCACTAGCCCGGCCACGGCTATTGCCATGGGAAGGCTCGGCGGCGCAGGCGTCGTCAACCTCGAAGGCCTATGGACTCGCCATGAGGACCCCGACACTCTCCTGGATGAACTGGCCAAGCTCGATGACGAAGCCGCTGCAAGTCGGCTGAGGGAGCTCTACGCAGCACCCATCCGAGGTGAGCTGATCATCCAACGGATGCAGGAGGTTAAACGAGCCGGCGTAGTCGCCGCCGGTGCGTTGTCACCCCAACGGGTCAACGAGTTTGCAAAGCACATCGCCCAAGTCGAGCTTGATCTATTGGTTATCACCGGGACGGTCGTTTCCGCCGAGCATGTGACCAGAAATGGCGACCCGCTCAATCTCAAACGTTTTATCAGGGAGTTCGAAGTACCCACCCTTGTGGGAGGTTGCGCGTCGTATCAGGCCGCGCTGCACCTGATGAGAACCGGCGCAGTCGGCGTATTGATCGGTGCCGGCTCAGGTGAGATATCAACAACGCAAAGCGTTTTGGGCATCGGTGCAGGACGCGCTACAGCGGTTGCCGACGCTCGTGGTGCCCGCATGCGCCATCTCGATGAAACCGGCGTCTACGTACACATCATTGCCGATGGCGGAATCTATAACGGGGGCGACCTGGCCAAGGCCTTTGTCTGCGGCGCCGACGCGGTCATGCTGGGTAGGCCTCTCGCTGCCGCCACCGAAGCGCCGGGCCGGGGATTCAACTGGACGAACTCAATAGCGCACCCCACGTTGCCCCGCGGTCGTCGTGTTGCCGGCGCTACCAGGGGCACTCTCGAAGAGATTCTTGTCGGTCCGGCGAGGAGCAACGACGGAGAACTGAACTTGTGTGGGGCTTTGCGTCGCTCGATGGCAATGTGCGGATACCAGACACTCAAAGAGTTCCAAAAGGCCGACGTTACGGTCACCGGGGGAACACAATGAGTGCGGTGTCGGATGGGCTGGGCGTCGACGTTGACACGATTCTGGTGGTCGACTTCGGTGCGCAATATGCGCAGCTGATCGCCCGACGTGTTCGTGAAGCGCGTGTCTACAGCGAGATCGTTCCTCACACAATGTCGTGGGAACAAATGGCGGCGAAGAACCCCAAGGGAATCATCCTCAGCGGGGGGCCGGCGTCCGTGCACGTCGAGGGGGCGCCGGATCTTGACCTCTCGGTTTACGACTCCGGGGTTCCGGTGTTCGGCATTTGCTACGGGGCACAATTGATCGCCCAACAATTGGGCGGGCGTGTGGCCAACACCGGCAAGGGCGAATACGGTCGCACGGGGCTCAATGTCATTCAACGCGGCGGCCTGTTCAAGGATCTGCCCGAGCAGCAGTCGGTGTGGATGAGTCACTTCGACTCAATAGCGGAGCTTCCGACCGGTTTCATAGCGTCGGCGACGACCGACTCGACTCCCGTTGCCGCTCTCGAGAACGAGCAGCGGCGGATTTACGGTGTGCAGTTCCACCCCGAAGTCATGCATACCGAGCGGGGACAGGAGTTGCTTCAGCGCTTCTTGTTCGATGCCTGCAATTGCCGGCCCACATGGACAATGAACTCGGTGATCGAGACCCAGGTTGCTTCCATTCGGGAGCGGGTGGGTAGCGAGCGAGTCGTGTGTGGATTGTCCGGGGGAGTGGATTCGGCGGTTGCCGCTGCCCTCGTGCACAAGGCGATCGGCGATCAACTGACATGTGTGTTCGTTGACACCGGCCTGATGCGCAAGGACGAAGGTGAACAGGTCGAACGAACGTTCCGCGACGAATTCGATATGGATCTCATTCACGTGAAGTCCGGCGATCGCTTTATCGAAGCACTCTCTGACGTGCAGGACCCCGAGCGCAAGCGAAAAATCATCGGTGAAACATTCATACGCGTGTTCGAGGAACAAGCTCGTTCGCTTCAGGACGCGCCCTTTCTCGTGCAGGGAACGCTCTATCCCGATGTAATCGAGTCGGGGGGAAGCGACAAGGCCTCCACCATAAAGAGCCACCACAACGTCGGTGGGTTACCCGAGGACATGCGTTTCGAACTCATCGAGCCTCTGCGCCTCTTGTTCAAGGACGAGGTTCGGGCTCTAGGTACCGAGTTGGGTTTGCCGGACGACATCGTATGGCGTCAACCCTTCCCCGGGCCCGGACTGGGCGTCCGCATCATTGGTGACATAACGCGTGAGCGCGTACAGGTCCTTCAGGACGCCGACGCAATAGTTATCGAGGAGATCAAGCGAGCCGGCTTGTATCGAGACATCTGGCAGAGTTTCGCCGTGCTGCCCGCAGTCAAGACGGTCGGCGTGATGGGCGACGAACGCACTTATGGCTACTTGATCGTGATCCGGGCCGTAACCAGCGAGGACGCCATGACGGCGGATTGGGCTCGAATTCCTTATGACGTCCTGGAACGTATCTCGAGCCGGATCATCAACGAAGTGCCGGGCGTGAACCGAGTTGCGTTGGACATAACGTCAAAGCCTCCCGGCACTATCGAGTGGGAGTAGCGGCTCGAGTCAGACGTGGAACCGTTGAACCGTGCGCGAGTTGCCGTCAGCCCCGGTCTCGATGCGTTCGCTGTACTTGGGATCGACGTCCTTGATGACATTGCGCCAGAACGATTGAGCCACGGAATCGGTAAGTGGTTCCTGGACGGCCCACTTCCCCGGAAACTGCTTGAAAATTTCGTGGGCTGACCGGCGGCCGTGACCAGAGCGGCGGTAGTCACCAGACACCGAAAACTCGGCCATTACCGTGCCACCGGCGACCTCGCGCACGAGGGCAAAACCGATGACCCTGCGGTCTAGTCGAATCAGGAACGCGTGCTTGTTGGCTTCGTTCCAGTAAGTGTCGAGGGTGGGGTAGCGATAGCGGCCATTGCCTTGTGCCTTTTGGCCGGTAAACGAGCTGCGCTCGTCGAGGTAGCGCTGCATGAGCCCGGCAATGAGTGTGCGTTCCTCGGGCGGCGCATCCTCCACGCTCGTCTCAGGAGTCGTGCCCGTCCTAGACGTCAAAGGTGTCACCGTTTTCCGCGAGCACTACTTCGCGTCCAAATGCTGCGACCGCCTGGGCATGAATCAAGGCTCGATCGTGGTCGGGACGCAGATGCGTGAGTACCAGTCGATCGACCCCGGCCTCCTTGGCCATGGCCGCCGCCTGACGAGGGCTCAGGTGCAACGATGGTGCGCCTTCCTCATCTTCTCGGAAGGCAGCCTCAACGAAGGCAACGTCGATGCGGTGACCGAGTTCGGTCATCGACCAATCCGGACCGGTATCGGCCGTGTACGCAAACGTGCGCTTCCCGCAATCGACGCGCATAGCGAACGTGACCGGCCCGTGATCGACCCGCGCGAACTTGAAATTCAGGTTGCCGATTTCCAGGTCATCCCCATCCTCCAGCTCTGTCCAAGTGAAGTTGGGCTCCACGTCACTGTCACCGAAAACCTGTTCTCGCACTCCGGGAGCGGCGTAGACGGGGATGTGCTGGGCTTTTCGGTCAGCGCACCTGTAGAGCACAAGAAGGTCGGCCAAATCCGAGCAATGGTCCGCATGACGGTGGCTGAGAATGACAGCGTCGAGATCCTGCGGTGCCATCACTTGTTGTAGCCGGGCCAAAGTGCCTGTGCCCATATCGACCATGACCGTTGCCTCGGCGCTTCGCAACAGGTAGCCGCTGCACGCGCCTCCTGGGGCCGGGTAGCTGCCATCGCTGCCGATGATGGTGACCTTGAGGATCATGTGATGTCTCCCGAGCTGTGTTCTGATTCCACGAGTCGAATCGTAGGACCACAGCCTGGCGCCGGCGCCCCGTTGTGTCGGTTTACCCCACTACCCTGAGCGAACCGTGTCCGAAGCTGTCTCCGCCATCGATCTCGAAACTCTCAACCCCGTACAGCGCGAGGCGGTTACGCACAGCGATGGGCCGCTGCTGATCATTGCTGGTGCGGGGTCGGGCAAGACGCGAGTGCTTACGCACCGAATCGGCTACCTCATCCGTGAACGGAGGGTCTCGCCCTTCTCGATCCTGGCCATCACTTTCACCAACAAGGCCGCCGGCGAGATGAAGACCCGGGTTGGCGCACTCGTTGGGCCGGTCGCCGAGAAAATGTGGGTTTCCACCTTCCACGCCGCCTGCGTTCGCATGTTGCGCAGGGACGCCGCCCGCCTGGGTTTCCGCAGCGGCTTCACGATCTACGACCAGGCCGACGCCGTGCGCCTGACTGGTTACATCCTTAAAGACCTCAACATCGACCCGAAGAAGTTCCCGCCTCGTACCGTTCACGCAACAATCAGCGCAGCCAAGAACGACCTGATCGACGTCGAGGCCTACCAAGGGAAAGCGCAAGGGATCTTCGAGCGCAAGATCGGCGACGTCTACCGCGAGTACCAGAAGCGCCTGCGTGATGCCAACGCCATGGACTTCGATGACCTGTTGTTCCAAACGGTGGAGTTGCTGAAGCGCTTCCCCGACGTGCTCGAGAGCTACCAGCAGCGGTTCAGTCACATTCTGGTCGATGAGTATCAAGACACCAACGCCGCCCAGAACGCCTTCGTCATTCTGCTGGGGCGTGAGCACCGCAATGTGTGTGTGGTTGGCGACAGTGATCAGTCGGTTTACGCGTTTCGAGGAGCCGACGTTCGCAATATCCTGGAGTTCGAAAACGCTTTTTCTGACGCGACGACAATTGTGCTCGAGCAGAACTACCGATCTACGCAAACAATTCTTGACGCAGCCAATTCCGTTATTGCCAACAACGCCATGCGCAAGCCCAAGACTCTCTTCACCGAGCAGATAGGTGGCGAGCTGATCGAGCGCTACCACGCCGAGGATGAGCACGACGAAGCGCGCTGGATTGTCTACGAGATGAACCGCTTGCACGAGCACGAGCAGTACCGGTGGGCCGACATTGCTGTGTTCTACCGGGCCAACGCGCAGAGCCGCATTGTCGAGGAGCAGCTAACCCGGGCCGGGATTCCCTACAAGGTCGTAGGTGGCACGCGATTTTATGACCGAAGAGAGGTCAAGGATTTGCTGGCCTATATGCGTGCGTTGACGAATCCCTCCGACGAGGTTTCGTTGCGCCGCATCATCAACGTCCCAAAGCGAGGCGTCGGCGACACGAGCATCGGTCGCGTGGAGTCCTGGTCATCGGCTCACGGCGTTCCCTTCGCCGACGGTCTTCGTTCTGCTGCTGAGGCCGGAGTCGGCGGAAAAGCGTTGTCGGGTATTGGTCAGGTGCTGACACTGATGGACAATCTCTGGCCCTCGCCCTCAGTGGAGGGCGAGCAGATCGAGCGTCCCGCCCCCGGCAATCTCCTCGAAGGGATCATCGAGCGGAGCGGTTACCGGGCCGAGCTCGAGAATGAGCGAACGATCGAAGCGGCCGGGCGGCTCGAGAATATTGCCGAGCTGGTAGGGAACGCTCGCGAGTTCGACGATATCGACTCGTTCCTTGAGGCGGTGAGTCTCGTGGCTGACAGCGACGACATCGATGCCGATGCTTCCGAGGTCGTACTGATGACGCTGCATACGGCTAAGGGCCTTGAGTTCCCCGTGGTGTTCGTGGTGGGAATGGAAGACGGAGTGTTTCCACACCTTCGTGCTCTTGGTGAACCTCGGGAACTGGAAGAGGAGCGCCGACTGGCCTATGTCGGCATTACGCGCGCTCGTGAGCGCCTGTACATGACTCATGCCTGGTGCCGCACATTATGGGGCACCACCCAGTACAACCCGCCCAGTCGCTTTCTCGAGGAGATCCCCGAGGAGTTGACCCGCCAGGCACAAAACAGCACCGGCGGCCGCAGAGCAAGGGGCGGGGGTGGAATACCGGCGCGAGGGTCGGGTGTCGAGGCGGCGCGGAGTCACATGGTCGAGGCGGCCTTGCGCAGAGGATCCACGAGATCCGAGCGTAGGAATCAGGGTGCCGCTGCACTCGGCCTCAAACCCGGCGATGATGTCGTGCACGTGAAGTGGGGGGAGGGCGTGGTCTTGGAAGTCGGTGGTGACGGTGAGGACGCGGAAGCTGTGATTCGTTTTCCGAGTGTGGGAGAAAAGCGATTGCTTCTGTCTCTCGCCCCCATAAAGCGGGCCTGATGTTAGAGGTGACGGGTCCGGTGCTTCCCGACCTCCCCAACGCATGGGAGCTAAGTGGCCGGCTGATTCTCGCTGCGTTCCTCGGCGGCCTTATCGGCCTGGAGCGGGAGCTGCGTGACCACCCGAGTGGGCTGCGGACGCACATCTCCGTCGCCATTGGCGCTGCGCTGTTTGGGATCACCTCTGCCTACGCGTTCACCGAGTTCATTTCTCTGCGCAATGACAACAACTATCAAGTGGACGTAACGCGCATTGCCTCCCAGGTTGTAGTGGGCGTGGGCTTTCTCGGCGGTGGGGCCATCATCAAACAGGGCAACAACGTTCGCGGTCTCACCTCTGCCGCCGGCCTGTGGGTCAGTGCCGCTGTGGGTCTTGCCGTTGCCCTGGGAATGTACATAGAAGCGTCAGTAGCCACCGCCGTGCTGCTGACCTCACTCGGTCTGAAGGCACCGATCCGGTGGTTGCGGGTTCGTTTCTCCGATCTACGGGCATCGGTCGTTATCGCCATCGAGTTGGATGCCGACCCGTCCGGGGTGATCACTGCGCTAGGTACGCTGCCGGGGACGATCATCCGCTCACTCATTGTCAAGCGACGGGAGGACGAGGGCTTCACCGCTATTGAATTGGAGATCGAATCCAGACATGAGTTGTTGAATACCCGCCTGGATGCCATCGAGAATCGACCGGACGTTCTCAGCGTCACCGTGATGTAGGCGGGTGAATACGTATGTCCGTCGTTGCATATGTATTTGCGGTGCTTCGACCGATGGGCAAAACTGACGGCAACGAGGCGCAGGCCTTCATTGATGCAAAGGGTGTTTTGAAGTGAACGTTGAAGATCTGAAGGGCAAAACCGTTGGGCTGTGTGCCTCCGGCGGTCTGGATAGTTGTGTGACTACCAAGTGGTTGACGACCCGAGGTGTCGACGTCATCACGTTCACCGCCGACCTCGGGCAGCCGGATGAGAAGAACCTCGACGACGTAGCCAAGAAGCTTGAGGCGTGCGGAGCGACGCGTGCGGTCATCGTCCCGCTGCGCGAGGAGATGGCGGAATTAGGGCTCAAGGCAGTGCAGGCGCAAGCCCAGTACGAGGGCCGCTACTGGAACACAACGCCGCTGGGTCGTTACGTAACTGTGCAAGGCCTCCTGCCGCACATACGCCACGATGGCATCGAGATACTGAGCCACGGTGCGACCGGTCGGGGAAACGATCAAGTGCGCTTCCAATTGATCACCAACATGTTGGCGCCCGAGATGCAGGTGTACGCACCGTGGCGTGACCAAATGTTCCTTAGCGAGTTTCGCGGTCGTGAGGAAATGCTCGAATACTGCGAGAAGCACGGGCTTCCAATCGCCAACAAGAAGCAGTCGCTCTATTCCACCGATGCCAACCTGTTGGGTCTCACACACGAAGCAGGTGAGTTGGAGAAGCTAACCACGCCGGCCAACTTTGTGACGCCGGAGATGGGGGTGCGTGTCACCGAGGCCCCTGACAAGGCCGAGCAGGTGAAGATTACGTTCGAAAAAGGCCGTCCGGTTGGGCTCAATGGCGCCGCCGTCACCTCGATGGCTGATCTGTTCACGTCACTCAACGAGATCGGCGGTCGCAACGCAGTCGGTATCAATCTTCATCTGGTCGAGAACCGTTTCGTCGGCACTAAGTCACGCGGTGTCTACGAGGCTCCGGGCATGGAAGTGCTCGGTCAGGCCTACGCCTATTTGCTTCAACTCGTACTGGATCGCCGCACACTTGACTTGTTCGACTTCTGTTCCGCGTACATTGGCAAGCAGTTGTACCAGGCCTATGGGCTTGATCTCGGTTCGCAGCTTGCCGGGGATCTTGTTGCCACCGTTGCCGGATACATCTCCGGCACCATCACTCTCGACCTCTACAAGGGCAACGTGTCGTTCGTGTCGACCGAGAACGTGGCTCATTCTCTGTACATCGAGGAGAACGCGTCGATGAGCGCCATTGGCGACTTCGATCACGCCGACTCCGAGGGTTTGTTGCGCGTGCTTGGCGTGGGGGCCAAAGCAGCAGCGGCCAAGGGCCAGGTTCGCCAGCCCCTGGCCTAACCGCCTAATCGTTGAACCGGAGCGCACCGGCCCCAATCGGAGACCGTGTCCGCCGGCGACGTGCCTGCTGCGCCGCAGCTAGGACTCGCTTGCCGGTCCGTTCCCTGAGCTTGCACTGAGCCCGATGCCCAGATCGGGCCCTCCGACGCTGCGCTGGGTTCGGTGTTGCTGATCGTGCTCGACGGCAGGAGCGCGACCATCGACCCCGTAAAGAGGAAGCACCTTGGCCATCTCGGGGACTTTTACGCGTCCGAATCGGTCCATGTAACCGTTGACCTCACCGGCTATCACCAGCTTGCCGTCCGGGTCCTTGGCGAAGTACTCGATGTCCATCGCTTGGGTCAGGCAGTAGCCCGACCACGGCCCTTCGGTGGTGATCTTCACGAAGCCATGGAGCTCGTCAATAACTTCCTCGGGCGCCAAGGCGTGGTTGTAACCCCAGCTCACGGCCGAGTGCTGAAAGCCAGGCATCAACAGCGGGTCCCGAGCATTTATCTCAGCTGCTTGTTCGCCACCTTCATTCGTAAGAATCGAGCGACCGAAGCCTTCGGTGTTCAAAAGGATGAATGGAGGACCGGCATCGGCGTCGAAGGGTCCGTCGATCATGTCTCGGCCGTCTACGCCTTGTTGCACCTTGGCGATCATTCCGGCTGCGTCGCGATTGCCGAAGAACTCCCGCAAGGTTTCCACCGGTTGGTAACAGTGGACACCGGCGATCAGCTTCTTGGGCCAGTCCGGATTGTTCAGCTCATTTCTTCCACCCAGCACCAGCTTCCAACCGTCGGAAATGCTGTGGAACGCATCGGGGAAGTACTTGTTGGATTCAGCAGCAAACCCGACAAGTTCTTGCAATACCCATCTGTCGAATTGGTTCTCAGTCATCTCACGCTGTTGTTCTTCCGACATGGTTTTCCATTCGAATGTCCAGCGCTCGTTGGCCACGGTTACAACGGCAACGGCAGGCTGGCCCTCGAGGTCCCGGAGCATTTGTTGATGGACCATGAACATGCGGTCGATCGCTCCTTGCGAAGTCATGCGGGCGGCCACCGGTTCGATACCGACCATGAGCCCCACTCGAAGGGCCACCTCACACAGTTCCTGATCGGGCCCGAAGCCGTGAGCGCGCACTTTGTTGAACCCTGCGTCCTTCAGAATTTGAAAGTCGCGAATCAGTTGCGCACGGGTCGTGGTGAAGCCGGTGGTGAAGTGGTTGCCCTGGTAAAGGACATCTCGGATCTCGGTGGGCTTGCCGTTGAGGGCGAAATGCCCCAGACGTGGATGAGGATTCTCGGGCAGCGGGACCCAATCGAAGGAAGCGAACGCTGTGTAGCTGGCCACGGTGTGCACCTCTTCGCCTGATTCGTCCTCGAGCCTCACAACTGCATCGACAACAGCGGGTTGATCCTTCGACCACATAAGCCCGGCCCACGTCTCTTCGTCGAGGTGCGAGAGGTCGATAGATGCTTTCCCGCCGGCGAATGCCTCGAGAGGAATCTCCACACTTCCCAAGCTGCCGGCGTTGCGGAAGTTCACCGATTTCGTCAAATCGACGATCACCCGACCGTCCCTGGGGGTCACGCCGCCGAACTCCAGCGACAAAGAGAGCGTCTTACCGGTGGCGTCAGCCCGCCAGCGAACCTTGTTGATCGTGGTCGACGGCACTCGCTGCAGGGAGACGGACTTGGTGATGCCCGAGCTTCGAGGCATGTAGATATCCGACGGCGAGTGGAACTCGGGATCACGGGGGGAGCCGATGTCCTGTTTTCCCAACGGGAAACCAGGGTAGGGAAAATCGACCGCTCGCACGGTCAGCGTGTGGTTACCACCGTCGGCGAAGGCACTGAC
>Ga0136611_10002452_pt1 | contig 12904 bp, 12 predicted proteins | sample AntDrymUQ2232306_2_FD_106645 | JGI IMG/M metagenome (GOLD analysis project Ga0136611, IMG submission 106645) | Polar desert sand microbial communities from Dry Valleys, Antarctica - metaG UQ223 (23.06) | ecosystem: Environmental > Terrestrial > Soil > Desert | place: Antarctica: Dry Valley... | reverse complement strand
GCCGGTTCTTGCCGGCCTCGACGACGGTGTACTGGTGCACGACGAGCCAGTCGTTGGTCGCCGGGTCGTCCCAGTCGACCAGCCACACCAGCGCCGTACGGATCTCACCGGCAGCGGTGCGGTGCTCGACGGGTACGCCGCCGGTGAGCAGCTGATGGATGCGCTCGTTCTCGGCGAGGGCGTTCTGCGACTCGGCACGGAGCAGCCGCGTAACGGCCTGCTCGACGACGCCCGTCGGCAGGCCGGGGTTGATGCGCAGTGCCGCCTCGCGCAGGCGTCCGGTGAGAACCACCTGGTCGTACGACGAGCGCTCCGGCGCTGTGCCGCCGGGCACGAGTACTGCTCCGGGCAGGGTGGCGTAGCCGAGGGAGCGGAACCAGTCGAGCGCGGCCTGCTCGACGACGCCCTCGGTGATCCCGCCGCCGCTCATATGGTGTCGCCCAGGAGGAAGACGTCGAGCCCGAGCCGGTTCCCCGCCTCAGCCTGCCTCGCATCCCTGGTGCACAGCCGAGCGCCGTGGTGATCCGCCGTCGCGAGGTGCAGGGCATCGCCACTGCGCAGCACCAGTTCAGGACGTCCCGCCATGGTGGCGGCTGCGACGAAGGCGATGCGAGGCACCGGGAGCACCGAGAAGGCATCTCGCGCGAGGTCCTCGAAGGCCCGAGACGCTCGGGCGCGCGTGACGTCGTCAATCTGCCCCGTGCGCTGCTTGATGGACAGCGCCGACGCCACTTCGGTGACGACCCAGTCGGAGACTGCCAACTGGTCCGGGTCCTGATCGTCGAGCCAGTCCTGCGCCTCGGCAGTGTGCGCTTCGGCGGTGACGAGACTGACGACCAGGCTCGGGTCGAGGTAGAGCATCAGTAGCGGTCGGTGTCACGGACGCGACGCATGAACGTGCCGGAGTCCTCCTCCTGGTAGGGCATGTCCTTGGTCATCTCTCGAAGCCAGCCGAGGTCGAGCTTCTTCTTCCGGGTGGGGAGCGGCGAGAGGGTTGCCACCGGCACGCCGCGCTTGGTCACGACGATCTTTTCGCCACTGGCGATGAGCTCGCTGAGTCGGGCCTTCGCCTCGGCGATGCTGACCGTGCGCTCGCTCATGTCGGCTCCTCGTGACCATCGAGATGGTCACAAGGTACGGCGTAGCAGCCGGCCTGTCAGTCGTCCTCGAGCCCGTCCAGCAGGGTGCGGTCCCACATAGCCCTGTCCTCGTCCAGCGCCTCTGGGTGCCGACGCAGCGCCTCCTGTGTCAGCCGCCAGAACTCGGCGCGCTCGGCATCCTCGATCTCCTCGGGCGTTGGCGTCATGAGGGCAGTCTGCGCTCTGCCGCCCTTCAGGCAAGCGCCGACTCGACCGCCTCGCCGGCCTCGGCGACGCGGATGCGGCCGGACAGGAGCTCCGGAAGCAGCGCGTCACGGAGGGCTGCCAAGGTATGGATTTGACGTTCCGCGAGCAGCAGCCGATCCCACAGCGGTCCGAGCTGAGCATCAAGACGAAGGATCTGCTCCGACGGCGGCATGGGCACGGTCGTGCTTTCGAGGTGGCCACGCTGGATGTGGCCCATCGTCGTCGCCTTGTCCTTGGCAATGGACTGGAAGATCGACATGACGGCTTTGAGGCGCTCGTGCACGAGCCACGCGGGGAGGTCCTTCGGGATCACCTTGAAGATGTGCTGGTTGATGATGGCCTCGTCGCGCGTCCATCGGTAGATGTCGAGCGAACCCGACCAGGACATGAGCAAGTCACCAGCGCGGGCCGTCTTGTCGTCCGGCACGTCGAGCTCGGTGTAGACGGTCGACCCACCGGGACCTGAGTTCAGCTCCGCGATGCGAAGAACCACGCGGCCGGAGCCCGTAGCGCCCTTCGTGTAGGCGCCGCCGTTGACGAATCGCGCTAGACCCGCCACGGGCACTCGCCTAGCTCCGTCGAAAAGCGTCGCCTGCACCACCTCGGCCGCTATTAGCTTCTCCGTGACCATGAGGAGCCTGAAATTTGACTTGATCTTATCGTCCAACGCGCCGAGGGTGGCCGCGATTCCTCCTTGTTCTTGCAACGTTGGCAAAGCCACAAACTCATTGTCCAGGAAGTACTCGTATTGGAAGTTCGCGATTCCCGTAGAACGGTTTTGGTACGCCCAGGTACGCCCAGCCGAGTGCATTCGCTGCAGGTGGTAGTACATGAACGTCGCGTCAACTCGTCGTTGGTCGAAGCGCACAAGACGGCAGAAGCTAGCCGGGATCGCCGGCGCATCAAGCAGCGACAAATACTCGTCCGAGATGAGGACGGTCCGCCCCGTCGGCCTGTCGCGGGTGCCTCCGGAAATCTCTAGAACAATATCGCCAGGAACAAGCCGCCGCTTGGCCACCTTCGCTGCTGGCTCGTGCCGAAGCGGAAGCGACTCGGCATCACCGGTCGCGACCGCAGGAAAGTCTGCACCTCTAATGACGGCAACGCATTGCGACCCTGAGAACGGTTCGTCCTCGCCCCAACCTCCACCGATCGCGAAGGCGACGAGGTCGCGCATCGGCGTAGATGCATGGTGCCTCACAAGGGCAGCCCCCCCAAGTGACGGCGCACAACTAACTCGAGCCGCGAACTGTGCTCAAACTCGGCGAGCAGTTCCGCCTGCAGCCGGCTGATTCTTTCGGCGACCGGCTCGCCGTCACTTGCCACGTCCACCGCACCCACGTAACGCCCCGGCGGCAGCACGAAGTCGTGCTCGGCGACCTCGGCCGCCGACGCCGCCTTGGCGAAGCCCGGCACGTCCTCGTACGTGACCTCGGGGTCTCGCGACCGCCACGAGTGGTAGGTGCCTGCGATGCGCTCGACGTCGGCATCGACAAGCACCCGCAGCGTCCGCGTCTCCATCCGGCCCAGCGAGCGGGCGTCGACGAAGAGGATCTCGCCACGACGCTCACGGTGACCATTCCCATGCCGGCCTTTGGACAGGAACCACAAGCACACCGGGATGCCGGTGTTGAGAAACAGCTTCTCCGGCAGCGCGACGATGCAGTCGACCAGGTCGGCCTCGACGAGCCGCTGGCGGATCTTGCCCTCGCCCGACTGCTTGGACGACAGCGACCCGTTCGCAAGCACGAACCCCGCCGTACCCGTCGGTGAGAGGTGGTGGACGAAGTGCTGCACCCACGCGAAGTTGGCGTTACCGGACGGCGGCGTCCCGTACGCCCATCGGGGGTCATCGGCGAGTGCCTCGGAAAACCAGTCGTCCTTGTTGAACGGCGGGTTGGCGATGACAAAGTCGGCGCGAAGGTCTGGATGCAGGTCGCGGTGGAAGGAGTCGTCGGAGCGGTCGCCGAGGTCGGCGTCGATGCCGCGGATCGCGAGGTTCATCCGGGCCAGCTTCCAGGTGGTGCCGACGAACTCCTGGCCGTAGATAGCCAGGTCGTCGCGGCGCCCGCCGTGCGCGAGCACGAACTCCTCGGACTGCACGAACATCCCGCCGGAGCCGCAGCACGGGTCGTAGACCCGGCCGGCGTACGGCTCGAGCATCTCGACGAGCAGCCGGACGACGCTGCGCGGGGTGTAGAACTCGCCGGCGCCACGGCCTTCCTGCCCGGCGAATTTGCCGAGGAAGTACTCGTAGACCTTGCCGAGCACGTCGTCGGTGCCGTGGTCGACGTTGGTAAAACCGATCGTGCCGATCATGTCGACGAGTTCGCCGAGCAGGCGCTTGTCGAGGTCGGGCCGCCCGAAGTTCTTGGGTAGCACGCCCTTGAGGCTCGGGTTCTCGTACTCGATGAGGTCCATGGCCTCGTCGAGGTATTGGCCGATGCCGGGCTGCTTGGCGTTGTCGAGCAGGTGCTCCCAGCGGGCGCGGGGCGGCACCCAGAAGACGTTGTGGCTGGTGTACTCGTCGCGGGACTCCAGGATGCGCTCGCGCCGAGCCTGCGACGGGATGTGATCTTCCGACTCGGGGTCGGCCAGGGCGGTCTCGAGCTCGAGGCGCCGGGCGGTGAAGGCGTCGGAGACGTATTTGAGGAACACCAGACCGAGCACGACGTGCTTGTACTCCGACGCCTCCAGGTTGCCGCGCAGCTTGTCGGCGGCGTCCCACAGCGTCGCCTCCAGCGACTTCGCCGGCTTGCTGCTTGCCTTGCGTGCCCCTGCCACGTCCCTGCTCTCTGTCGCCCTGCGCGGGCTCGAACCTACCGATCTGCGGCTGCGGCCATCTCCAGGCTGCGCTGGCGGCTACCCAGCCCGCTGGTGCACGTGGTCGTCCACCGATGACCGTCACAGTGTCGCCGGACAGCCCGGGCGAAGGGAGGTGCTAAGCATGGACGACATCCCCACGCCCCAGCGGACACTACGAACACCTCCGCCCCACCGACCCTGGACCAGGATCAGGCCGTGATCGCCTGGCTGGCGACTCTCGTCAGACGTTGCCCCAGCTGAGCCGGGACCTGCTCTTCGACGTGTTGATCTCCTGGGAGTTCCTGGCGCCGCTGCCGGCCGTCACCGCCCAGCCGAGCGGTGGGAGCGACGTCGACATCGGTGAGCTCCTGCGTGAAGTCGACCAGTGACTGCTGCTTCACCGCTGTCACCCCGACGACCTGCAGGCTCAAGTGACTTGACCGAACTGCATCGCCTACTCGGCCTCGCGTGGTACTCCCTCCTGGACCCGGATGGCGCCCGCGCTGGTCGGGGTCGCAGGGAGCAACACCTGTCAACGGTCGCGCAGCTGCGTGCCCTGGAAGCAGACATTGCCGTCGAGCTTGCGCACGCCGACCTGCGCCGGGAACGCGTGGCCTAGCCGCTCTGCCACCGCTCGCCCGCGCCCGGGCGAGCACTCCACGTCCTCGGCGCTGGGGATCGGGCCGGCCGCGCAGCGGGCGGTCTGGGCCCCGGAGCCATAACTTGCTCGCTTGCTCGCTTCTGAGCGCCGACTATCAGCTTCGCGCACCAGCTAGGGCACTGCACCCCGACGTCGCGCTGCTCGAGTCGCCAACTGCTCTCGAACTGCCCCCCCCACCGTGGCTCTCGTCCGCGGCCCCAAGGCTTGCGCGAGCATCAGCTCGGCGGCGGCGAACGCGAGACCGCGACGTGGGGGCTCGGGTCGTGCACGCTCGCTGGGCTGCGCAGTCCTCACCGTGCATTGGGGCCCGCGCGCCCTCGACCGCGGGGCCTTGGCCGTGCGCGGTCCAGCCGCGCGCAGACGCCACTCCGCCGGCATGCAAGGCGACGGCCGGACGTACACACCCGTCGTCCTGCGGCCCGTCTCCCTGGAGGACGTGCTGTCCGCGGACTGGACCCGCGTCCAGTAACGACGTCCTCGCGACCATCTCGACCCAAGTCCCCACAGAGTGCGCGGGGCCAACCGAGTGGCGCTCGACGTGAGGAGCCAGCCGTCGCGCACGATCGAGTGGGCGCGGACCACGGCATCTGACCTGGGGCAACAGCATGATCATCCGTACACATGGGTGTCTTGACAGTGGTAGGTGTTTGGATGACATCAGGTAACAAGACATTGGGGGATGCCACGGTGCAGGCCGTTCACCGCGCTTCTCGTAGCCGCGGGCACAACACTTGTTGATCGATGCCGAACTCGCGGAGGCGGCGAAGCACTGCCGTTGTACTGCCTCCAGCGTGCACAACGGCTGGAATGTCGACGCCTGGCACACAAGCCAGGCGGATGTCGACAGGCTTCTCGCCTGTTATCAGGCGCTCCTGGCGGCAGGCCTAGGAGCACCAGGGGCCAGCGTGATTGAGCAGATGCTCGCGCGCAACGGTGTGCAGGTGCGGAATCTGCTCTACGACAGAGACCACCGGGACGACGTGATCACACGAGCGGACATCAGCGAGATCGCAGCGGCAGTCACGCTGATGGCTCAGGACAGGTGGCCGCTAGGGACCCTGCACATGCCGAACGTTCCCAAGGGGGCTCGGAACACCAGCGATCGGGGGATTGACGTGATGGCCGCATCCCTCATCCCATCCAGAAGCCTTGCCGATGATTTTGACGTCAGGGAGCGGGTGTTCTTCGCCAGCGTCAAGCACTCCGTACTCGAGAAGACGACTGATGTCCGGAGCAAGCTGCTGAAGTCCGTAGGCACCGAGATGACCGCTGCCTACGCGGCTACTCAGCTGCGCTTTTACGGCGGCAACTTGCTGAAGCGCGGGGTGCCGAACCCGCAGCGGCTGCTCTATGCGCTGACCGGATTCCCGGATCCGGCGCGGGTGCAAGTGCACGCCGTTGCGGTGATCGACACCAAGCGGTTCGCGGACTGGACCAGGCGCTTGCAGTCTCTGCCCGCAACCAGAGCAGGTGTCGAGCGGATCCGTGTTGTCCTAGTCGATGATCTCGCTGATCTCCAAGATCGCTGCGTGTGATGGCTCGGCCTGACTTCGCTCTACACCGTAGACGCCTCAGGCGTCTACGGGTCGCGGAGGCGCTACGCCTCGACGTGGACGTCGACGATCAGCAGCGCAGCCGCGACCTTCTGATTGAAGCGCTTATGCGAGCCGTGCCCGAGGCGTTCACTGAAGGTGAGCTCAAGTTCGCAACGGCGGATGACGCACTCCTTGATCTTGTCGTTTCTGTGGCCCTGGCGGTTTTCCCAGAAAGTGAAACGGACGCGCTGTCCGTGACGCTGGTCTGCGCGCAGATTCTCGCTCAGGATGGTCAGTTCGCTCGTCTGCAACAGCTTGCCGGTCGCTTCACGTCTATTGGTCGTCGCCTCGAGGTAGAGCGGCCCTTCCTTGCCGCCTACCTGGAAGCACTCGGGCTAGTGCTCAACGAGAAGCAGCGGACGGCGGTAGCGCGCTTGCGGGGTATTCTCGGCCTCAAGTCTGGCCGGCGAGAGCCAGCCGTTGAGCGCAATCAGGACTCTCTTGCCGACTTACTCACGGCGACGGCTTTTTTGAAGTGGCTCGAAGCTGACGGCGCCGGAGAAGCCGCCTCTTTAGAAGCGCTCGACTTCTTGGCTGCCGCTCGCGACGTGGCGCTACTTGAGGGCAACGGACTACTTCTAGCCAACCTCGAGTTCGTTGGCACTTTAGCGCGGGCATCCTTTGATGCGGATTCCATTCGAGTGCTCTCCGAGTACGCTCCAGGATTCGCTGAACCGCCCCTTCGTGGCTACCTCCGCGACCGTGCGCCCCGCACGCTATTCCCACCGCAGATGGCCGCGATCGCCTCCGGAGCGATGACACCCGGGAACGAGCTTATTGCGTTACCCACAAGTTCCGGAAAGACGCTTCTAGCCGAGCTGAAGATTGCCGCCGTCTTGACGGCCTCCCCGGGCATGCGAGCCCTATATGTCGCCCCCTACAGACTGCTTTCCCGTCAAGTGGAGCGGAGCCTTCGGCGCGGTCTCTCACACCTTGCCCTTACTGTCTCGGACTTGGGTAGCGGTTTTGACGCAGAGTTGGAAGAACAAGCATTACCAGATGTAGCAATCCTCACGCCCGAGCGACTTGATGGTCTTATGCGGCTGGCGGACTCTAAGCGTCCTGGGCACGAGGGCGCGAAAGCCTTGTTAGCCTCATTAAGCCTGCTCGTTTTCGATGAGATGCAACTTGTCGGCAGGCAGGGACGTGGGTCGCGATTTGAGATGCTGCTTACCCGTTTGAGGAGTCGCTATCCCGAGTTGAACTTTTTGGGACTCTCCGCAGCCACACATGGTGCGGAGGAACTCGCCAACTGGATCGGCGCACCCGAGCCGGTTTCTGGAGCGAAAAGGCCGACCGGTACGTTGGAGTTGCTCTGGCAGACGGATGGTTCACTCATGCAGAGGTCTGGGCGCACGGCATCAAAGGTGGCGGATCTACCACGATCGAAACAGGCCAGTGACGACGCGGCCAAGCTGGGCCTTCGCTTCAGTGAGGCGTACCACCCGATCCTCTTCGTCGAGCCAACAAGACCGTTGGCGGAAGGGTCAGCGAAGCGTCTACACAAGTTCGGGATCGCCGAAGGCCGGCAGTGGCGAGATGGCCTCTCAAATAGTGACCGGCGCATTCTGGACGAGGTCGTTGAAGAGGTTCACGCTTTGCTCGGCAAGGGACATCCGATGGGTGACATGTTGGCGGTTGGTGTCGCCTACCACCATGCCGGGATTCCGACGCATTTGCTCCGGCAAATCGAAGGACTGGCGGAGAGGCGACTGCTGAGGTTCTTCGTCGCAACAACAACGGTGGCAGAAGGCGCGGACCTTCCTTTTCGGGTCGCTATTCTGCCACATTTGAACTTTCAGGGCTCGACCGGCCGTCTCGAGCGAGATCTCTACCTCAACATCATTGGCCGCGCTGGCAGGGCAAACGTGGCAGTTGAGGGTCTAGTCGTCATTCTGGACTCAGATGCGCGAAGCCTAGCCAATATCGTACGTACTTCCCTCTGGTCGGGAACCGGCCGTGACCGTGTGCGAAGCGTCCTGCCGAACGTCACCCCCGAGCCAGCATCTGTGGCCGACTACGCCGAGTTCCGGGAGCTGCAGGGCCAGTTGCTTGGTTGGTTGGCGGAGGGTGGCGACGAGCTAAGTAACGAGCAGGGCAGGCCTGTCACGACGCTTGCCGAGCAAGTGCATGAAATGACGCGGCGGACATTCGTCGCCAGGTCCGGGGACGAAGCCGACATCGCTGGCGTTCGTGTCGCGCTCCATCAAGCGCTCAACGAGTTGGCTGAGGCGGGACTAGTCAGGGCGTCGAGCCCGTACAAGCTGACGCCGAGCGGCGAGATGACCCGGATGACGGGGCTCTCGTTTGTGAGTGCGCTACGACTCGAGCGAGCATGTACCGGGCCCCGTGGTGCCTGGCTCGCGGACCTGCACGGCGTACATGAGTTGGATGCGGCTATGGCGGAGGTGTTGGCTAGGACGGTCCTGGAGACAGAAGAGGTGCTGAAAGAGTCGATCTGGCTGCGTCGAGCCTCAACCTCGCCGGAGGTCAGACTTTCAATAATCCAGGAACTGGCTTCGGGGACGCGTGATTGGCCTTCGGACGAGGACGAGTTCGAGACGGACGTCTTGCTTCTGTCAGGCTGGCTGTTGGGTACTGAGTATCGCGATCTGGGTGAGATTCCTAGAAACTACAAGGCGGGCCTCTTCGGCGGCACCGATACTGACTCCCGGGCGTCGGATGCTGCCGAGCAGATCGGGCGAATCTCCTATGCGGCTGGTTGGGCCTTTGGAGCTATTCGACAGCTTGCTCCAATAGAGTTCCCGCTGCCGGTCTGGCTCCGCTCAGCGTTTGAAGTCGGCACGCCGACTGAGACTGGGTGCGAGCTTGTACGAGTCTTCGGGCTGACGCGATCGGGCGCGTCCATTTTATCGAACATGCTTTCGGCCGACTGGACTTCGGGACTCGAGGAGCTTCGGGACATTGACGAAGCGTCACTCCGAGAGCTGGGACTTACGACACTGGACCTAAACAGGTTGCTGGAAGTGGTTCGAGCTTGAGTCGCCAGCGTCGCGCGCTCTAGTTGGGCTACGTAACGGGGCGGAGATGATTGCGCACCGGAGGTGAATGTTCTGATCCTCCCTGAAGAGCTCCTAGCGTAAGGCCAAAGACAAGCTGATCAAGTTCGCGGTCGTGGAATCCAAGCTCGCGTGCGACGTCCCGCCGACTTACGTGCACTTCCTTGAGAAGTGCGAAAATCTTATGGAACAGCAAACTACTTTCGTTCGGACCTCCGTCTGGCTCATTCTGGCGAAAACCTTGCTTTGTGAGTTCGATGCAGTAGCTGCGATAGTGCCACTCAGAGAGTATGCGCAGCTCATGCAGCCTGTACACATAGGCCATTGCAGGTACGCCCCAGTAGTGCTTCTCCCGCATGACGTAGTCAAGCGTGGCGCGTCGAGGTGCTCGGGCGTAAACGCCACTAGCGGGCATAAGAAGAGCACCACCAAAGCGGTCGGCTTCACCTTCGAATGCCCGGTTCCGGATAGTCTCGGTTCCCTGGTGCATCACAAGGTGCCCGAGTTCGTGTGCCAAGTCGAAGCGCCCAAGCTCGGCGGACTTCGTAGTGTTCAAGAAGACGTATGGAGCGTGATCGTGCCAGGTGGCAAAGGCGTCCAACCTGCGAGTGCCCTCTACCAGTGAGAAGACCCGGACGCCGTGAGCCTCCAGAAGGTGAATGACGTTCCGGATGGGCCGGTCGCCTAAAGACCAAGCCGCCCTGACCATGTCCGCTGCGGATTCGGCACTTGTATTTTCGTAGGCGGGTACATCCACGGGCGGGCCGTCAAAGTGACGGAACAACCATGACCCTAATTCGAACGCCATCGATCCGGCGGCGAGCGCCTGATCCCGCTCGCGGGCAGTCATAGCAGTCAACGCCCGAAAGCTGACCGCTTCGGCGCGAAGTTCTGGCACATGCTCCCGCATGAAAAACGTCTCAGGAAAGTCAAGCACTTCTGCTATGCGACGCCGAACAGCAGCACGGGGCTCGGTGTCGCCCTTCTCCCAGGCCGACACAGCACGGGTAGTCACGCCGCACTGCGCCGCAAGATCCTTCATCGTCAGTGCTCGCCGCTTGCGGGCAAGTTCGAGTCGGGCTGCGTTAAACATAAACTACCGCGGAGTTACCGCGAAGTCGATGTCCGGAGCGTCCGGGGTGTCGTCCACGTTCTTCTCCGGGTGATGTCCGCCAGGATGAACCGTAGGCAACAGAATGCGCTCGCGCCAAGCATTGACGTAGCCTGACGCGGACATAGAACTTGGCCTCGAGAGCTCTGCCTGAATCCCGGCCTCTGTTGGAAACTGCACCAACGCAAACGTAACGCAGTCTTCTTCAACAATCTCGTCTGGCGACTTCAGGCTGGGGAATAAGCTTGCTTGACCCACATTGACTAGGATGCGGGCCTGAGTGGCCGCACCCTTAGGGTAGCGAGACTTGGGCGTGCCTAGTCGGGTTCCGGTGAACAGGTCGCCAGCCATGACGACAACAGCAGTGCGCGTGGTGCGATTGAAGACCGTGCAATAGTTGGCCGTGTTACTCATGTCCCAGCCCTGAGGGAGCAGCCGAGTGCGCAGGGCAGCCACGGTGTCGGCCCACCGACGGAAGCCGGCGTCACCCGGCGGGTGCAGCGCGGTCGCACTGCTTGCGCCAGCGTCTCCCTCTAGCACGCTGCCGAGAAGCCAGTCGGCGCGAAGGCCAAGATGCTGCAGCCGTTCGTCTACCAACGCCGGTGAGTCGACGATCTGCGTCACGAGCGGACCTCCTGGTGGAAACTTCTCCTCACGGTACCTCATATGAGGTTCCGATTCCAGAAGTTTATTGCCGAGGCTGGTCCGACTCCTGCTGGGCCTTCGCAAGACGCCCTCGCTCTGAGACGCTGCGTCGGGCCAACCCTTGGTCACCGAAGCTGCCGGCGTGCCGGGTAGCGAGGGTGGTCGAGTGGCACCTCTGACGCATCTACCGAACGAGGCTTCTCGCTGGCGGCTGGCCGAAGGAGCGAGCGGCCCTCGAACGCTGGTGTTCCGGCGCGAGACGCGGCGCGGTGACGGCGGCGAGGCCTCTGTTCCTCACAACAGCCGGGAGACGAAGTGAGCAAGCGCGCGAACCTCGAGTCGTCGATCTACCAGGATGCGGCGGGGCGGTGGCACGGCTGGGTGTCCATGGGCGGCGTACGAGCCGACGGCAGGCCGGACCGGCGGCACGTCTCAGCGAAGACCCGCAAGGATCTGGTGCCGAAGGTGCGGGAGCTCGAGAAGAAGCGGGACACGGGGATCGCCCACACAGCCGGTCGGCAGATGACTTTCGGCGAGTGGCTTGAGCACTGGCTGACGATCTGCAAGCGCAGCGTGCGTGCGAGCACCTTCGTCGGCTACGAGGGCTACGTCCGCAACCACATCAAGCCGGCGCTCGGCCATCACCGGCTCGACAAGCTGCAGCCCGAGCACCTCGAGGCGTTCTACGGCGACCTCGCCGACGTCAAGCGGCTCTCACCCGCCATGCAACTCCAGCAGCACCGGGTGATCTCGCGGGCGTTGAAGATCGCGATGCAGCGGGGGCGCGTGGCGCGCAACGTGGCCACGCTCGTTGCAGCGCCGACGCTGAAGCGAAAGGAGGTCGTGCCGTTCGACGAGGTCGAGGCTCGAAAGATCCTCAGCGTCGCCGCGACTCGCAGAAACGCCGCGCGTTGGTCGGTGGCCTTGGCGATGGGCATCCGCCAGGGCGAGGCGCTGGGCGCCCGCTGGGCGGACGTGGACCTCGACGCCGGGACGTGGCGCGTGGCGCAGGGTCTGCAGCGGCAGGCCTACCGGCACGGGTGCGGGACCACCCCGTGCGGCAACAAGCCGCTGAAGTGCCCCGAGCGCACCGGCGGGCTTCTGTTCGTCGAGCCGAAGAGCGAGAAGGGCAAGCGGACGATCGGGCTTCCCTCCCAACTCGTCGTCGCGCTACGCGCACACCGCCAAGCTCAGCGCGAGGAGCGGATGGCCGCCGGCTCGCTGTGGCAGGACCACGGCCTGGTGTTCACCACCCCGATGGGCGGCAAGATCGACCCGCGCCGCGACTGGGCCGAGTGGAAGTCGATCCTGCAGGCCGCCGGCGTCCACGACGCGCGCCTGCACGACGCCCGGCACACCGCCGCGACCCTTCTGCTCGAGCAGGGCGTCGACGCCCGCGTCGCCATGGAGATCCTCGGACACTCGCAGATCTCGCTGACGCAGAACACCTACCAGCACGTCATGCCGAAGGTCATCGCCGACGCCGCGGAACGGGTCGGCAGCGTGCTGTTCCCTCCAGTTGCAACCACCGTTGCACCACCGGCGCGAAGGTGACGATCGCGCTGCGAACGTTTCCGCTGGTCAGAGGATTAGAAGGGTGCTCCCCCGTCTGGACTTGAACCAGAAACCCTGCGATTAACAGTCGCATGCTCTGCCAATTGAGCTACGGGGGATCGCACCGGCAGACCGGCTGCGGAGGGCAAGACTAGCGCACGGGACCG
>Ga0136611_10002451_pt1 | contig 12906 bp, 18 predicted proteins | sample AntDrymUQ2232306_2_FD_106645 | JGI IMG/M metagenome (GOLD analysis project Ga0136611, IMG submission 106645) | Polar desert sand microbial communities from Dry Valleys, Antarctica - metaG UQ223 (23.06) | ecosystem: Environmental > Terrestrial > Soil > Desert | place: Antarctica: Dry Valley... | reverse complement strand
GGGAGGGCGGGTACGCGAGCGGCAGCCCGGACTTCTCCTCAACCCTGACCAAGTTCATCCAGCCGTTGCTCGATTGGGAGATGCCGAGCATCCCGAATCCGTTCGGCACGTTGGGCGAGGACATCGACGGCTGGGTGTCCGCAATCACGGGGCCGCTCAACACCGGCGCGGAAGCGATCATGACGGCATGGCAGGCGTTCCAAGACGCCAAGAACACAATCACCGGCGGCGGGGACGCGACACCGAAGGGTGCGGGGACCGATACGCAGGGCGGCAGCGGTTCGGGCATTGCGGGCGCCCTCATGGGCGGTGGCGGCGGCGGTGGCGGCGGCGGTGGTGTGTTTAATAGTCTCACCATGCGGGCTGACGGCGGCCGGGGCGCGGCGGCCCAAGGGCTGGCGGGCCTTGCCGGATCGGGATCCACCGCCGCAATGACTATCCCCGTCCCCGACCTGAGCGGCCTCATCGCCGCGTTCACCGGGGCCGCAACGGCTATTACCGCCGCCACAATGGCGATCGAGAGCCGCGTCACGGCAATGGCCGCCACGCTTACCACGATGGGCGCCAACGCGGGGACAGGCTTCGCCAATACATTCGGCCCCGCCATGATGACGGCGGCCACCCAGGTCACGACGGCGACGCTGGCGATCGAGACGCGGGCCATGGCGATGGCCACGGCGCTGACCGTGGCCGGACAGAACGCCGGAACCGGGTTCACGAATACCTTCGTCCCCGCCCTGAATGTCGCCGTCCCGGCGGCGGGGGCGGTACAGGCGTCGCTCGCCGCGATCCTTTCCGGGGTCGCGACCGACGCGACCGTGATGGGCCAGAACGCGGGGACGGGGTTCGCGTCCGGCATCATCACCGGGACGTCAGCAGCCGTCGCGGCGGCGGGTGGCGCGGCGGCGGCATTAGCCGGGATCAGTGCGGGCGTCGCCGCGAACATGACGGTGATGGGATTCAACGCCGGGGCCGGATTCGCGGCGGGCGTCTGGGCGGGCATGAGCAACGCCGTTGCGGCCGCCGGAGCCGGAGCGGCCGGCATCATCGGCGCGGTCAGCGGCATCAGCCTCTTCGGCGTCGGTTCGTCCATTGGATCGAGCCTCGGACAGGGCATCGCCGCCGGGATCTCGTCCCAGATCAGTAACGTGGCGTCGCAGGCCGCGAGCATCGTCAACGCCGCCGTCAGCGCCGCGCGGGGCGCTGGCGGCATCGCATCACCCTCAAAGGTCATGGCCGAACGAATCGGCCTCCCGCTCGCCCAGGGCGTTGCGGTGGGCATGGGCTTAGGGGCGAGCGACGTGATCAATGCCGCCCGGTCCCTCATCGGCGGCGCGGCGGGGGTCACCGTTCCGGGCGGGACCATCGGGGCCGCGAGCGGTCGACCCGACCGGGCGCGTGGGGGCGAGACCAACAACTACTGGCGGATCAACGCCACGCTCGGGAACGGGGAGGACTGGGATCGCTTCTTTGAGCGCAAGCAGCGTGGCTCCGCCCTGCTCGGGAATAGGGGGTAACGGCCATGCCAGACGCGAGCCAGATCCTGATGGTCAACGGCCTTGCCCTCGCCGGAGAGACGGGCGGCATCGGCTACGTCGGAATCCTCACCGACCTCGGTGGCGTGCCGGAGTGGGACGCCAGCACGTCGCGCCGCACCGTCTCGGCCCTGAACTGGACACAGAGCGGGTTTGCCGGCCGCATCTTGACCGCCCATTTCCGTCCGGGGATCGCGGCCGAAGCGAGCCTCGTGGCCAACGCAATCAGCCCGAACAACGGACGGTGGACGCTCCGCGCCTACATGCTGTTCGGGATGACCGATCTCGTTACCGTCGAGGTCGAGGTGGTTACGATCTCGATTAAACACGCATTCGGGCACATCGAAGCGGAGATCCAACAACTCGACTCCATCTGGCGCGTCGTCACCCCGCCCGCCGCCGTCGCCATCGGCGTGACCGGCTCCACCTCCTGGTCCACCGCCGTTCCCTTCACCGACGCGGGGTCGGCCCCGATCGTCTCCACCGTCACGATCGACGCGAGTCCGGGCGCGGGCACGTCCCCGAACCGCTACTCCTTCACGATCATGAACACCCTGAACCGCCCGCTCATCCAACAACCCCAGCTCGTGCATCTCGACAATACGACCGGGTGGACGGGCAGCACCGCCGCGAACACGTTCGTCTTCTGCGATGGGATCGAACAACCGCGCGAGGTGATCGCGATCGGGGAGACGCGGTCCTGGCTCCTGATTATCCCGGACCGGATCGCGCCGGGACAGACGCGAACATTCGAGATCCTCACCGGCGGCACGGTCCCCGCGATTTCCACGACGGCCCAGGCGTTGAACGGCCGGGCCAGGGCGCCGGTGCCCGATTTCGGATGGCAGGTGATCGCGGCCACGGGCAGCGGCACGACCGCGTCCACCACGTTTGCCGCGGCCTCATTTGAAACGAATCGATGGAAGGGCGGCCGCCTCTACAAACTGACCGGGACCGGCGCCGGAATCGAGCACCACATCGCGTCCAACACGACCACCACGATCGTGCGTGAGTCCGGGGACCTCGCGGTGTCATTCGCGGCCGGTGACAAGTTCTTGTTGATGGCGTCGTCGGCGGACCGCCCGCCGTACTACGAGATGAAACTCTCCTACGCAGTCCGCCGGACGGAACACTCCGACTACCCGCACGGCATCTGGTACCAGGACCGGGCCCAGAACGCGCCGCGCGAAGTCTCCTACGACTCCCCCGCGACGTGGCGACCGGTGCGGTCCCACGACAACCGAGACGACGTGTCCCAGCCCAGCACCACGGCGATCAACGTCGGCACCGTCGACTATTTCGGCATCCCCAATATCACCCGGACGTGGGAGCACGGCAGTACGAACACCTCCATCAAGGAGCGCGGCGCGGCGGACGGCGTGACGTTCTCGTCGCCCCTCCCAATCAAGCGGTTCCGGTGCGACCCCCAGTTCAAGAACCCCAACGGCGTCGGGAAAGCGGTGATCGGGTCGCGGCAGGCCCAGGCCGAAGACTGGAAGATGGCGCTGGAGTCCATCACGGCCTACGCCGCCCTGACCCAACTCGCGGACGTGGAATACACCCTCCAGAGCGACACCCGCCATCTGTTGTTTGCCCTCTGGCCCGCGATCGGGGACGAGATCCCGACGACGTGGGCACGGGACGCCGGGGCGCGTTCCGGCGGCGGCAATACGACGATGAGCGACGACGAAAAGGAATGGATCACCGATCAATGGGTTGGAGCCAGGTGGCGCGTCACCTACGGCAAAGGGCAGGGGCAGGCGAGGACGATCATCAGCAACAGCCCCGTGACCCTGACGTGGTCGGCGTCGCTCAACCCGAGTGGCGGATCGGTCAATACCCCGAACGATTCCAGCCGGTACGAGATCGTCCAGAAACCGCTCATCGCTAATTTCACCTCCGGCGCGGTCTGGATCGTCACCCTCGACATCAGCGGCGTCGTCATCTCCGGCATCACCAGTCTCGGCGCGGCGGAGCGCGTCGCCGTCCGGGTTCGCGTCAACGGCGGCGCGACCGCCACCACGGCCAACGTCCGCCTCGACATCGGGGCGGGGACGCGCAAGCTCTGGACGACGGCGGGGCAGACCGTCGTGATCGACACGGACGCCCAGACGGCCTACGTCATGAACGGGGCCACGGTGGTCAAAGATGTCACCGACTGGGTCGTGGCGTACGAGCAGGACGCGGCTGCGGTGGTCCGGGAGTCCGCCGTCTGGCTCCCATTCCAACCGGGCGCCAGCAACCTCTACACGCAACGCACGGCGGGTGAGGCGAACCATACGGTGAGCATGGTTCCCTATAGCGGGTACCTCGGATGAGCGCAGCCCTCGCTGTTGTCATTTCTGAGGCGGGGCTCGACGACCCCAAGCGTATCCCGGCAAATGGCATCGACTGTTCGTGGCGCATCAATGCACGCGGTGATGCGTCGATCGAGATCGAGACGTCCGTCCTACGGGCGACCGGTCTTCTGGACTGCGAGGGGTTCGGGCTGTCATTCCGTATTCAGAAGATGGGCCTGTTCGGTTATTGGTCGGGCGTCATACAGCAAATTAGGTTCGATGGCGCCAGCGGCACAACGGAGATCGCGGCCCAAACCAACGAGGCGCTCCTCGACGCCCGTCGCACCGCGAAAAGCTATGACGTCACGGACGGCGACGCGGGCGGCATCGCGGCCAAGGTGATCGCCGACAACGGGTGGGAGGGGAGCGCCTTCATCGCGGGGTACCGCATCGGCCCCACTGGCCTCGCCGACATCTCCATCCGGGCGGAGCAAGTCGTCGACGCCATCGACCAACTCGCGGCCCTGGTGGATGGCGAATGGCGCGTGACGTGGGATCGCTGGTTCGAGTTCGCGGACCGGTTAGGGGTGGACCGTACGGCCACCGTGGTCCTCCTAGAAGGAAGGGACGTGGGCGCGACGTGGGAGATCATCCGTGACGTGCGGCCCCGCGTGAACGACCTGCTGGCGATGTCGGGTGTGGACGCCTACACCCGCAAGACGGCGGTGGTGGTCCTGGACTCGGTGAGCATCGAAGAGATCGGCCAGCGCCAGGGCGCGATTGTTTTTCCGTACCTGATCAAGGAATCCCTGCTGCGACCCGCCGCGAAGAAGGAACTGCAGCGCCTGGCCCGGTTGGGGCGTGGCGCCACGTTGGACGTGCTGGACACGCACGGCGCATGGTCCGCGTTCGCCGAGGGTGACACCGTGCGGCTGCGTCTGCCGTCCGTAGGGCTCACGGCGGACCTGCGCGTGATGGTCCGAACGTACTCGAGTTCGAGTGACCAACTGACGATTTCAGGAGAGTGGGTTGCGGCATGAGCAGACAAAACGCGCCACGCTTAGTGAATCCGATGGGCGCCCACACCCAAGAGCAGCTAAGGAATCTCGGCGTCCCCACCGGCAGAGATCGCACGCTCGCGGATCTGCGCCAGAAGCGGGCCGACGCGGACGCTATGAAGCCGAGGGTGGTTGAAGGCGAGATCCGCTCCGGCGCGGCCGTCAAGGACCTGCTGCAACGAATGCAGGACAACGGCCAGATCATCGACCGCACGGTCGAGGGCGGCTCGTTCATCACCGTCCTACACCACCCCACCCTCGTCGCGGCGGTGTCCCCGTTCGTGGACAACACCACATCCGCCGTGTCCGATACGGCCAGCACCACGAGCACCCTCGTCACCTCCCAGGCCATCCTGCTGCCGGTCGTGCTTGCCGATGGCATCTGGTCGATCTTGAGCATGTTTGATGTCAACCTCAAGCACTCCGCCACCGGCAACGCCAAACTCGGGCTCGACCTGGACGGCATCGAGAACATCTCCGGTACGCACGTCGGAATCTCGGCCACGGACTGGGACCGCCGGACGCATACCCTCCTCAGCACCAACATCCAGGGCAGCCAGACCGTCAACATCCGGGGCAAGTTTCGGGCCGAAACGGCGGGGACGGTCTCCGCCACCGGGCCGCGGTTGATCGTGCACGCATGGCGTACCGAGTAGACATAATAACGGGAGGATGGCCATGCACCGACGAGGACTAATTCCAGGCTTTGCGATGTTTGACGTTCCAGATCGACCATCGCGAAACGCCAAAACGTGCGGCAAGTTCGCTGTCGGTTTCGATCCCCGCGTCCAGGCATGCCCGGAGCTCGACAACGTCGGCGGCGGTGAGCTTGGTCAGTATGCCCCGTCGCATGTTGACCGTATGGGTCACGGGCTCCAGGTGGTCGGGGTTGACGCACGAATGAACACGGCAAAGATGATCCAATTCAAGCCCGTCCGGAATCGGCCCATTTATCCGCTCGTAATAGAACCGATGTGCCCTGACCGTCTTTCCGCCACTCTTCATCGATCCGTATCCGCGCTCTGCGGTTGCCCCTTGCCACACCCAACACGGCGTGACGTAGCCCCGGTCTTCAACGAGGTACGCCACCGGGGATCGGCGGCCATTGTGTCCGTGGATAAAACGGCGGCGCTGCCCGACCTGTATTCCTTGCTGGGGATTGTTGGCACGGGCACGGGCTGTGCTACCTCCGCAACCGCAAAGGCAGCGGCCGGACGGATTCGGTCCTTCGTTGGTATTCTTGGGGTGCATTGCTCTGATTCCTCACACGAATCGGGGGGTGCCGTGACCGGGGCTGTTGACGCAGCGCCCGGTCGTTTTGTGTCTCCGTTATACCATCCGGAGGACGTAAATGCCTAGATTCGAGCACCTGCCCACCGACGTGGCGGCCTGGATCACCGCCGGGAACGATCCGCCGGACGCGGGCGACGTCAAGGCCGAGTTGACGTCGGCGGGCGTGACGGCGGACGTGTCCGTGATGAGCAACGGCACGATCGTCGTGGACACGTCCGCCACCGAGTCGGCGGTACACACGGTCCTGGACGCGCACACGCCGAGCAACCAGCACGGCACGGACCTCTCCGCGCTGAGCGCCCAGATAACGCTCATCCGGGCGGTCGCCGTCGCGTCTCGGACCCCCGTCGAGAAAGCGATCCTGCTGCTCGCCGTGCTGGGTGGCTACGAGGCATCGGTCGAGGGGTGAGCGATGGAGATCATCAGATGGCGAGGAACGCATGGCAAGCGTGGTGAACGGGGCCGAATGGGCATGGCTGGCCGTGCCACTAACGGCAGTGGGCGGCGCCGCGATCAAGGCACTGAGCTGGCTGCGCCGTATGGAGCGGGAGGCAGGTCGGGCGTCGGAGTACGAGCGCACGTCACGGGAAGCGGTGGCGCAGTTGGAGCGCACCATTGCGGCGAAAGACGCCAAGATCGAGGCGCTTCGCTCGCTCACCACAGCGGGGAGGGACAGGGAATGATGACGCTGTGGAAGTCCGTCGTCTGCCTCTTCCGCCGGAGCGAATGCGAGAGCGGGTTCCGGGGAGATGAGACCACCGACTTCTTTTCGGAGACCAAGCGTCGCGCCCGCGAGCAGGAACTGGCGACATTGCGCGAGGTGGACCGCATCGTGTCGCAGCAGAAGACTGGGAATCCGCTCGGGGACCTTCTTGCGGATCGGAGTAAACGATGATTCGAGACAAGGCAACCGCCGCGGCTCGCGCCGTAATACGCAACCGCAACACCCGCCTCATCGCCGGGGCCGCCTGTCTCGCGGGCGTGCTGATGGTGCTGACCGAGGACCTGCAGCGTTCCGCCTACCTAGCGGTGGTCACCGCCCTAACGGCGACGGTGATTCTCAAGTTGGTCATGGTAATCGTGATGCGGCGGGCCAAAAGCGAGTTGCCGCTAGATGACGCGATGACCGACAACCAGGCGTCGCTGGCGGCCGAACGTATGGTCTGGCTTAGCATCCTCCTGGCCCCCGGACTCTATGCCTACGACCCGCCTCTCTGGCGGCTCGTCATCTGGGTCATTGTCTCCGTCTGGGTAATCGAGACCGATACCAGGGTGATCCGGTGCTTGTGGCAGGAGGGGCTCTTCCCGCAATGGCGGATGGGCGGCGACTCCTACTCAAGCTTGGGGCAAGCAGAACGAACGGTGGTTGCGGTGGAGCGGCAGGCCGATGCGACGGAGAGGATCGCGGACCAGGCCGACGCGGCATTCGCATCCGGCCAGGTCGATGTGGCGGAGCAAGTCGAGACCGGGCGGGCCGATGGTCACGCGGCGGGTCGGTTAGCCGAACGGGTGGGGGTCAACGCGGAGGTCCAGGCGGGCCACGACGCGGGGCTCGCCGAGGGGCGGGCGGAGCAACGTCCGCAGGAAGGAGGTCCCGATGCGTAGGGGCCGAACGTCGGCTCGCGCTCGGTTCCGGGGCAGGGCATACCGATCGAAGGAGACACCATGCGCACACGACTTCTGACCTTCGTCGCGGCACTCACCCTGACGTTTGGCGCGTTCGCGTTCGCGCCCACCGCCTCCGCCGACGTTCATCTCGCCCATCCCCATCACGACCACCAGGCGGTCCACGATCACCACGCGGGCCGCGTGGGCCACGATCACCACGCGAGCCATGTCCATCACGCGGCTCCGGCCCACGCCGACCACTAGACACCATCCGTAGGGCTTGCCCTGGCCCGGAACCGAGCGCGAGGTGACCATGACCGAACGACCATTAGGCCGAATAGTTCCGTCCGACAATCAGCACGTGATGAAGTACGGCCTTACCACCGAGACGATCCCGGACAAGCCTACGCCGGTCGTAGCGGGCACAAACTGGTATGAGGGGTTTGATACCCCTGCCTGGGACGCGCGTGGCCGCTTCTGGATGATCGGGAACGGCGACCTGGGCCGCGTCCGGGGCGGGCACGCCTTTGTCTTGCTCCCGGACGGACTCGACGATTCCGCCTCGTGGTGGGAGTGGTTCAACCAAGGCCAAGAGGGGGCATGTGTCGGATTTGCCGCCGCCCGAATGATGGCCCTGCTCAACCGTCGCCGCTACGACGCCCGCGAACTCTATCTGGCTGCCCAGCGGGTCGATGATTGGCCGGGCGAGAACTATTCAGGCACGAGCGTACGCGCGGGTCTGGACGTATTGCGCCAGCGCGGCCCGATGCGCGTCCGTGGCAGCCACGTTACCGGACCGCACAAACAGGACGGAATCGAGGTGTTCCGGTGGGCAACGTCCGTGCCTGACATCCTTGCCTCCATGCACTCGCCCCGCTACCTGAAGATGGGGAGGCTTCGTTTTCTCAATTCGTGGGGAAAGGGGTATCCACACTTTACGTGGATGCCCCTTGACGTTGTGGACCGATTGATCCGAGAGGAGGGGGAGTTTGGACTCGTTACCGATCGTTAGAGTTTGCGCCGAAATGCACACGGGCGGCACGCGACCGCTCATTGCACCGTTTGCACATCCCATGAGCATCGTGGGGGCGTTCATTCGTCCCACATCGAATGCAGGCGTCATAGTGTCTCGCCCACTTGTTGATCGGCATATTGTGAAGAATCACGTGATCTCCGGCCATCAACACAACAAGATTTCCCGGTCGGTTGTCTGCGCGATCTCCGTTCACATGATGAACGTGTTCCGTTGTTTGCAGCGGGCGACTCAGAACACGCTCCATAACCAGACGGTGTTCATAAACCTGCTCTCCGTGCTCATTCCGGACGACCACGTATCCACGACTGGTCACCCTACGAGGTGCAGTGTCAACGCGGTTACCCATCCAATGTTCCGGGCGGACGCAATCACGATTGGGGCAGGTTCGGGAAAGCTGGCGACCTTTAGGGATTGGCCCAACCATTTCTTCGTAAAGAAATCGATGAGCAACCCCCTGTTTCCCCTTCCATCTCATCCAGCCGTATCCAAGGCATGTCCCACCCGTCCAAATCCAGCATCCGGTCTCCCCGTCCGTGCGAATACGGGACGCAAACGCCTGGTTCATAACCGTCCTCCTTACCCTCAATTATACCACTGGGAGGCCTAAAATGGCGCACGCCGATGGATTCAGTCTGTATCACTACCGCGCGACGGTCATCCGCGTGGTCGACGGCGATACTGCGTGGTTGAAGGTCGATTGTGGATTCCGGATTTACGCCGAGGCCAGCTACCGCATCGTCGGTATGAACGCGCCGGAAATCAACAAGGGCACGTTCGAAGAGCGGGCCGAAGGCGGGCGGTCTAAGGCGGAATTGGAGCGCCTTGTCGGCCCGCCGGGATCGCCCGTCTTTGTCGAGACGCTGAAGGACACGCAGAGCTTCGGGCGCTACCTGGCGCGGGTGTACGCGCCGGGCGCATCCGGAGAACTGATCGACGTAGCGGCGGCGATGGTGGCGTCAGGGCACGCGGCACGGGGATGAGCGGATAGTGAACGGACAACTGTTGTCGATGTACACTAGCGTGAACGCTGGAGTCATCATAGACACCGATAACGGAGCGGCGATGGTCGAGCGCGTCGACATCCTCACAGAACGGGAACGCCAGATCGCGGCGTTGGTGGCGGCGGGGAAGCCGAACAAGGCCATCGCCGCCGATCTCGGGATCTCGCGCCACACGGTCAACGCCCACCTCGTGGCGATCTTCCGCGCCCTGGGCGTGGCGAAACGGCAACAAGTGGCGGAGTGGTACGCCGTGGCGACGATGGGGGAGGTGGGTGATGCCCAATGAGCGACGTTCCCCGGACGATAGTCTCGGGTGTGCATCCCCCGCCGAGACGGCATCGCGGCCCGCACCCTATCGTCAACGCGGCGTTCGCCACGGCGGCGCTGTCGGTGGCGCTGCTGTTCGCGGTGACGGTCGTCAGCGACTCGTATCCCTCTGGTCCGGCGTTCGCCGTGGGCTCGGCCACATCGGACGGTTCATCAACTTCGACCCCCGTTACGACGAGCACACCGCCGCTCTCCGTGGTCCTGCTTGCCACCGAGACCCCGCGCCCGACCCGCCCGGTGGCGACGGCCCAGGGAGTGGCGACGTGTCCGGCGACGACAACCAGGGACCGCGTGTGTTTCGCCCCGAATCCCACCGCGACACCACGGGCGCGAACAACCCCATCCGCCCCGACGCCGTTCCCCGCGTGCGGTCCGGATATTTTCGGCTGGTGTCTACTCCTAGCCCCAACGGAGGACCCCGATGAGTCACACCCTGGTAGACGTCAATCCCGCGTTCGGGGAGGTGCTGGTGCGGTGGAAGCGCGGGGCGCGGAATCGTCCGGCAGTGATTCGCGCCCCGCGCATCGTGGAGCCGACGCTGGCATGCCTTAGAGGGACGGGGAGATAGGGCATGGCTGAGGTGGAACCGGTCGGCGCGTTCATCCAAGAAGAGCTAAACGCCCGTGGCTGGTCCGTGGCCGATCTTGCTCGAGCGATGGTGTGGCCTCGCCGCCGGGTGGAGCAAGTTATCAGCGGCGACATGCCGGTGCAGTGGCGAATCGCGACGGACCTGGGGCGAGCGTTCGGGACAAGCATGTCGCTCTGGCTCAACCTAGAGACGCGCTACCGAGTGTCCCAAGAGCGCCCGGAGATCGCGAGGGATACCGATGGCTGAGGACTGGCGCAACACCGGCGATCTCCCCCAGACCGCCTACGAAGTCGAGTTCTCGAGGATGGGGTCTCCCCTGTTGGAGAAAGTCTCGGCCATCTGGGCGGCCGCCCGGCCCCATTCGGCGATCGCGCTGGGGAAGCTCTTTGTCGAGCAGAAGTACGCAACGCTCTCCCAGATCCCGCGTTCGTTCCACAACCCCCTGAGCCTCGCCAAACCCGATGGCATCCCGGCGGACGGGGATGACCGCTGGGAGCGCTATCCGTCTGACGCCGCCGGGGTGGCCGCGTGGAAGGCCCGGATCACCTCACCCACCTATAAGAATGGCGTGTACGCACGGACCGTGACCCTGGCCGATCTCATCGCGGTGTACGCCCCACCACACGACAACAACGATCCGGCCAGATATGAGCGCGAGGTGCGGGAACGCATCGCCGCCTACCGAGAGGACACGTCAGTGCCAGAACTGAACATGACCAAGGGCCTGATCCCCCTCCCCGGCTTCAATGATGAGGCGGGGACGTTCACGAAATATGAGAACGTCGGCTGCAACTACCTGGGGCCGCGCCAGATCGACGTGCTGTTCTTCCACCGCGCCCTCGGCTACGGCGCTCGAGGGGTGGCCGATTGGCTGAAACGCTCCGATGTTCAGGGTCTCACCGACTGGGTCATCGACCCCGTTACCGCCTACATGATTCGGCTCGTCGATATCAAGGCCAATAACCCGCCGACCGGCTGGGCGCAGGGGCCGTACCGCAAGCCGGTCCCGGATCTGCAGAAGATGGTCGCCCGGTGGGGCATCGGGGCCGACGCGATCAACCGCCACGGCGAGAGCATCGAAGTTGCCGGGATGTACGGCGACCCGATCAGCGCCGCGTGCAAGCGCGACCTGGCGCAATGGACGGCGTCACGCGCCCACGACCGTGGCATTGCCTGGGACCGCTTCCCGTTGACGCCGGAGGGGTACAGCTTCATTTACGGCCACGTCGAGGCGTGCGGGGCGGACTACAAAATCTGTCCGGGGCCGGTGGTCTGGGCGTTCATCAACGACGGGGAACTGATCGAGATGGTGCGGGGCATCCTGAAGACGGTGCAGACGGGGGGCGTTGTGGACGCGCCGGTGAAGAACGACCCCAAGCCCGCGCCGGTGCCGAAGGAGTACGCCAAGCCGAGGCCGATCCGGGGACTCGCGAAACTCACGCTGGATGATCTGGACGGAATCGCGGCGGTGACAACCAAGGAGGGCAGCACCTTTCGCGTCGTCACGAATCAGGTCGTGGCGGTCATCGACACGCCGCGCTTCCAGGTCGCCAACGTGGCATCGAAGGCCCGCGTCGGTCCGGACATCTTGAAGGGGGAAGACTTCGCACCCGTGTGGGAGTTCACCGCGGCGGACGGAGAGCGGTGGTACCTGACATCGACGTTCACGCGGGTTCGAGCTCAGGACACGGCCATCGTCGGCGTCGAGCCGCTGAAGGCGTAGGGAGAAACACCATGACCGGAAACAAAGTGATCGACTTCCTCTTGATCCTGATCGCCATCGTGATCGCGATCATCGTGCTCTTCAAACTGATAGACATTTTGGACGCCGAGGCGGCCGCCGCCATGATCGGCTCGCACGCCTGGGAGGTCGCGGGCTAGATGGACAACACCAAAACGAACATCCTCCGCACGGAGCCTGCCGTCGTTATCAGCACCGTGACCGCCGTCCTCACGGCGCTGATCGGGGTGGGGCTGGCGTTCGGCCTCGACATCTCCAAAGAACGCCAAGATGCCCTCCTGGCGGCCGTAGGGCCGCTGGTGGGCGTGATCCTGCTCATGGGGCCAGTCATCCGGACGTTTGTTTATTCACCGAACAGCACGGACAAGTTGGTCAACTCCGCTACCCAGAAGGAGGCGGCGGGCGAGACGCCGCCGATCACGCCGCTGTAAGCGCCCCG
>Ga0136611_10002450_pt1 | contig 12907 bp, 8 predicted proteins | sample AntDrymUQ2232306_2_FD_106645 | JGI IMG/M metagenome (GOLD analysis project Ga0136611, IMG submission 106645) | Polar desert sand microbial communities from Dry Valleys, Antarctica - metaG UQ223 (23.06) | ecosystem: Environmental > Terrestrial > Soil > Desert | place: Antarctica: Dry Valley... | reverse complement strand
TCAAGATCGTCTACGAAGAACTCTGCGCCCTCATGGGGCCGGTCGATCATAAGATCCCGCAGCGGGCCGATCGCCCCGTCGTGCTGATGCTCTGCGGTTTGCAGGGGTCGGGGAAAACGACGACCGCCGCGAAGCTCGCCCTCACGCTCAAGGCGCGCGGTCGCAAGCCCTACCTCGCCGCGGCCGACCTGCAGCGACCGGGCGCCGTGGAGCAACTGCAAACGCTCGGCACCCAGATCGGCGTGCCGGTCTACAGCGAAGCGACGAACCCTATCGACGTCTGCCGAAACGCCGTGATCGCCGCGAAGAAGGAGATGTGCGACGCGGTGATCCTCGACACCGCCGGACGGTTGCAGATCGACGACGATCTGATGAACGAGCTGAAGCAGATCGACAAATTCTGCAAGCCGGACGAAGTCTACCTCGTCGTCGATGCGATGATCGGCCAGGAAGCGGCCAACGTCGCGAAGGCCTTCCACGAAGCCCTCGAACTCAACGCCTGCATCCTCACGAAGTTGGACGGCGACGCCCGCGGCGGGGCCGCCCTGAGCATCAAGCACATCACCGGCGTGCCGGTGAAGTTCATCGGCGTCGGCGAAAAGGTGGACAAGCTCGAAGAGTTCCACCCGGAGCGCATGGCCCAGCGGATTCTGGGCCAGGGCGACATGATGGGGATCGTCGAGAAGATCCAGAGTTTGCAGAAGGACATCAGCCAGGAGGATCTCGAGAAGCAGCAGGCGAAGCTGGCGAAGGGGAGCTTCACGCTCGACGACTTCCGCAAGCAGTTCGAGATGATCTCGAAGATGGGCATGAAGAACATGATCTCGTCGATGCCGGGGATGGCCGGGATGATCCCCGAGGGCGAAGACCCCGAGGCGGCGCTGAAGCGCGTGCAGGGGATGATCGACAGCATGACGAAGAAGGAGAAGGCCGACCCGGACATCATCGACATGAGCCGGCGGAAGCGTATCGCGGCCGGGTCGGGGATTCAGCCGCAGGAGATCAAGCAGTTCCTCCACCAGTTCGGCCAGATGCGGGCCATCATGAAGCAGATGGCGAGCATGAGCATGTTCCAGAAGTTGAAGATGATGACTGGCCTCGGGCAAGCGGGGGCATTCCTCCCCGGCGGCATGGACGCGATCAAGACGAAGGGCGACACCGGCCACCGCAAGAGCGCGAAAGAGCGAGCCGAGGATCGGAAGAAGAAAAAGAAGAAGAGGTAGTCGAAATGCGGAATTCGGAGTGCGGAATGAAAACGCGCTCAGCATCTCCTCATTACGCACTCCGAATTCCGCACTCCGTACTGGTTCGAATATGCCCAAGCCCGAAGACCTCTCGCTTACCGACTTGCAGGGCGAAGCCGAGGATATCCGCAAGCGCCTGAACAAGTTCCGCGCTTCGCTGACGCGGTTCTTCGTCCACAAGCAGGAAATCATCGACCTGATGGTCGTCGCGGCCGTGGCGCAGGAGCCGCTGCTGCTCGTCGGGCCACCCGGCACCGCGAAGTCCGATCTCGTGCTGAAGTTCAAGGACGCCCTCGGTCTCGGCGAGGGGGACTACTTCGAGTACATGCTGACGCGCTTCACGGAACCGTCGGAGATCATCGGCGCCATCGACATCCGCGAGCTGCGCGAAGGGAAGTACATCCGTCGGAAGGAGGGCAAGCTGCCGACGGCGAAGCTCGTCTTTCTCGACGAGATTTTCAAGTCGAACTCGGCGATCCTCAACATCCTGCTGACGATCATCAACGAGAAGAAGTTCTACCAGGACGGAGTCCCCGAAGCGGTGCCGCTGCGCGTGCTCTTCGCCGCGACGAACGAGATTCCCGAGCAGGGGGAACTCGCGGCGCTGAAGGATCGCTTCGTGCTCAAAGTGCTCAGCCGGCCGGTGCAGGATCAGCACTTCCAAGAGCTGATCGACTACGGCTTGCAGGGCGAAGCGCACAAGGGACTGAATCAGAAGCCGTGGGCCGAGGGGCACGCGAGCCTCGACGACTTCCTGAAGGCGAACCGCTACCTGACGTTCCTCTTCAGCCGGAAGACGACTGACAACCGCGGCGAAGAGCAGAACGACCGCGATCTCTTCTTCCCGAGCGACGTCTTCCGCGAGTACCAGCGCATCGTGAAGGTGCTCATCCGCGAGCACAAGATCTTCATCAGCGACCGCAAGCTCGTCAAGCTCTACAAACTGCTCCGCGTGCGGGCCTGGCTGTTGTCGGGCGGCACCGTCAGCCGCGACGATCTGCGGTTGCTGGCGTACCTGGGCGAGAGCCATCAGGAGATCGACATGCTGCGCGAGAAGGTGCCGGAACTCCTCAATATCAGCTTAGACGCGTGAACGTCGGCTCTTTCTGTCCTCTGATATCTGATGTCCATCATCTGATCGGTTCGAAAACAGTTTTCCGAAATCAGATCGGATTTCAGACGATATTCGGAGGTAGTCAATGCCCAAACGGATACTCATCGTCGGCGGGGTGGCGGGGGGCATGAGCGCCGCGACCCGGCTGCGCAGGCTCGACGAAACCGCCGAGATCGTCGTCTTCGAGCGCGGGCCGTTCGTGTCGTTTGCCAACTGCGGGTTGCCGTACCATCTCGGCGGCGAGATCGCGGATCGGGCCAAACTCATCGTGCAGACGCCGGCGCGCTTGGCCGCGGTGTTCAACCTCGACATCCGGGCGAACACCGAAGTGCTGAGCGTGCATCCGAAGGAGAAAACCGTCACGACGGCGGCGAGTACGGAGCGCTACGACGAGTTGATCTTGGCGACGGGCGCGAGGGCCGTGATGCCGGATGCTCCCGGCATCGGAATGCCCGGCCACTTCACGCTCCGCACGATCCCCGATCTCGATGCGATCCTCGCCTGGATCGAAGCGACGCGGGCGAAGACCGCCCTCGTACTCGGCGGCGGCTACATCGGCCTCGAATCGGCGGAGCAACTCCACCGCCGTGGCCTGAGCGTCACGGTCGTCGAGAAGAACCCGCAGGTGCTTACGGCGCTCGATCCCGAGATGGCGTCGCACGTCCACGCGGAACTGAAGAAGCATGGCGTGACGGTCAAGCTGAGCAACCCGGTCGCTTCCTTCGACGAGCGCGGTGCGACCCTGCAATCGGGCGAGCGCATCCCGGCCGATGTCGTCATCATCGGCATCGGTGTGAAGCCGAACACCGCACTCGCAAAGGCGGCGGGGCTGGAACTCGGGCCGACCGACGGCATCCTCGTGAACGCGCAGTTGCAGACGAGCGATCCGCACATCTGGGCCGTCGGAGATGCCATCGAAGTGACGCACGGCGCGACCTTCGCCCCCGCCCTCATCCCGCTCGCGGGGCCGGCCAACCGCCAAGGTCGCATCGTCGCGGACAACATCTGCGGGTTGAATTCGGAGTACCGCGGCACCCTCGGCACCGCCGTCGTTCGCGTCTTCGATATTGTCGCGGCCTGTACCGGTGCGAACGAAACACTGCTGGGCAAGTCGGGGATCAACTACGAAGCGATCCACCTCCATCCCAATTCGCACGCCGGGTACTACCCCGGTGCCAAGTCGCTGGCGCTGAAAATCCTCTTCGCTCCGGAGAACGGACGCTTACTCGGCGCCCAAGCGGTCGGTGAAGACGGCGTCGACAAGCGCATCGACGTCCTCGCCACGGCACTGTACGCGGGGATGACCATCGACGACCTCGCCGAGTTGGAACTCGCCTACGCCCCGCCCTACGGCAGCGCGAAAGACCCCGTCAACCTCGCCGGGATGGCGGCGCAGAACCTCCTCACGGGCCTCGTCCGCGTGGCCCAGTGGTACGATGTGCCGAAGCTGCTCGAAGCAGGTGCGGTCGTCGTCGACGTGCGCGAACCCTCCGAACGCGAAAGCGGCATCCTCCCCGGCTCGCTGAGCATCCCGCTCGGCGAACTGCGTTCCCGGCTCGCGGAGTTGCCGAAGGATCGCGAAATCCTCGCGCACTGCGCCAGCGGCCAACGCTCGTACAACGCCTGCCGCATCCTCATGCAGCACGGCTTCAAATGCTGGAATCTCACCGGTTCGTATAAGACGTGGAAGGCCGCGGAGAGTTCGAGGGGGTGAAGCGATCTCCCGGCGCGGAAGCGGAGGTCTCGCCACTCCCCGCCCCACTTCGGCTTGTCCCTTCCGGGCGCTTCTCGATAGCATGAACAGGCTGGCGAGTTTTCGAATCCGAGATGCAAGGTTCCATGCCACCGAAACTGAAGACCACCCCGGCGCACCCGGCTCCGCCCGCGCCGTCCGCGATGAGTTTCGATCCGACGAATCCGCTGATCGTGCAGGCCGATCGGTCGATCCTCGTGGAAGTTGACAACCCCAAGTACGCCGAGGCCCGCGATGCCCTCGCCCCCTTCGCCGAACTGGAAAAAAGCCCCGAGCACATCCACACCTACCGCGTCAGCAACCTCTCCCTCTGGAACGCCGCCGCCGCCGGGATGACCGCCGCCGAGATGGTCGGCGTGCTCCAGCGCTACACGAAGTTCCCGCTGCCGAGCAGCCTCGCGGCTGACCTCACCGAGACCGTGAGCCGCTACGGTCGCGTGCAGTTGGTGCGCCTCGACGACGGCAATATGAAGCTCGTCTGCGCGGATAAGCCGCTGCTCGCGGAACTGGCGCGGAACAAGAAGCTCAAGGAGTATCTGGGCGATAAGTTCGAGGACGGCTTCGGCATCGATCCGCTCAACCGCGGCATCCTGAAGCAGGCGCTCATCCTCGTCGGCTATCCGGCCGAGGACTTGGCCGGATACACGGAAGGGGCGGCGCTGCCGATGGCGCTGCGCGAAATCGCGGCATCGGGCATCCCGTTCACCGTGCGCGATTACCAGCGCGAATCGGCCGACGTCTTTTACGCGGGCGGCGATGTCCGCGGCGGGTCGGGCGTCATCGTGCTGCCGTGCGGGGCGGGGAAGACCATCGTCGGCATCGTCGCGATGACGCTGCTCCAGAAGAACACGCTCGTGCTGACGACGAGTATCACGGCCGTGAAGCAGTGGAAGCGCGAGATCATCGACAAGACCGACCTCACCGACGAGACCGTGAAGGAGTACACCGGCGAGACGAAGGAGATCGGCAACGTCACGGTCGCGACGTACCAGATCGTGACCTACCGCCCAGGCAAGAAGCGCAAGAAGGCCGCGAGCGGCGACGGTGCCGACGATCTCGATGACGCCGGCATGACACTGGTGAGCGATGAGGAGGCCTACGCCGCCGCCGCATGGGTGCCGCAAGCGGAAGTGGAAGAGGCGGAGGAAGAGGTCACGGGTTCGCCGAAGCTGTCGGACTACCCGCATTTCGGGATCTTCGAGCAGCGGGATTGGGGTTTGATCATCTACGACGAAGTTCACCTGCTGCCGGCACCGGTTTTCCGCGTGACGGCGCAAATCCAGGCGCGCCGGCGGCTCGGGTTGACGGCGACGCTCATCCGCGAAGACGGCCGGGAAGGGGACGTGTTCAGCCTGATCGGCCCGAAGAAGTACGACGTGCCCTGGCGCGAACTCGAGACAAAGGGGTGGATCGCCTCGGCGAGCTGCACCGAAATCCGCGTCGCGCTGCCGGACGAGAAGACGCGGATGGAGTACGCCGTGGCCGATTGGCGGCACAAGTACCGCATCGCCTCCGAGAACGCCGGCAAGGACGAAGTGATCGCGGAACTGCTCGACCAGTACAAGGATCAGCGCGTGCTCGTCATCGGGCAGTACCTCGCGCAACTGCGCACGATCGCGAAGCGCTTCGACCTGCCGCTGATCATGGGATCGACGCCGAGCAAGGAGCGCGAAGACCTTTACAACAAGTTCCGCACCGGGGAACTCCGGCACATGGTGCTCTCGAAGGTCGGGAATTTCGCCATCGACCTCCCGGACGCGAACGTGCTGATCCAAGTGAGCGGCACGTTCGGCAGTCGCCAGGAAGAGGCCCAGCGGCTCGGGCGTATCCTGCGGCCGAAGAGCAGCGGCGACGGCGATGCGCACTTCTTCACGCTCGTGACGCGCGACACCCGCGAACTCGATTTCGCCCACCACCGGCAGATGTTCCTCACGGAGCAGGGGTACACGTACTCGATCCTGGACGAGCGGGAGGTGTTGCAGTCCCTCTCGAAAAAGGCGGTCGTCACGGTCTGAGAGTACACGCGTCATTTTTGCGAGGGTCATTCGACTTTTGCGAGGCGCTGGGAGGGGGGCGTATGGATTCCGCAGATGAACTGTACAAGCGGGCGCGTCAGGATTGGACCCAGCTGGTGGATCTCGGCACCTACGGGGACGATGATGACAAACCCTACGTAGCCACCGGCGACCTCGAAGCCGCCCTTCGTGTGGACGCGGATCACGTCCCCTCGTTGCGGATGCTCGCCCTTCTGTTGATGCAGATGGGGGCTATGGAGGAGGCGCGGGAGTTCGCGGACCGTCTCCTCAGCCTGCGGCCGGACGACGCAGGTGCCCGAGAGTCCGTTCGCCTGCTCCGGCAGGGGGATCTCGACGCGATGCGGGATTGGCTCGTGGGGGTCTGGCACGGCGGAGAGTACTGAACGCCGCTGGCGCCAAAGCATGGGCTGCAGGCGCAAAGCTTGATTCCCCGAATGACGAACGACCAATGACGAAGGACGGACGCAACATGTCCGAAGCGGCTCCGGCGCGGATGGCGGTGAAGTTGCACCGGCGGGTCTGCCTCGTGCTCACCGAAGATGCGGTGCTCGCGGAGGAACTGCTCGCGCGCAAGAAGCTTGCGGGGGAGGTTCTCGGCCGCCTCTCGGAACGGGCCTTGCTCATCCGGCCGGGGCGCATCGACGCCGTCCTCGACGAACTGATCAAGATGGGGCACACGCCCCAAGTGGTCGGCAAGTAACAACCCCACCGAGCGCGAATGCCCACCGACGTAGAAACTTGGATCGACCGCGCCCGGATCGCCTTCGACGGCTATTCCGAAACTCTGCGCCGGGCCGTCGCCTCCCCGCTGCTGAAGCCGCGCAACCCGATCCCCATCGACGAACTCACGGAGCGCATGCTCGGGGCGCTCGGGAACCCGCCGGTCGTCGATCGGCGCATCGCCGATCAGACGCCGATGGCCCGCGCGGCGCTGGCGATCTTCGGCCAATCGCGCCGGCCGACGTGGAAGGTCGGCCACCTGCTGACGATCCTCGCGGCGCTCGGGAGCACCGAAGGGTTCGCCCCGATCCAAGCGCTCCTCGACGCTGGGCTGATCTTCCCCGTCCGCGAATCGACCGAACCGCTCAACGGGTTCCAGCCCTGGTTCGGCACCGAAGGACTGCCGAACGCGGAGGTCTTCGCGCTGCCGTCGGTCGCCGTGCGCGCGAAGGACGAACCGCTCGGCCTGCCGAACGTGGCGACTGCGGACGGGCCGCCGAATTCCGAAACGCCGAGGCTCGCGGACGGGCTCGAATGGCCGCTGCGACTTGCGGCCGTGGGGCAACTCGTCGCCGAGGGGGGGATGCGGACGACGCAGGCGCGGGCGCTCTTCAAGCGTGACCTTCAACGCCTGCAAACGCACGAACTCCTCGCGGCGGCGCCCGCCGATCACCTCGTCAACCTTCCGGACATCGGGGGGCTCACGCTTTTCTGGGCGCTCGGGGCCGAGAAGATCGCGATCGTCGACGCCGAGTGGAAGCTGCCGGAGGTCGATAAGAACGCCGCACCGAAACTCCTCTCCGAAGAGATCGTCGCCCTGCTCGCGGGATTGGGGGCCATCGAAGCATGGGATCCGCTGCTCGGCTATCGGCTGGTCGAAGGCCAGCTCTCGGCGGTGCCTTCGGCCGCGATGCTCCTGCTCCTCATGCTCGCGGCGGCGAAGCCGGGGGAGTGGTGCGAATCGGAACCGCTGGCCGCGTGGCTCTGGGAGCACCATCCCGGTTGGCAGAGCGGCTTGACTTTTGAAGTGCAGCAAGTCCGCGGCACTCCCTGGGTCGAAAGCTTCCTGCTCGGGGTTTTCTACCCGCTCGGTCTCGTCGAGGTCGCCGGCGGCCGGTTCGTCCGGCTCTCGGCACTCGGTCGCTCGCTCCTCGCGAACGGCGCGAAGGTGCCCGAAGCGCCGGCCTTCCTCCAAACGCTGATGGTGCAGCCGAACGCCGAGATCATCGCCTACCGCCAGGGACTGACGCCGACGCTCATCGGCAAGCTCAGCCGGTTCGCGCGGTGGAAGTCGCTCGGCCCGGCCTGCACGCTCGAACTCACCGCGGAGCAGACCTACCGCGGCCTCGAATCGGGGCTGACGCTCGGCGGCGTTGTGCAGACGCTCAACCAGCACGGCGTCCGGCCCGTGCCGGCCCCGGTGATCGACCTCCTCCAGCGCTGGGCGAACAAGCGCGAACGGATCGCAGTCTACACCTCGGCGACACTCGTCGAGTTCCTCTCCCCCGCCGACTTGGACATCGCCATTTCGCGCGGCATGATCGCCCAGCGCATCACCGATCGCATCGGCCTCTGCGCCGACGGGGCCGACCCCGATTACAAGAACCTGCGGTTAATCGGCAACCGCGATTACGAAGCGAAGCCGACGAAGTGCATCGCCGTGGACGAGGACGGCGTGACGCTCAACCTCGATGCGGGCCAGACCGATCTGCTCCTCGAAGCGGAGATCGGCCGACTTGCGGAAGCGGTTCCCGCCGACGGCACCTCTGCCCGCCGATTCCGACTGACACCCGAGAGCCTGCGGCGGGCGGTGCAGGGGGGCATGAAGCTCGACGACCTCGATACCTGGTTCCTCGCCCGCACCGGAGAACCCGTTCCCGGCGCGGGGCGGATGTTCATTCTCGGGCCGTCGGTGCCCCCGTCGCTGGCGTCGAAGCGGCTTATTTTGCAGGTGCCCAGCGTCGAGATCGCCGACGGCTTGATCCAGTGGCCGACGACGAAAGCGTGCATCGAAGACCGGCTCGGCCCGACGGCGCTCGCGGTCGACGATGCGAAGCAGGAGGCGCTGCGGGAGCTGCTCGAAACGCTCGGGATCAAAGTGGAGTTCGCCTGATGGAGGCGGTAGAATGCGAGCGGAATCACATCGACAGGGGGGATCGTGCGATGACCTTTTCGGGACTCATGCAGAACGGAGTCGTCGTGTTTCCGGCGCCGGTGGCGATCCCGGACGGTACGCCGGTTCGCGTGGAAGTGGTGTCCGCAGCTGACGATCCTGCAGAGCCGACGCATCTGGATCTATTGCAGTTCGCGGGCATCGTCAGCGACTGGCCCGAAGATATGGCCGAGAATCACGATCACTATTTGCACGGGCACCGAAGCGATGAGAACCGTCTTCGTCGACGCGTTCTATTTCTTCGCGATCCTCAATATCCGCGATCCGGCCCATATCCGGGCGCGCGATTTCATCCGCTCGTTCTCGGGAAAGCTGATCACGAGCGAATGGGTCTTCGTCGAAGTGGCCGACGGGATGAGTTCGACGCGGACGAGGGGTCTCTTCTGCTCGATTCGGAATCAGTTCCTGACCAACAGAAATAGCCGCATCGTGCCTTTCGACGATGGCATCTACGCGGAAGCTCTCCGGCTTTACGATGACCGTCCCGACAAGAAGTGGTCGCTGACCGACTGCACGTCGTTCGTGATCATGCAGAGGGAAGGTCTTTCGGATGCGCTCACCGCCGATCACCACTTCGAGCAAGCCGGCATCGTTCCCCTGTTGAAATGACGATCCCCCGCGTAGCGGAAGTGGTCAGACTTCCGGCGAGTCGCTGAGGGATGCAGGCCGCGGAACTCTGGCGAGTTCCGCTACGATGGAATATTCGCCGCCTCAGCATCCTGTAACAACTCCGCTTCGTGCTTTACCCGCTCCGTTCGCCGGGCTACAATCCCTCCAATCGCAGGATTCCGCTCGGGGCAATTCCATGGCCGCGTCGCAGATCGACCGCTCCGTCCGCCAAGCCCGCGCCCGGCTCGTCCGGCAATCGTTCGTGACCTACCTCGGGCAGTGCTGGGCCGTCGCGCTCGCTGCGACCTTGGTCTGGTTCCTGGCGCAGCCGATGCTCCTCGAACAGCCGCCGGATTCGCTGCGCGGGATCGTCCTCGCGAGCTGCCTGACCCTCGGACTCCTCGCGGCGACCATCCGCACTCGTCGCGCGACCCCTTCGAACGAAGGCGTGGCGCTCGAGATCGACAGCCGGTTCGGACTGCGCGAGCGCGTCACGACGGCCGTGGCGCTCCCCCTCGTATTGCGGGAGACGTCCGCAGGTCAGGCGCTGTTCGCCGATGCGGAGAGCAAGCTCGCTCCGCTACTAGTGGCCGAAAAATTCCCGGTGAAGCCGCAGCGGAGCCTGCTCGGAATCCCCGTGCTGGCGCTCGCCCTCGCGGCGACCGTGCTCTGGTGGAACCCCGAAGCACTCGGCCTCACGACGACCGCCGAGGAGCAGGCCGCACAGAAGATTCAGGATCAGACCGTGGCGGCGCAGGTGCCGCTGAAGAAGAAAGCGCCGACCCCTCCGAAGGCGAAAGAGGACGCGCCGCCGGAGCGGCCGAACAAGGGGAAGGGCCTGAAGGAACTCGAAGAGGAACTCGCTAAAGCGCACGACAAGTTCGCCAAAGACCCCTTCGAAGATTCCCCCGAGAAGCAGCGCGAGAAGGCCGCGGAGCTTGCGCAGCTCGAAAACAAGACGCAGAAGTTCGTCGAGCAGAAAGTGGACAAACTCCAGGAATTGCAGGAGCAATTCGGCAAGCTCGACAAGCTCAACATGGACAAGGAATTCGAGGACGGCCCGGCGAAGGACTTCAACGACGCCCTGTCCAAAGGCGACTTGAAGAAGGCCAAGGACGAAGTGGACGAACTCAAGAAGAAGGCCAAGGACAAGAAGCTCGACGAGAAGGATCAGGAGAAGCTCCAGCGCCAGCTCGACAAGATGAAGAGCGAGCTCGAGCGGCTCGACCGCGAGAAGCAGAAAGAAAAAGAGGAGCAGAAGAAGGAGCGCGAAGAGAAGAAGAAGGAACTCGACAAGGAGATCGAGAAGGCCAAGCGAGAGGGGAAAGACGCTTCGCTTTTGGAGCGCGAACGGGAGAAGGTCGAAAAGCTGGAACAGCAGGAGCGCGAGGCGGGCGAGCAGTTGAAGGACTTGGCCGAAAAACTCGGTGGCGCACGCGAAGGTCTGGAGATGATGGACTTGGAGAAAGTCGCCGAGGAACTCGACAAGGCCGGGAAGGCCATCGAGAAGATCGACGGCGAAGTGCAGGACTTCAAAGAGGCCGAGGGGCAACTCCAGAAGCTGAAGGAAGAGCGGCGCGAAGCTGCGAAGCAGGGCGAGAAGGGGGAGGGCCAGAAGGCCGAAGGGCAATCGGGTGAGCCGGGCGAGAAGGGCACCGAACCGGGCAAGCCGACGAAGAGCGGGCCGAACCCCGGTGGGATCGGCGCCGGGCAGCGTCCGATCAACGAGGACGCCAAAACGAACTCCCAGGACGAAAAGATCCGCGCCCCGTTCGACCCGAGTGGCAAGAAGACCTTCGCCGGTTCGACGAAAGGCCCGGCCTTCACGAAGAAGACCGAAGCCGAGTTGGGCAAGGAAATCCAGCAGCGCGCTCAGGAAGCTCCCGCCGGAGCGGACGCGCAGCGGTTGCCGCGCGACGCCCGCGACACGGTCAAGGAGTACTTCGAGAAGCTCGGCGGCACGAGCGGGAAGAAGTGAACCTCGCGATGGCGAACGCGTCTGTTTGAATGGGAAGCGACTCCGTAGGTCGGGCCGAGTCCGCCAGGCCCGACACGACCGGACGATCCGACAGCCGATCCCCGTGACGCGATCTCTGGGAGTGTCGGGCCTGGCGGACTCGGCCCGACCTGCGAAAACGGGGGCCGCACTATTCGGCCTTGAAGGGGAAGCCTCCCGCGCATAATCTTCTAGTTCGGCGGGATCATGCCTGCGTAGCTCAGTCGGTAGAGCAACGGTTTTGTAAACCGTAGGTCGTGAGTTCGATTCTCACCGCTGGCTCAGCGAAGTCCGGTCGGGTGGCAAACGGGTAAGTGGCAGAGTGGTCAATTGCACCAGACTGTAAATCTGGCCTCTTCGGAGTACGGGGGTTCAAATCCCTCCTTACCCACTCTCGGAAGTGCGGAGTTCGGAGTGCGGAATTCGGAATGGGAGAAGTCGCAATCGCCTCTTTCCTATATTCCGCACTCCGAACTCCGCGTTCCGCATTTCCGACCTGCGGGAGTAGCTCAACGGTAGAGCACTTGCCTTCCAAGCAAGATGTTGCGAGTTCAAATCTCGTCTCCCGCTCTGGTCGATGGTGGGCGCGGGTCGTATCGTGCCCGTTCGGTCGATCGTCCGGTTTTCCGGGTTCTGTCGATCCCGCTGCTGTAGCTCAGGGGTAGAGCACTTCATTGGTAATGAAGAGGTCGTGGGTTCAATTCCCACTAGCAGCTTTCCGGAGTGCGGGGTTCCGTAAGTTCGGCCAACCGGCACACTCCACTCCGGTACGTCGCCGGCCTCTCTCCAAGTGGGGCGGACGAACGGCGTCCGGGCGTATTCCCAGCAACCTGGAGTTCCCAGCGGAGATTGCGATGGCGAAGGGCGAATTCAAGCGTACCAAACCCCACCTGAACGTCGGCACCATCGGTCACATCGACCACGGCAAGTCGACCCTCACGGCCGCGCTCGTCGCGCGCCAGGGGCACAAGTTCGGCGGCGAAGTGAAGAGCTACTCGGAAATCACCAAGGGCGGCACCGTCCGCGATGCCAACAAGACCGTGACCATCGCCGTCTCGCACGTCGAGTACGAAACGACTGCCCGCCACTACGCCCACATCGACTGCCCCGGGCACGCCGACTTCATCAAGAACATGATCACGGGCGCCGCCCAGATGGACGGCGCGATCCTCGTCGTCGCCGCCAACGACGGCCCGATGCCCCAGACGCGCGAACACGTCCTCCTCGCCCGCCAAGTCGGCGTGCCGAAGGTCGTCGTGTAC
>Ga0136611_10002449_pt1 | contig 12909 bp, 10 predicted proteins | sample AntDrymUQ2232306_2_FD_106645 | JGI IMG/M metagenome (GOLD analysis project Ga0136611, IMG submission 106645) | Polar desert sand microbial communities from Dry Valleys, Antarctica - metaG UQ223 (23.06) | ecosystem: Environmental > Terrestrial > Soil > Desert | place: Antarctica: Dry Valley... | reverse complement strand
GCGCATGGCGGCTCTTAAGGCAGGCGAGCATGATGCTGACGAGGAGCGGCAACCAATCCAACATGGCCTGATGGTCGCCCACGGCGCCTTCCGACACACGGACGGGGTTTTCGCGCCCTACAGCCGGCAAGCTGACGTCGCGCTTGCGTGCCCAGGGCCAGCAGTCGCGCGCCGCGGCGTAGTTCGGATTGAGCGCCACGTCCAGCACGTGCAGCGTGCGGCCGCCCTCCAGCACAGCGCGATGCGCGAAACGGCGCGTACCTGGCGCACTTGTCTCGACTACCCCACCGTCACCCAGACAGGGCTACATAGCGCGCAATGGTCGGCGCAAGCCTTTCGGCGATTCGAGTGAAGCCAAGATCGTTGGGGTGTGACGCGTCGGCTAGTCCGTCCTCGTCATCCGTCCCCAGCAGGGACTCTCCCTCGACCAACTCGAGGGGACCGACACCAAAGGTGCGCTCTCTTTCCACGGCCTCCCGCACCACCGCTCGAAGCCCCTCCAGACGGGAGCGATCCGGATCGGACCACCGTTCGCGCGCGGAATACAAAGGCGTGACGCATACGATGGGTAAGCGGGGACGCGCGGCGCGGAGCGTTCGGAGGAAGCAGCCGTACACCGCGCGTAAGGCAATTGCGGACTCGCAATTCACCCCATAGTCCAGAACCACCGCCGCGGCGTCTATTTCGGCGATAGCCTCGGCGACGGGAAGATCGCCTTTGCCCTGACCGCTAAAACCTAGATTGACATGATCGATGCCAAGTTGTCTGCCGATCAGGGCGGGGTACGCCAGTCCGGGGCGGCTGGCGCAAGCCCCTTGCGTGATCGATGATCCGTAGAAGACAACGGGCGCACATCGGAGCAGCGGCGGACACAGCGCGACGTGCGCGTCAGCCGACAGACGCATTGCGAGGAGATCTACAGGCTGGTACAGAGGCAGGTAAACGTCCACAACCCTGAGACCCGGTTGCCTAGGCAGCGACTCTGCCAACGTCAGCATCGACTCTCCCGCCTGGGCGGGGTACACCGTGCGGTAGTACCTCTGGTCGACGTAGAGATCGAGGCCCGCCTGCGCCAAGCGCGGCATGTTTGGCATGAATCCGAGCTCGCCGAAACGCACGCGAACGGCGAGGAATTCGCTGTCCGTCGCGAACCTCAGCCTGCCGCCGCTGGGACAGCGCGCCAGCTCCCATAGCCCCGGCCGCAGGACGTGTTCCAGCCGGCATGGCAACCGCACCAAGTCCGGCGACGTCTCTTTGAACCACGGGAGGCCCAGCACTGCCAGGCAGGAATGCGGGAGTGGAATCCAGCGGGTGCATTCCGGGTCCGGGACACTCGGGGAGCCATCACCGGCACCGACCCTCACGGATCCAACTCGTCCAGGAACCCGGGCGGCACGCGCGCCGCGTAGATCTGGGCGAGGCCGGTGCGATCCGAGTTGAACAGGATGTGCGAAAGGTCTGGGGAAAAAAACGGGTGGGGGTGCGTGTACTGCGGGCGGCCGAACGAGGCGCCCGACTCACAGAAGACGCGCGTTGTTCCCGTCGCCGTGGACCCTACGACGATCGTTCCCGCTGGTGCCACATCACACACGAAGTACCGACCATCCGGCGACGCCGCGACGTGCGTGAAGTGGTAGTCCCCCGAGACCGTGGTGGGACGACCTTCTCCGGGCGCCACGCTCAAGAGGTTTCCCTCTCTTCCGGAGGCATCCCGAAAGTTGTGGGTTACGGTCGCGAGCACGCGTCCCGAGGCTCCCTGCCACACCTGGTGGCCCTGGCACGAAGGCGTGTGCGGTGCGCCGATAGGGAGGGGACGTGCATTCGTCCCCTCCCGCTCTATGACGTAGAGAGTCGCGCCTTCTTCACCGACCACACGCTGGATGCGGCCGGCCGAGTCGAGCACGCCGCCTCGGTTATGCTGCAGAAGCAGGTCGCGGCTCGCACTCGGCTCGAACTGCGGGTGGGCGTTGAACAGCTCGGGATGCTCGTGAACTACTCGGCCCGCACGCGCGTCCACGTCCACAACCAGGATGCCGGCGCTGCCGTTCGGCAGGGACACCTTGGTGGCGTAAAACCGCCCCTCGTGGGAAACCGTTCCGAGTCCGTACGGCTGACGTAGACCCTCACGCCGCCAGAGCGCCTCGCTTCCTTGATCTGGATGTTCGAGAGAGAGGCGGCGCAGCTCTACTGCCGGGTTCCTGGGGTCGTCCTCATCAAGAGCCATGTACAGAAGGAACTGTCCACCTGGTGTCACCACCGGGCCATAAACGGACGGCTCGTCCGTGAGCGGCGAAAGGCAGTGGGAAGTGAGGTCGCACAGCCAATACTGTCGTGGCTGATCTAGGGCTGCGAATCGTGCGTAGACAAAGCGCCGCGAATCCGGTGTGAAGACTGGCGCTTCGGGGTAGATGTGGGTGTGCAGGTAGGCAGCGCTCGTGAGCTGAATCACCTGTGCACCTGGATGACCGGACGCTTCGCGAACGCTGCTTTCTACATGCGGGGCGATCGACATGGGACTGCGGCGCGTCACGGGCATCACGCGTACTCTCGGCTCGCCAACGCCACTACCACCCTCGCCTGTCGTCCCAGCCTACGCCTGCGCGAGAAGCTGGTCGACCTGACGGGCCGCATCTCCCAGCGCGCTACGAGGGCTACTCTCAAGCTTCATCGCCTTGTTCACGGCTCCGGCGATCACCTCACCCATGTCGGTCCACCGCGCGTGAATCGGAGCAGCCCGAGCGAACTGCATGCTGTCGCTGTATGCCTTCAGTTGCGGAGTGCTGCTCACCAGCTCCTGCCACACCTTATGGGCCTGCGCGGACCTTCGCGGCGGCAGGGTGGTGGTTTGGGCGTTGAAGCGGGCTAGCTGCGGCCCGGATGTGAACCATGAGACGAATCGCGCGCTGGCGGCCGGAGCTGGAGCATCCTTGAGTACGGTCAGGGCATGCCCGCTGAGCGTCGTCGCGCTCTGCTTCTTGCGCGGGAGCGGGAGAGTAGTCCAATCGAACGGCGGACTTGCCTTCAAGGTGGCGCCGACGGCGCCCACCCAGTTCGGGCCTATCGCCATGTCACCCTTGTTGAAGTCGATCTGCGCCGTGGATGGCTGCGCCGCGCGGTGCGCGTTCAGCAAATCTACCCACAGCTGCAGTGCATCGATTCCCGCCTCACCATGGAACGACGCCTTGCTCCCATTACGGTCCAGCACCTCGCCTCCTGCCTGCCACAGCGCCGCCAGCCAATGCTGGGCGGTCGTCACGCCTGCGCCCCATGGGAGATTCACACCGTAGAAGGACTTGCCATCCTCCTCCTGGCGAGTGAGCCTCTTCGCGCTGTTCGTAAGGTCTTCCCACGTCCAGTCTTCCCGGGGTGGCGGCATTCCTGCCCGCTGGAAGGCGGTCAGGTTGACCTGCGCCGCGACGTTCGTGGAGATATACGGCAGCCCGATGATCCCGCCTTCCGCAGACACTGACTTCTGCGGTCCCTCAAACAAATCCGCCTTCGCGAGATCCCGGGCGGACAGGAGCTTTTCAAGGTTAGCCAGTGCGGGGGGCTTGCTAAACGTCGGCAGGAAGTCGAGCAGCAGCGTGGCAACGTTGGGCGGAGTGCCACCGGCCAGCAGCGACTGGAGCTTGACGACATAGGGCGCGCCACTCGGCGAGTACTCCATTTCGACCTCCGTCTGGGGGTTCGCCGATGTGTACTCCCGAACGAGGTCCGCCATTGCCTGGCTGTGGATCTGAGTGGTGGTCCAGTTGTGCATCAGGCGCAGGTGCGCCTTCCCTTCCTCCGCCGGAGCCGCCGGCCCCGAGGCCCGGCACGCCACGACACCGCCTACCACGCCGGTAGCGATGGCGCCACGTATCAAGTGTCGGCGAGTGACCGACGCGCCCCTCCAGTCCATTGGTGACCTCCCTGTTGATTTGTGAATCCTCGCAGCTCTACGGCGATGCTCGGACACACCACCGCGGCGCACTCCGCCTGCGGCGCCCCACCCTAGCGCTCGTCTCATGGGTACTCTAACGCCGTGCCCAGCGGATGGCACGCCTCACGGTCACTGCATCAGCGTGGATCGTAATGCTAGGCACAAACAACGCAGGTGCGTACCTTTGCCCATCTACGGGTCACGCCTTATGCTGCAGGTATGGTAACGGCGCAGGCGCCCACGCAGGCCGACGCTCAGTTGCGGAAGCTCACGGTGAGTGAGCTCGCCATGTATCACGCGAGCGGCTATGTCGTCGTACCGGGCATCTTTCCCGCCCATGAGCTGGAGGCCATTGATCGGGAGGTCGACCGGCTCTTGGAGATTCCAGGCAATGACGCGGGGGGCATCCACCCCACGTGGGTCTTCAGCATCCACCAGCGGTCGTCAATCGCGGCCCAGTTTGCCGAGGACGAGCGATTGGTGACACTCGTAGGCGATGTGGTGCACCCCGGCCTGGCCATCCACTCCACCAAGCTCGTGCCCAAGCCGCCGAGATCGAATGATGTCTGCCACTGGCACCAAGACGAGGCTTTCTATCTGCGGCCCGATGATCCCGACACCTTCAGCCGGACGCGGATGTCGGTATGGGTGCCGCTGCAGGATGCCGACGAGCGCAACGGCTGCTTGTGGGTCGTGCCGGGCAGCCACAGGTGGGGCATCGATTCCTACCACATGATCTACACAGGGCAGTGCCGCAAAGTGATCGACCGGGAAGCTTACGCGCAGGAGCACGCCGTCCCGCTGCCGGTGCGGGCCGGAAGCGTGGTGCTGTTCAGCGCGTGGACGTGGCACCACTCCAAGAACAACCAGACCGACCGCGTGCGACGGGCATTTATCGTCTCTTACCAGGAAGCGACGGTCAAGCGCGGGGCAGGCGAGCAGTGGAAGCTGTTGCGTCCGGCCGCGTGAGTGTTGAGGGGCAGCGCCCGCCCGAAACCGACTCCCGGCCACCAGTGACTCGGCCAAACATCCTGGTCGTGCTCGCGGACCAGCTCCGGCGGTCGGCGCTGGGATGCTACGGCGATCTGAACGTCCGGACTCCTCACATAGACCGCCTCGCGTGCAACGGCGTCCGCTTTGCCAACGCGTGCGTCACCTACCCGGTGTGCGTGCCTACGCGCTTTTCGTTCTTGACCGGCGAGTACGCCCACACGCGTCTGGTCCCCGCCATCGGGTGGCGCATGTCGCCGGCCGAGCGCACCATCGCCCACGAACTTACTGACGCCGGATACCAGACTGCACTGTTCGGAAAATGGCATCTGCACGGCGAATTTGGCATTTCCGCCAAGGCGGGACACACACGCATCCCACGCGGCTACCGCGGAGGCTTCGAGCATTGGCGGGCCTTCGAGTTTCGGAACGACCCGTTCGACACTCATGTCTTCGTGGACGACGAGCCTAGCCCCCGGAAGATCGACGGCTACCAGACGGACGGTCTCTTTGATCTGGCAATGGAGTTCATGGGCGGCGAGCGCGACGCCACGCGCCCGTTCTTCGCGGTGCTGTCCGTCGAGCCGCCGCACTCGCCTCGCGTTGCTCCCCCCGCGTACATGGACGCGTGGCGCGACCGCGCGCTTCGCCTACCGCCAAATGTCCTCTCCGACAACGAGGCCGAGGTCGATGGATTCATGGGACGGACGAACGAGTGGGTGGCGCCGCCCGACTCGAATGAGCGGCTGCTGGCGCATGCCCGCGCGTACTACGCCATGGTGGAGAATCTCGACGATAACGTCGGGCGCCTGTTGCACTTCCTGGAGCACAGCGGACTCAGTTCAACGACGGCGGTGCTTTTCTGCGCCGACCACGGAGACTTGCTGGGCGCGCACGGTTTGGCGGCGGATGGCAAGCAATTCCCGTACGAGGAGTCCGTGGGCACTCCTCTTATCGCTAGCTTCCCGGCTGGAGGCGTCGCTGGTGGTCGAGTGCTGGGTCACCCGACGTGCACGGAAGATTGGTACCCGACGATCCGCGGACTGGCCGGCCTGCCGCAGGATGCCAATAAGCCTGGCGTGGACCTTACCCCTTTGATGACTGGCGCAGTCGACCGGCTATCGCGGGCCGGGGTGCTGTTGGAGTTTGTCGCAGAGCACCGCCCCCGCTTGCCCTTCTACGGCGAAGGGTGGCGTGGTCTGCGGACCGAGCGCTTCAAGTACACGGTGCGTGGCGGCCCTGCGGGAGGCGAGCCGTGGCAGCTGTTCGACCTCGCGGACGATCCATATGAGCGCATTAATCTCGTCGATCGAGCGGATTACCGAGGACGCGCATCCGAGCTACACGCGCAGCTTCGTCAGATCCTAGTCGCCAGCGACGACGCGTTCGTGCTCAAGCCAGCGTTCGGGCAGGACGGCCTGAATCTGTGGCCGGTGAACACGCCAGAGCGGGCGGATCTGGGCTGGGGATAGTCGCTCGCACAAGCTGAGCACCCTGGACGCGCCCTCCAGAGTTGCTCAGCCACCTGGAGGCTTTACGAGCGGGATCCGCCTGTCTGCCAACTGGTACTTCTCACTGCGGTCGGAGGTAGCCCGGTCGAGGCACGCACGAGGCGCGCAAAGTGGTGAGGGGACTGAAAGCCCGCACGCTCAGCTATCTCGGCAATGGAAAGGCCGGTGTGCTGCAGTAGATAGATCCCGTGCTGCGTGCGCTGTGACCACAGATACCGAATGGGTGTCGTGCCTAGCTCACGACGGAACAGCTGAACCAAGTACGTCGGCGTCACATTGGCGGCGCCCGCAAGATCCCTCAGAGACAGCGACCTGGCGAGGTGCGTTCGAATGTGGCGGCGGACCGACGTGACCGCCGCGTGCACCGGCGGTGAATTGAGGCCATGCCCCTGTGCGCGCGCCTCCTCCAGGTAGAGCACTAGCGCGGCTGTAATCAGCGCAGCCAGCGCCTTTGTAGGAACGTCGAGTGCTTTCGCTAGCTCGGCAGCGGTGTCAATGATGTGCGCCATGGCCGGCGAGAGTGGGAGCGACTGCGGGGCATCCTCCAGCGCAGCAAGGTCCGGAGGCGGCAGCGGTGGACTCGGCAGCGTGAGCCAGCTGTGCTCTGTCTCCGTATCGCGGGCGAAGCGGAACAAGACACGACGCCCTGGTATCAACAGGACCGTCTCACCAGGATAAACAGGGCACGGGCGCCCATCGACCTCGATTGCAACCGCACCTCTATTCAACACGAACAGCTGGTGAGCAGGCTGTATGAGCGGTCCCAGCGTACTCCGCGCTGGGTAGATCACTGTGCCGGCAGTTGGTGTTCGTGGTAGCAAGCTGCCATTCCGGGCGCGGACCGGTGGCAGCAAGATTCCCCAGAGATGAACTTTGCCGCTCACGGCCAGTTCTTCTTCGTGACTCGATACAGCGGTGACAAGGCGGCTTCGCCTCTGCATTGGAGCCCAGACGGTAAATGAGCTTGCCCGAGCATTCGGCCTGATCCCCAATGACGACGTTCGGCTTGATGCGGCGAGTTCGAGACATTGCTGGGTGCTGCGGCCGGTTCGGCGGCGTCAGGCTGATGTGGCGGCGAGCCACGAGGGCCAACGCCAGGGTAGCGCGGGCAGCGCACCGCTCAGCCCACGAGGGTGACGACGTTGCGGAGTCGCGCCCCGAGCACCGTCACCGCGTGGGCCACCGCGCGGACACGCTCGTGCACCGTGGTGTGGGCGGGATCATGGCCGGGCAGCAGGTCAGCGAGGCGCGCAGGCGGTCGCGGGTAAAGACGTGGCTGGGCTCGATGGGCTTCGTCGTCTCGCCCCTGGCACGATGGAGGCCGGTCTGCACGTGCTTCGCCTCTGGGATCACCTCCTGCACGGCTTTGACATACGGTTGATGGTGAGCGCTGATGACCTGGGATGGCTGCCAGCCGGTGCGCGCCAGCGCCTGCCGAAAGAAGGCGACGGCGGACTCCGTGTCGCGATGCGCTCGGAAGAGGACGTCCACCACCTGCTCCGTCTCGTCCACGGCCCGATACAGGTAGTGCTTGTCCTCGCCCCTGAAGAAGAACACCTCGTCCACGTACCACGTCCGACTCGCGGAGCGCCGCGTTGTACTCGGCACCGGCACTTTGCGCGACGCGGCGGCAGTCGCCCCAGCCATCTACCGCGCGGGTGATCGCGGCCACGTCGCTTTCGTCGAACGCATCGACGGCAAGCAGAATACCTAGGGGGAGGCTGGCTACCGTTTGAGGTTGGTTCGCCACGCTCGCGGCGCCTGGCACATGAGGCGTGTTGGAGCCACTCATCCCAGCGCGGCGAGATCGACGTGGTAGGCGTGGATGAAGGCCTTTTGCAGGGGCGCGCCCGCGCCGGAGGTCTCCGCGACGACGATGCGGCCTCCAGGCAGCTCGGCCCAGGTGGTGTAGCCGTGGTCGGGGAATGCCTCCTCGTTGAGTGCCAGAGTCAGCCAGCGGTCAATCTCGTACTGGTTGGGGTGAGCGCCGGAGGACGACTCCCAGGTCCACTCGTGCGCGCGACCCTCGTCGCGCGTGGTGTAGGACACGCGCCGCACATAGGCGCTGCCGCTGTGATCGCCCGCCGTGCCGAAGTACGAGCGTTCCCAAGGCGCCTCGCGGAAGTGCGTGTAGCGGGCCATAGATTCGCCGTCAACAAACACCTCCACTAGTCCGCCCTTGTGCAGCGCGCGCACCGTACGCCAGCGGGTCAGATCAACGTCGCGCCGGGCCATCCAGGCGTGTCCGCCACGCTGCGGGGCCAGCCGGAGCCAGCCCGGCGCGAGCTCCAGGAATAGGCCAACGCGGGCCACCAATATCTCGAGCTTCGCGCCGCCGCTGCCCTCCAGACGTAGCTCGATCTCAAACTCGACCTCGGTGTTGGGCAGGTCGGGCGGCAGCAGGTGGTAACGGACGGGTGTCTCCCATTTGTTGTCGATCCGCAGCGCGTCGGGAGTCAGTTCGACCAGGTGTTGATTGCGCCCAATCTCCACCGATGGAGCGTTCAGCGCCTGTCCGGCGAGCGGCGCGGTGCCGAGCGCCGTTGCACGTCCCCGGTTCCTTCCGCCAATGGCTACTTTGTAGCCGTGCTCCCTTTCTATATCTCCCACCCAGGCGTTGGTCACCGGGCGCCCCGCCTGGTCGGCATGAGTGACGAAGAAGCGTCCGTCTGAGAGTAGGCCGCCGTAGGGGCGGTCGCCGCTGAAGGGCGCTTCAACGGCCTTGGTCCAGGTGAGGCCGCGATCGTCGGAGAAGGCGAGGTAGCACGGGTAGTTGTGGTGGTTGTTCTCGCGCATGACGTTGACTAGGCGGCCGAACGGCAGCTGCACAATGGCGCCTTCACAGAAATTGTGGATGGAGTCCGTGGCGACGGGCACGACGGGATCCCAGGTGCGCCCGCCATCGCGCGAGCGGGCGACGAACTCGCCGAGCTTCTGCGTGGCGGCAACCTGGAAGTGCGTGCCCATCAGCAGCGTGCCGTCGTCCAATTCCACCACCTGGTCGGGCTCGATGCCTGGGACGCCAGTGAGGTGAGGTCCGTCCCAGGTGGTGCCCTGATCCTGGCTCCACCAAGCGTAAATGCCGCAGGGTTGCCCCTCGTGCGCATGCTGATGATCGTCCTTGTCGCAGACGATGATGAGCCGCCCGTCACGCAAGCGGCTGATGCGCGGCGAGAGCCACGGCTCGTGGTCCACGTCCGGCGCCGCGCCCCACGTGCCGATGCCGGTACGCGCCTCCGCCAGCACGCGCGGCTCGCTCCAGGTCTCGCCGCCATCGGTGCTCTGGATCAGCACGACGCGCGAGTAGTCGAACGGCACGTGCTGGTCGCCTTGCATGAACGTGCACAGCAAGCGGCCGTCCGGCAGGAGGCAGAAGTCCGGGTTTTTGGCGTAGTGGCGCGGATCGGCGTGGATGATGCCGGCGCGCAGCCCGCGTGGTGTGTGAGGAACGATGCGGTGCGTTTGGTTCAAGGGTGATCCTTTGTCGTGGTGTGGCGGTGCCGCTGTGTGGCTGTGTCACGGTATGGCGGTGTCTCTGGCAAGGCTTGGGGCGTGGTTGGGTTGCCGCGGGTCAGCCCACTGGGACGGCGGGAAACGGCACCTCGCGCTCGACCACCGGGTCAGCGGCGGCAAGGCGGAACGAGCCGTCCGGCTGCGCCACCCACTGAGGTGAGTCCGGAGCGCCGTCCGAGTTTGGGACCGGGCCGTGCAGTATGGGGTCTTGTGTTTCTGTGAGGAATGCCTGGAGACGCGCCTTCATTTGACTGAGAGTGCCAGCGTGCCCCGGATCAGCCGCGACGTTGCGCAACTCATGGGGATCGGCCGCGAGGTCATACAACTCGTCTTCCGGCGCGGGAGCGGAGAAGGGCCGGGCGGCGTGCTCCACGGCCGCGCGGTCCGTGCCAAAGCGGGCGAGAAAGCCGTTATCTACGTAGGCGGGCAGCCGTGTGAAGTTGCGGATGTACTTGTGCCGCGTTGTGCGCACACAGCGGGTGGGCGTGTAGTAGTAGCGGCCGCTGCGGCGGCCCCAGGACTGCTCGGAGAACACCGCCTCACGCGGCGTGAAGGCGCTTCCCGTCAACAGGCTGGCGAAGCTCACGCCAAGAACGCCTTCGGGCGCCGGGAGCCCGGCAAGCGCAAGCACGGTTGGCAGCAGATCTACATTGCTCAGAAGCTCGGTGCGCCGGGAACCGGCGTGGATGGCGCCTGGCCAGCGTAGCAGCAGCGCAATCTTGATACCGGGGTCGTAGAGCGTGTGCTTGGCACGGGCGGTAGCGATACCGTGCTCGGTGGTGAATACGACGATGGTGTCGTCGGTAAGCCCGGCACGGTCGAGCGTGGCCAGGATGACACCCGCTAGATCATCCAGCTCGGCAACGTTGCGGGCGAGGCTGGCGAGATCCTGGCGCGCGATGGGCACATCTGGCAGGGGTGGGGGTATGGCGATCGCCACCGCAACCGCGGGATCGAATGCTGCGCCGAAGGGCCGGTGTACATGCTGGAACGAGATGGAGAGGTAGAAGGGGCGCTGACTGCCTCTGCCCCCGCCGCTGCCCTCGCAACCCGTACCGCGCTCAGCAAGGAAGGTGGCCGCCGCCGCGGCGCGCTCTTGGTCCCCTTTGGCCGGCAGCACGCGCTCGAAGCCCACCGAGACGGGATCGTTTGGAATCATGAGACCACCGGAAAGCACGGTTTCGTAGCCCGCGCGGCGGAAGTATTCGGGTAGGCACGGGTGGTTGCCGTCCAGCGGATCCTGACCGAAGACGCCGCTCTGGTGCGGCATGCAGCCAGTGAAGGTGGCGGCCCGACTGGGCATGCAGATGGGCGCCGCCGCGATGTACTGGTCGAATACCGCTCCACTGGCGGCCAGCCGGTCGAGGTTGGGTGTGCGCAGGTACGGCCTCCCGTAGCACGCGAGCCAGTCACCCAAGTCGTGACAGTCGATATAGAGGATGTTCGGCCGGCGCCGCTCCGTCACTTGAGGGCCTCATCGAGCCGCTGCTGACCAAGTCGGGTCGCCTCTGCTAGCCCGTCGCGCACCGAAACGGTCCCGGCCCAGATTTCTAGAATCTTCTTGTCGAGGGCGGTGCGGACTTCGCCGAAGCCGGGGAAGTTGGGCATAGGGACGAAACCCGAAATCAGGTCATAGAAGGGCCATAGCTCACCGTCCTTCTTGAACTCAGCTTGAAAAGAGGCGTCTTCGATGGAACTCTTATAGGAAGGTGGCGTTGCGCCCTCGCGGGCCATCACAAGGCCAGAAGCAGGCCGGGTGACCCACAGCGCTGCCTGGAAGGCCGCCGTCTGCTTCTTGGCATCCTTGTTCTTGAACACGGCAAAGCAGTACGCCTCGCCGTGGGTAGCACTCACCTTTTCCCTGTTCTTGGGGCCGATGGGGTAATAGCAGGTACCGAAGTCAATGCCACGCCGGCGCCAGTCCGGCACCCGTGCAGCGACGCCGAACTGGAAAACGACTTTGCCATCAGGGAGCTTTTCCGAGTAGCCACCATTTGCCGAACCGTCGTGGGCGCGCATCAGGCCCTGTTTAATGAGGTTCATCTGAAACTCGACGGCCTCAAGCGCTTCTGGGCTGTTGCAGGAGAACTTGGTGCCTTCCTTGTTCATGAAGCGGTGACCGTTGGCCAGAGCCATCATCCCGGTGCGGGAGTAGCTCCATTGGTCGTCGTAGCCAGTCACGTCGGGCGGTTGACTGGCCTTTCTGGCGTAGTCCGTGAACTGGTCCCAGCTCCATCCCTTAGGTGGCGGCGCCGCCAGACTGACACGCTTGAGGAAGTTGGGCGAATAGTACATGCCAAAATGGCTGCTGTTGATGGGGATGCCAAAGAGCCTGCCCTTCCAGGTCAGTCCTTCCAGCACGTTGGGATAGATGGCGGGGCGCGCTCTCTTCCAGTCGTTGTCACCTTTGAGCTCGACGTCGATGTCCACCGTGGCGCCCTGGCGGAAGAGGTCGCTCATATAGAAGTGCCAGCCGTCCACCATGTCCGGCGGGGTGCCCGCGGTCATTGCGGCGACGATCTTCTCGTAGGCCGCTGCCCCGCCTCCCGCGGGCGCGCCGAGCGTCACGTTGACGCCGTGTGGGTTCTTGGCCCCGAAGTCAGCCATGAGCTTCTCTTTGGCAACAGACTCAGGGTGAGCGGCGGGGTTCCAGGTCCAGTATTCGACGGTTGTGCCTTTGAGATCGATTGGCTTGGCGGCGTCGCCGCCGGTGGCTTGACCCGCGCCTGTACAGGCGGCTGTGAGCACAGAAGGCGCCGTTGCGAGCAGGAGCGCTGTGCCGGCAGCTCGTCGCCGGGTGGAACGGATGCCCCGTTGCGTGTTCCAGTGGGTGGTCTTCATGCCTGTACCTCCTTCAGTACCTGTAGGGCGCGAAAAGCCCGTCCATCTCACGCGGCGCGATGATAGCTGTGGCGGAGTCCGCCCAGCACCGGCCGCGAATGGACGGCACCAACCTCCGGTGGAGACGCTCGG